>ENA-OWNT01002392-OWNT01002392.1-seawater-metagenome-genome-assembly--contig:-NODE-2392-length-19727-cov-6.478677_pt1 | contig 19727 bp, 16 predicted proteins | sample MGYA00238136_ERZ651165 | MGnify/ENA primary metagenome ERZ651165 (study PRJEB26861, sample SAMN08777766) | seawater metagenome | isolation source: coastal seawater | place: USA: Florida | collected...
GTTTTTACCGCACAGTTGAAAGGAGAAGTAGCACTGGCAAAGCTTCTTATTTCTTGGAATAATTGAGGGACATATTCGGTACTTTTTGCCCCTTTAGGTATGGCAAGTAGCTGCAAGCAAGCTACGTGTTTTGGATTCTCGTCTGACTCGGTTATCCAAAATGACTTATCTAAGAAACTGAGCGTTTTTGCCATTACTATTCCTTTACGCGAAGTCGAGGGGTGACGGGGTTGAGGCATCTCTCATAAAGTCATGAGAGTCGAGCATCTGTTCTAACTGCTGTTTTTGTTCATCGGACAGTGCCAACCTTGGCAATACGCTTACCATCATTAGCGACAAGGCATGATAGCGCTGCAGCGTACTATCCATATGGCTGTTTAATTCATCAAATTGACAAGACTGTGTGATGATTAAGGACATTAAATCCACCATAAGTGCCCTGTCTGCCTTTGAGGCAATAAGAATGTCTCGTTTCGATAGTGACTCAAAAAGAAACGCTAATTGCTTATTTAAGCTAGACAATATGTGCTGTCTAGGACGCACGATACTAGGATATTTTTCTGCTAAGTCAGCCGGGCTACGGTAGAAAAAGCGAAACACATGAATACTGTCTATAAGCAAGTAGAGGTAATACATAATTTCTTCAGGATGAAGTGTATCAAGCTTTTCTCGGCTTAGTATCTTCTGCATCTGCTGTTCATGCATTTTCATCAACGCGTTAACCAGGCTGTCCTTGCCTTTAAAGTGGTAGTAGAGATTCCCCGGACTAATATCCAGCTCAATGGCGATATCAACACTGGTAACGGTGTTTTCGCCGTGCTCATTAAATAAGGTTAGCGCGGTGAGTAGTATTTTCTGCGCGGTTTTCATAATTTAGTTCAATCCTTTGCCAACCCAGTGCGTTAATTTTTTTATTCGTGAAACACGCTACATAAACACCAGATAGAGTTGAGCAATACCAGCTACCATACCTAGAATAGCGCCGGTTACGATGAGCTTCCACTCATCCTGTTGATATGCTGGGCGCAAAACGCCTTCAAATTCTTCAACACTTAACGCCTGCATGCGCTCGCTTAAATCGTGCCCAATCTGCATAGCATTATTAGCGTAATCAAACGCATAAAGCAGATACTTATCAGAATTATCAAATATCTGACGCACCGCTAGTGCCTTCATTTTATGGTAATTTTCTGACCCCACACCCAACGCAAAATACGGTTGCGCTATAGCAACATAGCGTTCAATAGCGTCGTTGACATGAAGCTCAATGAGTTCTAAAAGCTGGGCTGAGCCTGAACCATGCAAGATTACATGGGTGATGTTTTTAGGCGTTATAAGCTTTTCTTCAATAATGTTTGAATAGACTTCGGACACTTCTTTTTGGCGCTTTAAAAACATACCTTGAATAGTAATAGGCCCCAGTTTTCTTGGGCGTTTGGGTTCGAATATGATTTTGATAGCAATCCAATTAGTGGCATAACCCACAAGCAGCCCACCTAACGGCAGAATCCACCATGCTTGGTAGAAATACCAAAGTAGCATGGTGGGCAAACCAAACAAAAAGCCAAAATAGAAGCCAGAACGCACAATAAACGGAAACTCTTTGCTGCCTGCCGTTAAGAAAATTTCATTAACGAGCTCGGGCGCATTCACCAGCTGCTCTACCACCAGCTCTTTAATATCTAAAATTTCTGAAACATTGTGCTGAAAGTCGTCCACCATTTTATGAACCACATTAGGAATGTCGTTTTCGATACGTTGATAGACTAAATTTTTGCCCTGTACAGGTAACGCAGCCCAAAGTTGAGGCGCAGATTCTGCCATTACATCGTTAACGACTTTGCGAATAACTTGACTTAAACGCCGCTCAATTGCTTTAGTGAGCTCGTCTGCGTCTAAACGCTGTGCTAACTCTTCAACACTAAGCAGTTTGCCTAGCACTAGCTCAACCTCAATCTCGGCCATTTGGCGGCGCTTCGCAGGAATGAGTCCCTGCCACCCTAAGAAAGGCTTAATACCAACAAACTCAATGGGGTAAAACATCATTTTTACCGCCAGATAGTTGGTTAGCCATCCAACAATAGCGCTAATTAAAGGAATTGATAGCAGACTTAGCGTTTCAAAGTTCCATTCCATACTACGAACATGTGGTCCAATTTGTTATTTTCTCTCTCAGGCTACTGAGTGCTTATGAAATGGTCAATGTAAAAAGTGAAATTACTGCTAATTGTTGATTGAAAACAGCTAAATGAAAGTCTAAAAGTTAGAACGTTTGACCTTGTGTGATTCACCTAAAGTGCATCAGTTTTCTCAACAACAAACGATTAGGTAGTGAATTCTAAATTTACGCCATACACTCAAAATAGTGTATGAACCGCTGTTCTCATGCCCTTGCTTTGAGTCTTCGTTATATGGACATTTAATGACCTGTAATTTTTGAGAACTGCGTTCTAAGTGAAAACTATCGTTTTGCTGGTGTTTTTCGGGTCAGTGTACTTTTTCAAATGAGTAGAAGGCACAGCCCTCATCAATCAAAAATAGGTACTCGTCATGGCAGTATTCGACTTGCGGTTAAAAAAGCTTGAACATGAAATCGAGCATGCAGGCAATTATGATGAATATGAGGCCGCGTGCTTAGCGCACGATGCATTGTCTGGTGCTGAGGAATGGAAAGCCGAAGACGCTAGCGATGATTACGACTACAAACTAATTCGCAAACGGGTTCAGCGCCTACAGCTTGCCAGAGGCAAAGGCGATTTACATGCGCTTATGTCGATTCTGCACGAGGGGCTACACGGCAATTTAGGCAATATTGCCAACCCCGTATTACTTACCCAGTGTAAAATAGGCACTAAATATCTTATTGAACAGTTTATTGACGAAGTGATATTGGCGCTAGAGCAAATTTATCACGCCGATGAACAAGACGTAGACTTTTACGAGAAACTGTCATTTTTTGAAGAGACTGCACACGCCTTCGGGCGCAGCTGCCTTATGCTTTCAGGTGGCGCAGGCTTAGGCTTTTTCCATGCTGGCGTGGTTAAGTCATTAAACGAAAAGAATTTGTTACCTACTGTAGTGTCTGGCTCTAGCGCTGGTTCTATCATCGCAGCCATATTGGGTACACGAACTCACGACCAATTATTAGAAGCACTCAGCGCCGACTTTATTTACGAGACTTTTAAACACTGGCGAAGCTTTGCCGGTCTTGGAAAGAAAGGGCTATTTGATAGTTCCGTGCTCGAAAATGCGCTGATTGAACTTTTCGACCTTACCACTTTTGAGGAAGCCTTTAAGAAAACAGGTCGACACATTACTGTGACGGTATCCCCTGCCGACCTCCATCAACATTCGCGCTTGTTAAATGCTAAAACCTCACCGAATGCAATTATTACTCAAGCGGTACGTGCATCCTGTGCAGTTCCCATCATTTTTAGCCCTGTACAGTTAAGAGCGAAGACGCCTTCGGGCGATATTGTGCCTTATATTCCCAACCGTCGTTTTGCCGATGGCTCATTAATGGCCGACCTTCCCTTCGAGCGCTTAGCGAGGCTATATGGTGTAAATCACAGTATCGTGAGCCAAACAAACCCGTTGGCAGTACCATTCATTTCCGCAAACCGCATTGACCCCAACTCGCTGTGGGACATGTCTGCGCGCCATCTTGGCCAACTAGCGAAAACTAACAGTATTTTCGCCATTGATATCATTGAAAGGTTAACCGGTAATAAAAGTGCCAAATTGGCTATTCATAAAGTTCGTTCTATCATTGATCAGCAATACGTAGGTAACATCAATATTTTACCCAAGCGCCAAATTAGAAATTTATCGCAGGTGTTGTCTAATCCAACGCGCGAAAGCATCAATCAGTTGATTGTCAGTGGCGAACGGGCATCATGGCCGCAACTTCATGTTATTAAAAGAAATACCAAAATTAGCGAAAATTTACGGTATCATTTAGGCCAATTGAAAAAACGTGAGGCAGTAGAGCTTGGGCACGAAGTAAGATAGCGTGTGCGTCGCTTGACCTGTCTTGAATTGCCAATAGCAAAGTAATGGCAATTCGCAGCATCTTTTGAAAGGAAAACGGTGAGCGCACAAAGCCAAAACCCCGACAGCATTTACACGCAGCAAGTAAAACAACTAATCAATATGATTTATCCTCAAGAAACGGGCTACGGTTCGGTGTTCGAGGATGCGAGTCACTATTTTTCGCTTACCCCCTCTCTTGAGCAGCACATTGAAGACTTGAAAGCTCAGCTTAAGAAAATTGAGGGAAATAAAAACAAAGAGGTGCTTGCAGAGCAACTGACCAAGCAAATAACAAACAGCACTGAAAAGCTTGAAGAAGAGCGTCTGGCAAGGATAGAGCGGCTTGACGCTGTAAGCACCAAAATTATTGAGCTTTGTGAGGGCGATAACTGGCAAGAAACACAACAGCTCAGCGCTAAGTTGCTTGGTACACTTATGCTGCTCACACGAGGACCAGAGGGCAACTTTGCACGTGTGCACATGCGCTTCAAACCGCTCTACAAAGCGGTGCTTACACTGCGCTTAGTCGATAGGCTTTTAGAGCACGACACGATTGCTCACAAATATCTCTCGAAGTATCGCGAAGCTGCATCCCGGTTTCGTGGGAACCGCTATTGGCGCGATAAATGGAAAACTGAGCTTGGACGACCGCTAATAACCGCAGCGTTACTTCAAGATATTGGCCTGCAAAGCCCTGCCGCACTCACCATCTTGAAAGGGGAAAATGGCGATCTAGACGAATTTCGTTTGCTGGAAGAGTCGCAGCGAAAGGATCTTCTGAAGCTAAACTATCACTTCACTTTAAAGTACTTGTCTGAGGGGTTAGGCCTACCTAAGTATGTAGGAAACAACAAAGAAGAAAGGGATCGCTTTGTTCAAACTCACAAAGAAGCCAATGAATTTTTGCAGCAGCTGGTAAAAGATGCATTTGTGTCGAAAACGGGGCTGGGAGAAATTGTAAAGATCCCTCAAATTTATGTTTCGATTGTGCTTTCAACTAAGTCTGACTACTCACGTATGAGCTTGCCTAAAGGCTACATGCTCATTGAGCAATTAGCGAAAAAAGGCGGCTTAAATAAGCAGTTAGCGCAGGACTTTGTTGAGCTTGTGGGGTATTTCCCACAAGGGTTCGGCATTACCTACATACCGATGAATGAGAAAGGTCATGAAAAGGACCAGTACGAATGTGCAATAGTGATTGGCCTCAACCCTGCAAATCCAGCTGAGCCTTTATGTAAAGTGGTAACAAGAAATCAGAAGTACATTACCAGCGGTACGCAAGAAATCATTCCCAAAGGAAGAAACCTTTATTTCCCAGCTAACCGCAAGAAACTCATGCGCGTAGGGAAAGACAGATTAAGTGAAATTATGAGTCAATTGTCGAGCAACTTCACTCCAGACGCACTTGACGATTTAGTACCGAGTTTCTGGGAACCCTATGACTTCTTCGGTTTTAAAAAGCATCAGAATTTGTGGGCGAAAAATAAATAGCGAGTAAGTATTCTTCTATAAAAATATGATAAAACACGGACTGAATGAGACGTTTTTATGACTATTGAGGTAAGCCGAGCACAACTTAGAAAAGCAAGATTGGGAGTCTATTTTGTCGCTTTAGTTGCCCTAATTTTTGTCATCGTCTTTTCAATACAAGTAGTTAAAGGGTTAGCCGGCCCAATCTCTTCAATGAATTGGGTTCCTATCAAAGCAACTTTAATAAATGTATATATTGACGAAATGATTACAACAACGACTAGAGATAATCGAAGCCAATATACTTTATACACGCCTCGTATCCTTTACAAATACAATACTAGTGGCCAAGAACATACCGGAAGAAAAGTTACTTGGTATGACATTTATGACGACGGCTTTATGCTTAAATTAGGGCTTGAATTAAAAAGAAAATTTGCAGCTTCTGAGCCAGTAGACATTTTCATAAACCCCAAAAACTCGGCAGAATCCATTTTGATCAAGCGTGTTATCTGGGAACATATGTCGATGTTGCTTGTCGGTTTTCTTGTTTCTTGGTCGGTATTTCTTTGGTTAGTTTACGTTCTTATTTTTAAGTTAAAGTATAAACGCTGATGACTTTGAATTTATCTAGTTGCATTTTAAAAGTTGCTTTTGATTCTTTTGAAAAGCTTCTTTTAGTAACGACACAAATATATACATCTGAAAGCTCACTGGCATGTCACAAACTGAGCATCCTAACTACTAACCAAACAAGAATTGTATTAATGTTTCATTGGTGATTATTACGCAATACGAGATGACTCGAATATACTGGCAAAAATTCTTGGATTAGAGGTGGATAGTTTAGAGGCCTGACATCACCGATAATTATCTCTACACTCAAACAAAAAGATAATTTAAACGAACCTAGACGAAGCAGCGCCAAATATACGCGTATTCATTTATTTGGCGCTATTACCAAAAACTACCTTTACCTTTATTGAACGCCTTTACTCGTCGTTCTTTGTGATGTCAGACGAATCCGATGTACTTTTAGTCGTACTTTTGGCCGATGTAGCTTTTGTACTAGCCGTTGTTTTACGTGCTGTACTCTTAGCTGCCGTTGACTTTGCTACGGTGCGCTTATTCGCTGTTCCGGTCGCGGCCTTTTTAGTCGCACTAGGCGATGAAGCGGCCGTTGTAGTGGTTGTTTTTGCTTTACTCGATTTGCGGGTACCGGTCGTTGTTGGCTTAGCTGAAGAGCTTTTAGTTGCTGTTCTGTTATTGGCAGTAGCCTTACTTGCAGTACTTGTCACTTCGGCTTTTTTAGCTACCTCCTTTGCAGCTAAAAGGGCTACTTGCTCGACGAGTAAGTCCACTTTTGCGCTCAGCATTTCAAGCTGTTGTTCTTTCTGTTGACGTTTTTGACCGCCAGACAACGCCGAAAATAATGGCGTTGATGCAACCAGTTTTTGAGCAGTATCAACTAGGGCGAATGGATTAAGCGTACGTCTAAGTTCACTCTCCACTTCCAAGCCTTTAGCTTGCATAGCATTGATGGTTTCTTGAGTGTTATCAATTTTTTGGCTGACCACACCTGCCGCTTGATCTAGCTTTGAAGACAATAGGTCGGAACCAGCAAAAAGCCATCCAAACAAGGGCGACGACTTCAGAGATGAAGGGGTAGTACCATTTAGCGTTGTCGATTCTCTTTGGACAACAGGCATAGCTTCCCGGTTAGGAATATTTTTGTTGCTCATAACGCCTCCAATATGGAGATTTAGTAAGCATGACAGTGGAAAGCAATGTGATTTACAGCACACTAAGTTGCACACTCGCTTTCCGCGGTCACTCAACTGTAGCTTTCTATCTAGCCAATTTAGTTAAAAGGACTAAATGAAAGCTGCGTTTTGGACACCGAAAACGGTGTCCAAAATACTGATTGCTTTACTTGCTGGCAGCAAGCTTAGCAACCGCTTCAGTCAAGGCATCGATTTTTGCTGAAAGCTCTTCGATGCGCTGATCAGCTGGCTCTGAGTCAAGGCCAAGCTTCTTGCGCACGTCTGCAACGCGATTTTCAACATCGTTAGTCGTAGATTTGAACTTACTCTTTGCGTCTTCTTCTAGCGTTTCGCCCTTTGTCACTAGCTCGTCAAACATTTTGTTCGCTTCTTCGCTTAGCTTCTCGTAGCGCCCCTGCGCTTCTTCAACGCTCTTGCCATAAGCGCCTAGGCCTGCTAACCAAATTTTACGTGCCATTTCTTCGGCTTCGTTGATTTTACCTTTAATTGTGTCAGTAGTAGTCATGTTCAGCTCCTATGAATGCTAAATGAGAGTGTATTTCAACACCATGGCTTTACTTTACGATTAACAATTAGAATCCGCATACTAAAAACACAAAAAATAAAAATGCCCGAAAAAGCGCTAACTTGTTCGGGCGAAATACCAGAGGAGACTGGTTTTAAAAAGGTGGGTGTAGAGTTAGAGTGGAACACCTGCAAGATGCAATACAAACGCATATTCAAGCGCGGTAGACTCGAATCGTTTGAAACGTCCTGAAGCTCCACCGTGACCCGCTTCCATGTCGGTTTTGAATAGCAGTAAATTATCGTCTGTTTTGTATTCTCTTAGCTTCGCCACCCACTTCATTGGCTCAAAGTACTGCACTTGTGAGTCGTGTAGTCCGGTTGTAACTAACATATGTGGATAGTCTTTTGCTTCAATCTGATCGTAAGGCGAGTAGGAAAGCATATAGTCAAACTCAGCTTTGTTGGCTGGGTTACCCCACTCGGTATATTCGCCGGTAGTCAGCGGAATAGACGCATCGCTCATCGTGGTCACTACATCAACAAATGGAACGTGCGCGCTCACACCTTGATAGAGTTCAGGTGCCATATTTACGATTGCGCCCATTAATAAGCCACCCGCGCTGCCGCCCATAGCAAAGACGCGTTCTTTGTCTGCGTACTGCTTTGCCACAAGTCCTTTTGAAACGTCAATAAAGTCAGTAAAGGTATTTATTTTCTGATGCATTTTGCCGTCTTCATACCACTCGCGCCCCAACATTTGACCTCCGCGAATGTGTGCGATCGCGACAACAAAACCTCTGTCTATCAAAGATAACCAGCTGCTTCTAAACGTTGGGTCTACAGTCGAACCGTATGAGCCATAGGCGTATTGATATAATGGATTGGTGCCGTCTTTCTTAAACTTATCTTTGCGATAAACCAACGAAACGGGAACCGACGTACCGTCTCTCGCTTCAATCATCACGCGCTCAGAGGCATAGAGAGAGGAGTCAAAAGTGTCAGATACACGGGTTTGTTTCATCACCTCGCTTTCAAGGGTATCTAAGTTGATATCAATGATAGAACCAGGCGTGGTCAACGAGCTGTAATAAATTCTAAGCTTATTGGTATCCATTTCAGGGTTTGCATTAAAATACGCACCGTAAATTGGATCTTGAGTTGGAATAACTTTCTCTTCGTTTGTCGTCAGATTGTGAACGACTAAGCGCAGCATCCCGTTTTCTTTTTCTTTAACCACTAAGTGGTTGTTCATTACTTCAATACTTTGAAGGAAAACGTCTGGACGATGTGCAATCACTTCTTGCCATTTCGACACATCGTTAGTGGCGTCTAATGGTGCTTTCATCACTCTAAAATTCTTCGCACCAATATTAGTCAACACAAAATAACCGTCACTCGCTTTTGCTACACTGTATTCTTGTCCGTCTTCAATGGGCAAGAATACTTTTGTTTGAGACGTTGGGTTATTCGCATCAATCAAAGTCACACCTGTTTTTTCGGTGTTGTCATGGTGAATGTATATGACACTATCGTCTTTACTTTTACTGATATAGGTATAAAAGGTAGGGTCGCTCTCTTCATAAACTAAAACATCTTCGCTTTGAGACGTGCCCAATTTATGGCGATAGACTTGGTATCCTAAAAGAGTCTGCGGGTCTTTCTTCACGTAAAAGAGGTGGGTATTGTCGTTCGCCCAAACTACACTTCCAGATGTACCTTCTAATACGTCATCAAGCTTTTCTTCACTCTCTAGGCTTTTGACATACACAGTGTAGATGCGTCGGCTAAGCGTATCTTCAGAATACGCAAGCAACTTGTTGTTGCTGCTCACCGCATAACTGCCAATACTGAAATAATCATGCCCTTCAGACATTCGGTTTGCATCAAGCAATACTTGCGGTTCAGCATCAAGTGAAGGTTTTCTTAAATAAATAGGATACTCGTTTTCACCTGAGTAGCTGGTGTAGTACCAGTAACCATTGTCGAGAACGGGAACGGTTGAGTCGTCCTTCTCAATCCGAGACACGAGCTCCTCATAAAGCGCTTCTCGGTTTTTCTTAAGAGGAGCCAAAACAGTCTCAACATAGCTGTTTTCTTGTTCTAAATGGGACAATATCTCTTCGTCGGTGCGGGAGTCATCACGCATCCAATAGTAATTGTCATTACGGGTGACACCATGCGCGGTCATTTCATGCGGCACTTTTTTCGCCACAGGCGCACTTACTTGAGTATTTAGCATAACGGATGGCGCTGCACTTTCAGCTACTTGTTGAGGATTTTCAGTTTTATTTTCGACGCCACAGCCTGCTACCAAGCCACCTGCGGCAAGTGCTATCCATAGATATTTCATTATTATTCCTGTTGTGCACTTTTATTGGCGCTTTGTTTACCGCCAAGCGATTGAAGACAATCGACTTTTGATCATTGAAGATTTAAGAAAGCAGCTAAACTAAGCGAAGTTTATAAGTAAAGTGAGTATATATAATTACGATTTAGGGTCTAGCGTTACTTAACGCGAATGAGACTAAGTAAGGGTTAAAATGTTACAAGATATGTGAAACTGTGTTTCATCGCTGTAAATTCACCAACGAGCGTTAGTAGAAAGCGATAAAAAAACGCCGCATATTCAGAAATAATACGGCGCTTTTGTTGTTTATTGTAAAAGCCGTCGTATGGAAACCAACAGCCTTTGGCAGCCTAGTGTTTAGTCGACCAAATCCTTAGGCATGTCATCACGAATAGCAAGCCACACCTTTCCACTTTCTATACCGTACTTTCTAACTACTACAGGGACACGGTCGTATTCGCCTTTCTCAGCAACATCAAGCAAGTCTGCGTAATACTTGTTTGCCACGTCGCGTGCTTGTTGGTGCGAGAAGAAATAGCCACCAATACGCGAGTACAAACCACGGAAACCGTTCATCATCAAAACAAATACGTTATTGTTAGACGCTAACGCCAAGTCATGTGACATTTGATAGTCGAACTGGGCAAAAGCTAAACCTTCTTGCTCCACATTTTTATAACGGGCAATAATTTCAGCAGACTCTTGAGGGTTGTTTCGAATTGCGCCTCGAATGAAAACCGCACTTAAATTAGTGCGCGCTGCTAATAAATTATCAACCAGTTCAGGGATCCCTTCTTGGTCTAAACGAGCGAGAGTTTCTAAAATGTTTAACCCACACGTTTCCCAGAAATTGTTAACCTTGGTCGGCTTGCCGTGTTGAATTGTTAACCAACCATCACGAGCTAGACGCTGAAGTACTTCACGCAGTGTAGTACGCGTTACACCAATTAACTCAGAAAGCTCTCTTTCTGCAGGCAAAATGGTGCCAGGTGGAAATCTTCCACTCCAAATAGATTCAACAATATATTCTTCGGCGAATCCAGCTGGACTCTGTGCCTTATAAATCATAACTAATCGCCTGCACGTTATTGTTATTTTGCAACTGATTGTACCAGATGCTGTTTTATTATCACAATGAATTATGCCTCGTCCACTAAAGCTTTTAACAACTTGTTAAAATTAAAGTGTTATTTCAAACACCATTAAACACTGCTTGTACATTTTATGTTCGAAATATTACGTATTTTCAAATTCAATGATAACTATCATAAAAAAAGTGATAAATATTCAGTGACTTTCACATGGTGGGGTCTGTGAATTGCTTTCTCAAGACGTTAATATCATGTACGCTTAATTTCCGACTATAATGACAGCAGCAAAACCGCGGTAAGGCGAAATAAATCGCATAGCGCCAGCAGTTTATGTATGCAATAACCGGAACTACACAGTATAAAGATGCGCAAAAATGCGTGCTTTGTTGTAAAAGGAACAGGAACTCATGCAAACCTCAATGATCGCGGCGATCTATAAGAATTTCCTGGGACATGCGCCCGACTGGTATAAAAAAACCATTATTGCCTTTCTCATTGTTAATCCCTTCATCTTTATGGTGGACCCATATGTAGCGGGCTGGACGCTTGTAATCCAATTCATCTTTACCCTAGCGATGGCATTGAAATGTTACCCGCTTCAACCAGGCGGCCTGCTGCTCATCGAAGCGATGTTTATAGGCATGACATCGCCTGGCCATATGATGCATGAGATTGAAGTTAACTTAGAAGTGTTATTGCTACTGGTATTCATGGTAGCGGGCATTTACTTCATGAAAGACCTGCTTATGTACTTGTTCACCAAATTGGTGATTAAGGTTCGCAACAAGCTAATTTTATCCCTATCGTTTATTTTTGCATCTGCATTTCTATCGGCGTTTCTCGACGCATTAACGGTTGTTGCAGTAATAATCAGTGTAGGTCTGGGCTTTTACTCTATCTATCACAAAGTAGCGTCGGGCAAGGAGTTTCATTCTGATCACGACCACACAAGCGACGACGAGCTGGGAAGCCACGACTTAGAAGACTTCAGAGCTTTCCTACGCAACCTTATGATGCACTCAGCGGTAGGTACTGCCCTTGGTGGTGTTATGACCATGGTAGGTGAACCACAAAACCTGATTATTGCAGACAAGGCCGGCTGGGACTTCGTTGAGTTCTTTATCCGCATGGCGCCTGTCACACTGCCAGTGTTTGTATTTGGCTTGTTAACTACCGTCGTGTTAGAAAAAACCGGAATGTTTTCTTACGGTGCAAAATTACCTGCAGCGGTAAGACAGATTTTGGTCGACTATAACGACCATATGGACAAGGGCCGCAGTAAGCGTGAAACCGCTAAACTGATAGTACAAGCGCTAATTGGTGTTTGGTTAATCATTGGCCTTGCTACGCATATGGCGTCAGTGGGTCTTATCGGTCTGTCTGTTATCGTACTTGCTACTTCAATGAGCGGTGTAATCGAAGAGCACGCACTTGGTAAAGCGTTCGAAGAAGCACTGCCGTTTACCGCACTACTTTGCGTATTCTTCGGTGTAGTAGCCGTTATCATTGACCAAGGTCTTTTCCAGCCGGTAATCCATTGGGTACTGTCGTTTGAAGGCGAAACGCAAATGGTTATGTTCTATCTTGCTAACGGTGTGCTTTCGATGGTGAGTGACAACGTGTTTGTGGGCTCTGTTTATATCACTGAAGTCACAGCGGCTCTACAGGCCGGTCAAATCACACGTGACCAGTACGATATGCTTGCTGTAGCAATCAATACGGGAACCAACTTACCCAGTGTGGCGACACCAAACGGTCAAGCTGCTTTCCTATTCTTGCTGACCTCAGCCATCGCGCCACTACTTCGTTTGTCGTACGGCCGTATGGTTATGATGGCATTGCCATATACCATCGTGCTGACCATCGTTGGTTTGTTAGCAACTTACATTGGACTTGCTGATGCTACTCAGGTGCTTTACGACATGCACCTCATTGAACACCACACCGCTGCTGAAGCGGGTGCTCAAGCGGTAGGTCACTAGTCTATGCGCGGAATCATTCACAGCATTAGCCAATGGGCAGAGCACAAGTCTTCATGGCTTGTGCTTTTCGCCACGTCATTGGCATTAGAAATTGCTGCGCTTTACTTTCAGTATGGCATGGGTTTAAAGCCGTGCATTATGTGCATTTATCAACGAACCGCCATGTACGGTATTGTGTTGTCAGCACTTATTGTCGTTATTAAAAACAATGGCTTTACACGCATGCTTGGTTTCGCTGGTTGGGCTGTATCTGCAGGATGGGGCTTCTTAATTGCCAAAGAACACGTTGGCATTCTCAATGCAGCGAACCCATTTTTTGCCAGCTGTGAAATTGTGCCAAACTTCCCTTCGTGGTTACAACTTCACGAGTGGCTACCCGCTGTATTTGCTGCTGAAGGTGACTGTTTAGAAGATTCGTGGCAGTTTTTGTCTATGGGAATGGCTGAGTGGATGCAAATTATTTTTGCTGCCTACTTTGCTGTGTTCGCTATTGTGTTTGCATGTCGATTATTGGATAAGAAACCCTTTTGATCGACTTATCCATTCTACCGTCTCGCCTACCTCCGATACATACGGAACAAGGCCCCATTTCCATTCAGCGCATTGCAGAGAAACACTGCTATGCGCTTTGTGAGGCTGGGCAACAGTCTATCCATCACGTAAAACCTTGGTTTGGTTCAGCGGTTTGCCCTGTTACGCCTGCACTGTCCAAGCAGTGCATCACCAACATGGAAAAGGCACGAGATACAGGATATGGACTTACCTACTTGCTAATGCACGACGAAAAGTGCTTAGGTATGGGCATTATCAATCATATTCACCACACGCACCTTACCGCTAATCTTGGCTACTGGCTCAGACCAGACGCATGCGGGAAAGGTTTAGCTACCGCGATTTGTGAAGCCTTGAAGAAGCTTGCGTTCTCTCAAATGAATTTGCATCGATTAGAATGCTTTATAGAGCCTAACAACAAGGCAAGCATACGTGTAGCAGAGCGAATTGGTGGTACAAAAGAAGGGCTTTGTCGCAAACGCGTATTCGGGCGCGATGCGTTGCTTTATGCGATTGTTAATGGCGATTAACGCGCGTTCTGCGCGTTAATCTAAGTCTTCTAAAGGCCAAATGGCTATATAGTCTTCAAAGTTATTTAAATCCACATCGGTTTCAAAAACAGTCTTGTTGCGTACCGACATGCCCTTTGCGTGCATCACGTGTTTCTTCCCCTTGTTTAACAATGGGTGCCACGACGGTATGCCCCTTCCCTCATAAAGGCGACGATAGGTGCAGCTATTTGGCATAAAAAAGATATCCTTCAGATTCTCTTTTGTCAGCTTCACGCAATCAGGCACCAGCTCTGTGCGCCTTTCATATTGGGTACATTCACATTTTTTTGTGTTCAAATACGTACACACAATATTGGTATAGTGAATCTTCTCATTATCGTTAATGTGGTCGGTCACTTCGTATTCTTCTACCGCGTCATCTTCGATAAATTTTTGCAGACAACATTTACCACATCCATCACAAAGTGATTCCCATTCCTTTTGGGTCATCTCCTCTAAAGATTTGGTTTCCCAAAACGCTGCCGTCATTCTGCTATTACCTCAGTTTCCACGGTTAAATGATTGTCTAGCGTTGCAACAATCGTATCTTGCGAACAAAGCTTACCTACCCCTTTGGGCGTGCCTGTAAGAATCACGTCACCACTGTCTAACGTAAATATAGATGACATATGGGCGATAAGTGGGATGATTTTGTGCAGCATCAGCTCGGTATGTCCCTGCTGTCTAACCACCCCGTTTATGGTTAAGGTAAAACGCAGGTCTTCCAAGTTTTCTATTTCACTTAACGGCACAAAGCCTGACAGCGGTGCACTGTTGTCAAAAGACTTCGCTCTTTCCCAAGGCTGGCCTTGCTTCTTAAGCTCGGCTTGAACCTCGCGAAGGGTTAAATCGAGACCAAGTCCAATACCCCATATCGCGGCTTTTACGTCATCTACACTCGCATTCTTCAATGATGATTTTAGCAGCACAGCGACTTCAAGCTCGTTGTGACACTCGCCTTTGTCGGTAGGAATGGCAATAGGCTTCTGCATATAACATAAGGCAGCCTTTGGCTTCATAAACAGCAAGGGTGCTTCAGATACGGTAGAATTCATTTCTTGAATGTGGTCGAGGTAATTTCTACCTATACACACTACTTTACTAACGGGTAGTGATATTTCATTGCCTTGAGAATCGATGTGACGATAAGCCATTAGTAACCTCGTTTTATCCGCTCTGATAAATACCCAACCGAAACGCCAAAGTAAGACGAGCGGTTCCACTTCATCAGTGTGTGAAAATTGTTATACACCAAGTAAATTCGGCCTTGCTCACCATCTGGCATAATAAGCGATGCACTGATTTCTGCATTGGGGAGTTCATTTCCGTTGTAGCGCTTGACGCCATTCTGCTGCCAAAAGGCCAACGGCTTCATGTTAGATTTCGCTAACCCTGAAAAAGGTACTGGTTTGGTTAGTATTACTTGGCGTCCCCACGTCCCTTCACTATCCCAACCTTCAGATGATAGATAGTTGGCGATTGACGCAAATACGTCTGCCTTGGTCCCCCAAATATCCTTTCTGCCGTCGCCGTCGTAGTCCACTGCGTAATTTAGAAAGGATATGGGCATAAACTGTGTTTGTCCCATCGCACCGGCCCAAGAGCCTTTAAGCGCCTCTACAGAGATATGCCCTTCATCTAGAATCTGAAGTGCCGCAAAAAAATTGTCTTTAAACAGCTTTTCTCTTCGCCCTTCATACGCCAAAGATGCCAGTGCAGACAGCACACTAAAGTTGCCCTGAATTTTACCAAAGTTAGACTCATTACCCCACAGCGCAACAATAAAGCGGGCCTGAACCCCATATTTTTGAGCAATTTCGTCAAGCAGTACTTTGTGTTCATTGTACTGCTCAACCGCCTGCTTCACTTTCCAGTCGGGTACTCGCGTTGCTAGATAATCATCTAACGTTATTTTTTTCTCTGGCTGGCTTTTGTCAGACTTGACGACCGTGGGCCTGAAAGTAATGTCAGCAAACGCTAAATCTAATTTAGTCTTATCTATGCCCTTTTCGGCCGCTTCTTTTTTCAGTTGAGCAACGTAGCTTTTGAAGCCCGTCTCGCTAAGCCCACTGTCATTACTTGGCTGATTTTCGGCATGAGCTGCCAGTGAAAAGCTTAAGGTTATACTCGATAAAACTAGGGCAATATTGCGCGGTTGAGGAAATAAACTACGATTTTTGCGCTTAGCTATAAAGGTAATTCGGCTAACTAAGCGGTTTAGAGTCTTTAATAACATGGATATTTAAAACTTCTTATCGGGCGTTTTTGAAAGCCCTAGAGATTCACGGTGTTGCTCTAGCAAATTATCTTCTTTTGGCGGCATTTGAAGGTAAAAGCCTTTTTCATTAAGCTCGTCGATAAGCTTTTGCTTGTCAACCAGGCCAAGTTTCTCACGCTTTTCTAGGGCGATGATAGTCACTAGCTCTGGGCGACCAAACTTCGCCATAAGCGGCTCTGGCACGTCTTCAAAATGGTCTTTCTTTGGCACGTACAAATACATGCCGTCTTTCTTTCGCGTTTTATAAACTGCGCATAACATAGAATTTTTACTCTTTCTTAATTCATTTGTTTAGTTCTTTTGGGGTCACTATGCAGATTTAATTGGCCAGAGAACATACACCTCTCGCCAATACTGCTCACCCATTTTGCTTTTAAAGCACTATTGGGCCGGAGCGTCGCCAAGTAAGCGGGTTACGTGAGAGCGAAACAATGGCTCTCTCCACGTCGACAGTACATCGGGCATTAGTCCCTGCACGCGGGTTTCATCAACCGAAAACCAGTACCATTTTAACAGTTGATTCAGCTGTTTTTTAGAGGCAATAACGTCACTATTTACAGCATTGTCTTTCGCTATCTGGTCGCTGATAACTTTAAGCTCGGCCAACGTTTTTTTGTACTTGGCGATATCAATTAACCGCAGCACAACCGGAAGTCTGAGCTTTTCTGGCGTTTGCGCGTACTTTGCTCTTGCCTCTTCAATTAGCGTGATGATGGTGTCGCCGTAGCGGCGTACCGACTGATGATTCACGCCGTTAACACGCGAAAGGCCAGATTTACTATCGATAAGCCGCTGCGCCGCTTCAAACAAATGCCCTTCTTTGAACACAAAGTTTAGGGCCAGATCTTTTTTTCGTGCGGTATTCAAGCGCCATGCCGCTAGTGCCTGTAATACGGTGAGCTGCTCGCTGTTCAATCGCCAGTTATTCTTAATGCTTAAGTACGCAAAATCTTCAGGCATTTGAGCGCGCTTTTTATCAACTAGCAAAGCGATCTCTTGGTAAATCCAGTGCACTTTCCCCGCCTCTTGTACTTTACTGGCTAACTGTTGGTAGCAAGGCAGTAAATACAGCACATCATTCGCTGCGTAGCTCAGCTGCGCTTCACGTAGTGGTCTGGCTAACCAATCGGTTCGCGACTCCCCTTTGTCCAAACTGATATCACACAGCAACTCTACAAGCTTTGCATAGCCAAGTGACGGCCCCATGTCCAAAATACTTCCCGCAAGCTGCGTGTCGAACACAGGCGTTGGTACGGTATCAAAAGCGGTAAGGAACGCCTCAATGTCTTCAGAACACGAGTGCAGTACTTTTACGACTTCGGTATTCTCCATGAGATCGATAAATGGCTGCATATTGTCTATGGCGAGCGGATCAATGAGTACCAGCTGATGGCCATCATAGAGCTGGATAAGGCCTAAATGAGGAGTGAGGGTTTTCGTTCTTACGAATTCGGTGTCTAAGGCTACCGCCTCTTGACGCTGTGCGGCAGTGCACACTTTTTCGAGTTGTTCAGATGTTGTAATTAATTGATATTGCATATTTTTGCACAGTAATAAAAAAGCCGGCTTACGCCGGCTTTCACAAAACTATTTCAACGAAATTAGTCTCGAAGCTCCCGACGCAGTATTTTACCTACATTGGTTTTTGGTAAGTCGTCTTTGAAAACAACTTGCTTAGGCACTTTGTAACCCGTTAAGTGATTACGGCAATGCGCGATAACGTCTTTTTCAGTAAGTGAGTCGTTGTTTCGAACTACGAACAATTTCACAACTTCACCACTGACTTCATGAGGAACCCCAACCGCAGCTGCTTCAACAATGTTTTCATGCATTGCAGCCACTTCTTCAATTTCGTTAGGAAACACGTTAAAGCCTGAAACTAGGATCATATCCTTTTTACGGTCAACAATATAGAAGTAACCTTCATCATCTACCGTTGCGATGTCACCTGTGGCTAACCAACCGTCTTTTAGAATTTCTTCTGTTGCTTCTGGTCGGTTCAAATATCCTTTCATTACCTGAGGGCCTTTCACCCACATTTCACCAGGCTCACCTTTTTCAACAGGATTACCGTCGTCATCAAGAAGCTTAATGTCTGTAGAAGGAACAGGCATACCGATTGCGCCTTTATAAGCTTCAATCTGTGGTGGGTTAACCGCTACCACAGGCGAACACTCTGTTAGCCCATAACCTTCAAGAAGCACAGTACCGGTGACCTTTTCCCACTTTTCTGCAACAGGGCGCTGAACAGCCATACCGCCACCTAAACCAAACTTAAATTTGCTGAAATCAAGTTCACTGAATCCAGGCGTATTTAACAGGCCATTAAACAATGTATTTACGCCAGGTAAAATGGTAAACGGATATTTGCTAAGTTCGTTTACAAAAGCCGGCATGTCACGCGGGTTGGTGATAAGCAAGTTACGGCAGCCGTATTTAACGAACATTAAGCAGTTCGCCAGTAGCGCAAAGATATGGTAGAGCGGAAGCGCGGTAACAACAAAGTCTTCGCCTTCTTCAATCACTGTTTCTAAGATACCTGACACTTGCTCTAAATTCGCTACCATATTGCGATGAGTAAGCATGGCACCTTTAGAAACACCCGTTGTGCCACCTGTGTATTGAAGAAACGCTAAATCACCGCTATCGATGTCTGGGCGTTTATATTCAAGGGATTGCCCTTTTTTAACCGCCGACATAAACGATGTCGTTTCAGGTAGATTAAACGAAGGCACCATCTTTTTAACGTACTTCACTACTGCGTTCACGATCCAGCGCTTAGGTGCCGGAAGCATATCGCCTAGAGCCGTCAAAAAGACTTCTTGCAGGTTAGTATCTGCAATGACTTCTTCTAAAGTACACGCGAAGTTTTCAACGATAACGATGGCTTTCGCATTAGCATCATTTAGTTGGTGCTTTAACTCACGAGCTGTATAGAGAGGATTTACGTTAACCACAACCATCCCTGCGCGCAAAATACCAAACATGGCAACAGGATATTGAAGAAGGTTGGGCATCATAATTGCCACAGCATCACCGCGTTTTAGTCCGCTTGCTTGCAAATAAGCGGCAAACTGAGCTGATAAAGTATCTAACTCTTCAAACGTGATTGAATGCCCCATATTAATGAAGG
>ENA-OWNT01002393-OWNT01002393.1-seawater-metagenome-genome-assembly--contig:-NODE-2393-length-19726-cov-4.456461_pt1 | contig 19726 bp, 17 predicted proteins | sample MGYA00238136_ERZ651165 | MGnify/ENA primary metagenome ERZ651165 (study PRJEB26861, sample SAMN08777766) | seawater metagenome | isolation source: coastal seawater | place: USA: Florida | collected...
CGTTCCTTCGTTCCTTCGTTCCTTCGTTCCTTCGTTCCTTCGTTCCTTCGTTCCGTCGTTCCTTCGTTCCTTCGTTCTTTCGTTCTTTCGTTCTTTCGTTCCTTCCTTCGTTCCTTCGTGTTGTTGTTGTTGTGGCACGACGAGTGTGACAGGTCGTTGTGTTGGGGTGCATGCACACGCACTCTTCGTCCGAAACTGCCTCTGGTGTCCCCTGGCCATTGATAGTTTTGAACATTGCCACATTGCCATGTGGTTGTCGTCCGCTCGGTCGATCAATCACTGCCATGGCATCTTGTGCAGTGTGTCGTGATTAGTTGCTGTTACGAGACTTTCGGCTCCGTCAATCGAAGCTTTGGCGGCCGCTGTTGGCTGCTCGTTGTTGTTGTTGTCCACAGATAATCCACCAATTAAGACAATAACAAAACGCTCAAAAGCTCGAAAGAGAAAAGTGCGGCGGCGGCCCGGCCCTGTCGTCTGGACAGCGCCACACAGCACCACCTTCATCATGCGGTTTTAGCTTCGTTGCGGTCGAGGCTTTAACGCCTTGCCGGTGCACAAAATGCTGGCTGGTTGCGCCGCGCTATTTGTAACGCGAACCCCATTTGGGCGCATTCTACGTGCCAGTTACCACCGTGAGCATCGCAAACACTACATCAAGTATGACCATTTTCGAGCTTGTGTGAAGCGATGCCCCAGACTCAAGGCTGCTGCAAGCGGGCGGCAGCTGCGAGCTGCCGAAGTCGCCGCATCCGACGCGTGGGATCAGGACTTCACGATGAAGTTGAAAGGCGAGTGGGAGAGATGCATTGAATACCTGGGATCCAAGGTCTCGATGTACGAAGAACATGTCAGAATTGTCACCTCGCAGCACATCTCGGCGGCACAAGAAGAGCAGTTTATGTTTGACAAGGCAGAAATTAGTGCTTTCAAGCGAGTGTATGTTTGAAACAGCCCTGCGTCAGCGTTTGCATCCCGAATTTTCTTGCTCAATTGATACCAACCTGGCTTGCTTTGCTTTGCTTTGCAGGTACATGCTGTTAGATGAAAGGCTTAGTGCTCTCCAGGACTTCTGGGACAGCATCAGCACGGCGTTGTTTGACATTGAGTCTCGATTCCATGGTGAGTACACCATCGGAGAGCCAAAAGCCACGGCGTCGAGCACGAAAGCTCTCACGGATCGGCTAGAGTGGCTTGTGTCACATATTCAAAAACAGTACCACAAGTTGGAGCCCCTGTTTTCGGACCGCATGGTGCGGAGCAAGTTGGTGATGATGCGTCGATCGAAAAAATACCGCGCGAAGACCATCATGTTTCGGGCCGGACTCACCGCCATGCTGGGGCTGCATGTCGTGTACGTCTTTCGTGCTGCTCCGCGGCTCTTGGGGTGCCTTGCGGTGTCTTCTTTGACGTTGTATTGAATTCGTGCTTCTGTACACTCGTCCCAGTATTGATCTTGTGCTCGAGTATGCTGGCTTTGAAACCGCCTTCGGTCAACAGTGGTTGAGCTCCACTTCCCTGGTGTTTCAAGCCACCGCAGCGATCTGCCTTATGTATTGGTACGTTTATTTTCGAGAACGGAAGGCACACTGCTGAGCTGTGATAATTATTTGCCGTGTTACGTGATTGGGCCGCAGGTGTCTTGCTGGACTAGTGGCTATATGGACTGCCTACAAAATCAATTTCAGTTACGTTTTTCAGTTGCAGTACGTTGCGTCGATGTTTGTGGGTGTTATTCTCGCTGTTGTCGATGCTGACCACCAGAACGCGTGTCGGCAGAAACAAAATGACGTGGAGTCCTGTTGCTATCGTCGATGCGGTGAGTTCGCTTTTTCTAATTCGCCTCTCAAGTGTCCTTGTGTCGCTCGCCTTCATTCAGTCGTGTCGGCAAATTCTGTTCTCATGCATCTGCGGCAGGCCACCATCGTCACTGCGGTGTACTTGGTGCTGCTGGATCTTTTCTTCAAACACACCGCAGCCATCACGTTAAAAAGTGATGGCGTTGATATTGACATCCTTGCCAAAGCGCTGATGTTGGTTCCTTCTCAGGTGTGTTGGTTGTTGCATGGTACTCACACGTGCGAACTTTGAGTTGTTCACAAGCCCGGTTGCTACATGGACCAGTTGTTCGGGCTTCTCGCTTTCGGGTTTGTTGCCATTTACACGTTGGTAAGTCGCACAACAGCCTCTGTGCTCTCGTTTCGGGATCAGCGTTCCTTATCGCCATTGTTGCTGTTGTGTAGATTCCAATAACTCCCAACAGGCAGTTGTTATGGGTTACGGTTGGTCGGATCGTCATCAGTCCATTCTCTATTCCGCTATTTCGGGACGTGTTCTTGGGAAACGTGTTCAGTTCTTTGAGCACCCCGTTCAAGCAAATTACGATCTTCTTCTACGACACGTTCAACAGCAATGCAACACAGCCTGGTCTTGGAGCGTTTCTGAAAGGCGGGCCGCTGTTGAATTTGACTCAAATTGTCGATGAAATGTCGTCACCTGGGATAGGAAATAACACCTTGACCAACTCGACAGAGTCACTGACGGAGTACCTCTCTCCCCCGATTTGGGCTCTTGCACTTTGCAGTGGTCTACCTCAAATGTGGCGCATGCTCCAAAACTGCCGCAACATCGTCGCCCGCCCGAAGGACAAAAAGGCCATTGCGAATGCATTCAAGTGAGTGACGTGCCCTGCAGCGCAAACGTGGCCGTCAATTTGCTTGGTGATGCCAGCTCCGCTTATGTACCTTGGTTGCAGGTACGCACTTGGACTTTCGCTTGTCATTCTATCCTCGTTCGGCAAAATTTCAAAGAGCTTCGTTGATGATGATGGCGAGTACGCTGGTATTGACGAGGAAGACGACGACGAGTGGGCGTTCGTTATACAATTTGCTGTCGCCATCATGATGGGTCCAAATTGGAACTCAGCGCTGCATGTGTGATGTGGCTTGTGCACATTTTTAGGTACTTCGGGGCTTACGTTTTCTGCTACACATGTAGCATGCTGTACTCGTGGTCTTGGGATGTGTTCATGGATTGGGGCATGCTGGTGTGTACGAAAGAGAACAACAAACTTGTTGGCAATTCTGCCACGGCGACAGCCGTGACCAGCGGTGTCCAACTAAACAACATACAAGCAGCAGAGGCCCCGTCACCAGAGCACACGGGGGAAGAAAGAGTGGCCAATGTTTTGAACACTGCAAGTCGCAAAATGCTGCAAACTCGGAGTCGAAGTGGTGATGACCTGGCCGAGAAAATGCTAAGCAGTGGCGAAGCCTCGGAGGTGATTGATGATGGTATCGGCGAGGAACAGTCGGATCTCGGGTACACTGCGCCCAGCGTCGACGGGGATACATGTATGAACGAGCAAGAACAACAACTGGCGAGCAGTGAAGCCAACACCAAGGACGATGTTGCCGTCGTCGTCGAACCCCAAGTGCCAGGTGTGCTCAATCGCAGCTTGCGCACACCCAGAGTAAGCTCTGTGTCGATGGAAGGTGATCCCAAATCAGGGTTTATGTGCTGTGGATACCGAGCACGGTTGAGAAGATTGAGAGCTTTCCCACTGCCAGTGTACGTCGGGCACAGCTTGGTGCAGTCTTGCGGTTGGGCGTGTAGATGCTGCATGGAAATGAAAATAACTGTGAATGGTGCCTGCTTGATCAGGTATATCTGCGGAATTGTTGCGGATTTCTTCCTACGGTCCATTTGGGCCTTTTCGCTGTCACCAGAAACGTACGTTGTCGCATCGCATTTTTCAATCAACACACGCTTGATCCGTCTGGCGTTTAAAATGCTCACCTGTCGTTTTTCCGTGCAGGTCACCATTGACGTTCTTCCTCTATGTCGGCCCAGCTCTCGGGTGCATTGAAGTGTACGCGACCAGCATGTGTTCGGCCTCCTCATCGTGTCGTTTGTCGTGGTACTCATATCAATCCACATTATTGTGTTACAGCTGTCGACGCACAATGTGGGCCATGTTCCGTGTTGAAAATGAGCACATGAAGCACGCCACTGCCGAAGGGTGGGGAAGATCTCCCTTATTTTTCATTCGGGTATGTTGGCTGATAAAAGTGTCACATCCTCTCTTAAACATTGACCACATGTTGTGCTTCTATTGCATGCGCCAGCTTCACAGGAAGAAACAAGAAGTGACCTGCGTGCGGCGGGTCCTGCCTCTGGGTGTGTTTGTGGCGCTGTTCGTCGCCGTCACCCTCTTGTGCATTTATGCGTGAGGGCGCGGCTGCAAACTGGACGTGGTCCATACGTGAAAGCACATCGAGACTGCCATGCGTCGCTGCGTCGCAAACTTGATCTGAAAGTATGTTCGCTGGCGATAGTTTCAGTGGACAAGTATTGTAAATTATCATCCACCTTGGGGGGACACAGTAGTTTTGGGGCCCATCACTTTTGTGAATGTTTGTAGTGCTCCCATGTTGCAGCCAAAGTATTTCGGCATTCTCGCAGCTCTTCTACTTCTTTCTCAACAGTCTGCGAGCAATGACAGTGATCAATGCACACCGCTGCGCGACATTTGTGCACACATTCAAGCGTTCCGCGTACCTCGGCTTCGCGAGTGATGGAGCCGCCTTGCCGGAACATATTCAGAGAGAACTGAATTGCCTCAAATACCAGTGGTTCCAAGATTCGCACCGCGTAGTTGCGGAACAGATCATCAGACACTCGTTTTGCCTTCATAGTACGGAGAGTGGACGCAGTGCATCAAAAACCGACCAGACCACATACATGTGACACAAGCAACGAGCGTACCGCAAGCTTGAAATAAGCAGTTGTCCACTCCTTGTTGTACAAACAGATTTCAACCTGCTGTGTCGTGTCGCCCCAGAGCCAATGGTATGCATTCGGAACCTGAGAACGCGAAACAACGAATGAAACAAGGGCATAGACGACTCAGGATGGGGGGCAATGCCAGTGCGTACCGTCAGCATCTTGGACAATTCATTTGTCTGTTCGAGAAAGTCGGCAAGGGGTCTACAATTATAGCAATGATGAGGTCAAGCACACGAAGGCTTGAATATCGTATTGTGGATCAGTTTCATCACACGTACCGTCGCTCACGAGCCAACATTCCATGCACTTCTTGGTTCAAACCTTCGTCGTGAATGCGGTTGGAAATCTTTTTGAGGATGTAGCGGAAGTACAATCGTGCCAGTTCGGATTGTTTACTAAGCACAGATCGAAGCAAATCGTTGCGGGGATGAGACACTGATGCAGCGGAGCAATGCCGCCAAGCACCAACAACCCCAACCTGTCGCCATCGGTTTCGGCGCCTTCAGCGAATTGCACTAATTGTTGCATGAAAGTCTCGTATGAATTTTGCGCCAGCTTGTTGTGATGAACAACATCGTCCTCGTCGGAGGATTGCAAACTTGGGTGCGAGTCTACGTGCAACAGTCAGCAGCACGAGCTCGCGTTAACGAACAAAAGTGACAAACCGCCGCCGGCCACAGTTATGAAACAGAACCTCCGGTGGCTTCTGGTGGCTGCAATATGCTGTTGAGGGCCTTGTTCCAGTCCTTGAACCATTGTCGCCGAGCTCGCCGCGCGTTCGGTGGCATGACGAACTTGAAATACCTGAGGTCGCAACACGAGATGGCGGCATGATCAAAACTAGTTGACGTAGTTGAACAAGAAAATATCCGTACCCAGCTGTGGCGCCGATTTGGACTCCTCTGTTTCGGATATCCTTCAGCAAATTGTTCGACAAATTGTCCATGTGGCTCTGGTCATTCGCAATCAGAAGCGAGCGGTATTCCGATATTGGAGTGTACTCCTCGGGGGAGTAGTTGGTGCCCACCATTGCATCCGTAATGTAACTAGGCACTCGATCCTGCGGCAGAAAGGCTTAATATCAGCGGCTCGCGCGTGACAGGACAGGAGCTCAGGTAAACACACCCACCGTCAGTTCTCGAGTCTCCGAAACATTGCTGAAGTTGAATTTGTGTGACGCTCTGGCCTCTGAAAAAGCCTGTGATGTCAAAACCACAGCTGTCAGCATACTGCACACCACTGCCATTGTTGAGCGGCGGGGGTGACAGTCTGCTGCGTTGCTCGAACCTGATCGGTCACTTCGAAAAGTGCATCTCGAAGCTCCACTTCAAAGTCGCTTCTCGCGTCCGACGCGGGATGCAGCTACGCGCAGGCAAAAGTGTTTGTTGGTTATCACAATTGCTCCGTACTAACAGACAAACATGTAAGCAACGGACCTGGTTCACAAGCGACTCGAGCTCTTTGCTCACGCTTCAAGAACAAAACACGCGCGCAATCAGCCGGTTATGCCACACAAAGGAAGCCAAGGCGGTGGACACTGCACGGGCGCGTGATGTGGCCACGACGTACGTGCGAAGGTTGGGCTCGTTTGCGAGTCTCTTCAGGAAATCTTGATTGTGCTCAGCTTCTGCGATCTTCTTGTCCAGTTGGTCGATGACGAAAGGCAAATCTTTGCAAACTTTTGAGATCAGAATTTCACTCAGAGTTTCCCGCAACAGTGGCACACCCAAGCGTACGCCAGATTTGTCTGCGAGCCCACTCCCTTGGATCCACTCCTTCTCGCGCTCGATCGCGACAGGCCACGACATACCATCGAGCTGTTCTTGGTGCGTGCGGCAGCGCACGCCGATGCGTCCGAGGCCGACCGGGTACGACTCGTTACGCAAGAGGCGGGTCAGGGCGTCTTTGTTCTCTCCGACAAGGTCCACCTTCGTGACGACACCAATGGATCGCTCACCGGCCCGATCCGCTTTCAGGGCCTCGCGCAGACTGTACGACGTGGCAGGATCGACAGTCGCCGAATTGACAACGCACAGGATCGCCTGCGGGTCGTGCAAATACGGCATGTTCAGCTTTTCGATCTGTTCTGGCAGCTCAGCGGCCTGGTGGGCTTGGGGTGACAAAATGAAACCAGGGAGGTCGACCAAAATGGTGTCGAACACGTCTTCGCTGTAGATCGTCAGCTGGATCGGATCTGGCGAAACGTCTCCTTCCGCGACGTCATTCTCCGCAACAATGCGCGCCTTAACGTCAGTGAAGTCGTACATCCGTTCGCCATCCTTGAATTTTGCGCACATTCCACTCCCTGGAGGTGTTCTAATCAAGGAGAGCAGAAGTGGTCGCCGCGTCGCCATCTGGTTGTCCTTGGCCGAAATATCTTCACCGATCAGCCCTTCCAGCACGCTGGTCTTGCCGGCACTTTGGTCGCCGACCATGACCACGCGGGCAAAGTTGAACCGCACGCCAAGAATGTTCTGTGCCTTGTGGAGCACGCGGATCACGTTTTTTGCCTCTGGCGGGTGGTACGTGCTGAATGAAGCGAACTGCTTCGGGGTTCGGGAGATCACACCAACGTTCGAACGGGCATGGCGCATCACCGGGACGGCGACACGGCGGGCATTTGCCGCAAACCGGAGCATCATCGTTCGAAAGTCCCTGTGAACTGTAGCAGCGCAGTCGTGTGGTCGCGCTCCAATACACTTGTGAACAACGAACTTCTCCGCAGCGGTGGCGAAGAATAAAACAAAAAAGGTCAGAACATGTACGTTTATGGATCGCAAAACAAAACAATATAACCTTCAAGGACATGTGTACCGTGCCGCACAAACACACAGCATTCGTCAATGAACCACTCCCATCCCTCACTTCACCCAACAACGCAACCCAACGCAACGCAGCAACAAAGCGCAATGCAACGCAACGCAATGCAACGCAACATCCAACAAACGAACAAACGATCAAGCGAAGGAAGGGAGGGAGGGAGGGAGGGAGGAAGGGAGGAACGAAGGAAGGAAGGAAGCAACCAACTAGCCAGTCAGCCAAACGAATCAACCAACAACCGAACGAGCGAACCAACACACAAACGAACGAACCAAACGAACGAACGAACCAACCAACCGACACACAAATGACCCAACCAAACGAACGAGCGAACCAACACACAAACGACCCAACCAAACGACCCAACCAACCAACCAACAATGCAACCAACCAACAATGCAACAATGCAACCAACCAACCGCGAAACTGACAGTGACAGTGGCAGTGACCAGTGACCGGCCGGGTGACTGGGTGGCTGGCTGGTTGGCTGACTGTGAGTGAGTGCGAGAGTGAGTGACGACCGCCGTTTGCCTTTTGCCGTTTGCAGGGAGCGTCAACGATCACGAACGAGATCGCGACCATGACTATGATAACACGACATCACGACCCACGACGACTGGCAACCGGCAAGCTCTCCTTCTTCCTTGGCGTTTCTGCCCTGCGCCCCCTGGAATCTCGTGCCTCGTGTCTTCTGTCGTTTGCCTTCAGCTTTGTGGTTCGTGTGTTTTGATTGCCTGCGAGTGCAATGCCGACGACCGTAGGGCTGCCTGCCACAGGACAATGTTGCACGACAGTCGCCAACACGCGACAACCGTTGGTCGAAACTGCTCGGAACTCTTCACACTCCACTCAATTATTACGCAAAATTGGGGGAGGAAAAATCCAGAAACGAAAGCTGTGTGATTGACGATTGGGCTTTTGGCCAACTTGGCCCGAACGTAGATCGCCAAGAGGCTGCAATGCCTTCAATGTTGGAGTCCCCGAAACCGTTTCTGCAAGCACGATGGTGCTTCCAGGCGTCGTGACCCTCTGTGTCCAGTGAGTTGGAGGTTCTGCGACCGATCGAGTGGTCATCCAACCACGATGTGAAAACTACTCAACATTGCAGCAACTACTGTTGTTGTGCCAAACTTCAGACGAACTCGTCGCTGGCTACTCCAGTATGGCAGACAACATAAGAGTGTTCGCCCGGTTCAGGCCGCTGGTTGGACGAGACCTACGACTGAGTTCAAGCGCACGAGCGGCAGTGTTTGACGTCGCGGGCAACACTGTCACCCTGCGGTACAAAGATAATGGGTCGAAACCAAAATCTAACCGCGAGGGTCCCAGTTTTACCTTCGACTCTGTCTTTGACGCCACCACAACCCAGGAACAGCTCCATGAGTCCGTGGGACGCGTCGGTGTGCAGCATCTACTAGAGGGCTACAACAGTACGATACTAACATACGGTCAGACTGGGAGCGGCAAAACTTTTAGCATGTACGGTGACGAATCAACGTGCTGGCGAGACTGGGATAACGACACACTCCCCAGGGACCATGGCCTTGTCCCCAGAGTGACCGCGTGCTTGTTGGATCAAGTAGGAGAGTTGAGCGCCAAGAATACCGAAATTGAGTACGCGATAACTTGTTCTTTTCTCGAGATCTACAATGAAAAGATCAAAGACCTGTTCGATCCCTCAACGAAGAAGAAAATCCGTGTCCGCGACACCAAAAATGAAGGGGTGTGGGTCCACGGCTTAACTCAAGAAACAGTGACCACCAAACAAGACGTCGCCGACTTACTGCGCCTCGGATTTGGTCTGCGGTCGGTCGGGATGACTTTGATGAACGAGCGCAGCTCCAGATCCCATTGCATCTTCATTTTGAACCTTCATCAAAATTATCCGGATGGCTCGAGCAAAGTGAGCAAGCTTAATCTTGTGGATCTTGCAGGTAGTGAGCGGGTCGATCGCTCTGGCGTGGAAGGGGTGGCGATGAAAGAAGCACAAAACATCAACAAATCATTGAGCTGTCTCGGTTTGTGCATTAACGCGCTTGCAGAACAAGGGCGTCACCACATCCCCTATCGCGACTCTTCACTGACACATTTGCTGAAAGAATCTCTGGGTGGAAATGCAAAAACTTTCTTACTGATTGCACTGTAAGTCTTGTGTGTCTGGGTACAGCACTTGCTTCATTTGAGCCAACTTATGCATGTGGTATATCTTAGGTCACAGTGCCGCATCGACGCTGAAGAAACCATCTCAACATTACGATTTGGCACACGTGCAAAAACGGTGCAGAACCGCGCCGTCGTCAACGTCAAGAAGTCGAACGACGAGCTCGAATCACAGTTGCGAGCACTTCGGCGATATGTAGCCGTGCTCGAGGGCGAGAACAAGCGACTAAGAGAACACGGCCCTGGATCGCATGGATTGGAGGAAGCAAAGGTTCCGTCAAATGGTACTGACGACCAAAGTCCAATTGGCGAGGTGGCTAGCAACAATTCCCACCCAACAGCAGGAGGTGGTGCAAGTTTTGTGGAATTAGATTTGGAGTGTCAAGCTTTGAGACACCGTGTGAAGTCCAATCAATCCACAATTGCTGCACTGAAAGCGACTTTCGCGGTCCTCCTCGCCAAATTGACGGCTGCTCATCGCGACGTCAAGGAACTCCGTAACGAGAATCAGGTATTGCTTCCTTGTCGTGAACACGCTGGTCCTGGTGTGTAACGTGTGACCGTACAAAATTAGGCCCTTGAACTCGATCTCAGAGTTGGGCGTGTCAACAACGCAAGCACAGCCGTTGCTGTTGCTGAGCTGGAAAGTGCAACTCGAATATTGAAAAACAGAGAGGTGGGCATTTCTTGGTGTGGACATTATTCATCTGGAGCACGATTGTCACGACCAGCTGAATTGCAGGCCGAAATATTACGACGAGAAAAAGCCATTGCTGAGGCTCGAGTAGAAGTAGAAAATGAAAGCGATCAGGTAGGGATGGCGTGACGCAATTTTCCTGCTCGTGAACGCATTCGCTGGGCGTCCAACACGCAGCGTTTCAATGGCTCAGGTGCGAATGGCTATCAAGAAGCAATACGAGTTGGAGTCTGCCTTTCGGCAGCGCAGCAACACCCTCAAACAACAAATGGACGAGTTTCAGGTACATTTTGGGCGTGCGCATACAATTTTTTGCGCGTAAGTCACCATTGTACTGACGCATCGACAATCCTGTCGGCAGCAACACGTCCAACACAAGAATCGCGAAATGCTCGCTGCTCAGGAGCGTTTGGATCAAGCCGCAGCTGAATTGTTGCAGCTGCAAGCTAGCTCATCGGACAGGAACCATGCAACTGGGTCGTCCGCTACGTTGGATGTCGAAATGTACAAAGAGCAGCTTCGTGAAGCGAATCAAAAGATCCGCCGTTTATCTCGTCAACTAACTTCACTACAGCAGATTAGTGACACCCGGACCGCACTTGGTACTAACTCCTCCGAGCTACCAGATATGCGAGCTTCGTTGGACACAACCAAATCGGTAGCATCGGCGGCTTCTGCGAACGAAGTTAACGGACATGAAATGCAAAGAATGTACGATGATTCAACACGCACTGAGTTCCCGAAATTATGGGAAGCGGCCGGAAAGAACATCGAGCCGGGTGCCTTGCTGTCCAGTGATGATACAACAAAAGGTAACGATTGCACGCTCGACGACTTTCAAAGTGTACTTTGACGCATGGTGTTCCTGGTTAGGCCTGGCGACAATTGTGGAGGGGCTACGAATTCGGAGGCTGCAACTGCAACAACAGAAAACAGATCTCTTGTCGCCATCACGCAGCGCGGACAACACCTCCTCTGACCGCATCCCACGTGCAATTTCAGTAGCCACTGGTTCGGAGCGCGAGCAATGGCGTCGCAATCTTCGGAGCCGGGGTGGCGCTGTTTAGCAAGTGAGTGATGTGACGCGAGAGACATATCTTTTGAATGAATAGTTAACAATCACAATCTGAACCGTAAAACCGATGCGGGGTACGGCCAACCACATGCAGTAATAAGGGTCGAATGCGAATCCGAAGACACCCTTCAGTCGTTGTTTCTGAAATGTAATAATTAGTCGACATGCACACATGCAGCACTCTGTCTCTGACAAATTGGCAGGCGCGGCATTATGTGTGTTTGTGCGTTTATCAAAGGAAGAACCCTCGAGATGCCAACTCCAACATTCGCACTTTGGGGTCATCCTTGATTTCGGCCTCCGTGGTGTCGCGTGCAAACTTGCCTTGCCAAACAACGGCGTGACCGCGAGTTTTGTTCAGCCACTGCAGTCGCTCGGCCGTCTTCTCTGTTTCACTGTCGTTGTACCCAAGAGCGCTGTGCTCTTCTGCCGCTTTAGTGCTGTCGCTGGCGTCCGTGTGCTCAGTGGATTCGTCGTCATGTGGTGCGGAAGGAACATGCGTCGTGAAGTCATCACCATAAATCCGCTGCAGTTCCTTGCGCTCCTCAAGCAAAAAATTGCGCTTCTTCGTCAGAAATTCTGCCATTGTTTTGTAGTCATTGTTGATCATATCCGGAAACACCTGTATGGAACAAAAGAAGCAGAGTGGTGAACAAAATGTTCTCAGGCTTGAATTTCATGACAGCAATAACAATAAATCAACCTTCTGCAACCATTGCGTGTTCTGAGATGCGCGGTGCCTGAGGAAATTCCAGGTTTCGTCTGACATGGGATCTGACAGATCTCGCCATTCTGAGCTTTCAGAATCGTGGACGGGCACTCCAAAGTGTTGACCCCACAGGCGGAGGCGGAAGTTTTTCAAACCGCCGTCGCTGTCCCCAATCATTTCCGTGCCAACCTCATCGATTTTCATGGCAATTTCGGAGTCACGCTTGCCAAGCATGCTGCGATCATTAATGTTTGCACTTCCAATGATGAGGTGCTTGTCATCGACAAGTATCATTTTGGAATGAATGTAGATTTGAGAATGTCCGATCATGTTGCGAACATGAGGATGCTGCTCCCATTTGTGCAGACTGTATATTGCCAAGTAGTCTTCCACGCGCGGCTCAAACCCATTTAACTCGCTCGACTTTGAAGCACTTAGATGAGGTGACTTCGCAGCTTGAGCACCCAACGACGATATTTCCATTTTGATCTGGCCAACAAGAGAGCGCTTCCCTTGAGTCAAACTTTTTTGCATGTATCGCAACAGGGTCTGAGTGATTTTATTTTCTATGGGTCCGTCCTGATGTTCGGGTACGAAGATCACCACCCGAAACTTCTCTCGGCGACGAATGGCTTTAACTATTCGGGCTTGGATTGCAGCTCCTATGGTATTGGCAATGTTATGACTCTTGGTGCTGCACGACGTCATGAAGAATTGATTCTCGATGTAAACAAAATGCTGCGCGTGCTTGATCAAACTGACATATGCTTTCATAATCGAACTCTCTGTTGCTCGCCAACCCGTCCACCGCGGCATTGACCTGAGGAGTTGAACATCGCAGTTGGAAAATCCTCGAAGCGAGCAAGGAGCTTTTCTTCTGCTTGAGCTGCGGCGAGTATACTTTGAACTGACATCGTCTTCAGAATCATCTTCACCACTGGACGACACTATTTCATCAGCGTGCTCGTCCACGCTGTCGGTGGCGCCTTTTGTGTCTCCTTGCAACAGACAGTATTTTTTGATGATGTGTTCTGGGTTGATGATTTGTTGAGTTTCTGAATACGGCCACAAAGGAATATGTAAACCAGCCTCTGCGCAAATGGAGTTCCAAGATTGAACGAATGCCTTCGCGCTATCTAATGCCGCCATGCCCAACACACTACACTGTGTGTCGTGCCATGGCATCCGACACATCATTTGGCCATTTGAATAACGTTGCTGACTAGCGTGTTGTGCAGCTCGCCCACCCCGCCCATCCATCATCAACAGACGCCGGCTGCTGCTATAAGACGATACGTCAGATAACCGCCGGCTCCATCCGACTCGAGGAGTTGGCTGTGGCTTGAGGTCCATCCGCAGAGTTTTGAAGCCATGGAATCCGCGTTTTCGTCGATGCTGTCTCTTGTGCAGGGTCAACTCGTCGAGCGTATCGAGCTGATCGTTCGCTGAACTCTGCTCCCTCCACTGCAGGCTCTGCCGACGCATCATGTTCACGTTCATCGAAGCACGTGCTGAGCTGGGCCTTGCCCGAGCGCTGCCTCGCCGTGAACGACTTCTCCTTGCACTACTTCCCCGCCTCTGCCCTCCTGATTGCAGATCTTCATGGAATTGACTGACCAGGCGTCGTCGGAGGGTTAACGTGTCGTCAAAGAGCATCCCTGAACTGCCAGACCGGAAACTTTGAGGCCCTGCCAGTGCATTGCGTGCCAGGGGTGTTTTGGGTTCTGGTGTGCCAGGAACGTGCACAGTCGTACTGCTGCCGACGGGAATGTCCGAGGTTGAAGCACCAAAGTCTAGCTGCTCCGCCATGTGACGATTTGTATTCTCGTCGAGCATAACACCGGATTGTCGAGAAATAGCAACCTGAGTGCGGATCAATCCGGGGATATCCAGATGCGGTGTCGCGAACGCGTCACGACTCCACGCTCCCTTGCGAATCTATGACAGAGTATTGAAAAGTAAGTCGATGCGGTGCGTGCAAGAGCGTGCATTATCGAAACGCCATTACCTGAGGGTTGGAATAATCACACCCGGGGAACAGAAAAGGAGGCACAGCGTCCCACAGTGGATGTTCCTCCGTGTCGAATCGGCCATGGCAGAGGTCTAACCCGCCAACATAAGTTATGCATCCGTCTATGTTGACCATTTTTTCATGGTGAGACCAGTAAATTTGGTCAGCGAGTCGCGACCTGTGCCGAATGACAGTAATGTTGCTGTGCAACGCACGGAGGCGGTCCACCGAAGCTTCGCTGCCAGTGTAAATGGCAACTTCGTGATAAAGAATAATGTAGATTTTGACACCTTCGCGGGCCTTCTTCAGCAATATGTTGTCCAAACGATAGGCCTCGTCATCCGTGCGACACTCAAATGCGGATTCAGAATTGTACGCAACTCCAGTGCGACGTCTCAAGTATATGTCAGGCCCTAATCGCCAGTCGCGAATGAAAATATATGAACGCGCCTGCAACATTGAAAACGCCACGCGCTCGAAATACTCCGCCCCACAAGTGAAAAGCTGTACTCGTTGAGCATGCAGATTCGCGGTATCATCTGATCGGGTGATATCTTGGTCATCATCATCAAACGAATCCGATACGTGAGCACCCGTCCTCTGACGCAACTCGAACGTATGCACGCAGCGCCTCGTCGGAAATGTGGCGGCAAATTCGTTCATGTACAATAACTGCATGTTGGACGATATCTTCTCCGTGACCAGCTCTCGGAGAAGATCACTAAACTTTTCAGATGGAAGACCGATGACGACATGTGATGTTGGAGTGCGGATGTGGAACCGGTCCCGCACATTCCCCTTGGGTTCAATTTTCGACGCAGGCATTACAGCAGCCAGATTCTTGAGGTGCTTATACTGGGGATCACGGATTTTGAAAACACAAGACCAGCAACCAATGTCATGAGATGCGGCGGCATTGTCCTTGGAGCCACGGCTATTCTTCTTCGAACAGGATTCTATTTCTTCAAAAGTGGCGTAGTACAACAAATTGTCTATGTGCAGACCGATCGGTTTCTTCTCTGCACCGGAAGGGGCGGATACACTCGACTTCTTTGACTGAGTCGCCCCATCTGGATCCTTTGATTCGGTATCGACTTGGACACCGAGAGGAGCGGGGGAATTGGAGTTAGGAGTGTTTGCGCGCTTTCGGTCGGCGGATGTCCGCCCAAGAAGAAAGCCATCCGGAATTGGTCCAAAGTCGTCACTCTCAGGATCCACCGCAAAGCATGAAATTGCGTCATGAAATACAACCACGTGCACAGTTTGTGACGACAGTATTCCTTCGACCTGCAAGTAACAATTCTCAAGGAAAAGTGTGCATTCGGGGACTTCAAAACAAACTCGAGGTTGCCGAGTCTCGGCGTGTGGTGGGAAGAGCCCGGCGGAGCGCACACGTCTCACAGGCGTGATGGCCGATGACGCCTTGACCCGAGGGTCGAGCCGCAGCCCGAGGTACGAGTCGTCATGCGTCCGCGTCATGAATCTATCTCGTTGATGCTGAGGTAACTTCCAAAACGATTTCAACGCTCGCTCCAGCGCCAGAGTTTTGATGGAATTGTGCGACCTGCTGTGCGCAATTTCATCATCGGCGCCTGCATCGAACTCCGAAAGCCCAACACCATGGATCATGTAGTGTAGGCACTCGTTATTTTTTTGCAGACCTCTAAGCTCCGCCTGTCCAGAGACGTGTTCGCCGTCCGTTAATGACTGAGGGTCGTGCTTGATGTGCGGAGCCATGCGGTGCAGCAAAGCAATTACTGATGCATCGATGGACTTTCGTGTCGAGCGCCGAGCTTTCTGTCCGAATATCAAGCGGACGTCGTGCCTCCAAGCTGCGGTGAAGATTGCTTGCAATGTAGGACTGCGGAAGGAATGTTTCTGCTCAAAACCGAATGTCTGACTTGCCACACGCAGTGAGCGTTCCCCGTCCATGAGACCACCTTCCAGGCCCTCTGGCACACGGCGTTTGGCTGGCGCAGCTGCAGCAGATTTTGCCTCGTCCTCGAGTTGAGTAAAGGCCTTTTCCACTTGGTTTATTGCTGCTTCCACCATGTTACCGAGCGTGTTTGCGTGAGCCGGTGGCAGACCCGACAGATACGACGACGGAGCACCAGCCGCTGATGGCGCCCACTTGCGTTCATTTTTGGTTGCTGGGGCTGAATGCCAAAAGTATCCAATTTTCGCCCTCAGCTTCGACATGAGCCGCGCTTTGCGCAATGACTTTCGTTTCATCGTCTCGTGAGAGGTGGACATGTGTTTTATGGACGCAGAACCGTCACTCTTGGAGAAGGAGTTCTTGGATGAAGGCCGGTGTTTTGGTGATAACAAACCTTCTGCCAGATAAGCATTCTGAATGGCAGGAAGACGCTCACATTGAATCAAGATAAGCTTGGCAATGGTCATGGACACGTCGCCGAAGCTGTGCGATTTCAAAGAGGAAATGACATCTTTCTTTTGCAACATTGAGCAGTTGAAGCACCCGAGCGACTTGTTGTCATCCTTGGTTTCCTCCAAGCCAGGGAGGAGAATTCTGTACGAGCAGCAGGTCCGGCAGTGAAAGAACCCGCACTGAATACATTGATGAGGCAAGTTGTCGAAGCTGAAGTCGATCCTGCAAGTTTGGCATCGAGATCTTTGCACGCTGCGTACGGTGCGGAGTTTAAATCGGACAAACATCCATGCCACGTCAAATGCAAGTTTGAATGACACAAAAAACGCCACGAGGACGATTCTGAAGTAAAAAAGTCTCATGCCTGCGTAATGAAACCGAACTTCTAGGCTGGATATGGAACAAACTGACGCATTTGCGGGGCACAAATCGAATGTGTGCTGCATTGCAAAGGTCGCTAAGACGTCAACTTCCAGCAGTAAACTCTCTGTGACGTTGGTGTCACTTTCGGTGCACACAGAAGAATCGCCTCCTCCACAAACACAACACAAAGATGTTGCCTCAATGTAGTCCAGAATGTTGTCGTGAGACAACTGCAGGGTACCGCCACTTGGCAAGTGTAGCAAGAAACTTTCGGATCCGTCCACGACCGAAATCACACTGCTGTGAAGAACACCCCAACGCTCAAAATATGATCCGAGGTCAGCCAATTCTCCGTCCCGGCAAACCCCATGATTGTAGTAGTCGGAGCAAACCCATGCATCTGTTCGGTCCATGCGGTCCACGACTGCTGACAGTTTGTTGCCGAGGAAAGCGCCATCATCGTCCCACTCGACTCGAGCATCATGCGCCTCACTCCAACCAGTGTCCACACAAAAGTCGTTGTCATATTGACCACCTCCACATGAACAACAGCTTCTCGTGGGAGATGAAAACGTAGAATAGAGCGCGTCACAGTCATCATCGGAGCAGGCGTCACATATTCCGTCACCGACGCGATCGACATCAATGCCGATCAAAGATGCGCAAATCTCCGGTACAGCCGCGCCCGCTGTCATGTCAAAGCGGTCAGGATCCGCGGTGGACCTGCAATCGCATCCCGTTGGACCGCATGACGCCGAGCCTGGGCAACAATTAGAGAGCGAACGGGTGTCAAAGCGTACATGCAGGCAACACAACAATCTTTGAGAGAGCAAATCGATGCGGTGGGTGTCGTACCGAAGTCATTTGTGTCCGAGCAACAGTCGCCTCCGTCCCAATTGCACGCAGCAATGTTGGCAGTAGTCAAGCTATCAAGTCCGAAGCCGTCGGCGTTTTGGACCTCACCGCGCGAGCACACTTGGTTGTTCGTGAGTTCGGCGCACTCGTAATCCCACCGCGACGTGCTGTTTGATGCTTGCACATCATCGCTGGATGTATCTTCGAACAGGTCGTTGAAACAATCTTCCAAGACAAAGTCCTGGGCCGCAATCAGAGTGTCGACTGCCGGAACGCTCAGTGGCAAATACTGGTATCCCGCAGAACCCATATACAACGATTCCAGCGGCATAGCAGTCGCGGACAAACACTGCTCAGCAACTCTCGACGTCGCATTATCCGCGTACTTAAAGAAATCCGTCGCGATGGAGATGGCCAGAATGATAGTGGTGAACGCGCACAAGACACTCAAGATATCAAATACCTCAATGCCCTGCTTCAGGCATGATTGAAAACCTCGCAAGCAATGGCAGCGGCTGCCTTTATTCACATGTTCTTCGATGCGGCGAGTGCACCTGGGGGTTGTGAACCAATGGTACACCGCGAAAACTAGGTCGCCCATGAGCAGGAATACGAGGGCGACGACGGCCTGCGCGGTTGCGTCGTCAGAACGAAGCAAGCCCCATGTTCGAGGCAAGAACATGCTGGCAGACACCTCCGATTGACCATCGACATTCACAGAGAACCGAACGGACAAAGCGTCGTACGGTGTCAGCACTGACACCGCACTCACATTTCCAGCATTGCTCGCATCTCTCGCAAACTCGTGGATGTCCCAGGCGTCCCAGTCTGCACAATCCGAGCCACTTGCTGCTCCAAAGACGAAATCTGGGTCCAAACACAACACGGAGGATGCCGGTGTGGACACAGCGGCTACTCGGTCGACATCGTCGTCGTGCTCGCTAGATGCTGCTGTCAGTCCTTTATATGGGTCGTCGTTGGCACTGGTATCGTTGCTCGAGTCGAGTGTCTGCCACGAGGACGACACCTCCGCCGGTGCCGGAGCAGGAGTCGGAGGGTCGTCACACGCGTCCTCCGGAAGCGGACACGTCATTCGCGCCATCCCATCCACATATAACGGCGCTCGATCGGGGTCTTCGCTGGGAATCAATTCCAATGGACACCAACCAACATCGGACGAGTTGCTGTCGGTAGGAACGCACGAATCCCACTCCTGGCCGCGCCACTCAAACGGGAACACGCATTTGTCACACGCACCGCAGCCACATCCGGCGCAGTTGCAGCCCGCAATCGCCTCCAAATACCTGAGGTTGCGAACGAGCCCAACACCAATGAACATATGAACTGTCGCAAACAATAGCAAGCAGCACAGCAGAAATGTAGTTGAGGCGAGCGACGTACCCACACGAAACTCCTAGTCTAGTTGATAGCTCGTCGCAAGTCATGCCCAAACAATTGCTAGGGCACGTGTTCTGTTTCGCATAGCATTCAGCGTTGGCGGTGCCGTCGGCTGTCGGGTCGATCAAAGTTGAAGTGTCCATCCACTGTGTTGCTCCAACAAAGGGTACTAGGTGTAAGTCTGCATCAATATCAGTGTTGTTGTTGTTGTACAACGGCACTTCCGCAAGCAGGGAGCCGCACTCTTGAGTTTCTGCGTGCAAGCGGCAGAATGTCGACGACGCGTTGTAAAACACGGAGAAAGCGCGACAGTCCACTTCCGTAGTTGTGGAGCACCGGCAAAATTCCTCGCAATGTTGGGCTGCTTCCTGCAAAGTGGAAGGGACAAGGAATGCGAGATCCAGCTCGCAACCAAACAGCGGCTCCGGTGCACCAAATGGATCAAGTTGAGAGGCACACACTCC
>ENA-OWNT01002394-OWNT01002394.1-seawater-metagenome-genome-assembly--contig:-NODE-2394-length-19725-cov-4.839475_pt1 | contig 19725 bp, 18 predicted proteins | sample MGYA00238136_ERZ651165 | MGnify/ENA primary metagenome ERZ651165 (study PRJEB26861, sample SAMN08777766) | seawater metagenome | isolation source: coastal seawater | place: USA: Florida | collected...
CCAGCCCGCCCGCGATGGCATCGTCCAGCATCACGCCAAGCGCATCACCGCGCCGGTCGGCCAGCCCCACGGGGCCGGGCTTCCAGATATCGAACAGCCGGAAGGCAAGGAACGCGGTCAGCACGCCGGGCCAAAGCGCAAAGAAATCGGTCCCGGCCATCAGCGCGCCGTAAGAGACGGGCCAGAGCGCGATGAACATGCCCAGAACCTCGTCGATGACAATCTCGGACGGGTCCTTGTCGGCGCTTTCGCGCGTCAGCTCATTCGTGGCCCACCAGCCCGCGGCAGCCACAAGAACGGTGCCGATGACAAGCGCGGCGAAGCCGCCAAGCTGGTGCAGCAGATAGGCCAGCGGAATGGCGGCAAGGCTGCCCCAGGTGCCGGGGGCGGGGCGCAAAAGGCCCACATAGCAGACAGTTGCGATAAGACGGTTCATGATTTCACCAATGTGACGGTGGCCATGGCGGCGATACCTTCTTCCCGGCCGGTAAACCCCAGCCGTTCGGTGGTGGTCGCCTTGACGGACACGCGGGATGGGTCGATGCGCAAAAGCTCTGCCAGTCGTGCGCGCATGGCAGTAGCATGGGGGCCGATTTTGGGCTGTTCGCACATAAAGGTCAGATCGGCGTTGCTGATCGCAAAGCCCTTTTGGGCCGCAAGATCAACGGCATGGGTCAGGAAGATATGGCTGGCAGCGCCTTTCCATTGCGGATCGGAGGGGGGGAAATGGGTGCCGATATCGCCCTCGGCCAATGCGCCATAGAGTGCGTCGGTGACGGTGTGCAGGCCCACGTCAGCATCGGAATGGCCCTGCAACCCGCGCCCATGAGGGATTTTCACGCCGCTTAGCCAGACATGATCGCCGGGGCCGAAGCGGTGCACGTCAAAGCCGTTGCCGGTGCGAATGTCGATCATGGTTTCGGTCCTCAGCAGGCGTTCGGCGCGGGCAAAATCCTGCGCCCGGGTCAGTTTCAGATTGTCCTCATCACCGTGGGTGATTGCAACCTCCAGCCCATATGCCAAGGCGACCTCCACATCATCGGCGGCGCTGCCGGGGTGTGCGGCGTGGGCGGCGCGGATGGCGGGCAGGTGGAACCCCTGCGGGGTCTGTGCGCGGAACAGCCCGTCGCGGGCGCGGATCGCCTGCACTGTGTCATCCCCCTGCCACAGCGCATCGACCACCCGCAGGCCGGGCGCGGCACCGGGATGGGTGGTCAGCGCGCCAATCACCCCGTCGATCACCTGAGGGCTGACCAGGGGGCGGGCGGCATCGTGAATCAGCACATAGTCGGCACTGTCGGGAACGGCCTCTAGCCCGGCCCGGACCGAGGCATCGCGGCTGGCCCCGCCGGGGGCGGTGATGACGGCGCGGTCAAGCGGGGCAAGCGCCTGATCCAGCAGCGCTGAGTCGTCGGGGTGGTGCACGACGATCAGATCCTGAACGAACGGATGGTCGGCCAGTGCACGCAGGGTGTGTGTCAGCACCATTTCACCGCCGAGCGATTGATATTGCTTGGGAATAAGGCCGCCCGCCCGGGTTCCACGACCGGCCGCAACGATTAACGCAGCGGCATGGGGACGGGGGCGAATATCGGTGGCGCGGGTCATGACGCTCTGATAGGGCCAAAGCGGTCCCGGCACAATGTCGCTGAAATCCTGCGCCACGATGCACAAAAAATGTGCATACGCCGTATCCTGAGAATTTTGCACCGCGATTTCTTTGCAACCTCGCCGGAAACATCCTACATCGAGGGTCAACTGCTCAAGGATTAATCACTTGTCCATTTCGCTGGCAGAGAAACCCCTCGATCCGCCGGTTTTCCTGGCCCCTTTGGCAGGAATCACGGATCTGCCATTCCGCAGCCTTGTCTCGGGCTTCGGGGCAGGGCTTGTGGTGTCTGAAATGGTGGCCAGCCAGGAAATGGTCGAGGCCAAGGCCAGTGTGCGGGCGCGGGCCGAACTGGGGTTCGGAACCGAAAACACAGCGGTGCAATTGGCGGGACGTGAAGCGCATTGGATGGCCGAAGCGGCGAAACTGGCCGAAGGGCAGGGCGCGCGGATCATCGACATCAACATGGGCTGCCCGGCCAAGAAGGTGGTCAGCGGCTATTCCGGGTCGGCGCTGATGAAAGATCTGGATCATGCGCTGACGCTGATCGAGGCGGTGGTGGGTGCGGTCAGCGTGCCGGTCACGTTGAAAACCCGGCTGGGTTGGGACGACGACCTGTTGAATGCGCCCGATCTGGCGCGGCGCGCCGAGGCGGCGGGCATTCGCATGATCACCATCCACGGGCGCACGCGCTGCCAGTTCTACAAAGGGGCGGCCGATTGGGCGGCGATCCGCGCGGTCACCGGGGCGGTCTCGATTCCCGTCATCGCCAATGGCGATATCATCGACAGCAAAACCGCCGCCGATGCGCTGCGCCTGTCCGGCGCGGATGGCGTTATGGTCGGGCGCGGCGCGCAGGGCCGCCCGTGGCAGTTGCAGCAGATCGCCCATGACCTGTTCGATGCCGCCCCGCCCGACATCCCGCAAGGCGAGGCCCTTGCAGAGATGATCGCCGGGCATTATCAGGCGATGTTGTCCTTCTACGGCACCCCACTTGGCACCCGCGTCGCCCGCAAGCATCTGGGCTGGTACATGGATGAGGCGGGCACCGTCCCCAGTCTGCGCCGAGAGGTTCTAACCGCCAATGATCCGGCCCGGGTGATGGCGCTTCTTCCCCGAATGCTCACCGATACCGAGGAGATGGCGGCATGACCGATCTGACGGCAACGCTCTGGACCTCGCTGCCCATCCCGGCTGTCATCATTGATGCGGCGGATCATATCGCCGATGTGAACCCGGCGGGTGAACAGTTTCTCAACGCTTCGGCCCGGTCGCTGAAGGGCAATCCGGTCTGGGACAAGATCTTTGTCGATGCGCCATTGGAAGAGGCCTTTGCGCGGGTCCGGTCCGGTCGTGCGCCGCTTTTTGTTAATGCGGTCGATGTGGGCACCGGCAGCCGCAAGCCCGAAAGCTGCGATGTGCAGATCGCGCCCTTGGCCGAACAGGGCGATCATGTGCTGGTGTTGATGGAAAGCCGCGCGTTGGCGGGTAAACTGCATCGGGCGCTGTCGTCCCAATCGGCGGCGAAATCGGCGATTGGCATGGCCGAGATGCTGGCCCATGAAATCAAGAACCCGCTGGCTGGAATCGCTGGCGCGGCACAGCTGATTTCGATGTCGGTGTCAGGCGAGGATCTGGAGCTGACGGATCTGATTGTTGGCGAAACCCGGCGTATCGTCAAACTGCTCGACCAGGTTGAAGAGTTCGGGAATGTCCGGCCACCTGCCGTCAAGCCCATGAATATTCACGATATCCTGGATCGGGCGCGAAAATCTGCGGCGGTTGGATTTGCGGCCCACATGCAGATCGAGGATGATTACGACCCCTCGCTGCCGATGACCATGGCCGATCCCGACCAGTTGCAGCAGGTCTTTCTGAACCTGTTGAAGAACGCCGCCGAGGCCGGGCAGCAGGGCGGGACGATCCGCTTGCGCAGCTTTTATGAACCGGGTCTGCGGGTGCGCCGCACCGATGGCACGCGGGGCGCCGTACCCTTGCATGTGGAAATCAGCGACGACGGCCCCGGCATCAAGCCCGAGATCGCCGCGCATATCTTCGACCCCTTCGTTTCGGGGCGCGAAAACGGCACCGGGCTGGGGCTGGCCCTGGTGTCCAAGATCATCGCCGATCACGACGGCTGGATCGCGGTGGATTCCGTGCCCGGCCGGACCGTGTTCCGCATTTCCCTTCCGGTCGCGCCCTCGCGTCCGGCCAAATCGACTGACCGCTGAGGACGACCCCCTATGGATGGCACCGTACTAGTCGCTGATGATGACCGCACGATCCGCACCGTTCTGACACAAGCCCTGACGCGGGCTGGCTGCAAGGTCCATGCGACCTCGTCGCTGGTGACGCTGATGCGGTGGGTCGATGAGGGCAAGGGGGATCTGGTGATCTCGGATGTGATGATGCCCGATGGAAACGGGCTGGATATGCTGCCCAAGATCGCCGATCGGCGGCCTGGCCTGCCGGTTATCGTGATCTCGGCCCAGAACACGATCATGACCGCCATTCAGGCTACCGAGGCCGATGCCTATGATTACCTGCCCAAGCCCTTTGATCTGCCCGATCTGATGAAACGCGCCGCCCGTGCGCTGGAACTAAAACGCCGCGCGCCCGCGACGCGCGCGCCCACTGTGTCCAGCGGTGACGCGCAGCAGGAAGATCTGCCGCTGGTTGGCCGCACCGCGTCCATGCAGGCGCTTTACCGGCTGGTGGCGCGGGTCATGAATGCCGATCTGCCGGTTCTTGTCACCGGCGAAAGCGGCACCGGCAAAAGCCTGATCGCGCGGGCGATCCATGATTTTTCCGACCGGCGCACGCTGCCTTTCATCACGGTCACGGCCTCTGATCTGGATGCACCGGACGGCGCGCAGCAGATCCTGGCGCGGGCGCGCGACGGATCGCTTCTGTTTGATGAGATCGGCGATTTCGACGATGCTGCGCAAGGCCGGATCGTGCGGATGCTGGACGGGTTCGGCGATGGTGCGCCGCGGATCATGGCCACCAGCCAGAAGGACCTGACCGAGAAGATGGAGGAAGGCGGCTTTCGCCAGGATCTGTTCTATCGGCTGTCGGGGGTCACGATCTCGGTGCCGGCCCTGCGCGAACGTGTTGACGATATTCCGCTGCTGGCAGACCATTTTCTGGCCCGGTCCGAACGGGACGGGCTGCCACCCCGGCGCATTTCACCCGGCGCGATGGAAATGATCCGCGCCTATAGCTGGCCCGGCAATGTGCGGCAGCTTGAAAACACCGTGCGACGCCTGACGGTGACCAGCCAGGTTGAGGTGATCGGCAAGCCCGAGGTCGAAGCGGTTCTGGGCAACCAGCCCGAGATCGAACCGTTGATCGGGTCTGGCGATGGCGAAAAGCTGTCGGCCTCGGTCGCCAAACATCTGCGGCGCTATTTCGACCTGCATGGCGGGGTGCTGCCGCCGCCGGGCTTGTACACCCGTATTCTGCGCGAGGTAGAGCTGCCGCTGATCGAGATCGCCCTGGATGCGACCGGGGGCAATCAGGCCAAATGCGCCGATCTGCTGGGGATCAACCGCAATACGTTGCGTAAGAAAATCACTGACCTAGATATTCGCGTGACTCGCCGTCGAAAGTTGATGTAAAACCGCAACAGTAGCGTTGCCCGTATGTGACGATGGGAATTGGGCTACACGATTTTGCGGTCGGGCTGATTTGAGGCCCTACATATGAGGCTTTTCGGGTGAACACCCCTGCGCAGAGTGATGCGGATTCCCCACTGATGCGGTTGATGGCGCTGCGCCAGCAACGCCGCCTGCGGACCGTCGGCACATTTACGCTGGTCCTGCTGGGGCCGGTTCTGGCGGTGGCGACCTTTCTGGTTCTGGGCCCCCTGGGGCAGGCGGCGGCGTCGCCGTCCTTGCGACTGATCCTGCTGGCCGACCTTGTCTATACGCTGGTTGTCGCGGCCCTGGTTCTGTACCGCGTGGCCAAGATGATCGCCGCGCGCCGGGCGCGATCAGCGGGTTCGCGGTTGCATATGCGGCTGACCGGCGTGTTCGCGCTGTTGGCGCTGTTGCCCACGGTGGCGGTTGCGGTCTTTGCCACGATCACCGTGAATATGGGGCTGGAGGGGTGGTTTTCCGACCGGGTTCGCGGTGCGCTTGGCCATTCGGTGGACGCGGCCCATGCCTATCAGCAGGAACATCGCGACGATCTGAGCGAAGACGCCATTGCGCTGGCCGCCTTCCTCAACCTCAGCCGCCGGGCGACGCCGTTTCTGCCCGATGGCGACCTGCGGCAATTGCTGAGCCAGGGGCAGCAGGCCATTCAGCGCGGGCTGCGCGAGGCGTTCATTATCGACGGTGCCGGAGAGATCCGGGCGCGCGGCGAACGCAGCTATCTGTTCGATTATGAACGCCCCTCGGATGAGGATCTGGCAGCGGCGGTGGAGGGCGAGGTTATTCTGATCGAAGACCGAACCGCCAATGAATTCAGGGCGTTATTGCGCCTGACGGCCTTTGCCGACCGGTATCTTTATGTCAGCCGAGAGGTGGATGGCCAGATCATCGCGCTGCTGGACGAAACTCAGACCACGGTGGCGCTGTATCGGCAGTTGGAAAGCGAACGGGGCCGGTTTTTGTTTCAGTTCGGGGTGATCTATCTGGGCTTTGCGGTGATCCTGATCCTGGCGGCGATCTGGTTTGGCCTGTGGTTCGCTGAGCGGCTGTCGCGCCCGGTGGGGCGGTTGGCGGGGGCCGCGCAGCGCGTTGGTATCGGCGATCTGGATGTGCGCGTGCCCGAGGAGCCTGGCGAAGATGAAATTGCCATGCTGGGGCGCCTGTTCAATCAGATGACCCGGCAGCTCAAGGGCCAGCGAGAGGCGCTGATCGAACAGCACGACCGGACCGAAGAACGCCGCCGGCAGTTCGATTCGGTTCTGACATCTGTGACCTCGGGCGTGATTGGGCTGGATGCCGAGGGACGGGTCGATTTCATGAACCGCTCGGCCATCCGTCTGCTTGACCTTGTCGAGGCGCGCGATCATGGATTGTCGCTGGCGGTGGCGGTGCCGGAATACGCGGCGCTGTTCGACCGGTTGCAGGCGCGCGGCGCGCCCGTGGTGCAGGAAGAAATCAAGGTCACCCGGCGCGGCAAGGCCGAAAGCCTGCTGGTGCGCATGTCGGTCCGGCAGAACGAAGAGGGCGACCTGGAAGGCTATGTGGTGGCCTTCGACGATGTGACCGACCTGGTCAGCGCGCAACGCATGGCCGCCTGGGGCGACGTGGCCCGCCGTATCGCGCATGAGATCAAGAACCCGCTGACCCCCATTCAACTGTCGGCCGAACGGGTCCGGCGCAAATTCGGCAAGCTGTTGGACGAGGCCGATGCTGAACAGCTGGAACAACTGACCGACGTGATCATCCGCCAGACCAACGACCTGCGCCGGATCGTTGATGAGTTTTCGAAATTTGCCCGGATGCCAGAGCCCATTCGCCAACCCGAAGACCTGGCGCGGCTGCTGACGGATGCGGTTGTTCTGCAGCAATCGGGCCAGCCCGGAACCCTATTCGTAAAGGACATTCCCGATGGCCCCGTGCGGGCCGATGTGGACGCCACCATGATCGGGCAGGCCTTAACAAACCTGATCAAGAATGGCGGGGAAGCTATTGAAAGTTTGCAAGAAAAGGGTGCGCCCGACGGTTATCGCCCAGAGATCAGGGTGCTGATGAAACTGGACCCCGAAACGGTGGAGATCACCATCAGCGACAATGGGCTCGGCCTGCCGCCCGACCGGGCGCGGCTGTTTGAACCTTACGTGACGACGCGGGAAAAGGGCACCGGCCTGGGCCTGCCGATCGTCAAGAAAATCATTGAAGAACATGGCGGGTCACTGGACCTGCTGGATGCGGAGCCCTTCTCGGCGGGCGCGCATCCGGGGGCGATGGCGCGGATCGTGCTGCCACGCCTGACCGAAGACGGAGGAAAAGCGACATGAGTGATATTCTGGTTGTCGACGACGAACGCGATATCCGCGAACTGATCTGTGACATTCTTCAGGATGAGGGGTTTTCGACGCGCATGGCCTCCAATTCCGATGAATGCATGGCCGAGCTGAACCGGGAACCGCCGGGGATGATGATCCTCGATATCTGGCTGAAAGACAGCAACATGGACGGGATCGACATCCTGTCGCATGTGAAACGCGATAACCCGGATGTGCCGGTGGTCATCATCTCGGGTCACGGCAATATCGAGATTGCGGTGGCCGCGATCAAACAGGGCGCGTTCGATTTCATCGAAAAGCCGTTCAATATCGACCAGCTTCTGGTGGTGATCCGCCGCGCGATGGAGGTCAGCCGGCTGCGCCGCGAAAATTCAGCCCTGCGTCGGCAGGACGGACGCACCGATGACATGATTGGCGCGGGCGCGGCCTTTAAGCTGTTGAAATCCCAGCTTGATAAGGTGACCAAATCGAACGGACGGGTGATGCTGACCGGCGGGCCTGGATCGGGCAAGGAGATCTCGGCGCGCTACATTCACGCCCAGTCCGACCGCGCGGGCGCCCCGTTCGTGACGGTCAGTTCGGCCTCGGTGTCGCCCGATCATATGGAAGAGGTGCTGTTCGGCCGGGAAAGCCCGGATCGTGGTGTGGAACAGGGGTTGCTGGAACAGGCCCATGGCGGTGTAGTGTTTTTCGATGAAATCGCAGATATGCCGCCCGGCACCCAGTCCAAGATCCTGCGGGTGCTGGTGGATCAAAGCTTTACCCGCGTCGGTGGCACTTCCAAGGTGCGGGTGGATCTGCGGGTCATTTCCTCGACCACGCGCGACCTGAAGGCCGAAATCGCGGCGGGCAATTTCCGAGAAGAGCTGTATCACCGGCTGAATGTCGTGCCGATTGATGTGCCAAGTCTGGAGGAACGGCGCGAGGATATTCCAGACCTTGCCCGCCATTTCATCGAACGGTTCAACCGCGAACAGGGGCTGCCGCTGCGTGATCTTGGACAGGATGCCGAGGCGATGCTGCAAACCATGCGCTGGCCCGGCAATGTCCGCGAATTGCGCAACATGATCGAACGGGTGCTGATCCTGGGCGACGGCACCGGCCCGATTGAGGCGCGCGATCTGCCGGGGCAGGGGGCGGTGGCCAGCGAGGAAGAACAGATTGCCCTGTCGCCGGGCCTGACCACCCTGCCACTACGCGAGGCACGGGAGCTTTTCGAACGCCACTACCTGATGGCGCAGATCAACCGCTTTGGCGGCAATATCAGCCGGACCGCCAATTTCGTCGGCATGGAACGCAGCGCCCTGCACCGCAAGCTGAAATCGCTTGGGGTTGTTACGACCAACCGGGCGGGCGCCCGCGTGGCCCAGGTCGGCGAAGGCGGCGAATAACGCGTCAGGGGGTCACGATCAGCGCCGTGCCGCCGTTGCGGATGATGCAGGTCCGATCGGTCAGCGGTGCCATGATGGTTGACGGCGTCACCGGCGGGTCGGCGGGGCAGATGGGCAGGCTGACCTGCGCATAGCCACGCGCGCCCATGCAGCCCACAATGGCGCGGGCGCGCACATCTTCGTTCAGATCCTCGGAATAGGGATCGCCCCCTTCCCAGAACCCGGCGCTGGTCACGCAGTTGCGCATCGGATCGCAGACGGTGCGGCCGGGCCGGAACATGCGCGGGGTATAGCGGGTGACGATCCGGGGCGGGTAGCTGGCCAGTGCCTCGGCCTCGCACAGCGCAATGTCGCGGTCCCGCGCCGCGACGGATTGGCCCTCGGCATAATATTCGGTGACCTGGCACGAAGCGAGGAACAAAACAGCAAGGATCAGCGGGATGGGGCGGGTCATGGGGGCTCCGGTCTGGTCGGTCGCGGGTCGGTGCAGGATAGCCCGGAAACCCGCCGGGCCAAAGCCCCCCTGAGACAGGCCGGGCAATTGACGGCTGTCCCCGTCTCTGCCATGCAGAAGGCCCGGCCCTGGCGGCCGGTCAGATGAGGACGGGCAAGGGCCGATGAAGATCATCATTTGCGGGGCGGGTCAGGTTGGCTGGCAGATCGCCCGACACCTTTCCGGCGAAAACAACGACGTTACGGTTGTCGATAATAACCCCGATCTGGTGCGTCGCGCGACCGATACGCTGGATGTGCAGGGGATCACCGGCTTTGCCTCTTACCCCGATGTTCTGGACAAGGCCGGCGCGCGCGACGCGGACATGGTCATCGCCGCCACCTTTTCGGATGAGGTCAACATGGTCACCTGTCAGGTGGCCCATTCGATCTTTGCCGTGCCGCGCAAGATTGCCCGGCTGCGGGCGCAAAGCTATCTGACGGCGGTCTATTCCGATCTGTATCGGCGCGAACATCTGCCGGTCGATGTGGTGATCAGCCCCGAACGCGAGGTTGCCAAGGCGGCGCTGCGCAGGCTTGCCTCGCCCTCGACCTTTGATACGGAATCGTTCCTGGGGGGCGAGGCGCTGCTGATGGGCATCCGGCTGGATGACGATTGTCCGGTGGTCAACACGCCGCTGAAACAACTGTCCGAGCTGTTTTCGACCCTGCGCGCCATCGTGGTTGGCGTGCGCCGCGAAGGAACTTTGTTTGCGCCGGAGCCGGGCGATCAGCTTTTCGCGGGCGATGAAATCTATGCATTCACCCATGACAGCGACGCCGCCCGCACGTTGGAGATTTTCGGCAAGCCCGTGCACCGGCAGGAACGGGTGGTGATCGTCGGTGGCGGCAATGTGGGCCTTGCAGTGGCGCAGGAGTTGGAGAAATCCTCCACCCGTATCCGCGCCCGGGTGATCGAACAGAATCGAGAACGCGCGGAGCGTGCCGCCGACGCGCTAAACCGTACCATCGTGCTGCACGGGGACGGGCTGGACATCGACATTCTGCGTGAAGCGGGCGTGGAACGGGCCGACGCGCTGCTGTGTGTGTCCGATGATGACAAGACCAATCTGCTGGCCTCGGTCCGGGCGAAGACGGCTGGGGCGGGCATGGCCATCGCGCTGGTCAACGATCCCACCATGGTGCAGATGATGGAGCCTTTGGGCATCGACGCCTATGTGAACCCGCGCGCCACCACCGTCAGCTCGATTCTGCGCCATATCCGGCAAGGCCGGGTGCGCGGTGTCTATTCCATCGGCGATGCCGAGGCCGAGGTGATCGAGGCGCAGGTCCTGTCCACCTCGCCCATTGCAGGGCGCGAGGTGCGCGCCATCGACATGCCGGAAGGGGCGCTGATCGGCGCGATCCGCAAGCGCGACAAGGTGATCCGCCCCTCGGGCTCTACCCGCATTGACGAGGGCGATACCGTCGCCATTTTCGCGCTGTCCAAGGACGTGCCCGCGGTTGAAGCCCTGCTGCGCGTCTCGGTCGATTTCTTCTAAGCCATGGGCCAGTATTTCGCCAGATTGCCGCTGCTGGTCCTGCTGGTGGGAATCTGCGCCCTGGCCATGCTGGTGCCCGCAGCCGTGGCCGCGATCGAGGAAGATTTCCGCACCGGGCGCAGCTTTTTCTATTCGGCGATGATGTTCTTCATCCTGACGCTGGTCGTGGGCTTTGCCACCCAGGGGGTGAAACCCGTGACCTCGGCGCGCAGCCATTTGGCCGGGCTGATCGTTGCCTATCTGCTATTGCCGGCCGTCCTGGCGGTTCCTCTGGCCGATGCCATTGGCAACACCCGGTTTTTCAACGCCTATTTCGAAATGGTGTCCTGTCTGACCACAACCGGGGCCACGGTCTTTGACCCGGCGCGGCTTGGCGATGGGGAACATCTGTGGCGCGCCATGGTCGGGTGGCTGGGGGGGCTGCTGGTATGGGTGACGGCTACGGCGGTCATGGCACCGCTGAATCTTGGCGGTTTTGAAGTGTCATCCGAGGTGAATGACCGTCGGATTCTGTCTTCCAGCACGCAGATGCAGGCCGCGGCACCGGGGTTGCGGATGCGCCGGGCGGTGTTGTTCCTGGCCCCGACCTATGCGGCGCTGACCGGGGTCTTGTGGCTGTTGCAGATCCTTGCGGGGGAGGGCGATCTGACGGCGTTGGCCCATGCGATGGCGGTGATGTCGACCTCTGGCATTTCGCCCGAAGGCGGCCTGAATGCCGCCGGGGGTGGGTTTCTGTCAGAGCTGATGATCTTCTTTTTCTTCCTGTTTGCCCTGACCCGGCACAGTTTCGTCAACCGTCTGACCCTGAACACCCCGCGCCTGCTGTTTCAGGACCGCGAGTTGCGGTTGGCGGCTTATGTGGTGCTGGCGCTGACCGGCCTGTTCTTCCTGCGCCATTGGCTTGGTGCACTGGAAGTGGATGCCGTGGGCGGGGCGCGCTCGGCGCTGGCGGCCTTGTGGGGCAGCCTGTTCACCATCACCTCGTTCATCACTACGACCGGCTTTGTCTCGGACTATTGGGGTGAAGCGCGCAGCTGGTCGGGCCTGCCGACGCCGGGGCTGCTGTTGGTTGGGTTGGCGCTGATGGGGGGCGGGGCCGCGACCACGGCGGGGGGGATCAAGCTGATCCGGGTCTATGCGCTGTATATACATGGCGCGCGGGAATTGTCCAAGCTGACCCATCCCCATTCCGTGGCCGCCGGAGGGCGACTTGGCCGCCGCATCCGCCGGGAAGGGGCCTATATCGCCTGGGTGTTCTTTATGCTGTTCATCCTGTCCACGGCGGCCATCATGCTGGCCTTGTCGATGACCGGACTGAATTTCGAAGAGGCGTTCGTGCTGGCCGCCGCCGCCCTGTCCACGACCGGCCCGCTGGCGGCCTTCGGTGGGGAACACCCGATCGTTTATGCGCTGCTCAGCGATCCGGCGAAGATTGTATTGATCGGGGCGATGATCCTTGGGCGACTGGAAACGCTGGCATTGATTGCGCTGTTTAACCCCGGTTTCTGGCGAATCTAACAATAAATGCTGCCTTTGCAGCATTCCGGTGACATGTTACGGGAATCGGGGTGGAAATCCGTGAAAAACATGCACATACTTGCAATTACGATTTCATCGCGTTCCGGAACAAGGGACGGCAACAAAGAATAAGGCAAGGTTCCCGATGGCCGAAAGCAAGCAGAATCTGCAGGATGCGTTCCTGAATCATGTGCGCAAAACCAAGGTTCCGGTGACGATTTTTCTGATCAATGGCGTGAAACTGCAGGGCGTCATCACCTGGTTCGACAATTTCTGCGTGCTGTTGCGTCGCGACGGACAATCGCAATTGGTCTACAAACACGCGATTTCCACCGTGATGCCGGCGCAGCCCATCAATCTGTATGACGGGGAAGAGTGAGCGCACCTGACCTGCATGGGACCGGTTCCGCCGGCCCCACCCGCGCCATTGTCCTTCATCCCGATGTCAAATCGGATCGCGACCGTCGTGCGGCGGGCCCCGCGCTGGAAGAAGCCGTATCTCTGGCCGCTGCCTTGCCCGAATTGGAGGTCGTAGGCGCCGAGGTCGTGCGCCTGCCCAAGGCGCAGCCGGGGCTGTTGTTCGGTTCCGGTAAGATTGCCGAGCTGAAAGCGAAGATCGAAGCCAGCGAGGCCGATCTGGTTTTGGTTGACGGCCCCGTGACGCCCGTTCAGCAGCGTAACCTGGAAAAGGAATGGGGCGTAAAGCTGCTGGATCGGACCGGGTTGATCTTGGAGATTTTCGCCGATCGCGCCCGCACCCGTGAAGGCGTTCTGCAGGTGGAACTGGCCGCGCTGTCCTATCAGCGGACGCGGCTGGTCCGGGCCTGGACGCACCTGGAACGGCAGCGCGGCGGGCTTGGCTTTGTCGGCGGCCCCGGCGAAACCCAGATCGAGGCCGACCGGCGCGCGATTGACGAGGCGGTGACGCGGATCAGACGGCAGCTTGGCAAGGTCGTGAAGACCCGTGCGCTGCACCGGGCCGCGCGCAAGAAGATCCCCTATCCCGTAGTGGCCCTGGTGGGGTATACAAACGCCGGAAAATCGACCCTTTTCAATCGGTTGACTGGGGCCGAAGTGATGGCCAAGGATATGCTGTTCGCCACGCTTGACCCGACGATGCGGGCGGTGGAACTGGCGGACGGCACCGAGATCATCCTGTCCGACACCGTGGGCTTCATTTCGGACCTGCCAACGCAACTGGTCGCGGCCTTTCGCGCCACGCTGGAAGAGGTACTGGATGCCGACTTGGTGCTGCATGTGCGCGACGTGGCCCATGCGGAATCCGAAGAGCAGGCCGAGGATGTGGCCGCTATTCTGGCCGATCTGGGGATCGATCAGAACACTCCGATGATCGAGGTCTGGAACAAGATTGACCTACTGCCCGCGGACCGCCAGGGCGAACTGACCGCCGCCGCCGCACGGCGGGAGGATGTAGTGGCGATCTCGGCGCTGACCGGGGCGGGGCTGGATGAATTCCTTCAGACCGTGACCGCACATCTGGCGCCGCCGCGCTTTTCGTCCGAGGTTGAGTTGCCCTTTGACGCGGGGCGCAAACGGGCCTGGCTTTACGCGCAGGGCGTCGTGGAAAGCGAAACACAGGGCGAGGCTGGCTACCGGTTCTCGGTGCTCTGGACGGCCCGGCAACAGAAAGCGTTTCGCGATCTTTGAGCGGGCGATCCCGCCTTTGTCCGCTGCTGCCCGGCTGGATCGCGTAGCCATTCTGGGTATTTAGCTGCGCAGGACCGTTTCCAGAACGAACACCCGGATCGCTGAGGCCAGTCCGCTTTCCATGCCACGTTCCGTATCGACCAACCCGGCCAGTTCGTTCACCGACAGGCCGCGCGCCTCGGCGATGTGCCGGAATTCGCGCCAGAACGGCTCCTCCAGCGAGACACTGGTGCGGTGGCCGTGCAGGGTGAGCGAACGTTTGACGGGACGGGCGGACATGGGCCCATTTGGCACCAAAGCCGCACCTTAGGAAACCCTTTGCAGCATCGGCACCTCCCAGGGGCGCAAAGCGGGGCGGGCGGCACGGTAGTCGGCCATGCGCGGCCCGACCTGGTGCGCCAGGGCGGTTCTGGTGCGCGGTGACATCGCCGCCATGGTCCGGAAGGAAGGTTGAAAGCTCTCCGTTATCAGGCCTTCGCAGAATATCAATTCATGCCGGTCGAGCAGCAGGTGCACATAGCTGACAGCGCGCGCCGCACGGTCGCAGACCACGCTGGAACCATCCACCAGACCCTTGGCCGGGGCCAGCATTTCTTCGTCTTGGAACATCAGGGCGGCATTGTCGAAACAGAACCGATGCTGGGGCGATACCCGGATATCGCGCCCCGGTCGCCCCGGCCCGAAGGCATCCTTGCGGATCAGGATGGGGTGCAGATCTGCCGCCACCCGTTTCAGCCCCGGCACATCGCTGCGCCCGATCCAGCGCAGCGGTTGCAGGCCGTTATCGGCGGTCAGCAGCCTGTCACCGGGCCGCAGGGCACCGGCGAGCACCGGCCCCCGCGCAGTGTCTATGCGGCAGTCGGGGGTGAAGCAGACGACCTCATCATAGTCGATGCCATCGGTATCGCTCCATTTGTTCGCCGAGAAGCCTTTGACCAAGCTGCCTTCGTCGAACTGTGATCCCTCCATCGGGATAATGTAGTACCCATCCGAGGTGTAGCTATAGACCATATCCTCGGTATGGGCTTCGCCGTCACTGTCGACGAATTTGGTCTTGATCGTGCCGGACCATTTAACCGTGTGGCCCTGCCCGTCGATCAACACCTTCTCGGCTGTGCCGGTGTCCTTGCCGATCCAATCCAGTTGGTCATCATCATCGGTGACATTAAATTCAACGGAATCGGTATATTTGGTGAAGCCAGCCCATTTATAGGCCGTCAGCTCATGCGTTTCGGTTGCGTGGGTTTCGGATTTGTGGGCGTATTTTCCCCAGTGATGCTTGGCCATACGGTCCCCCGGCGTGAAACGGGTAGCAGGCCCGTTGCCCGAAGCATGGCGGGAAATCCTTCAAAAGTGGTTTACGCCTCAGCGGACAGATCCATCACAAGTTGCGACCGGCAATGCGAAGTCATCAGGGCCTAATCTGAATCATCCCGCTTGTGCCCGTCCAACCTGCGGGCCTGCGCCTGTTCCTGCGCGGCCTCCAGGTCTTTTTGCGCCTTTGTCCGCCCGTATTTCACGGCGTTTTCCTCGGCGCGGGCCTGTCTTTCGGCCCGCGCCTTTTGCTTTCGAAACCGGTTCAGATTGACCGGCCCTGCCATTACGCCTTGGGGCCGATCATCTGTTCGGGCCGCACCACGCGGTCGAAGGTTTCCTCGTCCACGAAGCCAAGGGCGATGGCCTCTTCCTTCAGGGTCGTGCCGTTCTTATGGGCGGTTTTGGCGACCTTGGTGGCATTGTCATAGCCGATGGTGGGGGCCAACGCCGTCACCAGCATCAGGCTTTCCTGCATCAGCTTCTGGATGCGCGGGCCGTTGGCTTCGATGCCAAGCAGCATCCGTTCGGTAAAGCTGTCGGTCGCATCGCCAAGCAGCTGGATCGACTGGAGCAGGTTGTAGCTCATCATCGGGTTGTAAACGTTCAGTTCGAAATGACCCTGGCTGCCCGCGAACTTGATCGCCGCGTCATTGCCCATGACATGGGCCGCCACTTGCGTCAGCGCCTCGGCCTGGGTCGGGTTCACCTTGCCGGGCATGATTGAGCTGCCCGGTTCATTTTCCGGCAGGATCAGTTCGCCCAGGCCCGAGCGGGGACCGGAGCCCAGAAGGCGGATATCGTTGGCGATCTTGTAGCAGCTGCCCGCGACCGTGGCCAAGGCGCCCGACATGAACACCATCGCGTCATGGGCGGCCAGCGCTTCGAATTTGTTGGGTGCGGTGACGAAGGGCAGGCCGGTGATCTCGGCCATATGGGCGGCCACGGCTTCGCCCCAACCGACCTGTGTGTTCAACCCGGTGCCGACGGCGGTGCCGCCTTGGGCAAGCTCATAGATGCCGGGCAGGCAGGCTTCGACCCGGGCGATGCCCTGGCGGATTTGGTGGGCGTAGCCGGAAAACTCCTGGCCGAGCGTCAGCGGCGTCGCGTCCTGGGTATGGGTGCGGCCGATCTTGATGATGTCCTTGAATTCCTCCGACTTCTGCTCCAGCCCGGCCAGCAGCTTGTTCAGCCCCGGCAGCAGCACATCCCGCACGCTCATCGCGGTGGCGATATGCATGGCCGTGGGGAAGGTGTCGTTGGACGATTGGCCCATATTGCAGTGATCGTTCGGGTGCACCGGGTCTTTCGACCCGATCACGCCGCCAAGGATTTCAATGGCGCGGTTGGCGATGACCTCGTTGGAGTTCATGTTGGATTGGGTGCCAGACCCGGTCTGCCAGACGACCAGCGGGAAGTTGTCGTCGAATTTGCCGGCAACCACTTCGCTGGCGGCCTGGATGACGGCGTCGCCGATTTTGGCGTCCAGCTTGCCCGACGCCTTGTTGGCCATTGCACAGGCCTGCTTGATCACGCCAAGCGCCCGCACGATGGCGACGGGCTGCTTTTCCCAGCCGATCGGGAAATTCATGATCGAGCGTTGGGTCTGCGCGCCCCAGTACTTGTCGGCGGGAACCTCAAGAGGGCCAAAGCTGTCGGTTTCGGTGCGGGTTTGGGACATGGATCACTCCGTTTCGTATGCGGTCGTATGCCGTCTAGCCGCCCCGGCGGCGCGGCGCAATCGGCCAGTTGCGCGCAGCATAATTTCTTCTCCGCCGAAGGTATAGACGGGGCGGGGCAGCAATATTGTGCGGGCAGGGCTCTGGAACATTGTCATGCGCCCCCCAGATTGTAGGATGAAGACTGTAGGGCGGCCGCGCTTGCCGGCGCAAAGCTCAGATCGAAAGGATCAGCGGATGGGTATCACAGCATGGGGTCCGACAATGTGGATGCGCCTTTTCGCGCTGTCCGCGCTGCTGGGGGCAATGCTGACGATGGCGGCGCCGGTGCGGGCCAGTGAGCTGATCGCACCTTTCGTGGGTGACTATGTCGGTTCGGCCGAGATGGTGGCGGCCGATGGCACGCGCATCCCGCGCGACATGAATGTCAGCATCCGCGCCAACAAAGAGGGGTTCACGGTGGAATGGACCTCGACCACCCGCAAGCCGGACGGGCGTTTGAAGTCGAAATCCTATTCGATCGATTTCCTTCCGACCGACCGCGGCGGCGTTTACAGCGCCGGCATGCGGAAAAACGTGTTCGGTCATTCCGTCCAGCTCGACCCGATGAAGGGAGAACCTTTTGTCTGGGGGCGGATTCGGGGCGATATGCTGACGGTCTTTTCGCTCTTCGTCGATGAGAACGGCGATTACGAGATCCAGCAGTTCGACCGCACCCTCGCCGAAGGCGGGCTGAACCTGAAATTCACCGACTGGCGCAACGGGGAACCGCAGCGCACGGTCGAGACCTTCCTGAAGCGGCAATAAAGCCAGCCCCCGGCGCAGGCAGGGAGCCGTTCCGGCGGGGTGGGCCGTCGGCCTATTTGCGGAAGCTGTCGAGCGAGACGATATCGGCCTTGGACTGGCCCCCGGCCTCGGCATCCTCCGCCTCCGGCGGCTCCACGGCCGTGTCGTCTTCGTCCTCTTCGTCGTCTTCCTCGGCGGCCTCGAAGCGCAGGCCGAACTCCACCGACGGATCGACGAAGGTCTGGATCGCATCATAGGGGATGTAGACCGGCTCCGGCGCGTCGCCGAAGTTCAGCGTTACCGAAAACCCGTCTTCGCCGACCTCAAGGTTCTCGTACCAGTGCTGCATCACCACGGTCATTTCCTCGGGGTAGCGCTGCGACAGCCAATCGGCGATCTGCACGTCCGGATGGGTGGTGTCGAAGGTGATGAAGAAATGATGCGCGCCGGGCAGGCCGTTTTCCTGCACGTCTTTCAGGACGGTGCGGATCAGGCCCCGCATCGCCTGATGCATCAGGTTTCCGTAGTCAATGTCACGCGACATCGCAGCACTCCAAGATGGTCGCTGTCAGCATACGAGATTCGACGGGAAACGAAAGAGGGGGAAAACGGGCAGGCGGCGGTCAAAGATACGCGCAAACCACACCGGCTGCGGCCAGGGCTGCCAGGGTTTCGCCCATGCCGCGTTTTGCCACCGGCATCAGGAGTGCGGCCAGCGCGACAAGTGCCAGGGCCGTGACGTCGAGCGCGCCGGGATCGGGTCGCGGCAGGCTGAGCGGACCAAGGTCGTACTGGCCGATCCGGTCGAACAGGACGTGCAGCGCAAACCACAGCGACAGGTTCAGGATCACCCCGCTGACGGCCGCAGTGATCCCCCGCAGCGCGGCGGCGAGGCGCGGGCGGGCTGCCAGCCGCTCCAGATAGGGGGCGGCGAGGAAGATCCACAGAAAGCAGGGCAGGAAGGTGGCCCAGAGCGCCACCGCGCCGGCCGCGATGGCAAGGCCAGCCCCGCCCGCGATCTGGCCGGTCAGCATGGCAACGAACTGGGTCACAAGGATCAGCGGCCCCGGCGTGGTTTCGGCCAGTCCGAGCGCGTCGATCATCTGCGCCGCGCTGATCCAGCCAAAGCCGTCCACCACGGTCTGGGTCATATAGGCCAGCACCGCATAGGCGCCGCCGAAGGTGACCACCGCAAGCCAGGCGAAGAACCAGCCGATCTGCGCCAGCAGGGGGGCACCGGCCAGCGACAGCGCCGCCAGCGGGGCCAGCCAGAGGGCCAGCCAGGGCAGGGCGATGCGCAGCGGGTGAACCCCGCTCGGCGGCGGGGGCGCGGCGGGCGCGGCCTCTTCCTTCCGCTTCAGGCGGTTCATCTGCTTGATCATCATGAAGATCGCGAAGGCGACGATGACGAAATCGAGCACCGTGTTGACGAAGACGCCGATGTTGATGGTCGCCGCGCCGGCCTCCTGGGCGGCCGCCAGGTTCGGATACTCGCCGCCGGAGAGGTTGATGTAATATTCGCTGAAATCGACGCCGCCCGTGAGCAGGCCGACGATCGGCATGATGATGTCGGCGACGAGCGACGACACGATCTTGCCGAAGGCCGCGCCGATGATGATGCCGATCGCCATGTCCATGACGTTTCCGCGCATCGCGAATTCTTTGAACTCTTTCAGCATAGGACGCCCCTCTTCTGACTGGCCGCTGATTCGCCGGCCCCCCGGAAATCGTTTCATACGGTAGATTTTCCCGGCGCATAAGCCGGATTTTGCGCACAGGGCGC
>ENA-OWNT01002395-OWNT01002395.1-seawater-metagenome-genome-assembly--contig:-NODE-2395-length-19722-cov-3.917587_pt1 | contig 19722 bp, 21 predicted proteins | sample MGYA00238136_ERZ651165 | MGnify/ENA primary metagenome ERZ651165 (study PRJEB26861, sample SAMN08777766) | seawater metagenome | isolation source: coastal seawater | place: USA: Florida | collected...
CGAAATTAAACGACTGCAAGGCAGTGAACATCGGCAGCAGGACTCACGATACGAGCGTGTCACAGGCGACAAGCTCTTTAAATAGTCGGCGCTTTTCGACACAAAATCGGTCGATTTCTGCCGGCAACAGCGGGTCTCGAATGAGCGACACGTCGACACGCCATCACCACCAACGATTGGTGCAGCCACGTACCCGAAAACATAAATGCTTTGTTGCAGCATTCGAAATTCTTTGCAGCGTTGTCCATTTTTTCCTGAACCAAGATGGTGACGCGCGTAAGATCCAAATGCGTCCATGACAATCGTGTTCTGCAATGTGTCTGATCCTACCTGAAGCAAAGCCAAGTCCATATTTTCTTGTTTGCCTTTGGCCTTCATCAGCTCTTTCGTCTCCTTCTTGAAGGCACTGTCAGCTTCTTCTTGTCGTTTGAACAAGTCAAGCACTTCTTCCAGCTACGGACATAGTGCACAAGTATGATCGACGCCGGGGAATTAGCGGACGAACGCCACAATCTCGTGCGGACCTGTGACTCGTGAAATTTCAACGTCTCATGCACCAGCAATTGATTTGCAGTCGATTCGAACTGCAGCAGTCTTTGCCAGTCTCGAAGAATTCCTACAGTTGCAATGGCAGGCACACCCACACACGCACGAATTTGAAAACGTAGAACGCATCGGACAAGGCAACAGTGCGGCACCACTACCTTCGGAGTCTTCAAGGAACGCGACAAAACCGTCATCAATCTCCGGGTTCGCGAACTCAACCCGCGTTTTGTCACCGCATTGTTGCTCCGCCTTCGGCAGATGGTACCAAAATAAATAACGTGAACAAAATACGCCGATTCACTTCGTGCATCTGCGCTGTCGAAAGCGCGGGACGCACCTTCGACACCGATCCAAAAGCATCACAGAATGCGCCCACCGCGGCGGTAGTCTTGATTTTGCACTCAAACAGGTTTTTGTTTGCTTCTTTGACTGCCGTCAAAGCGTTGAACAATTGCTCCACCTGCCCCTTATAGTCCTTCAAATGGCGGTTCCAATTCGGAGGCTGCTCAAAGCTGGTGACCGCCGCTCTCCAACTGCAACAAGCGACACACGCTTTCGATCACACACGATGAAAGGAGGTGCGTGGTGGGTACGAACATCACTTACACATCGACCGACTCCGATGGCGCAAAATTCTCGGCAAAAGAAGTGAAGAGGAGGTTTGCGTCCTTTTTCAACTTCTTCGTTTTCTCCCATTCCTTGTCGTCTTGAATTTCAAGAAAATCCTGGGTAGCGGGAGAACACAACGCCAAGTCATCGAGCGCGTCGCATGAGGGATGTCCACACAACATGGCGAGTGAGGCGGCGGTGTGGTGTGGCAAACGTACTTTCAGATCAGGATCCTCTTTCAAGAAGTCGATTCTCGCCACGGCTGTCATGAAAACGTTCAAAGCACGCGTACGAAGTTGCACGAACATGCCGCTCAGCCGCGTGCGAACGCTGCTGATAAAGGTGTTGATGGTGCGCTTTTTCGGCAGTGGAGGAATGATCATGCCAACGTATTTCTTTTTCAACACGGCACGCAGCCACTCGAAATCACTGTATCGTCGGCGCACCATCCAATCCGTGCCTTCTTCTGGAATAGTGCGCACCAGGTACTCAACATACGGCTTGCCGAACTTTGGCTTTTGTTCGCGTGGGTCAGAAACAGTCACCAACAATGTTTTCGCCTTCAAGTGAACGCAAGAGCAATGGAACACAGCAAAAAGCAGTGGCAAGGATCACAGGCGGTTAGACACATGACAGCTGGCATGAACCACATGTCGCGGAAAAGCAGAAAGTAAAAAAAAATGCCGCCATCTGCACACATACCTGGACGCGGTCCATGAAAGCCTGGATCTTCTTGTCCTGATCGAGGCGAGGCGTTGTAATGTTGGGCTTTTTCGCTTCCTCTTCCGCGGCCTTCTTTGCTGCCTCAATGGCAGCATCTTCAGCTGCATATCGGATCTCATGCTCCTTCATTTCGCGCTGGATATTCAGCCCAACTTCATCGGAGCCGTCGTCATCCCCTCCGGGAGTGGCATCGCCGTCGCCATCGCCATTGTTGTCTGCCGTGGCTACTTCATCTCCAGCACCAGTTTCTTGATTGCTGCTGGTCACCGTGGCCGATTCGCCTTCAGCAGAAGTTTCTTCAGTGCCGGAAATGGCGGTGGCCTCTTCAGTAGCCGAAGCTACTGGAGTAGCATTCGGTGATTCAACCGGTTTATCAGCATTGGCGGTGGTCTGCGTGTCGCCTGCGTCAGTCGAGGGTGAAGCATCATCGACAGCTTTGGCTGTATCCTGCTCCGCCTCCACATTGCTCGCGCTATCGACCGCGTCGAGCTTGCTTTCAACAGTGTCGTCAGCCGCCTCGGCCGCAGCTTCACTTTGCTGAACGGTGTCGCCCGCTTCAGCGTTGGTGTCGGCAGGGGTGGCGGCCTCCTCTGCTGCAGTATCGTCTGTTGCAGTTTCACTTTGCTCAGCAGTGTCTTGCGCTACAGCGTTGCTTTCAACAGTGTCGTCAGCCTCGTCTGTTACAGCTTCACTTGCCTCAACATTATCGGCTGCGGCGGCTGCTGCTGCATCACTGACTTGTTCTTCCACGTCCGCTGACTCGTCTACTGCAGCGTCCGCCGGCGCCGCCGTCACAATATCGGCGACGTCCTCGGCGGGCGCGATCGTTGCTTCTGCGTCGGAGCTCATTGCTAGTTGCCGGCCAGTGAACTGCTGCACTCAATCCGTTTCTCTTTCTTGAACCACTAGTGGGCAATGCGAATACAAACTTTAAACACGTCGTCCGCGGCCTTCGAGCCGGCTTCCGGTGTTGATTTGTTGAGACTTTGCAGCGTGTAAGCGGCAAGTTTTTCTGGACGAAACACTTTTTGGTCTTTGTCAACAACAACATTACTCGAGTTGAGCACCGCAGTCGAAGTCGATGTGCCCACGCACGCACGCACGCACGCACGCACAACAACAGCCTGTGTCTGTGCCTCTGCCTCATACGCGACCGACACCACAGGAGACACCACCTTGTCTAAGATCCAGCCAACGTCCAACGAAGGACGGCGAAGGACGACGAAGGACAAAGGAGGGACGAAGGGATGACGAAGGGATGACGAAGGGATGACGAAGGCAGGACGACGGCAGGATGATGAACTGCTCCACGCTCGCCGAGCCGCTTCTCAACAACGAACAAACGAAAGACGAACAAACGAAGGAAGGACGAAGGACGATCTAAGGAACGGCGAACGACAAAGGAACGACAAAGGAACAAAGGAACAAAGGAACAAAGGAACAAAGGAACAAAGGAACGAAGGAACGGCGAAGGAACGAAGGAGCGAAGGAACTTCGACGAAGGAACGAAGGAACGAACAAAGGAACGACGAACGACGAAGGAACGGCGAAGGAAGGAAGGAAGGAACAAAGGAAGGAAGGAACGACAAACGAACGAAGGAACTTCGACGAAGGAACGAAGGAACGAAGGAACTTCGACGAACGAACGAACGAACGAACGACAAAGGAACGAACGAACGACAAAGGAACGACAAAGGAACGAAGGAACTTCGACGAACGAACGAACGAACGAACGAACGAACGAACTTCGACGAAAGTTGGTGAGACGCAGCTTCTCCGCCTTCAGCAGCTTTCTCTCTGCGTTCTCTCTCGTTTCCTGGGCGCATCCGCAGTCATTTACACCTCCTGGTTTACAACTGCTGGGAGTGCACAAAACAGTAAAAACACAAAAACTACAACAAACTTCACAAATTTCATCCACTTGACACTAGCATCCCATTTCCCACGCACACACTCACTGAATTACGTACTACTAATTACAGTGACTGAGTGCGTAGAAAATGTCACCTTCTGCGAACTTGAGTGTTTGTGTGTAGTGTGAAGGGGACGGCGGTCGGCAGAGGCCAGGTATGCCATAGTCAGTTCAGTGATATGCAGTACCGAAAGTACGATGTTCAGTACTAAAAGTACAATGTAATCTTTGTATCTTTGTTGTGACGAACGACGAAACGACGAAACGACGAAACGACGAACGACGAACGACGAACGACGAACGACGAACGTCGAACGACGAACGACGAACGACGAAGGAAGGAGGAAAGTGACGGCGACGACGATAGCCGCCTCAAGTAAAATATTGTGCAGTGTCGGCGTCACCACCACGAGCAAGGAAAAAGCGAGAAAAAACAGCGGCGACGGCCAACGACAGACAGCAAACTACCAGCAACCACATCACTACGACCACGAGCCAAACACCACTGAAAACACCTTCGACGGCGACGACCACCACCACCACATCAACAACAAACAACGACCATGTGAACAAACAACAACGAAGGCGTGGGCGTGGGTGTGGGCGTGTGGACTTGGACAATGCCGAAAACGATGACGTAACGGAGATGAAGGAGGCCGGACCAGCAATAGCAGACCAGCAGTCCAATTGAAATCGCGCTCCTACCCTACACGTTGAACAAAAATACAGCCGCACATTCAACGCAGTTGCAATTAAGCGATTCACTTTCCGTGTCGACAACCACAACTGTTCTGACAACGGCCACAACATGGGGATGTTCACCCGTACGGTGCTTGCCGCAGCTGCGGCAGCCTCTGTTGCATCGTGCGCCAGCGGCGACGGAAATGCTCCATTCGCTGACGAGTATCTGCCGCAACCCGTTGCCGGCGCCGCACGGGGAGTTGATCCTGACTTTTGGCGTTCCGGCAAGATTTGCGACATCACGAAGGCCCCTTACCATGCAGTGGGCGACGGCTCCACGAACTGCACTGCAGCCATTCAGGCGGCAATCGACGACTGTGGTGACATTGCCGACGGACTCGGCGGCACCGTCCTTGTGCCAACGAACAGTGGTTCTTTCGTGACGGGAAGCCTTTGGCTGCGCTCCAATTTGACTTTGCGCGTGGAGGCCAACGCAACATTAATCTATCCCAACTTGTCCATTGACGCAAGCCCCATTGCTTACGTGCGCCGAGAGTGCGTGATGATGGATGCGCACGCGGGGTTCTTGAATGCAGGTCGCTGCCTCGAGAAGAAGGATCCTCTCGTCGGGTGGGATGACTGTGCAAAGTGGTCAACCGTCGAGAACTTGGTGATCGAGGGCGATGGAACACTCGATGCCAATGGAGACTTTTGGTGGAACGGCACAGTCCCAGCCTCCGAGTCCGGTCGGTCACGCCCGATGATGCTGGATCTCATGTGGGTCGACGGCCTCACCATTCGTGACCTCAACATTCGCAGGCCAGGATTTTGGACAGTGCATCCGACCTATTGTAACAACGTGCGCGTGACTGGTCTTGACATCGAGACTTTCGGGCACAACACGGACGGGATTGATCCAGACAGCAGCTGGAATGTCTACATCGGCCACAACACAATCAGCACGGGAGACGATTGCATTGCCGTCAAAAGTGGGCGCGACTGGAGCGGACGGATGGTCAATATCAGTACCGAGAACGTCCTTGCTGAGGCTAACATTTTCGAGAGAGGCCACGGCGTCAGCATCGGATCCGAGACTAGTGGATGGATCCGCAACGTAACTTTCCGCGATTCGTCCGTGAACGGTACAGATTCGGCAGTGCGCATTAAAAGCTGTATCCCGAGGGGAGGGGGCGTCGAGCACGTAACATATCAAAATATGAGTGGATCGGTGTCGCAGGCAGTGCAGCTTACGTTGAACTACGGACAGAACTCGAAGTCCACCGCCACCGCGGACAATTCCTCCGTCATTCCCGCGATTCGCCACGTACATATCCAAGACATGGTCATAAACGCCGGCGATTTCTTGCTCTGTGATGGTCTGGGCGATTCGTTAATTGACAATATCACTATGGTGCGTCCGATACTTGCATGTGTGGCTTTCACAAACATGATCCTGTGACGACGGCACGCATTTTTCGGTATTGATGACTGTATGAATTCTTGATGACGATATTGACCAGAAAAACGTGACAGTCACCGGCTCGGATCACGAAACATGCCATGACTGTAATATCGATACCCAAGATGTTAAACCGAGTGTGAAATGCAACGGTTTCGCAGCTTGACGATGGCTATGTCAGCATGGCAGGACTGGAATGAGGTGAGATATTCGAGTTTTGGTTTGAACATTATCTTGATAGTTGCAAGCAGTTCCACGTCGAATCGTTACTTTCGCAACGTTGATCCTTCTGATCACGTACTTGCCATACGAACGGTGGTGCACTGTGCGACTTCGCAATTGCTGCCGCATTCACTCGTAATACCAACTACCGCCGACGAACTCACGCAGCAAAGACTGAGGAGGCACGCGGGTCGCAGACAACTATCGCGCAAGACAGGAAAACCACACGGTAAGAATTCGCATTGCACACAATGGGAGTGGCCATCTCACTCACCGGCAGGAAGTGCTCCAAGAACGTAAGGAGACTGTTGGACTCCGGGAAGCAAGAACTAGACCTCGGGATAGATGTGAGAATTGGCTCGGCCAGGATTTTGAGAACAAATACCTCATACCTAAACGCAACACCATGTCACGCAACTGTTCCACATTCGAAAACCCCGCATGCAAACTGTACTCACGGGTTGGAAGCATTCATGACCGCGTCGGCATCGCTTTGGTGGGGGAAAATGTTTCGGTACTCACCCTTGACGACGGATGGCCATCTGTGTGCAGACAGTATTTGATCAAATGCGTGCGCATGGCAGGAACAGACTCTTGCTGCACGAAAGACTTACTGCTTGAGCGTTCGCTCACCAGAGCGACCGCGAGTGAGGTAGTCCCTGACCATGCGGCGCAAGAGTCGAACGGTACTACAAGAGTTGCACAGGGATTGACTGATGAGCCACACCCAAACATCGTCCAAGCTGTGGACACAATGATACAAACCTATTCGGCACCCAGTCGAAGTTATTCAAGCGAAGTTGCGAACAAGGACTAATCACAATCTTGAACTTGGAACTGCGAGGAATTTGGGACGTGAGACCGTCGTTGAGGCAGTGAATACCCTGAGCAAAAGTCATACCAACAGCGATTACGCCCATATTTCCTGACGCTGTGAACTCTCACGGGTCTCGAAAACACACCTCCATCACAATGACGCCACCACGTGGCATCACGGTCTTCTTCCACTTGTCTTCGGGTTCCGGGGCGCACACGGACATGTCATACTCTGGCACGAGTACTTCCTGTTTTCGAGCACCGCCAGTGGACGGTTAGATTTGGACAACACATACAAACACTGTCCGCAACAACAACCTCGCCATCGAAGAGCTTCAGCAAATGACTGTTGAGCATTTCCAAATTGAGTGTGTCTAGGCTCTCCCAATCCACGGCAGATGGGCTGACATCGCTGCACTCGCGCCAGTTCTTGTAGTACCTATGCACAACCAAATAGCTCATGTTAACAGGAGTTGGGTCGTTCGAAGAGCTCGTGAACGCGTGGACGTACGAGTCGACGGAGATCAACAAGGGGTGCGCTCCAAGTGCTGCGAGCTGGAACGTAAGTCTGGTCGCAAAAGTGGTCTTGCCCGACGAAGATGGTCCAGCAATCAACACAAGCTTCACGTCGTTGTTCTTGATGATTCTATCAGCAATTTGCACAATTTGGGCATCGTGCATTGCCTGGAGGCACGAACAGCAATGCAGCGAGCATGTGAGCCAAGTGAACTAGAATGAGCTTCTTGTTGGCATTAGTACCCACCTCAGTGATTTGGATGAGTTCTTTCGTGTCGTTGGATCCACTTTTGATGATGTTGTTGATACTCCCAACGTCTTGAACTTTGATTCTCACCTGCGATAGCGAACAGTGTCAGAGACATGTGGAGAAATCGACCTGTCGATCCTTCGCGCCACAGTGATATTATGAAAGCTTACCTTGCTACCCCAGTGCTTGCGGTCTTCATAGGTCTGGCGGATAATAGGCTTGCCGTCGTACTCGTCGAGGTCGTCCGGGACGCCAATCTGTCGCGCGCCACGCAATATATGATATCAAAACGCATGTCGGAGTGGAATCTTCAGGGAGACGGCAGCAAGAAACACTTACTATGCCGTTGTGGCTGAACCAAATCGAGAAACTCTGGTCGTCATCGTGGCCAGGAACGGGGATCAGTCTGAAGGGGTTCTTGCGCCCCAGGTAAGTTGGAGACAGCATGCGTGTGTTCGTGACGGTGGGAGCGTTGCGCACAACCATGAAGTTGCCATCGCACTCCACGCATGGGACGGTCAGAGCATTCTTGTCTTTGGCTTTCAGTAGCGCAAGTGTGTGCGTTTGTTGGCGTTCTCGGAAGTACTCCAAGGCATCCTCGAAGCTCAACTTTACAAAGTTCAAAGGCAAGGCCTCGTCGCACAAGTTGTACATCTCGCGCTCAATCTCAGACAAAATCTGCACCACAGGGCAAAAGTGGCGAGGGACAACGAGGGTTGAAGACACGGCACAGTTGGTGGTGGTCGCAAGTTTTGACCAATACAAACACACCTCCGGAGTGGATTTGAAAACACGCTGCATGTTCTCGCTGCTGAAGGATCGCTTGATGGACTATGGATCATGAACAAAGGAGTTGAGGCACTGTTACTGGATTTCACTTCCATACGTTGGGGGCAACTTACGTTGCTTCGGCCACGCGGGGAACTTGCAATCGTGATCGGGGTGGAGCCACCTTCGTCACCCGTTTGAAGGCTGCGGTTGCCAGTCACAGGTTGCGCATGGTATTCGCGTGGGAAGTCGCCTTCGTTAAGGTCAACATTCTTGACGGAGCATACGATGCCACCTCCAAGTGCGTATCTTCGTATCACCACCACAAGTCAAGTCAAGTCAAGGTGCCGTTGGCGACCATGGAACAGTTGCTTCAACAGGTAAACGTACTCGCACTGCAACACTGCGTTGGGAACTACGCGCCTCAATGCGACCGACAACAGAAACTTCATGCTTCTTTTGAAAATAACGCGACCTAGTCATTCAAAATAGTCAAAAACAGCAACACAAGTTAACCCTAACTATGAACAACCCTACCCATGTATGCGAGGCATGCCGAAGCTTGCATCATCACTTAACGCACCGAAGCTGGTGTCAGCAGACAGAGCCTCCAGTTGCAGAATGCGGATACGACTCTTTGGAATGAGCTCTTGCAACGAACAGATTCTGTTGTCGACCAAAGCGCCCAAGATTCCCTTGGGACGCTGCAGTTGAGCGGCCTGTTGAGTGCGGAACGCAATTGTCAGCAAACAAAGTTCGTCGAGCGACGTGTGCGCAACGAACAAACCCGGTTCAACACATCCAAGATGGTGCCAGAGGAGTCAACATACGCGCGTTTCGGGGCCTGCATCATTGAGACAGTAAATACGGTGAAACGAACACACACACACACGAACACACACACACACACACACACACACACACACACACACACACACACAACTCAAGAAGTTGTGAAATGGCAGCGCCAGTGCTTGAAAGTACCTCTGGGTTGGAAGAGTCAACGACGCACACAGGCAGGGAGTCCAAAGCGACAGCACTTGCACGGATTTCGGCGGGAGTACTTGACCAAATTTTCTGAATGATCTGCTTCAAATCTTCCGTCATGATGCCGGTCGGGAAGTCATCTGGGAACTTTTCGACACCCTGACGCAGCACGTTACTGGTGATGCCGTGATCCAGGAAAGGTGCCGCAAGTTCGGGCTTCAAACCATGGAAGACAAGCAGCGAGTACACCTCGCGTGCAGAGAACTTCCTCGCGGCGTGAGGTCGGTGCTGTTGCGGGGTCACGGGCGCAGCGGTGCCGAGACCCGGCGGCGTTTTCTTCAAATCATCACTGCTCATGGCGTGTGAGACTGGGCGCTTTGCCGTGAGGTCAGCTTCTGCGGAGGTCACCCAAGTATACGTGCTCTATGCTTTTGTTAGAATCGACTGTGTTTTCGTCAAGCCCTTCCGGGCAGTTTGTATTGTTTGTGGCAGACGGGTCAGCAAGGACGGGGCATGGAATCTAGCAGGATCCCATGTGATGAATGCCACGGCGACCAACGTGACACGCACGTCGATAAACATCGACGAGCTCTCGGTCGACACGTCGGCTGTGTCTCGTCTGTCGTGCTGCGCCGACTGTGCCACCGCTTCATCTTTACGCTCCCACACCAAGCTCACACCCACCTTCTTATGCTCACCCTCCACACTCACAGCCAGCACAACGTCGCCATCGCTACAGAGTCTCCTCAGTCCCGACATACATACACGACGAACCGTGCACTCACACTGCCGCTGCCGACATACAACATGCCAAGCTGCCGCCGAGTTGCCGATCGATGCTGACATGGATGCGTCTTTTCATCCCATTTCTCCCTGCATGCGCCACGCATACTCATTTCTCCCTCTACCTTCCCAACTCCCCGCTTCCCGACCACGCTGCTCGTCCTCTACGCACTCTACGCCGCCCCCGCACTCTTCCACACGCCCCCGGGCGTCCCACGGCCCTCCACGACGCGCAGGGGTCACCGCAAAACAGCGTCTTGACCGCCAATGTTCGTTCGTTCGTTCGTTCGTTCGTTCGTTCGTTCGTTCGTTCGTCGGTGGCCATCTGCCAACACTCTGTGGCCACGCACCTCCAAACACACTCGCACAGCCGTACATCGTACATATTATGTACACCCACTCACACATGTACCGCTAACCGCCGATATCACCCATCTACAGACAAACTGTACAGAAACGGTACACTTCATACTGTACATATTATGTACGGGTAACTGTACAATACCGTACATTGATTCATATGTGGGCTGGTAACAGTGCAAATCAGCCATGTACGGCATCTAGTGTACATACTATGTACACTGCTGTGCGGCAGAAGCCCGACTGAAATGAAAAACTTTTTGCAGAAAACAACAAAACGACAAAAAGATGATTTCACTCCGCCCACCGCCGCACACTGTAGTCACCCACTTTCAATATTTCACTGCAAAACATGAGTATTTCCGTTAACGGATACATTGTCTTGGTGCAAACGACAGTAAAGGGTATCCTGAAATAGGATTACCACGTATTCGTTCCTTTTGAAGATGTCGTTCCTCCACGTTATCACCATGTATTCCTATTCAAGGATATACACGTTCACTGTGAGTCAGTGGTGTGAGTAATCTATTAATTGGAATTAGCGGAATGCGTTGTTGGTAGTGAGCACATTAGCCTGTAGATATTCGGCGACGACAACGACGAAGCGAAACAAACAAACGAACGAACGAACGAACGAACGGTTGCAGTGGCAGTTGACGACGACGACGACGACGACGACGACGACGACGACGACGACGACGACGACGACGAGGACGACGACGACGACGACGACGACGACGACGACGACGACGACGACGACGGATCAAACGATGACCATGACGACGACGACGATGACCTTTCTTTCTTGTGAATGGCGATGACGACGATGGCGAAGACGGATCAAACGATGACCATGACGACGACGACGACGACGACGACGACGACGACGACATTTCTTTCTTGTGCATGGCGATGATGACGATGGCGACGACGGATCAAACGATGACCATGACGACGACGACGATGACGACGACGACGTTTTTTTCTTGCTAATGGCAACGACGATGTCGACGACGATAAGATGATGACGACGACGATAAGATGATGACGACGACGGAAGCGACGATGACGACGAAAGCGATGACCGACCACTTTGTGAGTGGCGACAACGATGGCGTCGACGATGAAACGATGTCGACGATGACGACGACGATGGTAGCGACGATAACGACGAGGGCGTTGACCACCTTTCTTTGCTTGTGAACGACCAATAGAGTGCGTTGTGGATTGTGTTAGGGACCATGTGAGGTGAGGTGCGGTGCGACCAGGCTGCGACCTGACGCCGCCGACACATTTGGCACGTCTTCCTGGCCTATCTTTCCAGGAGTACCATTAGATACATTATTTTTAGAAGCCGGGTGAAAGAGCACAAACACCGCTGTTGATAATTCTGTCTTTTCGTGGACGATGGGTGCCGCGCAAACCGAACGGCGATGACACGCAAACACAGGAGGTCTATGGTTGACGCATAGGGTGATGAGTAGATCAGTCTCGATGAACGAAAATACGAACCCGAAGTCACACAATGGGGCGGAGCTGTCTGCAGATACACGAGACAAGCGGCGGGTACCCTTCATTTATCAGCTCTTGAAGGACAAAATGTCACTGACGAGCAAGTGCGCAGAACTGTGTAAGTATGTGGAAAAAGTAGAAGCAGCCGCAAAAGCGCGCTACCAAAAGCGTGAAAGAGTGTTAGGAGAAGTTGCTGATGCAAAGTTTCAGCAGTGGAAAGCTCAATATCGTGTGAGGCACAAAAAGGAGACCGATCGTGCGATAGAGGCGACCAAAGCAGAGTGTATAGAGGCGTTCAAGCCGGAGGTGCAGCGACTGCTGGATAGACACAGTGCAGAAATTGAGCTGCTGCGCAAAAACAACGAGTTAGAAGTAGAGAAGCTGCGCGCAGAGCTCCCGAAGAAGGCTTCTCAGCTGGCAAAAGAGAAAGTTTCTCACTTGAGACGGGACATTTCGCAAATATCTGCGTCCAAGATTGCCTCCATAAGATCACAGTGGGTAGATGATCGTCGCAGACACGAGCATACACAGCAAGAACTCACATCGAAGTTCGAAGCGCGGGAAGACAGTATTAGGGAGAAACACGCGGCTGAAATATCACGGTTGAATGCTGAACATTCAGCTGCGCTCGCGGAACTTAGGGAAGAGTACGAGTCTGCGGCAAGGATGCGAGAGGCTCAAGATAAAATCCGGAATGAGCTGCGCGAGCAACAAGCTCACCTTGAGCTCGAAACGTTCGTTGCACGCAGTTACTTCAGCTCCCCAGAACGGCCGACAGAACCACACTGACCCCTTCATTAATCTTGCATTGTTGCGGCAGGTTACTGCGCGCGGAGAGAGAGAAAATGGAGCGTGAATTGGCGCAGAAGTCTCGGGAGAACTTCGAGAAGTTGCAGGCTGACGAGAAGGTGCCACCAATGATCTGCGGGTTGCGTATCGCAAGCCAGTGTTCTGACTTCTCTGTTACATAATGCGCACTTTGCAGGAAAAGCACGCCCAAGAGATCGAGGTTTGGCCTGGGACAGCATTTAGCTGACAAGTTAAAGTCGTTGTTGTGCTTGATATATGTCATGAATGCCACGTATTCATGTGTAGGCTCTTCAACACAACCACCAACTTGAGCTTGACAAATTACAGCAACGGGTCCATCACGATGCGGCGACGAAAGTGCAGAGTTTGGAAGAGCTGCACAACAACGATGTTCTGGACATGCGGTAGGTCGCTGAATATGTGTTTGCATTCGGCATTGAACGATTCTCATCAATTGTTTACTCTGCTAGTCGGCAATTGTCGGAAACTGAACTACAAGTCAAGCACCTCCAACAGGCGCTGGACCAGTCACGGAGCGTCGCGAAGCGCTTGTCTGGTGACCGTGATGTCCTTCGTGAGGAAGTTCAAGATTTGCGAGAGACTGTGCAGAGATTGAAGGCAGAACGACTGGAGGACAAACTCAACTTGAAAGTGAGCCTGTTTGCAATAATATGTGCTGCACCACTGCATCTCGTTGGCACGTTGTTGAGGGTTCTGAACCGTTGCCGCTGTTGCTGCTGCTGTTGTTGTCACGTCGGTGTTGTCGCAGGAACTCGACCACGAATTCCAAATGACAATTTCACGCACCCGAATATCCCACAAGGAGGAGCTCAACGCACGGGTGCAAGAGTTTCTTCACAAATATTCACGCAAACTAGACGTAGTACAAGAAGAAAAGCACGTGGTGAGTGTCCGTGAAACGAGTTGGGACCGTCGAAACAGTGTCTCTTGCTGGCCGAGCAGCACACTTCACACGATGTACTGACGAACAATGTTTGCTTGTGACTTGGATGTTTGTTCGAACAGCTCGAAGAGGAGCATGCAAAGGAGTTGAAAGAGTTGCAAGACAGCATCGCTCGCACACTAGGGAAGCAGCGAGAGCAGAGAAAGACCTTGGTCTCGGAGAACAAGTACTTGCGCGCAACAGTAGCGTAAGTGCAGCAAAAGAGTGTTAATTTTGTCGTCGTTTGCGTGCCCGCTGTGAGTCGTGACTCACGCCTTTTTCTGGCCGTTGATGCATGCTGTGTGTGTGCGTTCGTCCTTCAATTCCTTGTTCTGAAAGTCGTCTTGAGGAACAAATCCGGCAAATAGCCGTCGAGCAAGCCAACGACTACAAGCTGGAGCTAATATCGTGAGTGGCGTTTGAGAAATTGTCGGCAGCAGTGGCAGCAACAGCAAGACAACGGCAACAAACTCTAGATTGTGATAGATTTGGTCAATTTACCGTGCATTTGCACAATAAGTTCAACACATTGACCCAACATCCTCCAACAGATCACTTGCAATCCAGCATTCTTGCATCATTGCTATCGATCCTTGCAATCGCACAAGCCATCGAACTCTCGCTCCATCGCGCTATCACGCATGCGCATCGCATGCGATCGATCAGTCGGCCGATCGAACAATCCATCGAACAATATGGCAGCTGCACCGCTCCACGACTTCTATACACATCTACCAACCACCATAAAAAAACAACCACGGCATCAACTCATCGATCGATTCGGTAAATGCTACCCTGCTGCTGCGGCCGTTGTGGCGTTGTGGTCATCGTCATCGTCGTCGTCGTCGTCGTCGTCGTCGTCGCCGCCTTAATCTTCGAACCCGTCGACGAATCCTTCAATCGATGGAACATGCCAGCCACACGGTTGCCGGAACGCAAAACTTCCCGCGAACCGCGCAATGTTCCCAAGGGCTGCAGAAATCGTTGGCTACGAAGAAGGCAAAATGAGTGCACACATACATACATACATACATACAAACGCCGAATGACACTTGGAGAATCCGGTTTGGGCGTCGATGAACCACCGTTGTTGGCAACAACGGAGCGTCAAACACAACCAACCAAGCACGCAATCCAATCCAAGCCGTAGCCCTACCTTGCCGCCTCCACCTGCGCGGCGACGTCCTACTTATAGATACATACGTCCACGCAACGTTCCCACAAACGAACGCCGTGAATGTCCCGTAAGCGGATGGATCTTGAACGGCGGACTTGACTCGTTCGTTCGTTCGTTCGTCGTCGCGCGGGAAAGTGCGCTGAAGGGCGAACACTGAACGAACAAACGCCGAGTCTGTGACAACAACAACAGCGTTGAAAGACGACGACGACGAAGGAAGGACGAAGGACGAACAACGACGAAGGACGAACAACGACGAAGGACGAACAACGACGAAGGACGGAAGGACGACGTAGGACGAACAAGGACGAATGACGGAAGGGCGAACAAGGACGAATGACGGATTGACGGCATGACGGAATGACGGCATGACGGAATGACGGAATGACGGAATGACGAACGACCAAACAACGGAACGACCGAGCGGCCGAAGAACGAAGGACGAAGGACGAAGAACGAACGAACGACCGAAGGGCCGAATGGCGGCGGTAATGGTGACGACGACACTGATGGCAATGACTCCGACGACGAAGACGACGATCACAGCAACGGCGACGATGAGTCGTGGTGGCGGACAGGGAGAAGATATGCGCTTACAACAAGGTTGGCCGTGGTGGCGACTACGACGGCCACGAGGGTGGCAATGGCGACGCCGAGTGCGTGACAGCATCAGTGACGTCGACTATAGAGATGCCGAGTCTGCGACAACAGCAGCAATGCGGACGTTGAAGACGAAGAAGAGGAGGAGGAGGACGTGGGCGTGCCTGGAGAGGGATGGCGTCGTTGTCTCCATGGATACAGCCACGGCAGCTTCATCGCAGGCAGCTTCGGTGGCGACCAGCACGATGCAAACGACAACGACGAATGCCGGAATGGCAGGGAACGCAGACAAAACTCGGGGGATTGGTGACGATGGAGCCCTTTTTCTGCAGCGCACCCCCCGTTGATTTCGTGCAAAAGAAAGAGAACTCTTTTCAAAAGTCGGATGAAAACCATTCCGGGCTGCTGGCGGGTTTTCTTTTGTCGCGGGGTGTAGTTCATCGGTACGATGTAGTAGCGAGTGATTGGTTCATCGTCGAGCGAATGCCGGATCGCAGCCAAACCCCGCCTCCTCAAAAAAGGTCGCGACTCGGATCGTTCGACGGCGGGAACGGCGGAGAGCGGCGGGGCCGCGACGATGATCGCGGTGATAATAGCTCCTCACCATTGCGCAGTCGGGGCGAAGTGCAAGCAGAACGCCAGCTCGGGGATCAAATTGTCGAAGCGGTTGAACAAAATGACGTTCCGCGCGTGAAAGCGTTGCTCGCTTCCATTCCCCACCACACCAGCAGGCAAAGAATCCTGGACTTCAAGTATTCGCAGTACGTTCGTTTTTTTTTTTTTTTTTATGTTGTCCCACGTTGCAGCCTGCTCGGTGCATGTCGGCTCTGCACCACTGTAGCGCACGTTGACATTGTGTTTGTATGTTGCTGCGCTCCGCCGAATGTGTTTGTCGGAGCAGGGCCGAATGGACTCCGTTAATGATTGCTGTCTACGACGGCCACGTCGAACTAACGAAGCTCTTGATTGACGCCAACGCCTCTGTCAACGCAGTTGACCCGTTCAATCGATCGCCTCTGTTCATCGCGTGCGACGAAGGGCCGGTCCCGTCCCGATACGATTGCGCGAAACTAGTTCTCGCAACTGCTCGTCGTGACCAGAAGACAGGACTTAGCTGTTTCATCAACCACTGGAGTAACGCCCGAGGCAATCGTCAAGCAATAGCTGGTCGGCCGCCACCGACACACACGTGTCCGAGAGAAAGCGGCATCGCGAGCGTCTGCCCCGACGTTCTACGTCGCATAGTAGAGTTGGCGACCCCAGACCCGCCGCGGCTGCTGGAGGTGACAGCAAACGCTGGCCCGGCCTTGACAGGGGTCACTGCGCTCATGCAGGCCGCGGAAACTTCGCAGATCAAATGTGTTCGGCTTCTCTTGGAGTATGGCGCGTGTGACGTGGCACGCAATAGTAATGGCGAATGCGCCGAGGAGCTCGCGCCGCGCGACGATGATGTGGTGAATGTCCTCAGAGAATGGACCCCTGCTCGGGGTATTTGTCCGAACAAGCGTCAGCCGTGTAAAAACATTCTAGCAGCAGCTGCGGATACGAAAGGCAATCACGGCCCCTGCGTCCTAAAACTAGCTAGGACGAGGGGGCAGTGGGCGCGGACGGACGGGAGGGCGTTGCTTGCAGCGGCAGGCTGTAACAATGTTTCCGTCGCAGAGTCCCTCGTCAGGCTGAAAGCTTGCGTGCACGGGTCTTCAACCGCGTGCCGAAACGATGCGACAACCCCGTTGGCGACGGCTCGCAAGTCTGATGCCCACGAAGTCTTGCAATTGCTCTTGGAGGCCAAAGCTACCCCATCAAGCACGGGAGAGTGCAACTGCTGCGAATTCGCCACAACCTTGTGACGAAGATGGTCCGCGCTGCAATTACTGGGATCAAACAAGTGCGCGCGCGAATGGTACTCGAGTAGTCATTAAAAATTGTTATGGCAACACTGTGAACGATCTTGGTCGAATATTGCCAGCGCGACGTACGAAATCTTCATCAGTTGTAGGTTGTAGGCCAGTACGACGGTGTGCTGTGGTGCATTGCGCATGACTTTGGGCCTTCGGGCATCTTTGGACCACCATCTGCGTTTGGGGTTTTGACCGGTTGGTTGCTACGAGACATTGGTTGTTGGTTGCTGAGCGGTCAGGCCGGCTGCACAAAGTCAAACAATAGCGTACTGAGGTACTGACAAAACATGATTTCAGAGGCACACTTCATCACATCATCAATCATGGCTTACTGCTGTGCGCTGTGCGCTTTGAAAGTGTAGTTCGGTCGAATTGCGCAATGCAGATTATCTGCGTCCAGGAGTACGATACCGTCCCGCACAAAAACATCCCTCGCGGCCGAAGCGGTGTTCCATTCACACTTCCCACACAGCACAATAGTGGCACAACAACAGCACGTTACAACAATCACGAAAGTCACGAAAGTCACCACCAACCAACCAAAGGGCATTGCATTTTGCATTTAGATAGATCTACCTTCCTTGCTGCACCAGCCATCGTCATTGCGTCTGTGCGAACCGTTTCTCCGTCTTCCTTCCGTCCACACACACTGCCTGCTTGCGCAGCTTTGTGTTGGAGTGTCAGCCCAAAGGATGACGAGTGATCCACTCACATCGTTGCAAAGTGCAACGAACTCATGGACGACCGACCGCAGTATGACAGAAGGTAGGAGAAGGAGTGAGTGATTTGCGGTTTTACTTGACGGTCGCCGTGTGTGAACTGTGAAGTGTGCGGTGCGGTTGGTTGCGTGTTGTTTCTGCGTGTGTTGTGCTGTAGTGCGGTCGTCGTCCAGTCACAAGTTTCGCGAGGAGGTTTGTTCGTGCGCGAGTGCACACGAGCCAGTGAAGTAAGCCGTCGAGTCACACGACACTTCGATGACCGACGAACGACCGACGACGGACGACGACCGCTTGGCTCCAGATTTCAGATTCGATTTTATGATTTTATCATTTTGTGGTGTGGGTATGCCATAGTTGCTTGTTCGTCATCCCCGCAGTTGCGTGCGACCGCCTGCGGCAGGTGGGCATCTTGTGCATCCCACAAGAAAAGGGAAAAGGGAAAAGGGAAAAAGGAAAAGGGAACAACGGAACAACAAGACCATGGCATAGGTCGGAGACCGGAGACGGTCTTGGGTCGGTTGCACAGTGTCCCTCCCGTTCAAAACAGGATTCTGCACCGTCAAGGTCGACAGGCTGCGTATGAAGCGACCCTTCGGCTGCTAAAAGTCCAAACATTCTACTGGTTGCTTGGTATGCCCGCCACCTTATCACGTCTCACCTTTCACCTTTCCCTTTTTGGGGCGATTGCACGATTGCAACTGGTTTCTGGTTTCGATCGCAATGGCCAATGACCTCCATAGCAATTCGTGATACGGTTCGATTCGGGCAATGCTTTGTCGCCGGTCATCACTGCAGGGTTTGTGGAATTCCCAGGGTCGGCGGGCTCAACTACCACCTACCACCTCATTTCCCATTTCCTGACCCGTAGTTTGCAGTTTGCAGTTTGTGCCTTCGTTTGGTGTCTTCGTTGTCGTTACGAGGATTGCGTTGGGATACAGAAGCGACAATAGAAGATGTTCAATGTAGCAAATTGGTGGTGAAATTTCCTGGATTTGTAACGGCGCCGTCTTCCGTGGATAGAGGATAGAGAGAGCACTTTGCACTTCCGATTTCATGACTTCTCTGCTCTCTGTTCTCTGCTTTCACTTTCTGCTTTCACGCTTTCACGCTTTCACCACCGCCAAGAAAGTAAGTCACAAGTCACAGCTCCAAGGCCATGCGTCCACTATCGCGTTTTATCATGAATCGAGGCCCTGAGTCGCACACCTATCTTCACAAGATCCCGAACGTACGGCGCGACCACTTACAGCGAGATAGCCAGATTGGGAGTGTGCGGCAGAGAACGAAGCCCGCGGCGCCGCGCAGCGCAGTGCCGCGCCGCGCCGCGCCGCTGCAAAGTGAAACGACTCACTGCTTTTGACTGGCTGACCGCGTGAGAAGTCCCCCAAACGCTAAACTCGCTTCGTCGCGTTATTCTGTCCAGCTCGG
>ENA-OWNT01002396-OWNT01002396.1-seawater-metagenome-genome-assembly--contig:-NODE-2396-length-19716-cov-5.248231_pt1 | contig 19716 bp, 18 predicted proteins | sample MGYA00238136_ERZ651165 | MGnify/ENA primary metagenome ERZ651165 (study PRJEB26861, sample SAMN08777766) | seawater metagenome | isolation source: coastal seawater | place: USA: Florida | collected...
GGTTTTCCGCTTCGCGCCGACCGACTGGGACCGACCGACACATCGCTATAATCCGCTGGCGCGCATTGCTGCCATGAACAACCCCGACCGGCAGCAGATGGAGCTTAAACTCACCGCGAAGCTCTTCCTGCAGACCGACAATGAAAAGCTGAGCGGGCTTTTGGCCGGGGGTATCGACCTCTTCGTGGCGGCCGGCCTTCTGGCCTTCGAGCGCGGCGTGCCGACCATCGGCGAGATTTACCGCATCACAGCCTCGGGGGGCGACAAGCAGAAGGAATATCTGAAGCGCTCGCAGGAGGTGAAGAACAAGTCGGCCAAGCTGATCTTCGAGCGTATGGCATCGACCAACAACGATACCCTCACTTCCTACCTCTCCCTCCTGATGACATCGGGTCTCGACACTTGGGATAACCGCGCAATCGACGCGGCCACCGCGACATCTGACTTTTCCTTCCGGGATATCCGCCGCCGCCCGCATTCGATCTATCTTGTGGTCGAATCAGAGATGATCCGCCCGCTTGCCCCGCTGATCCGTCTCTTCTTCTCGGACCTGATCGCCTCGCTGCAGGCACAGGAACCCGGCGATGATGAGCCTTGGCCGGTGATGATCATGCTCGACGAGTTTGACCGGCTCGGGAAAATGCCGATCGTCGCCGAGAGCATCAAGACGCTGCGTTCCTTCGGCGGCAACCTCGCGATCGTCACACAGACCATCCCCGCACTGGACGAGATCTATGGTGAGAACACCCGCAGGTCGCTTCAGGGCGGCGCCGGCGTGAAACTCTACCTCACCCCGTCGGAACAGAAGACCATCGAGGAGCTGAGCCAAGCCGTTGGCAAGACCACCAAGCGTGTGGTGACCCGCTCCCGTGCTGTCGGGCGCAATCCGTTCGAAGGGCGCAGCGTCTCGGAGCGAACAGAAGATACCCCGCTCCTGACCGAGGATGAGGCCCGACGCATGGACCTCGACGAGGTCATCCTCGTGATCGACGCGCAGATGCCGATCCGGGCAAGAAGGGTGAAGTATTTCGAGGACCCGGCTTTGAAGGTCCTGCACGCCGGGCAGTCGGGGAGTTTCCCGTATCCAGACGAGGACGGGCTGCGGCGGGATCGGCAGATGTCCGAGACCCGGGAAACGGTGGAGAGGTTGAAGCAGGAACTGCAGGAAGTGCGGGCGGCAAATGTCGCGCGGGACTTCAGCCCGAAGGTGCCAAATGACATACCTAAGAAGGATACACTCGTTTCGGCGAATGCCCGGGGTCGTGCGGCACGTGCTGCTGTGAGCGGTGGTGGCCGAGGTCAGCTGTCGCTTGATATCGAAGGTCTCGGGATTGATGCGTTGGACAATAAAGCATTGGCTTCGGCCGTTCAAACGACGCGTGCGATCATTGCCGAGCACGCATAGGTGCCGCAGTTTGGGTATCTTGGGTGACGGCTAGCCTCGAAGGGGACACTCTCGATCTCGGCGGCCGCAGGCTTCGCTTCGGCCGAGTTCTAATGGGCGTTTGCAATGCATGAACGTCATGGCTTGATCGAGAGACCGGCATTCGGGCGCGTTCGATTGGTGTGAAGTATTTGTTATCGTCGTCTGTCCGTCGTCATTGACCTTTCAGTGCGGGAAGCACCACCTTCCTCCCAATAGATTGTTTGGAGTACGAAGAGATGCAGTCACGTCGTCAATTTCTTTCGTTCGCGGGCGGCGCTGTGCTGAGCGCAGGGTCTTTCGTGCCGCAGCGCCTCTTTGCCGAGACTCCAGGGCCACATCGAACGCTATCTCTCGGCACGCGAACGATTGACGTGAATGGGCGAGCGGCGACGGTCTTCGGTATTCTGGACGGTGCCGGCCAGAGTGGCCTTGATCTCTACCGGTCCGAGGGATTAAACATTCGGCTCGCCAACGGAACAGATGCGTCGACCGTGATCCACTGGCATGGACTCACACCGCCTTTCGAATATGACGGGACCGAGGTGTCGCAAGCCCTCGTGGCTCCGGGAGCAACCCATGACTACCGCTTTGATCTCAGCCGGAGCGGCACGTTTTGGATGCATTCACATCATGGCCTCACCGAACAAAATCTGCTCGCCGCGCCCCTGATCGTGCGCGCCGACAGCGAACGCGCGATCGATCGCCAGGACGTGACGATCATGCTGCACGACTTCAGTTTCACGCCACCGGAGGAACTCCTTGCGCGACTGACCGGGCAAGACGCGACGGTCATCGGTTCGGGGACTGCTGCCATGAACATGGGGATGATTCGTACGGGACCGGGAAGCATGGCCGGTACGGGGGGCATGGATCATGCCGTGATGGGCCACGGCAACATGCAGATGGACCTGAACGATATTGCCTTCGACGCCTACCTTGCAAATGACCGCGAGCTTTCCGACCCCTTGGTAGTTCAAGTCGACCGGGGTGGACGCGCGCGGTTGCGGATCATCAATGGCGCCGCCTCGACCAATTTCTGGATCGAGCTCGGTGCTCTGAGCGGAGCTCTCGCAGCCGTCGATGGGATGGACGTGTCGCCCGTGTTCGGCCGTCGGTTCGAGATCGCCATGGCACAGCGCCTCGATATCGAGGTCGTGGTTCCGGGAAGTGGTGGCGCGTTCCCGATCCTGGCGCAGCGCGAAGGCGACCGGGCCCGCACAGGGATCGTTTTGGCAACGGCCGGTGCGGCGGTTGCTAGAGTGCCCTCCGAGGCCGAGAGAATTGCGCCTCCGGTCCTGCTCGATCTCGAGCGCCAGCTTGTGGCGGCGACACCACTCGCCGCCCGAATCCCGGACCGGCGGATCGCGCTCGACCTGACCGGCGACATGATTAGCTATGTCTGGGGTCTGAACGGGTTGACCTACGGGGAACGCAGCCCCCTTGAGGTGGCGAGTAGCGAGCGTGTGGAGATAACACTGCGCAACCAGACGATGATGTCGCATCCGATGCACCTGCACGGGCACCATTTTCAGGTTGTAGGCCTTGGAGCCGCGCGATTGAATGGCGCGCTGCGTGACACCGTGATCGTGCCGCCGATGGAAAGCGTGACAATCGCGTTCGACGCCAACAATCCCGGCGAGTGGCCGCTGCATTGCCACAACCTCTATCACATGGCAGCAGGTATGATGACTACCGTTGAGTATGTCTGAGGCTTGCTTTCCCGAAAGGACCGAGGCAATGGGATCGACTAATCATCAATCGCTGAAGCCATCGCCACGCACCTAGCGTCAATCAGCCTTTGGTAAACCCGGCGCGGTTCAAACGAACGCCCTGTAAACAAGCCGAACTTGCTCCGCGTGTAGGGCGAGATCAGGTTTGATTGCGCCAATCCTCAAAAACGTCTGATATTTCTCTTGGCGCAGCAGGTGCCAACGACGACCAGTCTTCAAGTGTGGTAGATCGCAATCATGCAAAAGTACTTCGCCATTGACATATCCGCCGTCCGTTTCGTGCGAAACACACTCATTTTCAGTCTGCTCGCTCTGCTGCCGCCGCTAGTGACCTTTGTTGCGATTACTCCGGGTTTCGGTGCCATGTTGGCGGGTGGTGGGCCTCCGCTTGGCAGGTTCATGCGGCAGGTCATTACCAACGGTCTGCCGGTCGTCTTTGCGATAAACTACGTGAGTTTTTTCCTGTTCGCGTGGATCGTCGCCAGACCGGGTCAGCGCTACGGGATTATGCCGGTGATACTCGTCGATATGCCGGTCCGCGTCATCGGCTTCATCGCACTGCATGCCATGATTTATGTCCTGTCGGCAGACTGGTTCGGGTCCTTTGGAGGAAGCCGCGCGACGGCGCTTCGGGTCGTAGCGCCGACACTGGCTCGTTCTTTCCTCTTCGAGAACATCTCCGGTGTCTATCTTTATGCGACTATGGTGAGCGCGCTACCGCTCTATGCCACAGCGATCGAGAACTCAGACAGCCTCGGCGGGTTGGCACGGAGACTTGCAGGACGATTGGGTTACGCGCTTTTTGCCGTCGTGATGTTCGGAATTACTGTCCTGGCGCTGAGCGCGTTGGCAGCCTTGCTTCGCGCTTTCCAGGCGTAACTCGGTGCAGTGTCGTGACCTTGCAGGCAGCGTTGCCGGGACGGTGTCCGGTTGATTTTTTCGCCGTGGTGCCCGCCGGTCCGCTGTCCTACCGCTGAAATCAGTGGCCATGCGCGGCCTGCTGCGGCGCCGTCCACCGAGACAAGTAGATCCGCTCGAATATGAAGACAACGGTGATACCCCCAACGGCATAGAGCACGATGAGCGGATCGCTCTGAAGTTTCATGGCGGTGAAAGCCACCAGAACCACGGCATCGAAGGCCAGAGACAGAAGCAAGACAAAGCCGGAGGCACCAATTTCCTGGCGCCGGTAGCGGAAAACGCCCCAATGCACGGCCATGTCCATGACAAGGTAGAAAAAGGCGCCAAGCGAGGCAATCCGGCCGAGGTCGAAAAACACGGCCAGCGTCGAAGCGATGACAACAGTGTAAACGAGCGTGTGCCTTTGGATTGGTCCCGGCATACCAAAATGGCTATGCGGAATCATCTTCATATCCGTCAACATCGCCAGCATCCGAGATACAGCGAACACACTGGCCAGCACGCCCGAAGCCGTGGCAACCGCCGCCAGGATGACGGTCAGAAAGAAGCCGATCTGCCCCAAGGCGGGTTCGGCGGCTTCGGCAAGCGAATAGTCTCGTGCCGCGACAATCTCATCGATGGTCAAGCTCGAGCCGACACCAAAGGCAACCAGCAGATATACTGCGACGCAGATCGCGATGGATATCACGATGGCCCGGCCCACATTGCGGTTTGGCTCGGTGATCTCGGACCCGCTGTTGGTGATCGTCGTGAACCCCTTGAAGGCCAGGATCGCGAAGGCCATGGAGGCGACAAAGCCCACCCAGCCATAGTCCTGCGGTACCTCGGAGGTGGCGGCGAATTGAAATCCGCTCGACCAGATCGCGGCGATGCCAAAAAGGCCAATGCCGCCGATCTTGATCGCCGCCATGATCAGCGAGAACACCCCGACCGACCGGTTACCGGCGATGTTCACCAGGAAGGCGAAGACAATGACACCCACAGCCAGGACCGGCACCAGTGGACCACCCTCGATGTCAAAGGCTCGCAGGACGTAGGTTGCGAAAGTCCGGGCCACAAGACTTTCGGCAATCACCATGCTGAGGGCCATCAGCAGGGCGGCTCCCGCCGCGACTGCGCCAGGGCCATAGCATTTCTGCAAGATCATCGCGGTCCCGCCCGAGGATGGCCATTTGTTGGACATCCTGATGTAGCTATAGGCGCTGAAGCCAGTCACGATTGCGCCCGCTATGAAGGCAAGCGGAAATAGCGGCCCGGCAAGCTGCGCAATCTGCCCGGTCAGCGCAAAGATGCCCGCACCGATCATCACGCCTGTTCCCATGGCGACGGCGCCGCCCAGAGTAATCGACCCTTCGCGGTAGGTGTCACCTCTATTCTTGTGGTGCATGTTTTGCTGCATCTCCGTTTTCGTCTTCCTCCAACCTTGGGCCGGTATGCCATCTGAAATCACAATGATCGTGACCCCCGGCAATTGTCTTTGGCCGTAACAGCCGCCCGCCCCATTTCTCGGCCACCGGGAAATCGAGTGCACACCACGTTGCCGTGCAGAGTGCCGAGGAATCATGGCCCGAAAAGAACTCGGCTACCGGGCATTTCGTACAGTCAAAGGCGACGATGTTCTCGCCCGCCTCGACTTTGCGCCAACCATACCCCGGCGGCCCAAAGGGGAAACGGCGAAACAGGCTCGTCGCGATCTGCAGTCGTTTGGCCGGATCGGAGGAGATGGCCCGGGCGAACTCGAACGGCGGATCAGCCGTCCGGCTGTAGATATCCCAGCCAATCGAATGGATGACACGATGGCTCTGCACCTCTGACCACCCTCGCGCGATCAGGGATCGGTGCAACGCGAGCGTCAAGGCGGCAAGATGCGTGGTCAGGATCGCGCCGGCGTTCTGCTCCAGCGGCAGGTCGTGTTCAAGCAGTTCATAAGCCGCCCAGGTTTCCGAAAGGATCGCGTCGGTCTCTTCGCTTAGATGTTGAAGAGCAAAGTGCCGGAAAAGCACCGTCAGCGCTGCGCGGCTAACACTCTCACCCGATGGGATGATGGCCTCAAGAACTCCACGCTCTATCCTGCAGGTCGCGGTATGGTCCGAGGTCTCGTCAATCGCCTCTGCAGGTGGCATTGTACCCGTTAGCAGAAGCTCGGGAAGCACCTGCGTGATACGCCCCAGTGGGTTACTGCCGGCCAGACGCGCGGCCACTTCGCGCGCGATAAAGGGCCGTGACAAGTCGTCAAACCGCGCGTCGGGCGCCAGCACAAAAAGCAGCGCCTCGGCAGTCGTCAGCGCCTTGGCATGAAGCATGAGCGATGCCGGAAACACGAACCCGGCGCGATAACCAGCGCGCATCATGGCGAGGTAGGTCCGAGCAAGGCTGACTTCGCGCGAGGGCGCCGCGTAAAATGCTGCCGCGAGTTGCTCGAACCTTTCTCGGAACAGCCGGTGATCGGCATCGGCAAGTGCCTCGGTCTGAGCACTGAAATGGTGGTAGGCGCGCCGTGTCTGTCGCTGTGCTACAGCCGCCCAGTACAGCACGAAACGGTCGCGTTGCCCCGCATTCAGTTCCCCGTACATGCCAAAATCAAGCAGCGTGACGCTGCCGTCGGTATGAAAGACGATATTGCCGGGATGTAGGTCGGCGTGAAACAGCCCGTCCGACACGAACATCTTCAGCAGCATTGATACCAATGCTTCAATCAATGCGGAACGGATTTTTTCAGGCAGACTGGCCGCGGCTTCGGACAGGCGCATGCCCTCGACCCAGTCCATGGTTAATACGCGGCCCGTCACTTGGTCGTGATACGTCCTTGGAACTCGGACGCGATCCTGCCCCGAGAGGTTCTCGCGAAACCGGTCCATGACGGCCGCTTCGGCGCGGAAATCAAGTTCGGCCAAAGAGTAGCGCCGAAACTCCGAGAGGAATGCCGGCAGATTCGTGCGCCGAAGACGGCGCGGGACGATCAGACGTGCGATCCTCAGCCCGAGACCGAGCGCATCGAGATCGCGACAGAACAGCGGCTCCAACCCCGGTCGCTGCACCTTGACAGCGACCGCACGGCCGTCCGCCAGTTGCGCCTTGTGCACCTGTGCGAGGGACGCGGCGGCGACGGGTTTGGGCTCGAAACTGGCAAAGGCCGTTTCCAGCGGTGCTGCGAGTTCATCCTCGACGATGCGCCGTACTGTGGTGAAGTCAACCTCGGGTACACGCTCCTGCAAATCCGCAAGCCGCGCCACGTAGCTTTCAGGCAGAATATCGGGGCGGGTGCTGAGGATCTGACCCAGCTTGACGAAGACCGGCCCGAGCTCGAGCAGGTTTCGTGCAAACCGGTCAGGCGCGTCGATGTCACCCTTGTCCGGATCATACCGCCGGAGGGCCCACATGTCTTTTGACAAGACGACGACAATCCGGACTAGCCGAAGGAAGTTCCGGGCGCGGTTCACGGTCCCTCTCCTTCGACGCCAGTCGACCAGGTTTCGATCTCCATGCCCGGCAAGAGATGACGAAGAGCTTCGAGCGCCATGGTGAATGTCAGGTGGTCGACAATGGTCGTCACGCCGGGTATCGACCTGCCCACTGCTGGCAACGCGCGCATCGTGGCGAGGATCATGGCCGCGGTCACGTCAGCCTGATCGCCGGTTGCGACATGGCGTGCGGCTGCAACTCTGCTACCTAGATTCTGCGCCTCAACGGCAATGCGCACGCGCGATTGACCCAATTCCGGCAGCCACCTTAATACCCGCGTCACGCCGCGTTTGCGCCGCGACAGCACCGGACCGAGGCCAAGCCGCAAAAGCAGGCCGATAGCGCGCGTCACGAACGGAGGATCAATCGCCACGAAAGTACGGACCGGGACCGGGGGCCCGCTGCCCGAACAATCCGAGATGCCATCCACTGTGAAGCCAATCCCAAGCGCTGGACGCGCCGGCCCGCCTCGATCGAACACAAAGGAGCGGCGGAGATCTCCTGGCCGGACGACGGTGATACCGGGGCTGCAAAGCCGATACGGGCGGCCGATGGCACCGATGGACCATTCTGTGGCGGCTCGGCCGTAGTGGCGGCCCATGCCTAGTTCCAGCCCGACGTCTGCAGAAGCAGCATCGATTTCGCGAACAAGTTCTGCTGCCATCAAGGTGCTCAGACCGGGCGCAGTTCCGACGCAGAGGACAGCAGTGCCCGGGCCACCGACGCCGGCCACTTCTCGTCTCAGTGCTTGCACGTAGTCCGGCGATGCTGAGGTATCGAGGAAACTCCCGCCGTTGCCGACAATTTCGACTGCAACTGATGGGGGCGTTGCTTCGGTCAGGTTTATCACCGTCGCATCAAGCGGCAGCTTTGCGGTGGCTTCCTTCCCGGCGATATCGAGCCGGAGCGCCTTGACACGATCACTTGAGCCAACAGCGCGGCGTGAAACCAGCAGTATTCGGGCTGCTGAATGATTGACCAGCAACCGAACCAGTCGACCGCCGACATCGCCCGTGCCTCCTATCACCACGACGGTTCCTTGCATCGCCGGAGGATCGGGCCAGCTTTCCATTAATCTATTCCATTTGCGCGTTGCAATTCGCGGATGTAGCTGACGATCAGACCAATCGTTTCCGCTTCAATCCCTTCGACGGGCGGCATATCGCCGAAATTCCAGTGGTGCGACCGTACGCCGGCCGTTGCTGCCCGTAGGAACGCTCCATCCGTGCGATGACCAGGTTCGTAGATCGGATGGATCAAAGGCGGACCGTTGCCAGTTCCGCCAGCTCCATTTTCACCATGACAGGATGTGCAATTTTGCTCGAACGCAATCTGGCCGAAATATGAAGGTGCGCTCAGAGTTTCTGGTAAGATAATGGAATCGGGACTGGGTGCGGGTGCTCCGGCGGCATCGCCATGCATCTGGGTATTGACCCGTGGTCGGTCGACTTCGACCTCTTCTGACTGGGCCTGCAATCCAGTTGCCAATCCGAACGCGACCAGTGAAGCAATCGCCATCGTCTTTCGGAACACAGTCGCGGATTTTCCAACTTTCTTGTTATTTGTCATATCCCTGCCGCTACCTGTTTACATTTAAATAACCCGACCACCTGTGTGGAATGAAAGCCGGAACATCTTCAGCGTAACGATCCCAGGCATCCCCGAAACGAAACCGGCTCTCGGCCTCTTCTCTGCGGGCGAGACGTGCGTACATCCAGACCAGCACCGGGAACATCCCAAGCGTCAGCAGTGTTGGCCATTGCACAAGAAATCCCGCCATGATCAGCACGAAGCCCACATATTGAGGGTGGCGAATGAATGAATAGGGCCCGGTCGTTGCCAGCAAGCCGCGTCGCTGCGCGGACCACAGATGGTGCCAGGCCACCGAGATCAACCAGAAACCGCCGCCGATCAGCGCCAAGCTCAGGATATGGAACGGACCGAAATGCGGATTTGCGCGCCAGCCGAACATCATCTCGGGCAGATGCCCGCTGTCATGCGCGAACCAGTCGACATCGGGCCAGGTTGACTGCAGCCAGCCGGACAGGAAGAAGATGGTCAGGGGAAACCCGTACATCTCCGTGAAAAGGGCCACGATGAAGGCGCTGAACGCCCCAAAACTCCGCCAGTCCCTCGACGTCTGCGGCTTGAAGAAGCTGAAGGCAAAGATGATGAAGACGGCCGAGTTGATGAAGACGAGAAACCAAAGGCCGTAGGCGGTTCCGGGATCGATCATGTCTTGCCTCCTCCTCCTCTACCATGTCCGCCGTGGCCCCCATGCATGAAGAAGTGCATCCCCACGCAGAGCAGGAGCGGCAGCCAAAGAAGCCAATTGCTGCCGAGGATGTGGACACGGTGCTCGTATCCCAACAAGAGACCACTGATGACCAGCGCTACAATCAGATAAATGCCGGCGCGTGACCGCCAAAATGACGGCATATGTGCAGATTCGTCTGACAGTTCGGGTTCAGATTGTGCAGGATCAGGGTGATTGTTCATGTCGGATTCCCAATTCTAAACTTTTGCGCTGCGAAGACGCAGCGAATTGAGCACCACCGAGATCGACGAGGCACTCATGGCGAATGCGGCAAACATCGGGCTGATCAGGATTCCGAAGAAGGGAAACAAAACACCCGCCGCGACCGGTACGCCGGAGGCGTTGTAGATCAGTGCGAAGAAGAGGTTCTGGCGGATGTTTCGCATGGTCGCCTGCGCCAGCCGCCGTGCGCGCACGATGCCGTCGAGGTTCCCCTTCACCAGAGTGATGCCGGCACTTTCGATGGCGACGTCGGCACCAGTACCCATGGCGATTCCGACATCCGCCTGTGCCAACGCAGGTGCGTCGTTCACGCCATCCCCGGCCATCGCGACCTTGCGGCCTGCCTCTTGAAGTTCCCTGATGATACGAGCTTTGTCCTCGGGCAGAACATCCGCCCGGATCTCATCAATGCCAAGCCGCGATCCGATTGCCTTTGCCGTGCGTTCATTGTCGCCTGTGGCCATGATGACACGGAAGCCAAGTGCATGTAGGTCCTTGATCGCAGCCGGGGTGGTCTGCTTGACAGGGTCCGCGACGCCGACCAGGCCGGCGATCTCGCCTTCGACCACCACGAACATCACTGTCTCGCCTTCGTCGCGGCGGGAATTTGCCTTGGCGGTCAGGTCTCCCGCCTCGAGCCCCAGATCGCGGATCATCGCTAGATTTCCGAGTGCGACCGCCACTCCGTCAACGGTTCCCTTGACCCCCTTGCCTGTGACGGCCTCAAAGTCTTTCGCATCCACCAGCGTCACCCCGCGCTCTTCCGCACCCCGAACGATGGCTTCGGCAAGCGGATGCTCGGACCCGCGTTCGAGCGAGGCGGCAAGGCGCAGGACTTCTGCCTCGTCATGGCCTGGCTCGGGCAGGACGGCGACAAGCTTCGGTTTGCCCTCGGTCAAAGTCCCGGTCTTGTCGACGATGAGGGTATCAATCTTCTCGAACCGCTCCAGCGCCTCGGCGTTCTTGATGAGCACGCCAGCCTGTGCGCCGCGGCCGGTGGCTGTCATGATCGACATGGGCGTTGCCAGGCCCAATGCGCAAGGGCAGGCGATGATCAGCACCGCGACGGCCGAGATCAACGCATAGGACAACGCCGGTGCGGGCCCCGAGATCGCCCAAGCGATGAAGGACAGAATGGCAATGCCGATCACTGCCGGGACGAAATAGCCTGCGACCTGATCGGCGTATTTCTGGATCGGTGCGCGGCTGCGCTGTGCGTTCGCCACCATTTCGACGATCTGCGACAGCATCGTGTCGGCACCGACTCGGGTCGCCTCCATCAAAAGACTGCCGGTCCCATTGATCGTTGCCCCGGTCACGGGGTCACCCTCGGTCTTTTCAACCGGGACGGGCTCGCCAGAGATCATGCTCTCATCGACCGAGGACCGGCCATCGACCACGATGCCGTCCACTGGCACCTTGTCACCTGGCCGCACGCGCAGCCGGTCGCCCACCTGAACCTCTTCGAGCGCGATTTCCTCTTCTGTCCCGTCAGGCCGAAACACGCGGGCGGTCTTGGCGGCCATGTCCAGAAGCGCGCGGATCGCCTTGCCCGTGCCTTCGCGGGCGCGCAGTTCCATCACCTGGCCGAGCAACACAAGCGTCACGATCACGGCAGCCGCCTCGAAATAGACGCCTACATGCCCTTCGGGGCTACGGAATCCGTCCGGAAAGATGCCTGGCGCGAAAACGGCGACAATGCTGAACAGCCAGGCCGCCATCACGCCCATGCCAATCAGCGAGAACATGTTGAGGTTCATCGTGCGGAACGAATTCCAACCGCGGACGAGGAACGGCCATCCGCACCAGAGGACGACGGGCGTGCCGAGCACCAGTTCGATCCATAGCGTCGTGCGTTCGCCGAAGATGTCCCGCACTCCAGGGAAGCCCAGATAAGGGCCCATGGTCAGAACGAGAAGCGGGATCGTTAGAACAGTGCCAACCCAGAAACGCCGCGTGAAATCGACCAGCTCCGGATTCGGGCCATCCGCAGCCATCGCAGCCGATTCCAGTTCAAGCCCCATGCCACAGATCGGGCACGAGCCGGGATGCGACTGACGGACCTGTGGGTGCATCGGGCAGGTATAGACGGCGCCATCATATCCTGCCGGGATCTCATCGTATTTGGCATCAGTGATGGTCGGATGTCCGTGCGCGCCATGGGCGTGGTGATCGTGCCGGGAATGGGTGCCGAGTTCCGACTCGGGAACCAGATGCATCCCGCATTTTGGGCAATCGCCAGAACCATCCTGTCGCACCTCGGGGTGCATCGGGCAGACATTGGTGATGGTGTTGGGTGCGGAATGGTGAGCGTGGCCGTTCATTTGGAAGTCCTCTCGGGGCGAGTCGGGGCCAACCTAGTCTTTCCAGTTACTGGAAGGTCAAGGCCTGACACAGCTGACCGAACAGCCTTGGCAAGCACACCGGCGGTTCCGATCACATTGGAGGGGTGCGGGATAGTATCGGTGGTGACAATCCGTGCGGCACCGGCGGACATGATGACGTCATGTGCCCCTTCCGCAAAGATCGCGTGGATGGCCAGACAGACCGGCGATCCGGTTCCCGCCGCGATCAATCGCTCGACAGTGCGCGCCATCGTCCTGCCAGAAGACGCAATGTCATCGAGTATCACCGGGGTGCCCCTGTGTAGTATGGCGCGCTCTGGCACGCTGACATCAACCTGGAGATCGCCGGCCCTGATCTTTCCCAAGATCTCGTACGGTCGTGCGGCAAGCCGGGCCACTTCGGCAACCCATTGCTGGCTTTCGCTGTCAGGTCCCAGCAGTACGGCATCGGGCAAATTGATGCGGATCCACTCTGCGAGAAGCGGGGCGGAAGCGACACGCACGGCCGGGATCGTGAAAACTTCCTCCAGCCGCTCGATGCGGTGCAGATGGGGATCGACTGTCACCAGCCAGTCAAAACTCTCGGCAAGAAATCCGGCGAACAGCTTCGCGCTGACGGCCTGTCCCCCGCGAAAGCGTCGGTCCTGCCGCATATATCCCAGATATGGAGCGATCAGCCCGACATTTCGGGCTCCCAGTTCTCGTGCCGTCTCCGCCGCGAAGCGCAGCGGCAGTGCCAATCGATCGGCATCGCGCAAGGTCGCGAGAACTGCGACATCGGCTCCTTCCATATCGCCCGACAATGTAATCAGGCTTTCATCGTCTGGAAAGCGATGCCAATCGAGCGGACAGAGGTCTGCATTCAGTGCGGGCGCCAGAGATCGCGAGAGAGCTTTCATTTCTGGGAACGGGACAAGGATCATGGCTTATCCTCCGACAGCTTCAGCGCTCCGACATGGGCTTCGGCATATGCACGCGCGTAGGCGAGTTCGCCGGTTGTCTCGGCGTGGATCTCATAGAGTGGTTGTCCCTTCTCCACCCATTCCCCAACGTGAGCCATCAGACGAACTCCCGCCCGCTGCTGGCGCGGCGCGCCGGCAAGCTTTGCGATGCGGGCAATTAAGCGGTTGTCGATGGCAGTGAGATAACCGGACACACCGGCAGTCATCGCAATGCGCTGCAGCGCTTCCCCGGGTTCGTGGAACCCACCCTGCGCGGCGCAGATCGCCAAAAATTTAGCCTCTGCAGCGCCAGCGTCGAGCAAAGTCTCTGCCTGCGCCCTGCCCTCTCCACTCTCTGCACCCGGTGCCAAGTCGAGCAGCCGACTCGCCAGGTCTAGGGCACGTTCGCGTAGATCCGTCGGCGCACCTGGCGCACGCCTAAGCACCGCCAATACATCCGCCGCCTCGAGCGCAGGGCCGATGCCGTGCCCGACTGGGACCGAGCCATCGCTTTCGTGAAGCGCGACGCGGAGTCCGATGGCTTGACCCACCGACCTCAGGTGGGAACCCAGGGACGCAGCTGCCTGCGCCGATCGCACCTTGGCGGTTGGTCCGACGGGAACATCGATCAACACGTTGGTTGCTCCGACCGCCGCTTTTTTGGACAGAACGCTGGCCACCAACAGTCCGGTGCTGTCGAAATCCAGCGGCCGCTCTATGCGGATGAAGTGATCATCGGCTGGGCTGAGGTTCAGCCCGCCGCTCCAAACGACACACCCGCCTTCGGCCTCGACCACCTTTCGTAGCGCTGCAGCGTCCAGAGCCACCGGTGCCATGACTTCCATTGTGTCGGCTGTCCCGGCAGGGGAGGTAATCGCCCGGCTCGATGTCTTGGGGATCAGATGCCCGGCTGCAGCAACAATGGCGACGACGATCGGGGTTGTCCTGTTTCCTGGCAGTCCGCCGACACAATGTTTGTCCAGGACGGTCTCGCCACCCCAATCAAGCGTTTCGCCCGCCGCCTGCATTTCGCGGGTCAACGCCACTGTCTCGCCATTGTCAAGCCGGTGCCCTGCGCTGGCAGCGATGAAGGCGGCAAGGTCGAGATCCGAAAGACGATTGTCGAGCGTATCGCGGATGATCGCAGCAAAATCCTCTCGTTGTAAACGCCGTCCATAGACCTTGGCCCGGATTATTGACGACGAATCAGGCGGCTCGGGATGCGAGAACGCTGCCCGATCGCCGACTTGCGCCTTGACTGCCTCCCAAGCTGAAACCGATAGCGCGGCTTCTTCCTTTGCCAGCCATGCGCTGCGCGAGACCACGTTCAGCGTTGCGATAATCCAGCGATCGTGCAGGTCCACACGTATGCGGGTCTGGGCGGCGAACCCCTCTGAGCGGCAGATGTGGCAGTCTTCGTGCATGTAGACGACCGGTTGGCGGTAGGTGTCTATTCCAGAGGGAACGACAATGAGCGTATCGGTCATCGCGGACGGTCCAGATACACGGCTTCCAGATGCTCGGGCGCGCGGGCCGGTCGTCCGAGTTCATGGTCGATGCGGAAGCGTAGAGCATCGGATGCCGAAGGCTCGCCATGGGTCACATAAGTCATGCGCGGCGCAGGACCGGCCGACATCCAGCGCAAGATTTCTTCGGCGTCGGCATGGCCCGAAAAAGACTGAAGCTGCACGACCTCAGCCTCGATCGGAAAATCCCGCCCGAAAATGCGCAACTTCCGCGCGCCTTGCGCCAAGGCGGCGCCGCGTGTGCCGCCGGCCTGGAAGCCCGACAGAAGGATCGCGTTGCGCGGATCGCCTCCGAAACTGACCAGATGATGCAGGATGCGTCCGCCGGTAAGCATACCACTTGCCGAAATGATGATCATCGGCCCGGCTCTTGTGTTGAGCTCTTTCGACTGCGTGACCGTGTTCACCCGCTTGGCCAGTTGGAACATTGCCACGCATTCGTCGCGGCTGACGTGATGCTCGTCATGATGCCGGTGGTAGATCTCGGTGGCGTCGACTGACATCGGGCTGTTGAGAAAGACCGGGACATATGGGATTTCGCCCCGCTCAATCAACCGCGAAATATGCAGCATCAATCCCTGGGCACGGCCGACAGCGAATGATGGGATCAGCACTGTCCCGCCACGCGCAAAAACCCGCTTCAGGACCGGCGCCAGTTCCGCTTCTGGGGCGATGCCGGGATGGGCGCGGTTGCCGTAAGTGGATTCGCAGACAAGAACGTCGGCACCGGGAAAGGGCTCGGGCGGACGCATCAACGGGTCGGGGTCGTGCCCCAGATCGCCACTGAAATGGATGACTTTTCCGCCAAATTCAATCCGGATCTGTGCCGCTCCCAAAAGATGCCCTGACGGAATGAAGGTCGCGGTAATATCGTCGCCCAAATCGACCCTTTGCTCGAAATCCACGGTATCGAACCGATCCAGCGCCGCCTCGGCCTCCTTCAGCGTGTAGAGTGGTTTCGGATTCTTGTGTTTGGAAAACCCCCGGCGCGCGGCGTAGCGCGCTTCTTCCTCCTGGATGTGGCCGCTGTCCGGCAGGATCAGACCGCAAAGTTCGGCCGTGGCGCGGGTGCAGATGACACGGCCTCGATAGCCAGCCCGGATCAGCGCCGGAAGATAGCCGGAATGATCCAGATGCGCATGCGTGAGCAGCACGGTGTCGATGGTGGACGGTCGCGCCGGGAAGGGTCTCCGGTTTCGCGCACGCAGTTGCTTGACACCCTGGAACAAGCCACAGTCGACCAGAATGCGCCGCTGTCCGATCTCGAGCAGGTAGCGCGAGCCAGTGACGGTCCCGGCGGCTCCGAGAAACCGCAGCGAAGGACCGTGTAATCGTGTCATGATTTCCCTCCACGGTTGGTAAGTGATTTGTACAGACCACCGAAGCTCGGGGAACCAAAAGCACCGTCGCTTTCGCCTACTCTCGACTTTCGCGTGGTTGCCTCCAATTTCTGAAGACCGATGACCACCTGGGGGAACATGTCGCGCAGAAGCTGCGAATTGGTTCGGTTGGCGCCTGCACAACTCGTGCAGGCGACCAGCATCTGCAGTTCGCTATCAGCCCAAGTCATTTGCGAGATGCCTGCGGCACTGCTCGGTGATCGTTGTCCCATCTATTCAGCTTCCTGTGGTCTCGCCCCACATCCCGGGGCAGAATTGTAGACGCCGATCATTCTGAGGCATTACAAGAAAAGGCGCCGGCCTCAGCTCACCGCGACTTCCTCCCTGTAGTTCGAGTACGGCACTGGGTTCTCGCACCCGGCAGGCGGGCAGTAGCAGTCATTGCGATCGGTCTCGCAACAGGGCCCGCAATGGCTTAGTAAACTAACCTTCAGGGCAGCATGCGCGCGATGCAAGCGCACGGCCAAAGCGCTGTGCTGCAGCCCAAGATCATCGGCGACAGAGGTACGGTCGTCCTCTTGCAGATCTACCCGTCGGATCAGATCGGCATCGGTCGGCCGCAATTCGGGGAGCAGGCCCGCACAACATCGGCACAATCGCGACAACTGACCGGTCGAATCTTCCGCACAGACTTGGGGCTCGGTCGCCACAGTCTCTGCGAGACGCCGTCGCCGCGAGGCTTTGCGATAGTGATCGTTCAAGGTCGAACGCAGTACGGCATATAGCCAGGCGTCCATCCGTTCGACGTCGCGAAGTTGATCTTTTCGGGCCAGAACCCGAATGTAGAATTCCTGAAGCACATCCTCGGCCTCGGCCAGGTTGGTGAGTCGTTTGGCGAGAAAGCCGAGAAACGCATTGCGCCCCCCAATTAAAGCGGTCTCTATCGATCGTCCGCCGTCAGCTCTTTTCGTACCGTTGAACATGCCAATTCCTCCTCTCAGTGACGAAGATGGGTCACGCGATAAAACTGGATTCCTGTTTGTTTGCGGGTCCAGATCGCCGGAACGCATGCAGCATCAGGGCCAGTCCGATCAGGATCATTGGCAGAGAGAGCACTTGCCCCATCGTCAGTCCCCAATTGCCAAAATGGATCGCATGACCGACAGGATTTCCGGGGGCAACGAATTGCAGATCGGGCTGCCTGAACAACTCCACGAAACTTCTGGCAGCGCCGTATCCGAGCAGGAAGGTTCCGGTCAGCGCCCCCGGCATCTTTAACCAGCCGCGCCGCCAGGCGAGGTAGATCAGAACGGTGCCAAGCAGCAGGCCTTCGAGAAGCGCCTCGTAAATCTGCGAGGGGTGGCGGGCGCAAAGATCAGCGACGCCGGGGCAATTCTGCGCAATCTCACCGGGAAAGATCACGGCCCAGGGAACGTCGGTGGGCCGCCCCCAAAGCTCATTGTTGATGAAGTTTGCGAGCCGCCCAAGAAGCAACCCCGGCGGGGTCGCCAGCGCGAGAAGATCAGCGACGCTGAGCGGCGACGCCTTATGACGAAGACAGAAGACCAGCCCCGCGATGACAACGCCCAGAAAGCCCCCATGAAAGGACATGCCGCCCTGCCAGACTTTCAGTATCTCCAGCGGATTGGCCAGGTAGTAAGCTGGCTCGTAGAACAAAACGAACCCGAGGCGTCCGCCGACGATCACGCCGAGGATGATCCAGGTGAGAAGATCCTCGATCTGGCGTCGGTCCAGCGGAGGACCGGCCAGGGACCATAGCGCCGGGCGGCTGACCGCCATCACGCAGATGCGCCAGCCGATCAACAGGCCGACGATATAGGCCAGCGCGTACCAGCGCAGCGCAAAGGTGAAGCTGCCGATCTCGATCGAGAAGATCTCGTGACTGATGTTCGGAAATGGAATGGCGGCGTTCAGCATCTGTCGGCTTCCAGTTGCAGGGGTTTGGTTTGAGAATCCACGACCCCAGGCGGGCGCGTGGACCATGCCGACCCGGCGGCGCTTGAAAAACCTGGCGAGGACAACAACAGGGCGCGGCAATCAATCATCGCGCACCCGATGCCTTTTCAAATTCCTCACGGCAACGATCAAAAGCGGCGTCAGTGTCAGCGCACCCAGCCCGATGGCGGCCCAGGCGGCTCCCGACGAGCTCCCGCTGACCGCCTCGTTTCCGAAATGGGCAAGAACGAAGCTTGCCGGGATGATGCCGCCAAGGGTCGCCACCGCGAACCGCCAGAAATGCAGTCTGCTCAACCCGGCCGCATAGCTGATGATGTCAAAGGAGATGAAGGGCAACAACCGGCTGACAAAGACCGTGAATGTCAACGCGTTCTGCGATCCCAGCAGGCCTGCATCCACCTTGTCGCCGAGCCAGCGAACGAGCGCGTCGCGCCCGAGAAACCGCGCCAGCCCGAATGCAACAAGCGCGCCCAGTTCGGCGCCGGCGGCGATGTAGACGGTTCCCAATGTATGCCCGTAGGCCGCGCCCGCGGCCAATGCGATCGGTGCGCTTGGAATTGGTGTGGCAACGATCGCTGCCGTCATAAGCGCGATAACAAGCATGGGGCCCAAAAGCCCGGCAGCCTCCACCCACCCGGAAATCCAATCGGCGTTAATACTGTCGATCACAGCTGCAAGCGGCCCGATGAACAACCCCACAATAACAACGACCAAGAGCACTGCGATGGATGCCTTGACGACCCGACGGGGAATCGTCCGAAAATCCTTTCGCGGTGTCGCGGATGCCAGAGGCAGATCAGGCGGCATCAACCGCTGTTCGCAGCAGATCGCGAACCTCGCCAGCGACGTCGTGCAATTGCTGGTTTTCGATGGCCGCCATTGACGCGACCGGGTCGATGGCGCTGATCTCGGTGCCACCATCCACCTCGCGAAGGATCACGTTGCAGGGCAGCATCGCGCCCACGCGCGGTTCGATTCCGATGGCTTTAAGCGCCATGCCCGGGTTGCAGGCCCCGAGGATCCGATAGGGCGGCATGTCGACGTCAATCTTCATTTTCATCGTCGCCTTGACGTCGATCTCGGTCAAAACACCGAAACCCATCTCTTGCAGGGCCGCACGGATACGCATCTCAGCATCTTCGATGCCGGTGCCATTCAGAATGCGATCATAGGTATATACCATTCTCGATCTCCTTTGGTTTACTTGGACAGATATTTGACGAAGGCGAATATCCCCAACACCACGAAGACGAAGAGGAGCAGCATCCAGATTCCGCCCATACCGAAACCCATCATTTAAACCTCCATATGTGCAGAATGATGCGGCACCGGCATTTCGCCGGTGCCGATCAATCAGTTGTCATTCATCATAGTGCCATTGCTCATTTCCGCGTCCATGCCGGGCTGCTCTGGCATCATGCCCCCGCGCATCGTCTGCATGCGTTCCATCATGTCGGCCGGCGCCATCATCTCCTCTGAAGTGACCGATCCATCGCCATCTGCGTCAAG
>ENA-OWNT01002398-OWNT01002398.1-seawater-metagenome-genome-assembly--contig:-NODE-2398-length-19707-cov-5.157922_pt1 | contig 19707 bp, 11 predicted proteins | sample MGYA00238136_ERZ651165 | MGnify/ENA primary metagenome ERZ651165 (study PRJEB26861, sample SAMN08777766) | seawater metagenome | isolation source: coastal seawater | place: USA: Florida | collected...
GTTCATTGTCAATCGGGTTGTTTATTTTTTACCCAATCAACACTACATGAGTACACTTTATTGTATTTTTATCAACAGCATATTTGCGTTGTGTGTGCGCCCCGCTCTTCCATTATCAACTATAGACATTAACGTTTTACCTGTCACTTTGTTAGTAGAAAAAGCACCAATACGTGACTAAAAATCATTTAGGTAAAGCGTAATGCGTTTTGCCGAAATGGGATACGCAGTTCCTAACTGCTGCGCAAATAACGAAACACGTAATTCTTCTATCATCCACCGCGTGTCTTTAAGTGCATCAGGCACCTTTCCTTTGGGGTATTTACCGCATGCCTTTTCCCACTCTGCAATCGATTTTTCAACCGTGACTTGGTGCATTCTGTCTTTATTGGGATCTATTGGCAGTTTCTCTAGACGACGTGCTAAACCTTTGATGTAGCGATTCCAGTCATCTAAGCGGGCTTCACCGATATCAGATACAAAACCTGGGAAAACTAATGACGCAAGGTGCGCCTTGCAATCGCCAAGTGCGTTTATCATGGTAAGCGGCACGTTACCCTTCATCTGCTTTTGACATTGATGAGCAAGGGTTAAGCCCTGCTCTACGCGTTTCGCTATTTCAAGCACGCGGTCGTTGATTTCTGCCCGCGCAATGTCTAAACACGCTTCAAAATCGGCTTTCGTTCTAATATCGCTGCTATTAGCTTTACAAAAGTCTGTCACTATAGCGTCAATACCTGCGAAAATGCAGTCGTCTATCAGTGCCTTCACCTGCCCAAAAGGGTTAATGTACAAGCCCAGCTTTGCCTTATTCGGTAATTTATTTTGTAAGTAGTTTAGCGGCGACGGCATGGCGTTTTTAATAAGAACGTTCACACCCTGCTTGTGCATCGCTTGCGCTTTATCTACTTCATCAATTAATGCAATATCTACAACGTCACCTTTTTGTACTAGTGCAGGAAAAGCCTGCACTTCAAATCCACCCACTTTCTGAATGAAAGTATCGGGAAGGCTTTCAAAGTCCCATTGCGCAATGTTGCTTCTTTCTAATTCTGGGGTAGCTGCCTGTTCAAAGGTTTGTTTTACTTGACCCGCGCACTGCTGTTTGAGCGCGTGCAGGTCGTCACCCTGAGCAATATCGTCTCCGTTGTCATTCACAACAGCAAAATGCATGGTTAAATGCTTATCGAGCTGCGCAACGTTCCATTCCTCGGCTTCAATGACAACACCTGTCATTTTGCGCAGCTTGTCGCTAACAGCATCCAGTATAGATACAGGGCGGTTGTTCTTATCTGTTTCGCTAATATCGGCTAAACATGCTTCAGCGAAGTTTGGAGCAGGCACGAAATTACGTCTTAATCGTTTGGGCAGCGTTTTTATTAAGCCTACAATTAGGTCATGCCTTAGCCCCGGTACTAGCCAGTCAAAACCAACATCGTCTACCTGATTAAGCACGGGTAACGGAATGACTACAGTCACGCCGTCGTCTGTCGCGTTAGGCTCGAAGTTGTAGCGAAGCGGCAAGGTAATATTGCCTTGTCGCCAAACGTCCGGAAACGCACTAGCCACCGACTGCCCTGGCTGCTGACGATAAACATCGTCCTCTGTGAAAGTAAGTAACTCGTTGCTACCGTGCTGCCTGAACCACTTTTTAAATGCAGCATCGTTGTTTGTTTCTACTGGAATTTTCTTCGCGTAAAAGCTAACAAGTTCTTCATCGTCAACAATCAAGTCACGTCGACGTGTCTTTTGTTCAAACTCATCGGCTTGAGCCAATAGCGCCTGATTCTCCTGAAGAAAGCTATAGTTTAATTTGGTATTGCCTTCTACAAGCGCTTCTCGAATGAAAAGCTCATGACATATTGGCGGGTCGATAAGGCTGTACACTTTGGCACGCTTCATCACAATAGGTAGGCCAAATAGCGTTACCTTCTCAAAGGCTATTACCGCACCACGCTTTTTAGACCAGTGTGGTTCAGAATAGCTTCTCTGCACCACGTGCTCAGCTAGTGGCTCGATCCAAGCAGGGTCTATTTTTGCGACCATGCGCGCAAATAGCTTCGATGTCTCAACAAGTTCTGCCGCCATTACCCATTTAGGTTGTGATTTCGACAGCCCGGAGCCCGGAAATATTAAAAACTTAGTGTTTCTCGAACCTAGGTATTCACGATCTTTATCTTTAAAACCAAGGTGAGACAGTAACCCACTTGCAATTGCTTGGTGAATAGCCTGATAGTCTGCTTCTTGTTTAGTAATACCAAACCCAAGTTCTGCAATAGACTTCTTTAGCTGACTGACAATATCTTGCCATTCACGCATGCGAAGGTAGTTGATGAACTGCTGCTTACACCACTTGCGCAATTGATTTTGACTCAGTGCGTTTTGTTGTTCTCGGAATGCCAACCAGAGGTTTAATAAACTAATAAAATCTGAATCTTTATCGTGATACTCACTGTGCTTTTCATCTGCTTGCTGGCGCTTTTCTTGTGGCCTTTCTCTTGGATCTTGAATAGAGAGCCCCGCGGCAATAACCATCACCTCGTTGACAGCGTTAGTCTGCTGCGCCTCTATCACCATTCGTGCATAGCGTGGATCTATGGGTAATCGGGCGACTTGCTTACCCAACGGCGTTAGCTGCATTTTTCCTTTGCGTTTCACAATGGCCTGAATTTCTTCAAGTAAACGAAAACCGTCATTTATATTTCTATTGTCAGGTGGCTGTACAAATGGAAAAGCAGCAATGTCTCCCAAGCCAAGCGCTAGCATTTGCAGAATGACCGACGCAAGATTGGTTCGCAAAATTTCAGGGTCAGTAAACTCCGGGCGTCCAAGGTAATCGTCTTCGCTGTAAAGCCGAATACAAATACCATCTGAAACACGACCACAGCGGCCCGCTCTTTGATTAGCTGAGGCTTGCGAGATAGGCTCTATCGGAAGTCGCTGTACCTTACTTCGGGCGCTATAGCGGGATATTCTCGCAAACCCTGGGTCTATAACGTATTTAATACCCGGTACGGTGAGTGAGGTTTCAGCGACATTAGTCGCAAGCACAATTCGCCTGCCGCCATGTGATTGGAAAATACGATTCTGTTCGGCAGCTGACAAGCGCGCGTACAGCGGCACGATCTCCGTGTTGCGGTAATGCTGTTTGCTCAGTGCGTCTTGCGTATCTCGAATTTCCCGTTCACCGCTGAGAAACACAAGAATATCACCTGGCGCCTCACGCATAAGCTCGTCAACCGCATTAACGATAGCGTCGGTTTGATCTATATCGTCGCTTTTATCTTCAGGTGCATGATAGCGAATTTCAACAGGGTACGTTCTTCCACTCACCTCGATAATAGGTGCGTTATTGAAATGCTTTGAAAAGCGCTCTGGGTCGATGGTGGCTGAAGTGATAATTAGCTTTAGGTCTGGACGCTTATCGAGTAGCTGGCGCAGATAGCCTAGTAGGAAGTCTATATTGAGGCTTCGTTCATGGGCTTCATCGATAATAATCGTATCGTACTGGTTGAGGTAACGATCTTGCTGCATTTCAGCAAGCAGCATTCCGTCGGTCATCAATTTAACGTAGCTTCGCTCGCTTACCTGGTCGCTGAAGCGAATCTTGAAGCCCACTTTTTCACCCAATGGGGTATTCAATTCTTCTGCTATACGTGTTGCTACACTTCGTGCTGCCAGCCGTCGAGGCTGAGTATGCGCTATCATGCCATTCACGCCGCGGCCTAACTCTAGGCATATTTTTGGAAGCTGAGTCGTTTTACCGGATCCCGTTTCACCCGCTACTATGACCACTTGATTATTTGCGATCGCCGCTTTGATATCTTCTTTTTTATCACTGACAGGTAGCGGCGGATACTCCACAGTAGGCAAGTTTGACTGACGCCACTCGCGCTGTGCAACAGATGCGTCGATATCGTTAACAAGCTGTTGAGCTTGCTTTTCTAGCTGCTGTTGGAATGTAGCGTTGTCGCTGCCCTTAACACCATCTTTGTCAGGGCCACCTGCCTTCAATTTTTGTGCAAGTTGCGTGATACGGCGTTTTAAGCGGAATTTGTCTGCACTTAAACAATCATCGAGCTTTGAATAGAGGGGTTTTATGGCAATGGATGAAGACAAAGTTACAATCCTACAGAATATTTCGAAACATCATTAAAACTCGGGCAGCGATCCTAGAAGAAGCTGACCTAAAAAGCTAGCGTGCGCTCCCGTGAAATCAAGCCAACACATTGTGAAGGAATAAAATTACCGGAATGCGCACGTCAATACGGAAAATTGCGCTTACTGGGTTAATTCATCACCTTGCGGTGATGAGAATCGAGGAAAGCCAAACCAAATTGCGGCTACACCAAACACAAAAATAAGCATGGGGTACCAGCAGTATGGCGTAATGGCTAATGGCGAAATACCGACTACCGCTGCGGCGCTAAGCAATTGCGCACCATAGGGGACTAAGCCTTGAAAACTGCATGAGAAGATATCGAGAAGCGAAGCTGTCCGACGTGGATCTACGCCATATTTCTCGTTTAGGTCTTTTGCAATCGGCCCTGCTGTAACAATAGCAATTGTGTTATTCGCTGTTGTGATATCAAGAAAGCTTACCAACCCTGCAATACTGAACTCTGCGCCTTTTTTTGATGTTACTTTGCGCGTTAAGCGCTCGATTAGCCATGTAATACCACCGTTTGCATGCATTAACGCCACGATGCCACCAATAGTAATAGCAATCATGGCTAAGTCCTGCATCCAGCCCATGCCTTTTTGAATACTCTGCATCATTGAAAGCGGCGTGAAACTACCTTGCAGTAAGCCCACTGCGCATGCACTTGCAATACCAATTGCAAGTACACTGATTACATTAAATCCAGTAAGTGCAAAAGCAATAATGCATATGTAAGGAACAATACGCCAAAAGTCATAGTCTTTGCCATCTACTATGCCAGAGGTATCTACATCAACCATCAGAAGTAGCGCCATTGTTACGATACAAGCCGGTAGCGCGACCATTAAGTTTGCTCGAAACTTGTCTTTCAGTTGCACACCTTGAGTACGTGTCGCGGCAATAGTGGTATCAGACACAAATGACAAGTTATCACCAAACATTGCACCACCTACTACAATGCCCAGCGCCATTTCTACGGGTAAGCCTAGACTACTTGCTAGCCCTGCACCAATTGGAGACAAGGCTGTAATAGTACCCATTGAGGTACCCATGGCGAAGGAAATAAAGCAGCAAATTAAAAATAACCCGGGGAGAATAAGCGCTGACGGTACGAATTGTAATGCCATATTCACAGTTGCATCTCGCGCACCAATATCGATGGTCACCGCGTAAAACGCACCAGCAAGAAGAAATATAAGCACTAAGAGAATGATATTTTTATCTCCCCCTCCCTTACAAAATATTTGTACCTTATCCGCAAAACTGACTTTTCTGCCTTTAGGGTTCAAACACAGTCCGTATCCTGCGCTGATGAAAAACGCAACCAATATGGGCATGGAAGTAATGTCGTTAGTGGTAATACCCGTTACAACAACAAGTATCACAAACAGTAAGATAGGTGTTAGACCCAGGGGATTGGGCGCAATATTATTTTGGTGCACTGAATACTCTCTGATAATGAGCGCTGTTGTGCTGTTCAAGCGTAAGCTTTTACGTTATCGAAACAGTTACGCACAGCATCTACGGTAATGAGATAAGGCTTGAAAGGATAAGAGTTTTTGTGGTCAATGAAAAGACATATAGTGATTACGTTACGTTCCGCATCACAAATAAAACGAAACAACGAAGGAAAAGAGGAGCTAATGCTCCTCTTTTTATCCTGCTTGCTGATAGCCGTCGTTTAATTGAACGTCTATGGCTCTCAGCACTGCCGTTCGATTTATACACCCCTGCAATACACCATCATCATCGACAACCGGATACACACGTGGCTTTTCCTTCAACAATAGCTGAGCCAGTTCTATAACCGACATGTAAGGCTTTATTGAAATAACGGGCGACTTCATAATCTCGCCGACGCGACATATCTGTTCTCGGTAGTAGCTGGACGCAATCATTTGTGCAATACAGTCTTGTTCAGACAGAAAACCAAGCACCTGCCCCTTATTGTCAACGACAGGACCTCCGCTTTGGCCACTTGAAAGCAACGCCTCCACGGCCTGTGCAACGGGCATGTCCACGCTCAATTTAACCGGGTGAGTATTCATATAATCACTGACTTGCAACGATTCCATATATTTTCTCCAGCCGTGGCGCCTGTTGTGACCGATACTGCATTATTTGGCGTTACGGCACTTCAATTGTTATAAAACACTTGTGAAAGCTTTCCCCCACACTTCAACTCTAGACGCTGATGTAAGCGCAAGCCAGTTTCTTTTGTATTAAATTACATTGCATGTTTATAGATGGCGACGGTTACTTTGCCATCGGTGGTTATGCTTGCTCGATACATACCTTTTGAATTAAACGGCATTGCAATATTGCCTTTGTTATCAATGGCAATTACGCCACCGTCGCCCTTTGCTTCCACCAGCACGCCATTCACTACCGCTTCTGCGGCTTCTTTTAAACTTACATTTTGATATTTCATGCGTGCGCAAATGTCTGCAGCAACGTGATAACGGATAAAATATTCACCGTGGCCTGTAGCGGAAACTGCACAGCTCTCGTTGTCAGCATAGGTACCTGCGCCTATCACTGGCGAATCACCAATACGGCCGTAGCGCTTCGCAGTCATCCCGCCAGTCGAAGTACCAGCAACAATGTTCCCCTGCTTATCTAATACAACAGCCCCCACTGTGCCAAATCTTTCATTTCCTTGTTGAGTACCATATCCAAGGTTCGCTTGCGCCATACGGGCTTTAGCTTTATCCAGTGCTTGTTTGCGAAATTCAGTATCGAAAACAGAGTTATCGACTTGCTCTAAACCGTTCTCGGCGGCGTACTGCTCGGCACCTTTACCCGACAGCATCACATGGGGCGACTCTTCCATTACTAACAATGCAGCTTCAATAGGACTTTTAATGGTGGTAACACCTGCTACTGCACCTGCATTTTTAGAACCGCCATGCATAATTGACGCGTCTAATTCATGCTTACCGTCAAAGGTGTATACCGCTCCAACACCAGCGTTAAAAAGTGGCGACTGTTCAAGCAATTTTATGGTTTCAACCACAGCATGTTCACCCGCTGCGCCTTGTTGAAGAAGGCTAAAACCATGTTTCACGGCTTGTTCTAGCGTGGTTTTATAAGCAGCTTCTTTTTCCGGAGTCATTGACGACTTTAAGATAGTGCCAGCACCACCGTGAATGGCAATAGCAACTGGTGCTGATGTTGATGTTGATGCATGATCATCGGCGCTAACGTAGCCGCTAACACAGACCGATGCTGCAGCAAGTAACGACAACCATGATTTTGCAAATGTACTTACGAGTGATGTCGCAAATGAACGTTGTTCAGTTGCTAGTTGTAATGTATTCAACACGGTTCTTCCTTTACGTTGAAAAGCACGGGGTTTAAAAAGCGCCTGAGTATAAAGCTACGTCGCGCTAAAATATTGGCTACGCCACATCAAGTAACTCTAGAAATGTGTTTAGATCGTCATTGATGGTCGGTATTAATTGTTCTGCGGCAGACCAGTCATCTACTCTAGCCAATTCCAACAAGTTTTCAAAGTCTCTCCTTAGCTGCACCGCGCCGATATCAGCTGCCATCAATTTCAGCTTTAGCGACAGCACTTGAACTTCTGATGACTTTTGTTTCATCACTGATTTCGACAGTACTTTAAATTTATCCGGCACTTTCGAAGCAAACGACTCGCATGCGTGTTGAAACATCACTTTATCGCCCATTATTCTCTCTAATGCGCTTTCTTTATCCCAACTACATTGCCCTTCCACGTTCTCGCTCTGTGAATCACTGGTAGACTGTATTCGACTACCCACTTTTGATACAGAGGCCACAATGTTATCCACCACTGGTACTGTATTCTCATTTTTTGCGCTCATTAGCGCTAGCTTGTGTAACAACCACTGTTTGACTTTTGGAAGCAATACTTCAGCTAAAATAGGCTTAGTAGTGAAGTCGTCCATACCCGCTTCAAGACACTTTTCTTTTTCTCCTAGCATCGCATTTGCTGTCATTGCAATAATAGGAACTTCTTGATGTGAGGGGCCGACAGAGCCATTGCGAATTGCTTTTGTAGCCTCATAGCCATTCATTTTGGGCATTTGGCAATCCATCAAAATACAATGCACTACCTTACCCTTTTCTTCGCATTTACTAAGAAAAGCGACAACCTCCTCACCGTCACTACAGGTAAATATCTTCACAGGAAGGCTTTCTAATACCCCCTTGGCAACCTCCCTATTAATCAAATTATCATCCACAATGAGTACGTTGGTATTTTCTATAGACTGCATTGATACGTCATCGCCTAGTGACGCAGTGTCATCGTTATCACTTGCGAGGTGCGATGAGGCACTATCAAAACCTGACAGTTTTGCTTCTAAGCGCTGAACAATGCTTTCAAAACTTGCACTTAGCAATGGTTTCGACAAATACACAGGTTTGATGTGATTGAACATCATTGGCACTGATTCAATTTTTTGGAGAATACAAACAAGCGGTAATTCTGTGAGGTCAGTATCGATTGATAGGTTTTCCCATGTGTCATCTAGCGAGGCTAATAAAGGGCTCGTCTCGTCAAGTATAACCAAGGTGAAGTCCTTCCATGCATTCGTATTACTATCACTGTCGAGCACACTGCTGTTAGCCCCATAATGCATCAATAAAGAACATAAACTTTCTTCTAGCGGCTCATACTGCGCCGAAATGCCTACCTGCAAACCATTTAGGGAAGATGTCGAAAGCGCCTCTCGTAGCCCCAACTTCATTACATGATTAGCAGTGACAAAAAATGAAAATGTACTGCCAACGCCTTGTGTTGAACTAAACGTGATGTCGCCGCCAAGCAGCTTAGACAACTCTCTACATATCGAGAGCCCAAGACCTGTTCCCCCATACTGGGTTGCAACAGTGGCATCGGCTTGGGTAAAGGCCGAGAACAGTTTGTCGTGATTTTCTTTTGCAATTCCAACACCTGTGTCAGACACAACAACATGGAATTCATAGTCATCTTCGGTCGTTTCACACATGGCCACTTTTAACAATATATGACCTTCATGAGTAAATTTACATGCATTATTGAGCAAGTTACTGATTATTTGATTAATTCGATGAGGGTCAGAAATCAATTCACCATCAATAAGTCCAGTGGTATCAACAATAAGCTCTAAACCTTTAGACGCGGCCTTTACCGCAAATACTCTAGCAATAGACTCCACAAGTTCTATAGGTGAAAACTGCTGATGATTTATATCTAGCTTGCCCGCCTCAATTTTGGATAAATCAAGTACATCATTAATGAGTACATTTAGGTTGCTACAGCTAATTTCCATCATAGAAACCAGTTGCTCTGCTTTCTCGTTTAGGGGCTGGCGCTTTAACAACGATAGTGAGCCAACAACGCCGTTCAACGGCGTTCGCATTTCATGACTAATATTAGAAATAAATGAGCTTTTTACTTTACTGGCTTTGCGCGCTTCTTCAGTTGCTGTTACTAGCTCTTTGGTCCTGCTAACCACTTTTTCTTCAAGTTTTGCGTTTACTCTTTCTATCGCGTCCTTCGCATTCTGTTCATCGGTAATGTCACGAATGACTACCGCAACGCCTGACGCTTGAGATTGTTCAGTCCACACCAAAGACCCTGTAACTAGAAGCTTTCGCTCTTCGTTATCACTATTAATAAACGATGTGGTGTGTGTGCGTTGTTTTTCAGAGTGCCCCAGTAACCTGTCTATTTCTAGCGTTTCTAGCGTGTCGAAAGCATCTATGGGATGGTTTAGGATGATTTGGCTTGGTATGTCAAAAAGCGTTTCTGCGGACATATTCCAAGTTTTGACTATACCGTTGGAATCAACGCTAAAAATAGCATCTTGTGAACTTTCGATTATGGCAACAGATTCACCACGTACTTTTGCTAGCTCGATGTTTTTTCTGTTACTGCGATGTACAAATGCCAAAATGACGCAGAAGATAAGCGTAACCACCGTAATGACGCTGTAAACGGCAATTCGTTTCTCATTCATGGCTGACAACACTGAAGTTTCTGGCAAGGCGACATGTATGTAAAACGGCGCATTAGTTTGACTTGCACCAATGGATAAAGCTCTGGTTGAACTATATAAATTATGGCTTCCTTGCGGTTTGTATTGCAAGTATGCACGTCCCTGTTGAAGCGGCTCGACAAACTCTGACGCCCAGTTAACCGATGGTTTTAAATCTTTTGAGAAGCTTTTTTCTGACTGTGGATGCGCTACAAAATACCCCTGAGGATCGGTGATAAAAAGCTGTTGCTTTGCGTTTAATGACGCTTTGATTTCGTTTAGCAAGTATGAGGCGTTAATGTTAACAATGATAAAGCCGTATCGCTGGCCTAACTCACTGAATATGGGAAGTGATAATCTAATGACCGCTTTATATGGATATTGAAGTTGTCCGTATTCTCTGTTGAGATTGATGTCAGAAATATAAAACTCACCATTGTTCGTTTCGATGCTTTTTGCATAATAATCTCTGCCGCCTTTGGGTTGAAGTTCAAATTCACTTGCAATGTGAACACTTCCGCCATCGCGCACAACGCGAATAAACTCTCTTCCCTCTCCTACTGCTTCAATAACCCGCAGCTGGTCGATTTCTTGATTATTTTCAATAAACGCAACAAAGATGGTCTCTAATCGACCCTTCCATTGCGCTGTTGTGGTGTTATCAAAGGGGTCAACATTGTTATTGTCGAGGGCACGGACAATACCCTTAATCGGTGGTGTCGCGTAAAGAAATTTCAGCGCACTCATATACTGACGCACTTTGCCCCTAGCGACTTGCTCTGCATTTATTGCCGATTCATCAAGTTCTTCAAAGGTTTGTTTTTCTGCAGTGGCTTTGATGTTGTTTTCAAATAGCGCAACCGTCAGCAAAATAAGTAGAGCTGAACCTAAAAGGGCAAAGGCGAGAGTACTTTTCGCTTCATGTTGAAAAAACAACGATTTGAAGGTTGGCAAAGAACAACATCCATATAGCGTTCGAACATTTAAAAATTAGACATGAATTAAATTTTACGCAAGTGTGCAAAGCATCAGCGTTTAATATCTTCAAAACTAAAGTCATTCCGTATAAAAAAGCGTCGCCGTTTGGTATTAGAAAAAACGCGGTGTAATATGCACACAAATTCTGATTACTCTTTCATGGCAGCTATGCACTCACCTAGTTTTCTCTGGCACGACTTCGAAACCTTCGGTACAAGCCCTCAAAAGGATTTACCGTGCCAGTTTGCGGCCGTTAGAACAGATTTAGATCTCAATATCATCGGCAAGCCTATTAACATTGTCAGCGCAATTGCTAATGACTACTTGCCACACCCAGAGGCATGCCTTGTAACCGGTATAACGCCGCAACAAACTATCAGAGACGGCTCAAATGAAGCTGATTTTGCAGCCAAGATTTATCAAGAGATGTCTACACCGAATACCTGCAGCGTAGGCTTCAACAGTATTCGCTTTGATGATGAAGTATCTCGCTACCTTTTTTATCGTAACTTTTATGACCCATACGCACGCGAGTGGCGCAATGGCAATAGCCGTTGGGATATTATTGACTTAGCCAGAGCTTGCTATGCTCTGCGCCCTGACGGCATTGAATGGCCCCTTCGCGAAGATGGTGCTCCCAGCTTCAAGCTAGAAGCGCTTACTCAAGCTAACGGTTTAAGCCACGACAATGCACACGATGCACTAAACGATGTTTATGCAACTATTGCATTGGCCAAACTTATTAAAGAGAAGCAACCCCGATTATTTGAATATGCATTCTCATTGAGAAATAAGCATAAGGTTTTAGAGCAAATCGATGTAAGTAAACCATCCGTCTTACTGCATATTTCTTCTAAACTTCCTGCAGCACAAGGCTGTTGTACCTGGGTTATGCCCATTGCTAAACACCCTACCAACAACAACGCCTTTATTGTTGTTGATCTGTCACATGACGTCTCGCCGCTTCTTAACGACTCGTATGAAGATATTAAAAGTGCACTTTATGCAAAATCAGAAGAGTTTGATGATCCTAAAGCGCGCCCGGGGATAAAGCTTATACACATCAATCGTTCACCGTTTATCACAACGGCTAAAGCAATGACTGAAGATAACGCAATGCGCTTAGGTCTCGACAGAGAGAAATGTCTCGATAACTATAAGAAGCTGGCCAGTGCCCAAGGCCTCGCCGAAAAGCTTGTTCGCATCTACGATGATGAATTTTCAGATGACGACGTAGATATTGACCACGCACTCTACAGCGGTGGTTTTTTGAGTGATGATGATAGACGTTGGTGTGAACAAGTGATTGATGCCGATGCTGAGCAACTTTCAGCGCTTGAAGAGAAAACACAACATGAAGGTTTAAAACGACTGCTGTTTAGATACAGAGCAAGAAACTTCCCTACAACGCTTACTGCAGACGAAATGACGCGCTGGCAACATCACAGACAAGCCAGATTAACTGATCCAGCATTTAACGGTTCAATAACGCTTGAGAATTATATGATGCGATTAGAGCAACTTGCGCATGAGCACAGTGATAACCCTGAAAAACAAGCGATATTGCGTGCACTGTACCAATACGCTCAAAACCTTTGACCTTATACGCTTATAAGCATAAATTATCCCTATAAGACTGAATTCGCAAATACGCGAGCAGTGGTACAAATTTAGTCAAGATATTCGCTTTGACTGCCGATAATAATTAGAAAGCACTCATGGGAAGGTAAGTATGGATGGCGTGACGATAAGCTTCGACGATACGCGTACTTATATCAATTTGACGCTAGCGCCTAGCGAATTTAACAAAGAAGTTGATATAAACGACGTTAGAGAAGCACTTGCGCAAGGTGAAACTAAACGCCTTTATATTTCAGAAAAAGCGCTTAAAGCAGCATGTGATACGGCAAACCACTACTTCAAAACAGGCGATGACACAGTTGTAAACGAACGCATAGGCGAGCGTAAAAATGCCGAAGTGGAATTCCGTGTTCCGGAAGATGCCATGCAAGCGAACCTCATTATCACTTCCCCCTATGGCGGCAAATTTCCTTCGTTAAATGCTGTTCTCTCTTTGGCAGCGAAAAAGAAAATAACGCGCGGTTTAAGCACCAAGGCCATAAAACGCGTGCTTGAAGAAGCCAAACAATCGCCAGCTGGTACAGTGATTGAAGAGACCGTTGCGAAAGGGCTACCTGCTCGAAACGGAAAAAATTCGAAATTTGTTCCCCTTGTACCTAATGCGCTTGAGCGCGTACTTCGCCCACAAAGTTCTGGTGAACGCGTTGATATGCGTAACTTAGGGGAAGTGATATGCGTAAAAATTAATACTCCTGTACTACGACGTACTGAACCCACTCAAGGGCGCTCTGGCTTTGATATCAAAGGCAACAAAATAGCCGCAGTTGCAGGTGAATGGGTTAACTTTAAAATGGGCAGCGGCACCGTTGTATCGGACAACGACGCCAATCTGTTGATGTCCTCTATTTCGGGAATGCCGAAGTACCGCGACCAAACCATGACCGTAGATGACACCTTTATATGTAGCGGAGTTAATGTTGGCTCTGGGCATGTAAATTATGAAGGTGCTGTGCTCGTTAACGGTGATGTCACCGAGAAAATGGAAATTAAAGCCGCTGGTGATGTAACTATTAACGGTTTTGTTGAGTCGGCCTACATTGAAGCTGGCGGCGATATCATTATCACCGAAGGCGCGATGGGCAAAGTTAACGACACACAAGGTGATTACCAATGTAAGTTGGTTGCCGGCGGCAGCATTCACGTTCAACACGGTCAAGGCATAGACGTGCAGTGTAATGGCAATATCACGGTAGGACGGCAACTCGCCTATAGCCGCCTTCGATGTGGCGGTGCAGTAATTGTTGGACAAATTGATAGGCCAATGGGCAATTTGTTCGCATGCGACATCGTCAGTCAAGATCGTGTAGAAGCAGGTACACTTGGTGCAGTATCAGGCAGCACGCTAAAAGTAGACTTTAGCCCCGGCTTTAACTTGTTGCTCGAGCGCAAAGACTCGGTTGACGAACTGCTTAGACAAATAAGAGAAAACAACCTGAAGCACAAAGAGAAAATTTCGCTTATTCAAAGCAAAAAGGTACCTCGCGAGTTGCAGCGTAAGGTAGCCGAAGCGCTAGAGTTGTTCAACAGTGAAAGTGCCCTATTGGAATGGCTTGAAAATAAAGCAAACGATGTAAAATCAGCAAAAGAAAGCTACCAAGTTGATATAAAGCTTGTTGCCAACAAGCGCCTTTACCCTGGTGTTTCAGCAAAGCTAAACAATAGAAACTGGCGCTCTGAGCGTGAGTACGAAAGGGTCAAAGTTCACTATGACTCTCATGAGTGGCACTACGACCCTATTGTTTAATACGTTTTACATTACTCGGCTACTGCGACGTCGTAGTAGCCCAGTCGTTTAGATTGATACAATGCTTTTGTTGCCCTTTCAAACCAGTCGTTAAACTCTTCGTTAGGCGCTAACTCAGCCATTCCCATAGCAACATTCAAATGTTTTTGAATTAACGTGTTTTCACTTAAACTGGCAAGTAGTCGCTCAGCGAGGATCTTTGCTGGCTCAATGGGTGTCTGAGGACATAAAAGAACAAATTGCTCAGTATTGAACCGCGATACAACATCTACTTCCCTTGCTGAGCTTAAACACCCGTCTGCAACAACTCTAAAGGTCTCTTCTACTGCGGCCGAATCCACGTATTCGTTTGGTGTCTTATAACTAAGCTCTACCACAATAAGTGACGCTGTAGTGTGAAAGCGCTGGAATCGAGAAATTTCTTCTTCAGCTCGCTGAATCATATGATTGCGATTGTATAACCCGGTTGCTGAATCGTGAGCAGACAAAATAGACAACGTTTTGTTCTTCTCCGCCAGTGTAGCCTGAAGTGATGCTATCTCAGTGTTTTTCTCGTTAATAACGCGTTTGTAATAACGTTTATACCGCTTTCTTATGATTAGCCCAACAAAGGTAAGAACAATAAGCAATGTACCCATCGCCCACGTCGTATAATCGCGTTCACCGCGAACTTTCACGTTGTTCCATTGTTTGTATATTTGAACTTTTCGCGTCTCTGGTATTCGGTCAATGGCATAGTTGAGCTTATCGACCAAATGGCCGTATGATTTGTTCACGCCAAACGCAAGCGAGTCGAAAGGCTCTGCGTAACCTACAATAACAAGGTCGCTTAAATTTAAGTCATTGATGTGCGTATTTACGCTCAACAATGAGCCTACCATCACGTCAAATTCGCCGTTGGCGAGCTTTTTAAGCCCCTCTTGCTCAGACTGAACAAGTTTTAAACGCAAGCTTGGGTAGTAGCGAGAGATATACTCAACTTGACGGTAACCTTGAATGATACCTATTGTTCGATTGCCAATTCCGCCGTAGCCTTGCAGCATAGGCATACCCTTTTGGGCCACTAACACATTAGGTGCTTCAAAGTATGGTTTGCTGAAATCGAGGAACTGTCTGCGGTAGTCAGACGTATTTATCATTGGGACAACATGACATTTGCCCTGTTGCACAAACTCAAGGCTTTGCTGCCAGCTTTCAGTTGGCACTAACGTAAATCGTAAGCCTGATAGTTCGCTAATTAGCGTCATGTATTGGGCAGAAATACCCACGTGAATTCCATTTCTGATCGCTTCATAAGGTGCCCAATGTGGGTCTACGCAATAACGCACGTCTTCTTGCGCTGATAAGGTGAGCGGATTACTTTGTGCAACAGCTCCTGGTGCATGATATGCACTAGATAACACCAGAAAAATAGACAGCAAAATATAGTTTGAAAAGCGCTTCAAAAAACACCAGTAAAGTAGGAAAGAAAACACAAGCGACGCAGTATTAAACGTTAAGAATTAAAATGCAATAAATATGCATATTGTGGCTAAAGAAGCACCGCATTACCCATTAGGTAACGCGGTTTTTTGCTTTGTACTTAGGATCATTGTACCGGGCTTCGCGCATAACAACAGCAAGCTTTTGAACGGCTACTTCAATGCTGGCGAAAGTAAGATAAAGTGGCGCAAATCCCACACGTAAAATATTTGGTGCGCGAAAATCGGCAATAATCCCTTCGTCAATCCATGCTTGACAGATAGCATAAGCATCGTCGTGCGCAAGTGCCACCTGGCTTCCTCTCACGTCAATTGCCGGACTGGCAATATCGAAGTGAGCCAACACTCCTTCCCGTTTAGCTTCTGCGATGAAGAACGCTTGCAGCTTTTTCGACTTTTCGTCTACGGCTTTCATCGACACACCTTCAAATACCGATAACGCGGCGTCTAGTACACTCATGCCGATAACACCTGGCGTACCACATAAATTTTGCTTAATGGATGAGTCTGGTGTGTAGTCCGGTGAAAATGCAAAAGGCGAACTGTGTCCCATCCATCCAGACAGTGGCTGCTTATATTTTGACTGATGACGCTCGGCCACGTAAACAAACGCTGGCGCACCGGGCCCACCGTTTAAGTATTTATATGTGCAGCCAACGGCAAAATCCACCTGACACTCATCAAGCTCCACCACAAAAGCTCCCGCACTATGCGCCAAGTCCCACAACGTTAAAATGCCTTTGTCGTGCGCTTGCGAAGTCACACGCTGCATGTCTAACTTGTTGCCTGTACGGAAGTTTACTTGCGTGAGCATTAACACGGCAATATCGTCGCTTAGCTCACTTTCTATATTGTGTTCGTCAACATAACGAATGGTGTATTCTTCACCAAGTAGGTCTAATAACCCCTGCACCATATAAATATCTGTAGGAAAGTTGTCCCGTGTTGTAGCGATAACCTTTCTAGTTGGCTGCATTTTTATTGCTGCACTAAGTACCTTAAACAGATTTATTGATATGGAGTCGCAGCAGACTACCTGACCTTGTTTTGCACCGATGAGTGCGCCTACTTTATCTCCTACCGTTTGCGGCAATGAGATCCAGTCGTTTGTATTCCAGCTGGTGATAAGATCTTCACCCCACTGGCGATTTACAACATCAACAGCTCTTTCCTTCGCCGCTTTGGGTAGTGCGCCCAACGAATTACCGTCTAAATACACGGTATTTTCGGGCAGTGAAAATGCAGCAACTTTGTCTCGAAGCGGATCTTTCTCGTCTAACTGCTGAGCAGAGAAAACCTTATTCATAATGTTCACCTAAAACGTCAAGTAAGGCATTAAAAGAGGTCGATTTAGGGTGCAGCCAGTCAAAATGCCCCCCGTCAGGAATAATAATCTGTGTAGTACCCATAAGATAAGCGTGGTGCTTCGGCACAATGTTATCTGCATCGCCTTGCAGCAATAATACAGTTGGACTGTTATCAGCTACAACAGGCGTTGCATTAAAATAAGATGAAGGATTTTCATCGGGTGTGGAAGCCATAAATGCACTGGTTGCTCTTTGACAACTGTTCTCCCCCCTTGCGTAGCGTGCGATATCAGTAATAGCCGCAAGCCCTACAACAGCATTCACTTTTACCTGTGAGTTGTATTGATTGATATCTTGAACACTAAGAAGTGCTAAATGACCACCGGCCGAATGCCCAACAATAAAAGCACTTTTGTGTTTCCCTTTAGCGGCAATATCGTCGAGCGAGGCTTCTACGCCCAACTTTACATCTTGTAAACTCCCTGGCCATCCGCCCCCTTCATCGCCCGTACGTCGGTATTCAATGGCATAAACACTGTTTCCGTTACGTGTCAGCGCGTGATAAAAACCATTTGCATGCGCGTAATCATAGGCGCTTAGCCAGCACCCACCATGAACATAAATAACCGCACTCGCATGTGATGCTTTGCCGTCAATCGCATTATGTTGCCAATGATAAATTCGCTGCAATGATGCTGGCCCGTAATTAATTACAGACGAGGGCGCTGATGTCTCCAGAGAAGCGAGAAGACTGTAGGGTACCTGCGTGAGAGTATTCGGCGAGTTTTCGGCTGAATCTAGCGTATTGCCTTGTTTAACGTATGTCGCGGTTTCACTGCTAGTTGAAGTCGGCTGGCTAGTGGTTTCAACGCTCGTACATCCTTGAAGAGTACTGATGGCAAGTAGAAGGTATATACCCTTAAAGCTTACATTGTGTATTTTCATTATTATAAATAGTAATACTTCGGTTTAGCCTAATGGCACCATAAAAGGTGCCATTTATTAAGCTAATAGGTGTTACGGAATGTTTCAGCTTTTACAGCATTTCCACGGCAAGTGCCACCCCTTCTCCACCACCAATGCACAACGATGCAATGCCTTTTTTACCACCTTGTTGCTTAAGTGCGTGTAATAGCGTTACCAAAATACGTGCACCAGACGCACCAATTGGGTGCCCAAGTGCACACGCGCCGCCTTTTACATTCACTTTGTTTTCATCAAGGCCAAGCTTTTTCATTGCTAGCATGGTAACCATTGCAAATGCTTCGTTTATTTCAAACAAGTCGACGTCATCTTTAGTCCAACCTGCTTTATCAAGCACTTTTTCCATCGCTCCAACAGGTGCTACTGTAAAGTTTTCGGGCTCGATAGAGTGTGTTGCGTGCGCTACCACACGTGCAAGCGGCGCTAATCCAAGTGCGTTTGCTTTTGACTCACTCATAACAACCAGCGCTGCTGCGCCATCTGATATTGAGCTTGAGTTTGCTGCGGTAACCGTACCGTCTTTTTTGAATGCAGGACGCAATGAAGGAATTTTTTCTGGGCGTGCTGAGCCAGGGCCTTCATCGGTATCTACAACAACATCACCTTTACGAGTAGACATTGTTACAGGCACAATCTCATCAGCAAATGTGCCATTATCTATTGCTTCGTGTGCTTTAGATAGTGAGCTTAAGGCGAATTCATCCATTTCACCGCGAGAAATGTTCTCTTCGTCAGCAGTGTCTTGTGCGAAACAGCCCATTGCTTTGCCATCATACGCGTTTTCAAGGCCGTCTAGCATCATATGATCGAGTACTTGACCATGCCCCATTCGATAACCAGAGCGCGCTTTTGGCAACATATATGGCGCATTACTCATGCTTTCCATACCACCTGCAACAACGGTTTCTACGCTACCCGCTTTTATTAAATCATGTGCAAGCATGACAGCCTTTAAGCCAGAGCCACATACTTTATTAATAGTTGTTACACCTGCGCTCAATGGAAGCCCCGCAGCTAACGACGCTTGACGCGCTGGAGATTGACCCAATCCAGCTGGAAGCACACAGCCCATAATGACTTCATCAACAGCTGCCACATCTATGTTTTCACATGCTGCTTCAATCACCACTTTACCTAGGTCGGTTGCTGCCATTGGCGACAAACTGCCGTTGAATCCGCCCATAGGTGTGCGTTTTGCTGCAACGATTACTACTGATTCACCACTCATGTTCTTGCCCTTAAAAATTAATAAATTTAGTCAGTTACCTGATCAATTCACGCTAGATGTATACAAAACTAAACACTCGTTTTAGTGCCAAAGACACCCTAGCACCATGAAAAATTGACGTTAGCAAAATGTTACTTTACCTTAACGTAAATTGTAATTAACGTTAACGTAAAC
>ENA-OWNT01002400-OWNT01002400.1-seawater-metagenome-genome-assembly--contig:-NODE-2400-length-19702-cov-3.154191_pt1 | contig 19702 bp, 18 predicted proteins | sample MGYA00238136_ERZ651165 | MGnify/ENA primary metagenome ERZ651165 (study PRJEB26861, sample SAMN08777766) | seawater metagenome | isolation source: coastal seawater | place: USA: Florida | collected...
GGCCGAGGACTGCCGGTCACCGCGCTTGCCCGCAAGCTGGTCGATGTCGTCGATGGTGCCGAAGCCGATCACGTTCGGGTCGATGATGGTGTTGATGAAGGCCTTGGCGTTCTGCCCCGACTTGCCCTGGTAGCTGTCGATGTTCTCGGTACTCAGGTTCTGGTAGCGGAACGGATAGCCCGCCACCGCGCAGTAGTCGTTGATCAGCCCCGCCATCATCTGGATCAGGGTGGTCTTGCCCGTCCCCGGCTTGCCGTCGCCCATGAAGGTGAAGATGAAGCCGCCCAGCTCGGCAAAGGGGTTCAGCCTGCGGTCGAAATCATAGGCCATCAGCATCTTCGAGAGCTTCATCGCCTGGTACTTGGCGATGTGGTTGCCGACCACCTCGTTCGGTTTCTTGAAGGTCATGGTCAGCGTGGTCGACTTTGCCTTCGACGCCGGGGTGAACCCCCGGATGGTCAGGTCGTCCGCCTCCACCCGCCAGGTTGCGCCGCTAAAGGCGCCGAGGTGCGCGGCACTCTGTGCGCGCAGAGCCGCCTTCTCCATCACCTGCTCTGCATGGGCCGCGACGCAGGCCACCAGCCGCGCATCGTCGCCTGCGTGGGCGGCGATCACCTGGTCCAGCTCCCACAGCACCCCGTGCAGCGCCAGCTGACCGTTATCGGTCAGCACTTCCTGCGCCTCGCCCACCTCGACCGTCACATCGCTCGCATGCGACGACAGCAGGTAGGCGACGGCATTGCCATAGACATGGAGCGCGATCAGCGCCTCGGCTGCCAGCAATTCGGAGAACTCCGTCCGGCGCGCGGCGGGCAGGTCACCGGCGAGGTTCGCACGCTTCAGATCGGCCAGCAGCGTCGCCGCGCCAAAGGTATCGGTCAGCGCCATCGCGATCGCCAGCGCGCGGCGCAGGCTGTTCATCACCACCGCCTGCGAGGGCGAGGTGATCGGATCGCCCTCATCGGCCGCCTTGATCCGCTCCAGCAGACGCACTCCCTCGGGCCGCGCCGTGGAGCGGGTCACCAGACCCGGCGTGGTGGACCGGAACCGCCGGTGGCTGCCGATCCCGGGCGAACGCTCGGCCACCGGCGCCTCGGCCACGGGTTTGCCGATGCGGGGGGTGTGATCGAAGCCGTCCAGCATGGCCGCCGCCGCCGCGTAGTGCTTGCGGATATCTTCCTCGCGCAGCTCCATCTGGTCCGATGTCAGGCTCATTTCGCGCGCGCTCCCATAATCTTTTCTCTCCAAATACTCTCGCCGAAGGCGTTCTTCGGCCGGGCCGACGCCTGTTCAGTACCTGAGCACCCGCCCACCTTCACCGACCACGAATTTCCTCACCCCGGCGAACCCCGGGGGGTTGCGCTCGGCCAGCACCTGGAACGGGCGCTGCGGCAGGATGATCGAGCGTTCGGTCAGGGTCGCCCCGGTATCGGCCCCGCGTCCGGCAAAGGGATCGAGCGCAAAGACCTCGCGCTCCACCGTCCCGAACCAGCCGGATCGCTCCGAGATGACCCTCTCGCTTTGCAGTTCCTCGAGGGTCCAGACCAGCGCCCAGTCCTCGCCCTCGGCGGCGCGGGCATCTTCCAGAACCTCCCGCAGCGGCCCGTGCTGACGGGTGAAGGCGTGGGAATACATCGGGCCGATGTGCAGCCGACGCAGCCGTTTCGGGTGCAGATCGTCGAAATCCTCGTCGAACCCCCTGGCGATGGTCAGCAGCTTGAGCCCGCCCAGCGCCTGCGCCATCAGATGCGCCTGTACCTCGGGCCAGCGTTTCTGGTCCTTGGGCAGCGAGGTCTTCCCGCTGTCCTCGACCTCCAAAAGGTAGATCACCGGCAGGTTCGTCTGGCTGTCGTAGGCCGCCCAGTGCAACAGGAACCGCCGGCGGTCCGGCCCAAGGTCCCCGAGCCACTGGAACTCGGGGTCATTCTGGACCCAGAACAACTGACCCCGGGCCAGTTCCTCGTAATAGAGCCGCTGCGACAGGGCGAACTGGAGTTTCGTCGGGATCGTGCGTTCCCCGATGATGGTGCGCACCATCTCGGTCTTCAGCGCCTCAGCCGAGGGCATGTTGGCAAGATGGCTGGCCGCCTGCTGGGCGTCATTGGCCATCGTCATCAGCTCGGTCGCCACCGGGAACCCGCTGTCCCGCGTGTCGATCATCAGCGAACCAAAGAACCGGCCGGTGTCGCGCCCGACCATCAGGTATTTCATGCTGAGCGCGCGGAAGGTGAAGGTCAGGGCCGAGACGTAGCGGGTCAGAACCTTGACGTCGGTCTTGCTGAGCGTGCAGTCCGCCTCCATCACCGCCGCCACCCGACCCAGGTGCGAGGTGATGTCCTCGAACTTGCGGAAGTAGCGGCGCGACTGGAAGGTATCGGTGAGCCCGGTGCGCTCATCCACGGAATCTGTCTGGGCGGTCACGGCCGTTCCCCTGTGTCGCTTACGCCGAGACCCCCAGCAAGGGAGCTGACGTGCACGTTTCCGCAATGCGGCTCAAGCCCAGCCACAAGGCTGCGGTGGTCGAGCCGCACGCCAAAACAGACGCGGTGACGATTGACCGATGCGGAAAGGTTGGACCCGAAACTGTCCGTGACCGGCGACGGACGGTTCGCGTCACCCGCCATAGAGATTCTTGTCATGTTTCTCGACAATCTTCTGGAACCGCCGGGCAAAGCGCTCGTCGGCCTTGGCCTTGGCTTCCAGCACCTCGCGGGCAAAAACCATATGGCCCTCGTGCGCTTCCAGCATGTCGGCCATCTTCTGATTGGTGGCGGTGCCGATGGCGGCCATGGCGGTCTGGGCCTCCTGGTCCGTCTTCACACCGATCTCGTTGATACGGTGCGCTATGTCCTGCTGCTGGGCCGTTTTCAGCGACTTCGAGAGGGCATCGTAGAGCACGACGCGCTGCTTGGTGTCCGTCTGCAGCTTGTTGATCAGCACCATCTGCGTTGCCGCCTGGTTCTGCAGCGAATCCACCCAGGTCTTACCCTTCTCGATGTAGCGCTCCAGCGTCTGAGACTTGGCGAGCTTGACCTGCTCCTGCTGGACCATCTCGTTGTAGGTCTTGTTCAGGTCGGCCAGCTCGGTTTCCAGCTTGGTCCGCGCGGCGGCGTCCTGTTCCACGGCGATCCTGTTCTCCACCGCGATGATCTTGGGGTCCATCGCGAGGATCTCGGCGCGCAGGCTTTCCAGTTCGCCGACAACCGCTTCGCGCTCGTCCAGCGTACCGGTAAGGTTGTCGCCTACCTTCACCTTCTGCTCTTCCAGCATCGCCAGCTGGCCCTCCAGCAGCTGCACGATCACGTCCGACTTCGAGATCAGATCCTGCAGCTTGTCGTCGATCGACGCGGTGCGCATGCGCTCCTGCCGCATCGAATCGGACTTGGCCGACGAGAAAATGCCGACAAAGCTCTCCCATCCGGTCTTGTTCCGCATCTCGTCGAAGTCCTTCGAGAAGGCGGTGGTGACGTCGTCGAGGCCCATGATCAGCTCGGCGATGTTGGCGTTCATCACCTCGGTATGGGCGTGAACGTCCTCCAGGGTCGCGTTCTCGATGTCGATATCGGCCGCCTGCCCCGCGTCGATCTTGGCGCGCGCGGCTTCGATCCGGGCCGTCATCGCCTGGATCTCCGACTGGCTCTTGGCAACCTTTTCCTGGGACTCGCGCACCAGCGCATCAAAATCCGCCATCTATCGCTCCTCGTTGGCTCGACCGGTCCCGCAGACCGCTCCCCCAATCATGTAGTAATGTTAAATCAATTTACATCCCCGCCGGAGCGGATTTTCGCGGGAAGTGTCGCAAATGCCGGTCTCAAAAGAAAGACACTTGAAGCATGGACTTGCATCCGGCCCAAGGGGCGGGACTATGGCGGCAATCTCATTGCAAGGATCCACCAGATGTCCAGCTTTCAAACCGTCGCCCCCTCGGTCGAACCCGAGACAGAGCGCCCCGACCCGGCCAAGGTCATCTCGGGCGATCCCGTGTTCACCACCTGGAACATCGAGGAACGCGACGGTCTCTACTGCGGCATCTGGGAGGCGACGCCGGGCAAGTGGCGGATTTCCTACGACGAGTGGGAGTACTGCCGGATCCTTTCGGGCCACAGCATCATCACCGACGAGACAGGAGCCTCTTTCGAGGTGAAGGCGGGCGACAGCTTCATGCTGCGCCCGGGCCTCTCGGGAACGTGGGAAGTGGTCGAGACCACCCGCAAGGACTACGTGATCCGGCTGTGATGCCGGCTCACTCGGTCTGGGCGACGACGCCTTCCAGTGCGCGCTGCTGCTCGAGGTCCCTCTTGCGCTGCTTCTCGGCCTCGACCGCAGCATAGACCTCTTCGGGGTCCACGATGGTCGGCGGCAGTTCCACACCGCGGCTGGCCATCTCTGCACCTTCCAGCATCACGGACTCAGAGTAGGTTCGCACCACGACCTCGGTTCCAAGATCGGTCCGGTTGAACAGGTGGATCACGTCCTGGTTGAACAGGCGGATGCACCCGGCCGAGTTGGCGTTGCCGATGGACTGGGCGTCATTGGTGCCGTGGATGCGGAAGTAGGTGTCGCGCCCGCCGCGGTAGAGATAGAGCGCCCGCGCACCCAGCGGGCTGGCCACACCGCCGGGAATCCCGCGCTTGAAGGGGCCATAAACCTCGGGCTCGGTGCGCAGCATGTTTGCCGTCGGGGTCCAGCCGGGCCATTCTTCCTTGCGCCGGATGGTGCCACGGCCGCTGAAACTCTTGCCCTCGCGGCCGACCGCGACCGGGTAGCGGGTTGCCATGCCGCCCTCTTCGACGAAGTAGAGGAACTTGGCGTAGGGATCGACGACGATGGTGCCCGGAGACTCGCTGCCGTTGTAGGAGACCTCGGCGCGGCGGTTCGGCTCCGCAAGGAACGCCGGGTTGACCGGCGGGATCAGGATATCGTTGTCCTCGATCGGTCCGTAGGGCTCGACGATATCGACCTTCGGCGGGTTGTAGGAATCCTCCGGGACGCCGCAGGCCGAAACGGCGGCCAGCGAAAGCGAGAGAACGAGGAAGCGGGGTATGGAAAAGAGGGTCATAGGCCGAGCATATTCTGTTTTGTCGACAACAATTAGCCGGGAAACGCCCTGCGTCAAACGCCAATCCCCTTTATCGTCCGGGGTGTTCCTGTCCTGTCACGCCCAAAGGCGGAGCCCTGCCGAACCCGCCCCCGGCAGTTCCGGTCAGCCTACCACGTTGAATCCCGGGCCAAAGGGGTAGCCCGTGATGTCCTCGGAGCCCTCATCGGTGATCACGAGAATATCGTGCTCCCGATACCCCCCGGCGCCCGGCTGACCCTGTGGAATCGTCAGCATCGGCTCCATCGAGATGACCATTCCGGGCTCCAGAATCGTGTCGATGTCCTCGCGCAGCTCCAGCCCAGCCTCGCGGCCATAGTAGTGCGACAGCACACCGAAAGAGTGGCCGTAACCAAAGGTCCGGTATTGCAAAAGGTCCCGGTCGGCGAGGAACTGGTTGATCTGAGCGGTCACCTCGGCACAGCTTACGCCAGGTTTCAGCAGGCTCATCCCGTATTCGTGGGCCGCCACGTTGGCTTCCCAGATCTTCAGTGAAGCCTCGTCCACCTCGCCCACGAACATGGTGCGTTCCAGAGCGGTGTAGTAGCCCGAGATCATCGGGAAGGTATTCAGGCTCAGGATGTCACCCCGTTCCAGCAGGCGACTCGTCACGGGGTTGTGCGCGCCATCGGTGTTCAGGCCCGACTGGAACCAGACCCAGGTGTCGCGATACTCGGCATCGGGAAAGCTCTTGGCGATCTCGAGTTCCATCGCGTCGCGGCCCGCCATGGCAACGTCGATCTCGCGCACCCCGGCACGGACGGCATCGCGAATCGCGTAGCCCCCCACATCAGCCACACGCGCCCCCTCTCGGATCAGGGCGATCTCGGCCTCGGACTTGTGCATCCGCTGCAGCATGGTGGTCAGCGACAGGTCAACGATGGTCAGCGGTTCGAGGAAATCCTCCAGACGGTCGCGCTGGGCCAGAGTCAGGTGGTCGGCCTCGTAGCCGATCACGCCGCCGGTGCCTGCCACCGCGCGCACGGCGCGCCAGAAGTTGTCTCGCGTCCAGTCGGTATAGGTCAGGTTGTCGCCATGACAGCGCCGCCACGGCTGGCCCGCGTCGATGCCGGCGGAAATCGTCACGCTGTCGGTCTCGGTCACAACGAGGGCATAGGGCCGGCCGAAGGAGCAGTAGAGAAACCCCGAGTAGTAGGCGATGTTGTGCATCGAGGTGAACACGGCCGCCGTCGCACCCGCCGCGTCCATGCGCTCGCGCAGTTCTTCCAGACGGGCCTCGTATTCCTCGGGCGCGAACGGCAGCTTGGCCTTCTCGCCATTGTGGAAACGGTAGAATTCAGGACGTGAGGTCATCGCGACCCTCCTTTTCAGAAAGGTCCCGGCGTTCAGGACAGGAAACCGGGCTCACCCACAGGTGCGGCGACGCCATCGCCCTGCCCGGCGAAACCCTGTGTCAGATCGGAGCAGGTTACAAGCCCCGGAGTCAGCGCAGCTTGCGCGCCTTGGCCTCTGCGAGGAGCCTGGCGTAGAGCGCATCGCTTTCACCCCGGCTCAACCCGGAGGTGGCGACGACCTGTCCGCCCACCGTCGCCGCCGGAGCGGCAGAGGCACCGGACGCCGCGAGAGAGTCATTGCCCACGCCACCGGTAATCGGACCCGAGGAATAGTCCATCGAATAGACCGTGTCGGTCTTGGTCACGAAGACGTAGTCGGGCATCACCGTCACGTACTGATCACCGGCCAGAACGGGGGATGCGGCAAGGGCGAGGGGCAGAATTGCCGTGAAACGCATAAACTGAAACTCCATCAAGGCGCCCGGCCAAAGGCGCGCGCAAAGGACACTGCCACCAGCAACCGGCGGCCCGAAATACGGTCGGTTATATCACCGACGCCCAGCGAAATCTGCAAGTTTCTCTGTGCAAGGCCCCAGATCGCCACCCCCCCGATCCATTCGTCCCCGTACCAGGACAGGCTGGCGCCATAGCGGTCGCTTAGGCCGAGGCCGACACCGCCGAACACACCGGGCTCGGTGCCACGGTCCCTGATCCCGCTGCCGTAGCCAAGGGTGAGCATCATCGGCAGGCCAAAAGCTTCGTCTGCAGGCCGGATCCCCGAAACGGCGAGGTTCGCGTCCGGGTCCAGCAGGTTGGAATCGCCCCATGTCACAAGGTTCTGCAGATCGAGCGCGACACCGCCCTGCCATGTACCGCCAAAGCTGAAGTTCCGGCTGAGGGTCACACCGATCTTGCCGGATTCGCCGAAGTGGTAGGGTGTGAGCGAGGTTATGTCGACCATCGGCGTCACTGCGATGGCCCGGTCGGCATCGCCGAATCCCATGCCAAAGACCAGCGACGCGTCCCAGTCGTCCTCGAACCTGCGGTCCCGCTTGTTTGTGGCCGCCAACCCGACGAAGCCCACGCGGTTGGGCAGGCCGAAGCCCGAGGGAACGCCAAAGTTGCTGACCCGCGTGGGCCGCCGCTGGCGCCCCCGTTCGAGCTGGTTCAGCAGGTCGAGCAGTTCCTCATCACTGAGGGTCGAGGGGTCGATCTCGGCCGCGGCAATGCCGGGAAGGGGCGGCGGCACCTGCGCCGCCGCAGTCCCCGGCGCAGCGGGGATCAGCAGCATGGCAATCCGCAGGAGCCGTCGCACCGCCTCAGGCTTCGCCGGTCAGCACCGCCACGAGGTCGCTCTCCGGATCGGCCAGCGCCTCGATGACGTCGAAGTGATGCCGACCGGGCACAACCACGCGCGGACAGCCCCAGGCATCGGCCAGCCACTGCGCCTGGTCGAGGAAGGCGGGGCGTTCGTCACCACCGACCCACACCGTGACGGGCACGTCCGGCATCGGCTGCAGAACCGGGCTCTCGGCCGCGGATTCCTCCGGCGTGAGCCGCAATTTCTCGTTCATCGTTGTTTGCATCAATGGGGCGAGGTCGCTCAGCGGAGAGATAGGCACCACCTGGCTCAGCCGTTCTGCCACCTCGGGCGGCAACATGCCCGGCGCCAGCATCCGTGCCGAGAGGTGCCCGCCCGCCGAGTGGCCGGTCACCGCGATCGGCCCTTCCACCATGGCAGCGGCCGCATCGACCGCCCGCGACATCTGGGCCGTGATATCGGAAATATGCACGTCCGGGCACAGGTCGTAGGACGGCATCGCAACCGCCCAGCCATGCTCCAGCGGGCCCGCCGCGAGATGCGACCAGTACCCCCGGTCGAAGGCCAGCCAGTAGCCGCCGTGGATGAACACCACCAGCCCAAGCGCCTGGCCCTCGGGCAGGAAGAGGTCGAACCGGTGGCGCGCGCCTTCGCCGTAGCTCAGGTCGAGATGCGCCCGTCCCTCGGCCGCGAGGCTTCGCGCGAAGGCTTCGGCCTCCGACTTCCAGCGATCGGGATAGTCGTCGCTCCCCGCGATATAGGCGCCGTTCGCATAGGCGTCGTCCAGTTCCATTCCAGGCTCCCGTTGGTGCTGTCGTCTTCGGCCGCATCATTCCGCGTCGCAGCGCGCGGGACAAGCCATTTACGGAGCGCATCAGAACGCTATGTTTCCGATAGTCCCACTTTGCCGAAAGCCGCCCGGTGCGCCCGGCGAAGCCCGGGCTTTACGCCTAGACAACCGCAGGTTCCGGTGCTTCTTAGGCGGGAAACGATACCATCAACAGGAGGCCCCGATGCTGGACGCAACCACCGACCTCAAATCCCTTCTCAAAGATCCCGACCTGCTGGCCACCAAGGGCTATATCGGCGGCACATGGGTCGACGGCGAGGACGGCACCTTCGCGGTCACCAACCCGGCGCGCGGCGACGTGATCGCCGAAGTCGCCAGCCTCAGCCGCGCGCAGGTCTCCAAGGCGATCGACAACGCCTACGCAGCCCAGAAGGAATGGGCCAAGCTGACCGGCAAGGAACGCGCGGCCATCCTGCGCAAGTGGTTCGACCTGATGACCCAGAACGCCGAGGATCTCGGGATCATCCTGACCGCCGAACAGGGCAAGCCCAAGGCCGAGGCCACCGGCGAAATCCACTACGGCGCCTCCTTCGTCGAGTTCTTCGCGGAAGAGGCCAAGCGGGTCTATGGCGAGACCATCCCCGGCCACCAGCGCGACAAGCGCATCACGGTGATCAAGCAGCCGATCGGTGTCGCCGCCTCGATCACGCCGTGGAACTTCCCCAACGCGATGATCACCCGCAAAGCTGGCCCGGCGCTGGCCGCGGGCTGTGCCTTTGTCGCGCGCCCTGCCTCCGAAACCCCGCTGTCGGCACTGGCGCTGGCGGTGCTGGCCGAACGTGCGGGCATCCCGGCCGGTGTGTTCAACGTCGTGCCGTCCGAGCGCGCCTCGGAGGTCGGCAAGGAGTTCTGCGAGAACCACAAGGTGCGCAAGCTGACCTTCACCGGCTCGACCGAAGTTGGCCGCATCTTGCTGCGTCAGGCCGCCGATCAGGTGATGAAGTGCTCGATGGAACTGGGCGGCAACGCGCCCTTCATCGTGTTTGACGATGCGGACATCGACGCCGCCGTCGAAGGCGCGATGATCTGCAAGTTCCGCAACAACGGCCAGACCTGCGTCTGTGCAAACCGCATCTACGTGCAGGCCGGCGTCTACGACGCCTTCGCCGCCAAGCTGGCCGAGGCCGTGAACAAGCTGAAGGTCGGCGACGGCCTCGCCGAGGGCACCACCACTGGCCCGCTGATCAACGCCGAGGCAGTCGAAAAGGTGAAGGAGCACCTCGAAGACGTCACCTCGCACGGCGGCAAGGTCATCGCGGGCGGCAAGGAGCACGCGCTGGGCGGCACCTTCTTCGAGCCCACCATTGTCACCGGCGTGACGCAGGACATGAAGGTCTCCAAGGACGAGACCTTTGGCCCTCTGGCCCCGCTGTTCAAGTTCGAGACCGAGGACGAAGTGATCGAGATGGCGAACGACACCATCTTCGGGCTGGCCTCCTACTTCTACGCAAAGGACCTGTCGCGGGTCTACAAGGTGGCCGAGGCGCTGGAGTACGGCATGGTCGGCATCAACACCGGGCTGATCTCGACCGAGCTCGCGCCGTTCGGCGGCGTCAAGCAATCGGGTCTTGGCCGCGAAGGCAGCCATCACGGCATGGAAGACTATCTGGAGATGAAATATCTCTGCATGAGCCTCTGACAGGCTCTGTGCAAGGGAAAGGGGCGGCGCGGCCGCCCCTTTCGCATTCTGTCCGGTCAGGTCTGGCTGGGACCGCGCAGGCCAGAGATGACCCTCCGGATCGCACTCCAGTCCTCCGCTTCCTCGATGCGGCCCGCCTCGCGGCACTCGTGCATCTTACGTGCGACTTCCGCTTCGGCCTTGGGGCCATGGGTCCGGTACAGCGCTCTCGCGTATTCGCTCACTTGCATCGCTTCCATCGGTCCAACCTCCTCGTGGATTCGTTGACTGGCGTTGCTCCCGACTCATGGCCGGGACTCCCAATATAGGCGCAATGACCCCGATCTGCCGAATCCGGTGGCAAAGTTACGCGGGAACCGGCCTGTTCCTCCGGTAGCTCGCAACCGCAGCAATGGTCAGAACCAGCACCAAGAGTTCGGCCAGGGGACCGCTCCACCAGATGCCCTGCTCTCCCATCCAGAAGGGCAGGATCACCGTAAGCGGGATACCGAAGAGGAAGGTCCGGGAGAGCCCCAGCAACCCGGCGCGCGCCGCATCCCCGATCGCCTGGAAATAGGCGGCGATCATCATCTGGGGTCCGAACAGGAACAGGGTGATGGTAACTACCGGCAGAATCCGGGAGACCTCGGCCACGATGCCCTGATCAGCGACGAAGACCGCCCCGATCTCGTTCCGGAACAGGAAGAATCCTGTCTGCGCGAGGGAGCAATAGGCCAGGGCCACACAGGCGCCCGTGACAAGGGCGAGGATAGATCTGCGCCCAAGACCGGCCCCGTGATTGTTCCCGATGATGGACTGCGCGGCAAAGCTCAGGCCCAGCAGTGGCAGGAAGAGGAAGGTCATGAGCCGGGTGATCAGCCCGAAGGCTGCGGCCGTCACCGGGTAACTGTCAGGTGCCCAAGCCTGCAGGCAGGACAGCGTGACCGCCGAAGAGAGCGACAGGCCGACATACCCAAGGCTCATGGGCGCCCCGAGCGCAAGGATGCGGCTCCACTCCGCACTCTGCAGGCGCATCCGGGTTCCTAGGTGCCCTCTCCGGCTCAGGATAAGCGCCAGAGACAGGGCCTGCGCCAGCACCGTGCCCAGCGCAGACCCGGCGACACCCCAGCCCAACCCGGCGACGAACAGCAGGTCGAACCCGATGTTCAGAGCCGTGGAGAGCACCATTGCGCCGGTCATCAGGCCCATGCGCCCCTCGGCCCGCAGGGCATCGATGTTGACGGAGAGGGAGAAGGCCACCGGCGCGAACCCCGCGAGGATCGCAAGGTATCGCCAGCCGAGCCCGGCAAGCGCGGCATCCCCGTCTGCAAGGCGCAGCGCCACCGGATGACCGGCGGTCCAGACCAGCAGGTTCACGATCAGCGCGCAAAGCCAGCCGAGTTGCAACGCGCCGTGGTAGGCTTCGCCTGCCTGCCTGTGGTCTCCCGCGCCCAGCGCCCGGGCGTAAATGCTCGAGAAGCCCGAGGACACCAGCGATGACAGTGCCACCAGCGCGATCGTCAGCGGAAACACGAGTGTCACAGCGGTCAGCGCCTGCGCACCGGCGAATATGCCAAGGACGTAGGCATCGACGAGCGTGAACAGCCCGTTGGTCAGCATGACAGCGACGATGGGAAGCGCAGTGCGCGTGAACAACCGCCCCAGCGGCAGGGTCAGATAGATATTGGTCGAAGAAGACGGCATCGACATGGCACAACCTCATCCGGTTCCGTCAGCTTGGAAAGGTCGGGGCTCGCATTGCCGACGGTTCGCGGAACCGTAATCGGTCGGGTCATGGGAACGGACTTCACCGGGATGCGAGCGGCAGGTGCCGTGGCCTGTTGCGCGCAGTAGGGTCTGAGGACCAACAGGTCAAGCCGGAAAACCGCAGACGCCGACCCGCCCGGCGACGCGGCGAAAAAACTTGCCGGGGTCGCCAAGGATTGACCGCCGCCGCGCGTCCAAGGAACGTGATGCGAATGGACACGAGCGACGAGACACTAGCCCAGGCGGCCGCCGCTGGCGATGCGGCGGCCTTCTCGGCGTTGTTGCAACGGGTCTACGACCGCCTGTTCGGCCTCGCCTTTCGCCTGACCGGCAGCCGGACCGAAGCCGAGGACCTGACTCAGGACATATGCGCCGCGCTGCCGGGCAAGCTCTCCGGGTTCAGGGGACAGTCGCGGTTTTCGACCTGGCTCTACCGGGTGACGGTGAACGCCGCCCACGACCGTCGCCGCAGGCAGGCCAGCCATTCGAAGGCCGCCGATGGCTGGGGCGACTGGGAACTGGCCCGTCGCGCCGAGGCCGAGGAGACCTCGGAACAAGTGGACTGGCTGATGGCGGCGATGCGCGGCTTGAAGGACGACCTGCGCGATACGCTGGCACTGGTGCTCGACGAGATGACCCACGCCGAGGCCGCCGACATTCTGGGGGTTTCCGAGGGCACCATCAGCTGGCGCATCTCGGAAGCCAAGAAGCATCTGGCCGCCCTGCGCGCCACGGAGGATCGGACATGACCGACGATCTCGATGACCTGAAGGCGGCGATGAAGGCCGCGACACCCCGCCCCGATCCCGCGGTCAAGGCGGCACATCTTGCGCTGGCAGAGAAAAACTTTGCCGACCTCCAAGGATCGCGCGACGGGGCGCGTCTCAACTCCGATCGCCCCCGTGGGGGCCTTTGGAGCGGAGTTAGGAAGATGTTTGCAACCATGACCACACGCGGCGGACTCGTCGCGACCACCGCCATCGTCGCCGTCGCCTTCGTGGTGCTGTCGCCCGCCGGACGCGACCTGCTGTCGCCGCGCGACCTGACGCGCCCAGCCGTCGTCGAGGAGCGCGAGGCCGACGAAGCGATGGGTCTGCAGGACACGCTGCAGGAAACGGCCGAGCAGATGGCCGAACCCGCGCTGGAAGCGCCCGCCGTGGCGATGCCGTCACCCGCGCCGCAGGCCCCCGCCGCCGAACTTGCTACGCGGTCCCGCACGCTGGGCCAAACGCTGATGAAGGCCGCGCCCGCGGACATGATTGCACCCTTGCCAGAGGCCGATACCGAGGCCTTTGCCAACGCGTCCGACAACCCCCTGAAGATCACTGCCGAGGAGCCAATCTCGACCTTCTCCATCGACGTCGACACCGCCTCCTACGCGGTGGTGCGCAATTCGCTGACCAACGGGCAGCTGCCGCCGAAGGACGCGGTGCGCGTCGAGGAGATGATCAACTACTTCCCATACGACTATCCCACCCCCGCCGCGGGCGAGGCGTTCCGGTCCACCGTCTCGGTCAGCCCGACGCCGTGGAACGCGGACACGCGGCTGGTGCAGATCGGCATTCAGGGCGCCACGCCCGAGACTGACAGCCGCCCGCCACTGAACCTCGTGTTCCTTGTCGACACCTCCGGTTCGATGAACCAGCCTGACAAGCTGCCGCTGCTCAAGCAGTCCTTTGCCCTGATGCTGGGTCAGCTTAGAGCGGAAGACCGGGTTGCCATCGTCACCTATGCGGGCAGCGCGGGCGAGGTGCTGGCACCGACCCCGGCCAGCGAGCGCGAGACCATCCTGTCCGCGCTGAACCGGTTGGATGCTGGTGGCTCGACCGCCGGGCAGGAGGGTCTGCAACAGGCCTATTCCGTCGCCGACGGCATGGCTGGCGACGGAACGCTGCAGCGCGTGATCCTTGCGACCGACGGCGACTTCAACGTCGGCCTCTCCGATCCCGAGGCGCTGAAGGATTTCATCGCGCAGAAGCGCGAGAGCGGCACCTACCTCTCGGTATTGGGTTTCGGGCGCGGCAACCTCGACGATGCGACGATGCAGGCGCTGGCCCAAAACGGCAACGGCACCGCCGCCTATATCGACACGTTGTCCGAGGCCCAGAAGGTGCTGGTCGACCAGCTCTCGGGCGCCCTGTTCCCCATCGCCGACGACGTGAAGATCCAGGTGGAGTTCAACCCCGCGCAGGTCGCCGAGTATCGGCTGATCGGCTACGAGACCCGCGCGCTGCGGCGTGAGGATTTCAACAACGACAAGGTCGACGCAGGCGAGATCGGTGCCGGAACGCAGGTGACCGCGCTCTACGAGATCACCCCGGTCGGGTCCCCGGCGCAGCTGACCGATCCGTTGCGATACGGGCAAGCGACAACGGTGGCCGGACCCGACGAACTCGGCTTCCTGCGGCTGCGCTACAAGGCCCCGGGAGAGAGCGACAGTAAGCTGATCGAGATGCCGATCACTGCCGACCTTCCGGCACAGGCCGATGCCGGTTTCGCGGCCGCCATCGCGGGGTTCGGGCAGTTGCTGCGCGAATCGACGTACCTCGATGACTGGGGGTGGGACGATGCCATCGCGCTCGCCAATGCCAATCGGGGCGAAGACCCCTTTGGCTATCGCGCCGAGGCGGTGCAGCTGATGCGGCTGGCACAGAGCTTGTCCCGATAGAAGAGGTCGGGAGGCGGGGAGACCCGCCTCTTTCCCTTCGCGTCAAGTTGACGCCGAGTAACAGCCCGGAACCACCGAAAGCCATGTTAGGCTCAGGTCAGGAGACTCGGAGGGAGGAGACCGATGGCCCTGAAATTGCGCGACGCGCCGGGCTTCCCCGATTACATCGAGGGTCAGACCAACCACCAGTTCATGCAGGCCGCCTGGGCGCAGGGACCGCTGGCGATCGACGACAAGGGTATCGTCAGCGTCTTTTCCGCCGAACACATGGCCATGCTGATCGACGACCGCTGGACCCGGCAGCTCGAGCTTGAGATCATGCGCGCCTCGGGCGTCAGCGGCGGTGCGATGTACGATTTCATCCGCGACGTGATGCTCTTCTCGAACGATCAGGTGCACCGCAACAGGCGCGGGCCGATGGTCAAGACCTTCGCGCATCGCGCCATCGCCGAACTGAGACCGGAGGTGGCGACGCGCTGCACCGGACTGATCGCGCCGCTGGTCGGCACCGGCAGCACTGATTTTCTCGGCGCCATCGCTGGCCCCCTGCCCGCCCTTGTCGTGGCTTCGGTGATGGGCGCGCCCGAGGAAGAGGCCGCCTTCTTTGCCTCCCACGTTTATTCCGCGATCCGCGGCCTTTCCATTGTGCCAGACGACGTGCGCGAGGAATCGACCCGGGACATGGCCTCGCTCGGCTCCTACATGGAGACACTGGTGGCCGAGCGGCGGGCGCGGCCCAAGGACGACATGCTGACCAGCTACCTCCAGCGGGTGCAGGGTGGGCCAATGGACGAGAACGAGGTCAGGGCGCAACTGCTCGCGCTGCTCGTGGCCGGATCGGAGACCACCCGGGGGGCGCTGACCGCGACCGTCTCGCAGTTGATGCAGAACCCAGCGCAATGGGATCTGCTGGTGTCCGACCCCGAACGTTGGGCCCCGGCGGCGGTGGCAGAGGGTCTGCGCTTCGATCCGGTGATCGGGTCGCTGGCCCGCGTCACCACCGAGCGGCGCGAACTGGCGGGCTACGACATCCCGGCAGGCACCATCGTCGGGCCCTCCATGCTTACCGCGCTGCGCGATCCGGAAGTCTATGCCGAGCCCGACCGGTTCGACATCACCCGTACGGATCACCCGCGCCTGCATCCGATTTTCGGTGGCGGGCCCCATCGTTGCCTGGGCGAGGCGCTGGCGCGGATCGAACTGGAAGAGGCCCTGATTGCCTTGGCGCGGCTGGCCCCGCACATGACCCTCGATGGTCCGCCCGCCCGCCTGAGCGGCTATGGCGCGGTCCGGATCGTCTCGCCGCTACAGGTCGTACTCTGACCTGCCAGAAAACGCGGAAACGAAAAAGCGCGGAAGCCATGCCTCCGCGCCGTACTGGTTAATCGGTAAGGTCCGGATCAGTTGACGGTCTCGGCGTCCACCACATCCTTGGGCGCGGTCAGGGATTTCTGACCGGCGATCTCGATCCGGCGCGGTTTCAGGGCCTCGGGCACCTCGCGCTCCAGATCGATATGCAGCATCCCGTTCTCATGGGTCGCACCCGTCACCTTGACGTGGTCGGCCAGCTGGAAGCGGCGCTCGAACGCGCGCGTGGCGATGCCACGATGCAGATAGGTGCGCTCACCTTCGGCTTCGGCCTTCTTGGCCGAGACCACCAGGGCCTTCTCCTTCAGCTCGACCATCAGGTCGGCTTCCGCGAAACCGGCAACGGCGATCGAGATGCGGTAGGCATCCTTGGCGGTCTTCTCGATGTTGTAGGGGGGGTAGGTCGGCTGGCCGACATCGCTTGCCAGCAGGCGGTCCATCATGTCGGCGATCTGGTCGAAACCGACGGTTGCACGATGCAGCGGTGCAAAATCAAAATGGCGCATTTGGGTCATCCTCATCCTTGAGCGATTCACGTGGGCCCTCCCACAGGGGACGGGCAGTTGGTCGTCCCGGGACCCTGATCAGGCATCCCGGCAAGACTCAGATGGGAATGGAAAATGCGGCTTTCAAGCCCCGCTCAGCGGCCTGCGGTGGGCTCTTCCGTATTGGCGCCATAGGCGGCTCCGGCATAGAGCCGCATCACCTTGACGGTGCGCTGAACGTCCATGCCGACAGCCATGCGACGTTCCGATCCGAAGGATACCACCGAGACCATGTCGAAGAGGTCGGGCCGCGCGAGGGCGACTGGTCTGCCCTTGCCGAAATCCGGGCGGGTCTGACCCGAGAAGATCGAAAAGCACCCGTCGGTGTAACGGTCGCCCTGTCCGATTGCACCGCAGCCAATCTTGCCAAGCGGCGAGGACTGGCGAGCCAGCAGGCCGGCCGGCGCGGCGCTGGTCCATTGCCAGGGGCCGGTTATCTGGAGGGCGTCCCGCGGCAGGGTCGCAAGCGACAATACCGGTACGGCGGTGTCCTCCGCGCGCAGTCCGGACGTCAGGGCCAGGACTAGGCTGGCGGCGATGGCTAGATGGCGTTTCATGGCTTTACGAACTTCGCTCCCGTCTGGCGTTGATCTCCCCCCACGGTAATTCTCTGGATGCGCGGTGCATCCGGCGTTTCGTAGCCGCTCCCTGCGGCAAGTTCGGACATCAGGACGGCCAGCGGCTCGTCCAGGTCGGTTCCAAGAGCCACGCGCTTGTCTCCGACCTCGGCCTTGGCCGACACCACCGAGACGATGCGCGGCGTGGCGCCATCGAATGAAAATACAGGTGCCCCGGACGAGCCGTAATCGACGTCGCAGGACATCACCAGCACCCCCTGCTGCCGCCCCATGACATGGCAGACGTCCTGCAAAGACGGCGCCTCGGCCCGGTCATGGGCATAAGAGACGATGCCGATGCGTTCGCCCGTCACCGGACGTTCGGCGGTCTTGAACGGTGTGACGCTGGTATTGCGGATCGGATGCTGCAGCTCGAGCAGCGCCACGTCGTTGCGCACCCGCACCGGCGAGACCGCCTCGTCAAAGACATAGTCGGGATGCACCACCGCGCGGCGCACGAAGCGATAGGCCGAGGCCCGCCCGTTGCGCCACCCGGCAAGGAACTCGATGTTCTCGGCCTCGATGCGCTGCCCGGTGTGCTTGTCGTACATGCAATGGGCGGCCGTCAGCACGAGGTTCGGCGCGATCAGCGCGCCGGTGCAGAAGCCGATGCCGTTCAGGTCGAGCCGCCCGACCGCTTCCCATTCGCGCCCGGCCTCTGTGGTGTCGAGCCGTTCGAGCCGCGAGTCCGCCTCGTCATCCCCCGCCCAGGCGAAGAGGGGAACCGACACGGCCAGCAGGACAGCGAACAGGCGAAACAACACGACTCTCCGGAAATGGATTTCGGCCCCAAGGGCTAGAGAGCCGATGCGGCGAAAATGCGGCCATTGTGCGGTTGCGTAAAGATCGAACTGTTTCGTGGCCCGGCTGCCTTCAGGCGCGCCGGCTCAGCGCCGCGGGTCGCGGCCCGCCCGTTGCCCAGTCGAGCAATTCCACCGTATGCACCACCGGCACCTGTGTCCCCGACCCGATCTGCATCATGCACCCAATGTTGCCCGCGGCGATGATATCCGGCTGTTTTGCCTCCAGCGTCTGAACCTTGCGCGCCTTCAACTGGCCCGAGATCTCGGGCTGCATGAGGTTGTAGGTTCCGGCAGAGCCGCAGCAGAGATGGCTGTCTGCCGGTTCGACCACTTCGAACCCCGCCGCCTTCAGCAGGGCCTTGGGATGAGACTTGATCTTCTGCCCGTGCTGCAGCGAGCAGGCGGCGTGATAGGCCACCCTGATCGCCCCCGCGGCGCTCTCGTCGGGAACACGGTCGACGCCGCCGATTTCCGCCTTTGCGAGGTTGATGGCGTTCACCTCGGCCTCCGGCATCAGTTCGGCCAGCACCTCGGAGACATCGCGGGCGATGGCGGCAACCCGCGCCGCATCCTCCGCCAGCGGATCGTTGCGGAACATATGGCCGTAGTCCTTCACCGTGGTGCCGCAGCCCGAGGTATTGATGACGATGGCATCCAGCCCCTTGCCGTCCATCTCGTTGGTCCAGGCCCGGATGTTGCGCGCCGCGCTCGCGTGGCTCTCGCCGGTGCGGCCCATGTGGTGGGTCAGCGCCCCGCAGCAGCCCGCACCCTCGGCCACCACCACCTCGCAGCCAAGCCGGGTCAGGAGCCGGATGGTCGCGTCGTTGATATCGGTGTTCAGCGCCTTCTGCGCACAGCCCGTCATCAGCGCGACGCGCTTCCTTCGGCTCCGTTCCTGCGCAAAGCTCTGCGGATCGTCATTGCGGCTCACCGGGGGAATCCGGCGCGGCGCCATGTCGAGCATCGCGCGCAGGCGCGGGTCCGGCAGCAGGGCGCGGAACGGTCGTCCGACCTTCGCCGCCAGCAGGGCGAGGCGGAACCTACCCGGGTAGGGCAGGATACGCGCCAGCAGCCAGCGAAGCGCGCGCTCGCCCGCCGGACGGCGATAGCGGGTCTCGATGTACTCGCGCGCGTGATCCACCAGGTGCATGTAGTGCACCCCTGAGGGGCAGGTGGTCATGCAGGCCAGGCAGGACAGGCAGCGGTCGATATGGCGCACGGTCTTTTCGTCCGGAACCCGCTCGTTCTCCAGCATGTCTTTGATCAGGTAGATCCGGCCCCGCGGGCTGTCGAGTTCGTCGCCCAGCACCTGGTAGGTCGGGCAGGTCGCCGTGCAGAACCCGCAGTGGACGCAGGCCCGCAGGATCTCGTTGGCCCGCGCGGTGCCCGGGTCCTGCAGTTGCGCGGCGGTGAATTCGGTCTTCATCTCGTCATGCCTCCGCCGGGGCAGACATCAGCCCCGGGTTGAAAATGCCCCGCGGATCAAACCGCGCCCGCAGCCCCTCCGCGATCCGTGCCAGCGGGGCCGGTTCCGGGTGGAACATGCCGATCCGCGCCCGTATCCCGGCCGAGGCCCGAACCAGAGTCGCGTGCCCCGGCACGTTCAGCCGCGCCCTAAGGTCAGTTCCTTCCGGCACCAGCGCCCAGATCAGGCCGCCACCCCAATCCAGAACGATCCGCCCGGTCCCGAAGCCAGCGACGGCTGCAGCCGTGTCACCCGGCTTGACTGAGATCCTCCAGACGTCGCCCGGC
>ENA-OWNT01002401-OWNT01002401.1-seawater-metagenome-genome-assembly--contig:-NODE-2401-length-19680-cov-3.885222_pt1 | contig 19680 bp, 24 predicted proteins | sample MGYA00238136_ERZ651165 | MGnify/ENA primary metagenome ERZ651165 (study PRJEB26861, sample SAMN08777766) | seawater metagenome | isolation source: coastal seawater | place: USA: Florida | collected...
TCAATGCCTTCGAACAACTCGTATTCGTAAGCGCAACACGTCGACCCTGATCCAGAGTTTAGGCCGCAGACCTGGCAATCATCCAGAACATAGGGACCGCCGCAAATTCCGTGGCAATCAATCGGCTTTGTGCAGACTCCATTGCAATCAAAATTCTCGTCCGGAGGGTATGAGCACCCATTGAGTTCTAGACCCAGCCGAATGCTGTCAACCTCCAACGGGGGTAATTCTGCAGAAGGATTGAAGTTGCAGCCAGTAGAGTCCATGCAACCGCGGCACACAGAACTATCGCCGTCGCACACGCCGCACGCGTCTTCAACGGCACCGCCATTGCATTCACCCCAGCAGTCAACTTTGCCGCCGAAGCAAAACGGGGTTGTACAGGAGGCTCCATATCCATTGCAGACTCCACACTCATCAAGTTCGGCGGATCCGCCGCAAATCCCGAAGCAGTCGATCCCGGCTGAGCACTTGCCAGAGCAGTCGTGCAGTGTTGACTCGGGGTACGAGCAGCTGCCGTCATCAATGCTGGCATGGACCCAGTAATTGCATGCTCCCTCATCCGTGCACCCCAAGCAGGAAGTTCCATTCCCACCACAGACACCACACTCGTCTTCCAGCAGTGGTCCAGTGCATACACCTGCACAGTCACGAGTGGCGCCGTTGCCGCCACAAATGCCGCAGTTATCTTTCACGAGAGTTCCGTCGCACACCCCGGCGCAGTCTGCAACACGGTCGGCGTCACAGTATCCGTCTTGGCACGAGCTACCATCCCCATTGCAAACGCCGCACTCGTCTTCGACACCGGATCCGAAGCAAACCCCAAAGCAATCAATGAACGCTAACTTGTCGGAATTGCCAGTGCAGACACCGCAGACGTTCAAAGTCTTCACACCGTTGCATGCTCCGGCGCAATCACGTTCTTGTTCAGAATTCGGGCACTCGCACTGTGAAGCAGTCTTGGTTCCACCGCAAATTCCACACTCGTCATATTCGGTAGAACCGAAGCAAACACCGGCACAGTCAGCGGACTGACCCCGGTCTTCCGGGAGCACACACTCGTCGCAAGCATCCAAGTACTTTGGACCACCGCAGACACCGTCACAGTCAACGCGTTCCAGGCACTCGCCGTCGCAGTTGAAACCGTCGACTGGGTATGTGCAACTGCCATCGTCGATGGTACTGTCAGGGTCGTAGTTACAGGCATCGCGACTGTCCGTGCACCCAGTGCACGATTGGTAGGAATACTCTCCACAGCCACACAATGCTTCGTAGTCATCGCAACAGTCGTTGTGGTCGACGCAAATCTTGTCACACCAGCACCCACTGGCGCGCTTTTCTCCGCAAGCACCCTCGCAACTCGAGGCCATGCCTTCTTCGGCGTCACACTGCGCGAAGTAGTCTTCGCAACAGTCCGCGTTCGACACACACGACTCGTCACACCAGCAATGGCGTTCTTGCGGACTGTCGTGCCAGTTGTCGCCAGGTGCAGGAAAGCGTGTTTCGCACGCTTCGACGTAGTCATCGCAGCAGTCATCGTAATCTGTGCAGTCGAGCGTACAATGACAATTCTGCGTGTAGTACCCGCACAGGCCGTCGCAGCTAGTCGAATTCGGGGCTGAGAACAATTGCCGACGCCTGGTGTTGTCAAAGTAGGACACCAGTTGTCCACACTCACCAGCGCAACTTCCGTTGAAGGTATTGCCATCCGACGCACAATCGCCGCCATCATAATTGTAGTCTGAGCAGTCGAAGTTAAGTGTGGTCGAGGAGTCATCGCAAATGCCGTCCCCAACGAAACGCTCAAATCCAATGCAGGATGTGCCATCGCAATCAAAACATTTCGTGATGGGCTCTTCTGTGTATGCATCGCACTCCAGTTCGAAGTCATCGCAACAATCACCGAACAGGGTGCACACAGTGTTGCAGCTGCAACTGCTGCCGTCTTCGTTCTCGGCTCGGTAGGATGTGCCGCAGCAGTCAGCGCAGCCTTGGCAGATGGGGCGATCTGTTTCCCCATCAGAAACAGCCGCCGTCGTCAAGTACCCGCAAGTGTCCTCGAAGTCTTCGCAGCAATCTCCATACCCGCGGCACTCTGCACCGCAATAGCAATTTCCTTTGACGTCCATGCCCCCACAAAGTCCTTCGCAGGATGCAACGTAAGGAGCTTCGGTGGTATCGGCCAATCTTCTGCGTACTTTTGTGTCAGCGCAGTACGTCGCGAAGTCTCCACAACAGTCGCCATAGTCGGCACACGTTGCATCACACCAGCAGGTCGCTGCGGATTGCTCGCCACAGACGACGTTTTGGCAACTATCTTCGGGAGCTGCATCCTCCGACGTCGGAAGTTCGGCATCTGCTTCTGCCGTTTTGGGCTGGTCGCGGTCGCTGAGCAGAGGTACGCCCACAACAGGGTCCGTCTCGACGTCGCCGCAATCGCCGCCGTCAAAACTAAACTTCGCGCAGAAAAAGTCATATGCACCGTAGGCACCGTCGTCGCAGAAGCCATCCCCAACGCGGTCGCGGGCAGAACCAAGAACAGCATGCTCTTGACAGTCTGTCTGCTTACCGACGAATGAGCGGCTTGCAGCCCCGTCTGGAGCACTGAACGCAAAGTCGCCACGGCCATGCGGAGCGGTCACTACACTGACGGTGGGTCGTGCATATGACAATGCGCCGATCCATGAGCAGCCGACTAACATGGCCAGGCGCATGGTGCCTGCCATCACGAATGGACGGTGAGCTCAGTCGACAAGTCGGCGCTTGATGGAGCTTGTGTATCTGCACGCCACAATAGACTGCGACGAATTCTATCACACCGCCATACGCGGCAACAAGTGGTGTGGTCGGAACTCTTCTTTTGCCGCCGAATCACGTTTCAACACAACTTTATACGAACGTTTCTTTCTGCTGCCAAGGATTTTGGGCACACTGCTGATGGATCCTTTTGCCACGCGTGTATGCTCTTTGCAAGTTGTTCTGGTCTGTGTCAGCAGGTAGAGTGCTGGGGGTGATGGATGATCATGTTGAGAGATTCTCGCTAGGTCAAGCCCGACGAAGCTGCTGACTCAACATTATCAATGATGTTCTTGGTGTTAGCTCATAACTTGCAACGCTTGTGCAATGTCGCGTGGTGTAACAGGTCAACCGTGGACGGCTGTTCGAGCGCTCAAAGAACTTTGCGACGAGGTCGCCACGCACACTTGCGTTGCCAACCGCATTCGCACCCATGCGTTTGGGAGATGCAAAAAGAGGAGCGGCGACGTGGAGACGTGGAGACTGGCGTTCGTTCGTTCGTTCGGCAGAGCACTCCCGAGTATCGTGATGCGACGACCAGCGAGCCCGTCAGCATACTCGAGCAGCATTGCAGAGCATAGCAGTGAAGCTGTGCGTTGGGTGCTGGGAGGCAACGAGTTGCATTGGGAAGGAAGACAGCAGACAGGCGGTGTGGTTGGTGGAGAGCTGTGAAAGGGGAGGAGGGAGTGAGGCGACGTGCCCAGCCAGCCAGCCAGCCCAGCCAGCCGCCACCCAGCTACCACCACCACCCAGGAGCTATGGTTGCTGCGTAGTCAGTCAGTGCGCACAGTTGTTCGTTCCACTGATGGAAGGAAGGAGCCCATGCACCCCGCCCACCCAGTCAACCAGTCCATCAGTCACCAGCCCAGCTCGAAGGAGGAGGAAGGCGAGGAGAAAGGAGTAACTTACCGGCGAAAGACTGCCGCTTAAGCGGCGAAAATGAATGTGCGCAAAGCATCAAAATAGTCGTGTCCATAAACGACGCACTTAGGCCATGGTTTCACGCAGCTACTTATGTGAAATATAGGCGGTAGTCATCATGGACACGGAGCTTCGACTATGGACACGACGAAACAGGCAACTTTCGTTGATTCGGTTCGGAAGACTGGATTTCGCAGCACGAACACAGCTTCACAACTTCTGACAACATGCAGCGGACTTCAAACTGTCGCAGCCGTGCGTATTTTCTCTGCCGAAGACGGTTCGACAGTGGCAACAATTGGTGTCGACGGTCGCAGCGCATCATAAAACCCCGGACGTTGTACTGTACATCACGTGTTGTGCTCCATCGCCTCGACCCCAACGCCAGTCGCCGTCGTCCTGTCCACAGCGACCTTCGTCTGAGCCGAGTCCTGCCGTTTGTCTATTCTCAGTACTTACTACGCCCTTGTCACCCACTCGCAAAGTCGAAAGTGGGAAGCGTACGTTCATTGTTGTGCACCACTGGTGCCGCGCACACTCACAAGCTCACAAACTCACAAGCTCACAAGCATCGCAGCAGGGTCGTCCAGAACAGGCCGCTGGTTTAGCGTCCCCAGGACTAGGAGTGGCCGCTGCGCAATGTTCGTCACTAAGCCAGACTGCCGACCTTTTCCACCAACGGCTGCTGAGTTGCAGAAGCTACCAGCGACCAGCGACCAGCGACCACCCACACCACCGCTACACCGCCGCCGCCGCCACCGCCGTCGCCCGACGGGATCGCTCCTTGTGCAATAAGACGAGTTTTGACGATAGCTGATGTGGGTGGGGGCGGGGCGGAGGATTGTGTCGTCGTCCGGGAATAGGCCGCTTAATCCTATATCCTGAGTATTGAGACTGCCCGGGTACAGTCGCATTTACGGGGAGTAATAGTATCGCTCTTTGCATGCTTTTTTACGTGTGTATGGATAGTGGTCCGTGCCTACGACGGCGTCCATCGTCAGCATCGTCGAATCGTCAGGATTACATACAAGCGCAACTGAACCAGGAATGGAGATACCATAGATCGATCGGATAGATAGTCCATAGAGGAGCAGTGGTGGTTGGGTTGGTTGGTGCGGCGGCGGTTGGTTGGGCGGCGGGCGAAGCCGCAACGACGATTTGGCGATTTGGTGGACGGTCGACAGTATGAATCTCGTAAGCAGTAAGCAGTGAACAATGGCGAAAACCAGGCAACCTTCTGGCATCTATCCGACAACCGTCGTCAGCCAACAACAGCAGAAAGCAGAAAGCAGAGAGCAGGAAGTGAGAAATTGATTGAGAACGCTCCCGGAATGTAAGAAAGTAAGAACGTGCGAAAGTAAGAAAGTGCGAAAGTGGTCTATTGTCTAAAGTCCAAAGTCAAAAGCCGTCAAGGTATCAAAGGTCAAAGGTCAAATTGTGAAATTGTGCCGAAGTCCACAGTCGAAAAATCCAAAATCCACAAAGCAGAGAGCAAAAAGCAAACGAACATCAAACAACGCCGCAACGCCACCGTCGCTGCCAACTTCGTCACTTCGTCGAACTTGTCAAAAGTCAAAAGTCAAAGTTCGACAGTCGGCAAAGCCGCCAAACGCTTTGCCAAAGTCGCCAAACGTAAAACGTCAAATGTCGAATGACAAAGTCGCCGCCGCAGTGCTGTCACCGTCGTCGTCGTCGTCGCAAAAGTCGCCGCTTCATCATACAGGCTCACTTGCGATTGCTGACAAAGCTTTGCAGTTTGCAGCTTCCTGTTTGCAGCTTCCTTTACTTTCTTCGCCGTGTGCCGTGTTTGTTTGTGCGGGCAGCCTGTATGTTACTACTTTGCGTCGTCGTGCGTTTGTCGTCGTTGTCGTCGTTGTCGTCGTTGTCTTCGTTGTCGTCGTTGTAGTCGCTGTCGTCGTTGTCGTCGTTGTCGTCGCCGTCGTCGTCGTTGTCGTCGTTGTCGTCGTTGTCGTCGTCGTTGTCATCGTTGTCGTCGTTGTCGTTGTCGTTACGGTCGTTATCGTCGTTGTTGGTCGTTGATGCGAAAGTGTTTGTTGTCGTTCGTTCCTTTCCTATCGTTTGTGTATGTGTACTGTCTTGCGGGAGGGTTTGGACTGTCGAAGAGTCGGAGTGATTGGAGCGATTAGTTGGAAGGGTCGGATGGTAGGTCATCGAGCTGTCAGGTGGATCACCTTCGCGGTGAACGTGCAATGATCTGACTTGCGGTTTGGCTGAAGCTTGATGGTAAGCCGGTGGTCTGTCGGCGGAATACAAGCGTCGTTGACAGGGCATGCAGTGCACCAGGCGTGCAGTGCGTGAGCAGATGTTTTTGTTGAAGATCATTTTCTGTGCACAATTGTGGTTCCGCGTTCATTAAGACCGCTTCAGCGCCTGCCTGCCCGTCTGTGACAAACACGATGCTTGGAAAATTCCTGGCTCGAACGCTTTCGGCTCCATGCCGCCGCCAAGTTGCGTCAAAATTTTCTCGTTCTGTGGTGTCGGCCACAGAAGGCGCCGTGAGTGAATGCCGCCTCCCGCCGTGGCAACATCAATGATGTTCCAAGATATGACTGAGCTTGCGCTTGTTGTTGTGGGTGTTTCAGGTGTTGTACGAGGAGCGGCCTAATGGTGTTGGCGTGATTACGTTGAATGCGCCAGATAAGCTCAATGCCCTCAGCGCCGACATGGGCGACGAATTTCTGGAAGTCGTGGAGCATCTTCGGACTGAAACCTCCAACGTCAACGCAGTCGTCCTCACCGGTGCTGGGAGGGCGTTCTCGGCTGGCGGTGACCTGGAGTTCTTGATGCAGCGACACAACGACACCCCGTCCCGAAACACGTGCGAAACTGAATGACATTCATGGCGTTGCTGGCTGCCACTCTTGTCCTCTTGTGCGGCATTTTCTTCATGGATATGTTCTGTGTGTCTTGGGTGTGTAGCTACATCATGCGCAAATTTAAAATTTTATCAGCGGTTCCTGTCTGTGCGTGACATTCCTGTGCCCGTGGTGGCTGCCATCAATGGACCCGCGATCGGGGCCGGGGCTGCTGTGGTGCGTGTTGTTTGCGCCTTACTGTTGCGCGTGCGTGTTGTGACGAGAACGCCTCCTCTTTGTCCTGTTGTCCAGGCCTTTGCGTGTGACATTAGGGTCGCCGCCGAGAACGCAAAAATTGGTGTCACGTTCGTGAAGCTCGGCCTCCATCCAGGTAACTGAATCGTGCTCTTGATGCGCCGTGCTGTCGTGCAGCAACGCCTCATATCGATTCTCTGCATTGAATGATGTAGGAATGGGTTCCACACATTTCTTGCCGCGCATCACGAATTCTCAGATGGCTGCGAAAATGTTGCTCACCGGCGACACGATCCGCGGTTCGGAAGCTGAACAGCAAGGCATCGTTCTCGAAGCGAAGCCGTCGGGCGAGGAAGCCGTGGCCCGCGCAATTGAAATCGCAGAAGAGATTGCGGCAGCAGCGCCAATTGCGGTACGCTCGTGCGTCCGAAGTTTGCGAATGCAACAGGATGTAGGTCTTGAGCAAGCACTTTGGCGCGAAGCCGACTCCCAGGCGCCGTGCTACGCGTCCCAGGATCTTGGAGACGGCGTCCGGTCATTGATGGAGCGCAAACCAGTAGAGTTCAACAACCGAGAGCACTACAATGAGGCACCATGAAAACTTGACGAACGCGCGGGGTGGGCACGGAGTGGTCCTCACTCCCACAGAATTGCAGCGACTCTGTGTTTAGTTGAAAAAAAAGAAAAAAAAGAGGAGAGCAAATTACTTGATGTATCTGTGCATGAACTTTCTGTGGAAATCATTGCGCACTGTGTCGTTAATGTATCGCTTTTTCAACGCCGGCTCGTCGCGCGCCTGGTTTTTGAATACAACGTCGTCGTTCCACTTTTTCTTCATGGGGCCTCCACTTTGATTTTGCAGCAGAGGGTTGCTGGTTTCCATGCCACCCTTTTTGTCTGCGGCCTCTAACTCTCGTTGCTCCTTCTCTTTGCGTCGCGCTTCCTCCTCTCTCTCTTTCTTGATCCGTGCCAGCTCGACCATCAGAGCAGCCTGGGCAGCGTCATCGTCGTCGCTGTCTGAGCTATCAGAGCTATCAGACTCAAACTCGTCTGAATCGTCATACTTGTCTTCTATTTGCTTTATCACGGAATCTGTTAACTGCAGCGTGCTCTTGTCAATCGCAGCGCCAGCACCAACGCCGCCGCGAGCTGATGCCTTCTTGGTGAAGTGATCTTTTTCTTTCTCTTCGAGTTTGGCTTTCAAGTCGTCAACTGTATGACTCATCAACTCTGACTGGGAACCTTGGCCAAACTTGCGCGTCTTGAGAGTGAGCTGCTGGGGCATATCACGCACAGAGAACTGATGGCTCACGGCACCTCCCGTGTCCCATCCGCCCTCGTTGCGCTTGCCGACGGCGGGGTTCCATGTTGGCTTGTGTGCTGTGGTCATGGTAACTCAGTTCCAATCAGTCCCACCGCACAACTGTCTCGGGTTCGGAGCACAACCGACGAAACGAGATACGATCACGGCAATAGCCCTTGCGAGTAAAAATTGCGTTTGCCTGAGGAAAATGACAAATGTCCAAACCGAATTGAAAGAAACAACGAACAAACAACGTTTTCCGTGAACGAGTGAACGAACGAACCCAACATGTCAACGAGCAAGCGCAAACGAACGAGCGAATGACGTCGACAACGTTGGCGAGTCGCCAAAATAGAACAGCGGAGGATTTCGCACAAAAGAGCGCACCAACGAGCAAATGACGGTCCTACCACCTGAAACGCACAACCGAAACAACAAACCAACCTTACGACCTGACTCGCCGCCTTCTGAGGCGACCCACGAACCCATTGAAAGCATTGATCAAAGCAAGCAGCACGAACGAACTTTGGCGACAAACAAGGCAACGAACGAACGAACGAACGAACTTTTGACAACAAACAAACAGACAACGAACATCGAACGAACGAACGAACGAACGAACCCCAACTCACAGTTTGACCCCCGTGGCCGCACAGCCTCCACTGTCACTCCCAGCGCAGCCAAGTCATCATTCAAAGCACTCACTCACTCGTTCGCGGTAATACACTGTTAATCAATCATTTAACTATTTCACTCATTTGTTCGTTGTTATGCATTGTCAATCAATCACTAGCTATGTTTGGTCTCTCTCCGGCTTTAATGCCCGTTAATCAATCAGTCGAAGTATTCACTCACTCGACAGCGTCTGTGCAGTGCGTTTCAATCAGTCGAAGGTCTCACTAAGTCGTTCGCCTTTAACATTCGTTAATCAGTCATTCGATATCGTCATTACCATGCTCTCGCTCAGTGCCCATGAATCAATCATGCGACATAACCACTCACTCACTTGCGGTTGCTTCCCGTTAATCAATCATTCAACTTGTTCATTCATTCGCTTACTATCAGCGCACTTTGATCACTCAGTTGCTCCTCCAACGCATTTTGGATCTTTGATTGGATATGTGTTAATGCAGGTATTCATTGTCCGCGGTATCATTATTTTATGATATACTATTCGGTGGAAAACTCTGAAAGTGAGTGTTTGGTACCCAGGTACACTACAACGCACCTTAAAAAAGGACACTCTCACAGTCACAACGTTTGGGAACACAACTTCGGAAATGTGGAAAATTCAAAACTATGTGCGACATACTGTACATGCACTTCAGCGCATTAATACGAATAATAATACCGCGAATAAACGCCACGGAAACTAATACATCCCCAACACAACAGTACCGCGAAACAAACTTCAAATTGTCAAATTGTCAATATTTCGTTCATTCGTTCGTTTATTCGTTTGTTCGTTGATTCGTTGATTCGTTCGCTCGTTCGTTCGTTCGTTCGTTCGTTCGTTCGTTCGTTCGTTGTCTTCGTTGTCGTCGTTGTTGTTGTTGGCGTCGTTGTTGGCGCTGACACGCGCGCGTGGCGTGTCGCACACGCGGCGCGCTGGCGTGTCACGCTGCTGCATCATGCCAACGCCGACGCCGACGCCGACGCGCTCGGGTGGTCAACAAAGCCACCGTCGCGACGTCACAGAAGTTGTATCAAAGTGCAGAACGCCCCGCGCCGTGCAGACCTTGGACTTGGAGACGTGTGTTGGGAGGTGCGTGGACAGATGTTGTGCACGTGAAGGCATGGTGGATGCGTCGTCGGAGGGTGGATGGACGCATTTCACGTGCGACGGACGAGCTCCCGGGGTCTGGCTCAGGTGTCGAGGTCAAGATCGGGCTATCAACTGCGCAGCAGGGAGTACTGCTGGTTCTGCTTGTCGGTGGCTCATGGTGTGAGCAGAAATTCCTTCGCATTTGCTCGCATTATTCTTTTTTCATTCTTAGTTTTGTGTTTTATTTGAAATCACATCGACCCGTTCTGAGCGGGGCGCGGCGGAAAGGGTTGGCGGCTTGCAATTGCCATGAAAGACAGGATAGCAGTGCTATTCGTATTGCTGGTTGGCGTTTGGTGCGTGAGTGACGCGGCAAATAGTCCACTGCAGTCGCAAAGATCGGTTGTGAGAAGCAACCCTTCAACGTCGTCGCGTTCTACGCAAGGTTCACTTGGAGGCCCAAACCCCACGGGTTCACGTCTGTTGCCGAGTCCTGACCTGCAATTGTTGTCGTCAGAACAAGTGCAGTTTTTCATTGAAAATGGATACTTGCATTTGAAAAGCGGTCTGTCTTCAAAGTTCAACAAGGCCTTGTTCAAACAGCTCCGCCACCTGCACCGTGACGAATTCAACCCGGGCAACAATATCGTCCCAAGAATTGACAAACTCCAAACGGTTCTTAAAGATGGCCACGTTCGTGGTGCCCTCACGAGCATTCTTGGCCCAGATTTCATGTTGCACCCACACAGACACGTTCATGAAAGTTTCCCAGGCAAAGAAACTCAGCCCTTGCACCAAGACACCTACTTCGATTATTTTCAGGAGCACCATCACACTCCTCAGTGGGCAATGATATTCTACTACCCGCAAGATACAACCATTGAAATGGGACCGACTAGTATCGTCAACAAAAGCCAATACAACAATGTGGCCAGGCCATCGGAACGTCTACGACAGCCCCTGCTCGTCAAAGCTGGCGATTTTGTATTACTCCACTACAATACTTGGCATGGCGCTGGTGCCAACACGTTGGGCCCTCCTATTCCAGGAACCCAATGGCGAAACTCCAAAGATCTGATCTTCATGAAGCGGGCAGACAAATTCCCATCCGACCCGAATTTGTATCGATACATGATCAAATTTCAGTTTGTGAGACACACACAGCCGGGAATTTCTGGGCCAACGTGGAGGTTTGATGCATCGCAGCAACAACAGCCTGGCGCCAATGGCGGACCCGATAGTGACCACCAACTGCAGCGCCGGCCTGGAAAATCCTGCGACTTACCATGCGAAGCAGACCCGACAGGTTTAGGAGACGGTGTTTGTGACGATGTGGCGAACAACTGCCGCTGCTCCTGGGATGGTGGAGACTGTGACGACCACACCGTCGCTCCGGCTGAGTTGAGCGCCGACGACCCACAGCGAGCATCGCGGCAAAACTCTCAAAATGAGTACACGCCACCAGATGACTATTGTGACCTCGATGCGCTCGTCAACGACAGACAGGCGTTGCGCACACACATCTGGCAATGGCTCAGTGGTGGGCGTGTTGAAGCAGTGGGCGACAGCCCCCACTCTTATCCGCCATGCCGCAGCACAGTCGCCAGTGCCAATTTGTTGGAGGCTAGCCTACCGGCCCTTGCTGCACAGATGCGTGACCAAGCTGTGGTGAGTGCGAAAATTGCGATTGATTGTGCGTGAATCTCGTTGCAACTGATGTTGTTTTCGTGGGCCACCGTAGACGTATGACAAGCGGCTTTCGGCTGCGTATACACTTGGATTTCTCGCGCGCCGAGTTCAATTCTCACATCCTTCGCTGTTCACGGAAGCCTCGCTTGCGTTGATGGCTGCTTGTTACACTCGAGCGCCACATGCAGACAACGACGACAGCGAAGGGATGCAGGCAGCAATGTACGTCGGCACGGTCGCTTGGTGTGCACGCAAAGACTTTCTTGAAATGTAAGCAAACTGACATGATCGTAGGTATGGCGTCACCGCTCTTGGCCCTGGTGTCGTTGCGGCACTTGCAGGCACGTACAGTGGAGCACCCTCGGCTGTGTGTTTCGTGATGTGCTGACGATTCATCTGTGTGCTGCAGGCCGGATGGCGTTGGGGCGAGCACTGGTAGAAGCACCACCCAACGTTCCGTTGGATGGGGTGCGTGGGCTTTCAAATCATATTGGAAATACAAAGTATCGGCTCCCTGTGACGTTTGTGGTTGTGCATGGCGTAGGTTGCCGTGCAATCCGCCCGTAACTTGGGGCGGTCAGCGTTCATGATTGGCAATATCCTGTCGTCGGGTTCACTGTGCGGTGTGAGCGGAGGAGCGGAAGGTTCGCCGCCGTGGATGTAGCGCGAGTTTGTCCCCTTGAAATTCGCACCGTTTTGAATTTATATTCGTGGTGGCAGGGTCACACTGTTATTACTTGTCCGCGCTTCTGGCCACAGAACAGCTGCTGGAAACTGCGCTCGGGGAGAAAGTCCCCGCGATTCACCGTCGAAACGCGATAGAAGCCGTAGGGAACACCCTCAGTCGTCTCGCAGCCGATGCTGCCAAAATTGTGTTTCACGATTCTTCATCAGACGTGGGTGGTAGTTCGACAGCTGGAACTGAGGACCGTGGCGGTGCCGCACGTTCGGGCGAATATTCCACCGCTGCCGCACAACAAGCAGGGGCGGAGGTCAAAGCCGGGCCATCAACCGGGTTTGCGGTAGCACCAGTCACCAGCATTGTCCGCGCAGACGGAAGTATTGTCCGAACCAAGCAGGCGCGGTCTACTCCTGAGCTCGGGTTCGATCCGACAATGCTGCTTCTTGAAGAAGCAGGGATAAGTGCGAGTGTCGGGCACTCCGTTGGATTGAACATCATCTCCACAGAGGTCAATAACGGGCGCGAGGTGGACGAGTTCACAAAGCAAAGTGACGGCAACACTGACAAACAAGTCACTGTCAATGCATTCCTGCACGCGCCTATGAGCGAAGAAGCATTTCGCCAGGTGTGTGTGTCGTGTGCGTGGGATGTCTGACATGCACGCAGTCAATAGTATTTTTGATGGTGTCAGGGAGTTTGGGATCTCGTGGCCAGGGCAGTGGTCGAGCTATCGCGTATTATCCCATCCGACGCAACGTACGTGTGACCCATCGAGTGTTGTGATGCGTGCATGTTGATGAGAGTAGTGGTTGGGCATGCTGGCAGGTACGCTGGCAATGACAATTACAAAGGCGAGCGAGGATCAAAGCAAGGGAAATTTCGGTGGATGTGCGTTGCTTTTGCCCAACGTCGAGGGCGTGTCTGCCACAGCTTCACATTGTACACCTTTGGTATGCGTTGGCAGGAAAACTCAATGCCGCTTCATGGCCCTGAATGCACTCGCACAGCTCGGCCCGCATGCTAGCGCTGCAGTGGTACGTTGTGCCGCCTCCTCGCTTGGGACCATCACAATCGAGACACCACCCTTACTACAACCCTTATATATTGTACACCACACAGCCGGCCATCGCAAAAGTTGCAGCAGATATCAGTGACGATCGTTATGTGAGAGGCTACGCAATGGCTGCTCTGCGTAGGGTGAGTGAAGATTTATTGATGATGTCCAGTACAGCCTCGCTGTCCTCATTGTGTTGCACTCTGCAGATCGGTACCATAGAAGCACTGCGAGTTCTAGCGGACATCATGATGTACGAGCGGTGGGACCCGCAAACCAATATGTACACCACATTTTGAGTCACGCCTCCCACGGCATGATTTGTCTGTCCGCAAGACACCGGTTTCCTCGGTTAATGTGTAAATTGCTCGAAGTGCATAATTTACAAGTAAGGGCTCATTTCATTTGAATTGATTCAAATCGACAGTGAGCGGTCGCCGTGCAAAGAAAGTTGACTGTAGGCGACGCTTGCTATCTCTCATTCCATTTCAACGGCGGGTGGTCGCACTGGGAGGACAAGCTTCCGAGCGAAAAGCCAAAATCGTCGAAAAACGTTGTATAGCAAGCTTGCCTAGCACACAACGATGTAGCACATAATGCATTCCAAACATTAATTAGGCACTACTTTGGGAAGCGGGGTGCCAGCAGCGAACGTACCACGTCGTGTGCGGCATATTTGTGGTTCCCGTCTTTGGCATGTGAAAAGTCCCTGCAAACGCCAAGCAGATGACATTGCGGCATCAGCACAAAAGCAAACACACACACACACACACACACACAGTTGTCAAATCAATGCATAACTCGACGCACACTAGAAAGGGATCCGCGCGAAGGGCCGCGAAGAGACCATCTGGCTGCTCAATGTACGCCTGCTGCAGTGCGACCAGTGTCTCGTAGTTCACGACTGTCCAGGCGAAATCAAATCCCGAGAAAGTTGTTTCCGTCGAATCGTCGACATGCTGTGGTATCCCAAAGTTATTATCGATCCACGTCTGTAGTAAGTGGACCCCTGTCGCCTGCTCCGCCGCGGCTATGCTTGTGACCGGCTGATGCCAGAACGTTTTGCATTCCATGGACGCACTGCGATCACGAGTTGTGACGATTACAGTGGCACGGCGTCCTCCTTTCGCGTAGTAGTCACGCAAAAGAGTTGGGACATCAACATAGCACCCACCCAGACACCCATCGACACAGGTAGGCAGTGAAGTGTGCAACGTCATGAGTCGCTGTATCGACTTCGTACCACTTTGCACGTCATCGTACGTCTTCGACCCGAACACCGTGCCATACCCAGACCATCGCCGCGCCGACGATATTCCCATTGCCTCCGCAGAAACCTTCGCAGCAAGCTTTGAACCGCTGCATTCAACCCCAACAACAATAGTCAGCCACGAATCGCTGTTCGCAGCTGTCAAAATATCATTGTTGTTTCGCTTCGGGCACCAAATCGGCTCGGCGTGCGTAGTTCTCGCGCGTCCGTATTGCAAGTTGTTGACGGCATTGTGTGTCGAAAGAACGTCGCGGAACCCGAACACGCAAATTATGAGCGCGATGATAAAAGCGCACACCACCCATTTTATGTAACCCCACACGCGCGAAACAAAGGTGACATCGTGATGGAAAGGGAATTGTTTGCCCTTAAATAACTCTCGTCTGTCCATGCTTTTGACAGCAGGACTGACAAGACTTACTCTTTGACCGGCACGTCGCGTGCGGCCGCCGAACGAACTACATCACCTTCCCATTGGTTGTCCACCGGTTGCAAACGGCAAATGTTGGCACGATAGTGCAACAAAGAATTTGCAATTTTCTTGTCTGCTATTCGTGTTTTATTATCATTCACACATTCGTTTGGAGCCTTTCGTTTGGACCCTTTCGTTTGGAGCCTCGCGACATATCACGCTCATCTTTGATCGCGATGCCCATCACCCCTCATCACTCTTCACCTCGCTTGTGCGCTGCATGCAACGAACACAACGGCACGCCACCCACGGATACCAACACTTCATACGCCATGAACAGACACGAACTAGGAGTCTGGAAATCACTTCGTTTCACCGCACCAACGAAGAACAGCAAACGACAACAGTCAGACAGTCAGACAGTCAGGGCGTTGGACTTTGATTTGCAATGACGCCGACCAGCGAGTTCCTCTGCGTTGGCACGGCGCGACTGCGCGACCACCAACGACGTAACGACGAAACGACGAAAAGACGTTGCAACGACAACGAAGTTCACCACAAAGACTGCAATGCCGCCGTCACTTCCTCTTTCCTCGAAACGTCGGTCCAGTTGCTTGTTTGACTTGCACACCTACGATATCCATTGTGTGAGTGCGTTCTCGTGTTGGTCGTCGTGTGGTCGTGTGGGGAGGGGGCTGGTGCGATGCTTGAATGTCGTTCGGTGTGCTTGCGTGAATGCTGCGTCTGCGTAAATGCTGCGTCTGCGAAAACAGACTCTGTGGACTTCCTCGAGGTCCACCACCGTCCACATGCATGTTCTCTGCAACAATAGTGGGGACAATGACTACGGACGAGGCGGGATTGGGGAGTGAACGCAGCGTGGTGAACATGACATCGCACGCAACCTTGAAGTTGGGCATGGAGGAGCCAGTGACATCTTTGTGCCATCCACCACGTGCATCGCCTCATTGCACTTGAGAGATATTTCAACATTCATCGGGCGAGAAACCGCATTACAAAATAGAAGCAATCATTCTGCATAATGTGGTTGAATAGCTAACTCATTCCTGCCAGGTGTTCCCTGCGTTGAACTCTCGATGCCACCGAAATCATTGCTGCGACAGTGGCTGTGGTTGTTTGGGGTTGCTGTGATGTTGCACTTCCAAGTGCGTGCCGAATCGTCACACGAAACGGCTCGCACAAAGCATGAGGTTGATGACCCACAAATTATGTCCGCCGCTGCATTTGCGGTGTTTGAGTTGCAGTCTTTGTCCGATAGCGGGATTTACGAGACGCTAGAACTGGGCGCTATTCATTCTGCCGAATCTGAGGTAGGAACAATGCTCTGGTCGAGTGTCGCAACAGTTTCCCTTGTCTGTTACCTGCCAAATGACGACCGTTGCAATTGACCTGTAGGACGGTGTCTTTCACCACAATATTATTCTGGATTTGGATCTCACGAGCCCGTATTTTCGTGGCGGGTACGTGCGTGTGCAAGTTGATTGGCAGTTCAGGTACACTGTCCGAAGATTTAATCTTTGAGTATTGTTGTTGCTGCTGATGCTGCAGTGCTCCAACGTCGAGGCACTCTGTGATCGTCATGCGCAACCTAAAAGATGGCTCACGTAGCTTTGCAATTGACAATTTTCCGCTGATGGATGAGGACGCGTCCGAGCAGTTCTGGATAAGAAAGGTGGAGCGCCACAAGGCCACAAGAGCCCGCGCGTTCGAAGAACTCGCTCAGGAGTTCGCATCTGCGCCCATTGTCGAATTGTAAGCTGCTCACTGCGGGCGCGAGCAAGTTGAAAGAAATGGCACCACAATACGTTGTGTCTGGGCACTACTTTATCGGTTTGTTATGATAAAAACAACAAGTGTCGACATTCAAAAACCAATGAGCCATTTTGCTGGGTAAATTCCCTTTTCTACCCCATTGAGCATGAACTGCAGGAACTCAGCCTGTGTGCGGGAATCAAACCAAAGTGAGCATGCGTCATTGCAGTCAGGCAGAGACGGCACAGAATTTTGGGTTTGAGATCAAACGCACCGATGTGATTTCGTGATTTTGCCATTTGCGAGCGGTGGCATGCAGCTGTGGGTGTAGCACTGTCCGGAACTCGTGCAGGAACAAGAGTCGGTCCAAATATGCCTCGATGCTTCCACCCTTGTACGGCGGAGCACCGTACTTGGAGGCTTGGTCGCGCTTGCCTGGCGGGAAGAGCATGTCATGCACCTTCATTTGCACATCCTTGGCATTTTCCAGGCCGAACCTGCACGCACGATTTGTTTTCACATGATTGCGTGCGCACCTTCGAGCATCGGTGGGCGACACACCAGCATACTTACTGGTCTTTGAAAGTCTTGAGGAAGTGGTAGATGTCCTCCGGCAACTCCATGGAGTAAGCAAGATCTGTCTCACTGTCAGCATTTTTGAGGAACTTGAACAGCTGACGTATGCATGCAAACAACGCAAGATGACACAATCAGTCACTATCATTTGTCGTCGGCATGGTGTACGAATTTATCGTCACAGCAAGTACCTTGGCATCCAATTCTGCATCTGACAGACTACTGACGCTTGCGAGGCCTGCGCGCTTGGAGAAAGTTGCTACGCGCTCGTGCAACACGGCGAGACGGTCTTTATCACGTGAAGTCTCCTTCTTGATGTAGTCCAGGTACCTGCGACACCAAAAGATGAAATCAACGAATCGAAACAGCGGCAACAAAACGTTAACCAACTGCAGGCGTATCATGTCAATCACTGCAGACGACATCGCGGAGCGTGTGGCAAGCAACTCCAAATTCAACGAACATTTGTCCAAGATTTTCGATGCTGTCGCCGAACTTGCCGATAGCACCATCTGTTTCGTCCGAAAGGCTCTGCACGACAGGCGTCAGAGCGGTCAGGACCGCGTCAGCCTTCACCTGTGGAAGTTCTTTCAGAGCCGTCTTTATCTCTTCCTTGAGGGCAAACACCTGCTTGGCAACCTTGATGCGAAGCTCCTCCTCCAGCTCTTGCACACGTTCGAAGTACTGCTGCTCTTGCGTGTCCCACTCAATTTCCTCAGCCAAGTGCGCCTCGAGCTCGGCGGTCATTTGGAGGATCTCCACTGCCGCCTTGTGCGAAAACTTCTCCGCTTCGGTTTTGCCGTCGATAAGCTCGTGTTGCGCTTGCCAGAGACCCTCTTTCGATTCTGCTGCAATGAAGACGAGTACGGCAGCGGAAACCAGCACGCACATAATGATGTAGAAAGCCGTTAAGCTGTCTACAAGGTATGCGCGCTGTTTGTCGCCGGGACCATACTTGGTGCGCTTGATTCCTAGGGAAGGCATTTTGCTCCGAATGTGATGTTTGTGGCCAACGGATGCGCCGTATAGAGAAAGCCAGCGCCGCGCACAGCAGGTTCAGATACCAGCCGTTCCGCTGCTGACGCAATGGCGACAAAAAGCACGCACACACAAATGGTCGAGCCAGTGTTTTCTCGTCAAACTCAGGGACCGACTTGTCGGCAAACCAGCGAATGAGGAGTGTGGTGGCACAACCACAAAACGAAGTTCGCCTTGCAATGCAAGCGCTCGGGAATGCCAAAGAAACGACCAACGAACGGCCGAAAGACTACAACGGCAACTGCGCTTGAATAATGGGTCACTCCCAGACGACAACACGACGACGTGTGCCCTGCCATGTCACGACACTGATAACTCTACAACAACGATTGTCAACGAAGAACGAACGACGAAGGACCAAGGACGAAGGACGGCTTGCCTACGACTACGCCCACGACTACAGTGACGAGCGACGAGCGACGACAACAGCCGACAAATTGGCCAAAGAGAACCGACAACGACAACTCGAGCACGGATCGACAACAACGGCAACGGCAACGACGACGACGAAGAAGACGACGACGACGACGACGACGACGACAACGACACCGACGACACCGACGACACCGACGACACCGACGACACCGACGACGACGGCGGCGGCGGCGGCGGCGGCGACGACGACGGCAAAGACGACGACGACGACGACGAAGGCGGCGACAACGATCGTCGACCACTCGACAACGCATCAACAACAACGGCGACGACGAACGAACGATCAACGAACGACGACTGACAACAAACGAACGAACGAACGCCAAACACGGCGAACTTTCTTCCTTGCCCAGTCAATGCCCTCAATGCCCTCACAGTCACTCACAGTCACTCACAGTATTATACTTCTATTCCACAATACATTGTACTCTGTATGCCTCAGTACTCATTGCTTCTGTATAACCAACTTCCATACCTTCACTGTCATTCACTATCAAAACCTCATTGTCAATGCAATATTCCACAGTACTTCGACCGTAAAGTACCATAAAACTGTGATTAAAATGAACGAACGAACGAACGAACGAACGAACGACGTCATGATGTAATCCCACTCACTCACTGCCAGTGCACTTTAATCAGTCGTCTTCACTCACTCACTGCCAGCGCACTTTAATCAGTCGCTGCCAGCGTTAGCGTTCGGTGGCGAGGGAGGTGACTGGCTGACAACAACAGTGACTGTGACTGTGAGTGAGTGAGTGAGTGAGTGAGTGACCGCGAACGAACGAACGAACGAACGAACAACGAACGAACGAACGAACGAACGAACGAACAACGAACGAACGAACGAACGAACGAACGAACGAACAACGAACGAACAACAAACGAACGAACG
>ENA-OWNT01002402-OWNT01002402.1-seawater-metagenome-genome-assembly--contig:-NODE-2402-length-19676-cov-6.063932_pt1 | contig 19676 bp, 14 predicted proteins | sample MGYA00238136_ERZ651165 | MGnify/ENA primary metagenome ERZ651165 (study PRJEB26861, sample SAMN08777766) | seawater metagenome | isolation source: coastal seawater | place: USA: Florida | collected...
TCATAATTGTTGTTTTTGTTTGTTTTTAGTTTGATTGATTTAGTTGTTTGTTCGTTTGTTGATACAAAGATGCGACGTGGGCAGACATATGGGAAATTTTCGCCCTCGGTTAACCACGTGTTTGCAACCCGCTAACGAGCCGTTAACAAGCTAAATCAGTCTAAAAAACTGTATTTCAATCAATTATGATGTTTTGAGCAATAATACCTGCCATGCTTTGTTAATTTCGCCTTCGGCTATTAACCTTTGCGCATAACGATGCAATGCGGTTTTGTCATGCAGTATTTTGCTTACTTCTTCATCAGCAAAACTGCTGTCAACAGCGGGTACAGCGGTACAATTGCCTAAAATGCCCAGGTCGTTCCCTGTAAGTATATGGCTGTTCCTGATATCTTCAGGCAACATATCTACGCCAACACCCAGTTCAAGATTAGGTTTAGCCACTTCAAAAACCGCATCGCCGGAGGCCCGGCAGTAATAATTAGCACCCATACGTGCTACCAGGTCTATTTTATGAGGATCAATTATGCCATTTTCGTCCAGTACATCATCATCCAGGTGCATGCATAGTACCTCGCATATGATAAGATTGCCGGCTCCGCCTTCCTGCCCGGTTTCTATTATCTCTTTCACTCTGCACTCCAGTTGTGCAGGGGATTCTTTTACGCGGAAAGGCTTTACAAAGTCTGATGCAATGGGTGTAAGGCCTGATTTTACAAATTCATCCACACCATCAGGGTATTCGCAGCTGGCCAGGTTCATTTGCTGTACTATATTGTAGTTCACTACATTAATAACTACTTCCCCTGTTCTGCGGGCGTTTTCCAATGTATGCTTTGTGGTATTATCCCTTACCCTGCGGGCAGGGGAGAAGATCAGGGTAGCCGGTTTGCTGCCGAATACGTTGAAAAAACTGAAGGGTGAGAGGTTGGAATTACCATCTTCATCAATAGTACTGGCAAAACAAATGGGCCTTGGTGCTACTGCTCCTAATAAATAGCCATGTAGCTGGCCTGTCTTAATATCTCCGGGTATGATCTTCATAATTTCTGTTCTGTGCCGTTAATATAGACAAAAATAAGGGCTGATTGTTGAAGAGGGGCGGTTTTATGTATAGTATAGGCATAAAAGAACTGCAGCACGCTTAATAGCGTGCCGCAGTTTTGCCGTTTACCTATGTTTACTCCTATGCTCTTGGAATAAAGCTCCGTTTAGAAGCTGATACAAATATAGACCGCCATATATCCATATAAAATTCAAATGAGACGAAACGGGAAGATTGAACGATGAAACAGGAATAACATATAATATTCTGAATACTATGTGTTGGTGCCGGATATAATTCATTCACAGCTACAGGATTATTGTGATATACATTGTTGACATAAGCTATATAACCTGATGCCGGATATCAGGTATTTGTAGCCAGTTGTTCTTAAAACCAACCAGATATAAAAAACTGTTATGCGGGCTATGTTATCTGTCTGAAATTCATGTCGGATTTGATCTTGCGCAGGTAAAAAATTCTGGGGCATGCCGAAAACCCATAACTGAGTAGGCTAATTTAAATAGTATATCATGAAAAATACTGCTGTGAAAATCATTATTACGTTACAACTGCTAGTGGCTGGTATTATTACAAATGGCCAGGTATGTAACATTATTCAAAATAACAGTTTCGACCAACCTCCGGCAACAGTTGGAGGTACTGTAAATCAGGCGGGCACTTCTGTTCCTTCTTGGTTTACTGCTGCACCATGGATCACACCGGATGTCTACCCTAACTTCAGCATATTTATGTGGGACCAGTCCGGGAATCCTCCTACAAATCCTAATTTGTCGGATGAATATATTATACAAAACCTATGTCAGAATGTTTTAGTACCCGGTGTGCAGCAATATGATCTGTCGCTTAATGCTGCAACTACAAATCGTGGTCTGACAACATCACCCAACGGTGTATTAGAGGTATTGTTAAGTGATGGTGTTAACAATGTAGTAGTAGCAACTATACCTAATCTTACCCTGGCTATGACGAATTATCAGTTTAATAACATAACAAACCTGATTCCGAACGCAGCATATAACAGGGTGATCATCAGGCCTGTTGCATACGGAGGTGGTACCATGGATATTATAGTAGATAATATTGTTCTGGGATCGCCGGCTCCCACAGGGACAAAGTATGTTTTGGATGTAGTGTGCTGCCAGCAAAACCAGATCACTTACCCGGGCAGTATGGTTGGTTTTGACGGGATAACGTGGATCGATCAATCAACCGGCCTGGTGGCAGGCAATACACAAACAATAACTGTAACACCTAATATGAGTGGAAATACTTACCTGGTACAAAAGACCAGTACATTATGTTCAGGAAACAACTGTGATGTATTTGATACCGTGGTATTAAGGTGTTGCGGAGGTGATAATGACTGGGAATTTTCTGACGTGAACGGCATAACCTCTTCAGACCAGATACACAGGACAGGAGATGTTAACATCGGAAATATCGCAATTGTATCGGGAGCACCGGACATTGCTAAACTGGAGGTAAAACACAATGACAATGCAAGGTGGGATTGTTTTATGCTGAATGGTGGTGGAAATGGCAGAGTGCTGAGGTTGAAGGGTGGTTTCTCAGGTGGACAGCAATCAATTTTCCAGGTAGAAGCAAATGGCGCAACCGACTATACGGAAGACAACATACGTCTTATTGTCAGGGCAGATGGAAGAGTAGGTATAAATACCACTACGCCAAACGGAACACTTCATGTTAATGGAACCACATGGAATACTTCCGGTGTATGGCAGACGTCTGATAAACGTTTCAAAGAAAACATAGAAGTGATTAGCAATGCGGCTGACATTCTGAAACAAGTAAAAGGGTACAGGTATGATTTCAGAACCGGCGAGTTCCCCGGTATGAATTTCAGTGATGACAGGCAAATCGGTTTTATTGCACAAGAGCTTAAGGAGGTTGTACCTGAAGCGGTAGTGCAGGGAGATGATGGTTACCTGGCAGTTAATTATGACATGATCGTTCCGGTACTTGTGGAGGCATACAAAGAGCTGAAAACAGAGCTGGAAGAGATAAAAAAGAAATTAGCGATGCAAAACAGCACCGGGGTAGGAGCAGTAAACACACTGCAGATAGAAAGCTATCCTAATCCGTTCAGCAATAATATTGATGTCAAATTCAATTTGCCATTTGCATCCGGTATTTCCGTTAAAATAATAAATGTTGAAGGTAAGGTTGTGAAGAAAGTAGAAGAGGGCCGCTATGAAGCCGGTGACAATAAGATCAGTATAAATACAGAGACCTTGCAACCCGGGGCTTATATATTATTGATCAGTACTGAGGATGGCGTATACAGCCATAAAGTGATGTGTAATAAATAGTGTGGTGATAGTTAATGCACAGGGCCGCCTTTCAGGAGGCTCTGTGTGTTTTAATAGTAAGGAATACTTATTTTTATTTATGCCCGTGAAAAACATCGTTATCACCCTTTTTTGCATATGCCTGTTTTGTGCACGCACAACCGCGCAATTATATTCGAATGACTATGAATTGTTCACAACAAGGGACGGACTCCCGCACAATAATGTTTTATCCGCTATCCAGGACAGTTATGGTTTTCTCTGGGTAGGCACTTACAACGGTCTTTCAGTATATGACGGTAATGGTTTCAGGAACTTGAAAGCATTTGAACACCAGGATGACAACTGGCTGTACGCGATTGAAACAATATATGAAGACTGGAAAGGTAATATATGGATAGGTACGCGTGGTGGGTTGGTAAGTTGTTTTCTCCGGAAAGAACAAAAATTCTTTGAGTATAAAGCCAAGCCCATACAGGCGAAGATCAAATGTTTTCACATGGACCGTGAAGGCTCTTTATGGATAGGCTATGAAAGTGGGTTGATAGGTGTTGCGGCAGGTGATAGTATCAGTACGAAAAAAATAGTGGAACGTGTAATATACGGCATCCGTGGCAATGGCAGTGATAGCTTGTTCATACTTTCGGAAATTGGCATGTATATATACGACGCTATTGCCGGAACAGTGTATCCTTTACGTAAAGACCGGTATCAGAATATAGTAGATATTGATAAAAGCAAATCAAGAACTATTGTTATGAGTGGAGATGGCTTTTCGATTCTTGATAGTAACGGCAGGATAAATAGTGTACAAACAAAAATAATTCAAGGAAACAGGAGTGCGGTCTATTCAAAAGTTGCTATGTCTGCAAAGGGGTATTACTACTATACTGACGGGCTTGATATATATAAGTACGATAGCCTTTTCAGGATTGTTGAAAAATATGCGATAAGTGATAATGTTACATACAATGAGAATAACATCCTGAATGTTTTTATTGAGGACAGGTCAGGCATACTGTGGTTAGGTACAGCTTCAGGTTTGTATAAAATAGACCAGGAAAAGCATCAGTTTCAGAAGTACTCTATTAATAATAAGCACGGGTATATAACCCATAACTATGTCCGCTCGATATACGCGGATACTAAAAACAATGTTTGGGTTAGTTTCAGGTCAGGACAGGTTAATAAGTTGATATACCACAAAAGTGAAGACCGGCATAAATACCTGAGATCTTATTCCATAATAAGACCTGAAAATCATACCAGTTTGAATAATTATTCAATGAACGCATTTTGCGAAACCGGTGACGGGCTTATGCTGGCAGGAGGGGAACAAGGCATACTGGTTGTAAATGATACAAGTATGACATTTTTTTTGCCTCGAAAATATCAAAGCAGTGTGGTATTGGTCTGGTCGATATATGAAGACAGGCAAGGTAATATTTGGGTAGGTACAAACGGCTATGGCCTTTTTGTGTATGACAGGAAAACCCAAAAAATAAAAAATTACAGGAATGATATTAATGACTCAACAACTATCAGTAACAATAAGATATGGAAGATATTTGAAGATAGTGGCGGCAGAATTTGGTTGGGTACTGATAAAGGATTGATACAAGCTATCGGTGAGCAGCCGGTATCGGAGTTGAGGTTCAGTAGGTTCGCTTTGCCGGGAAAGGCTGATCCGAACATATGGAGTATAAATGAGGATAATTACGGTAACCTGTGGATCGGTACTACAGGCAATGGTGTTTATAAGATCGCATTGGTATCAATGCAGGCGGAAAGAATAGATAAGATAAAAGCCAAGGTTATATCAACTATAGTTTTTGATAAAAGCGGGGATGCGTGGATAAGTACCAACGGTGGGTTGTATAAATATTGCCCGGAAGACAATACGGTTAATTATTACTCAGAAGATGACGGCCTGTTGAATAATGATTTTAATTACAACGCCGGTGCCGTTACAGCACAAGGCAACATATTTTTAGGAACAAAAACCGGGCTGGTCTATTTCGACCCGCAAAAGATCACACATAATAGTATCAGCAAGTCGCAAGTTGCGTTAACCTCATTGGTTATTGAGGGGAATGACTCTACACAGGCATTATATAACAGCAGAGATATTATCCTGCCGTATAACAAAAATAATTTCAGTATTGATTTCGCACTACTTGACTATTCAACCACAAAACCTTTCATGTACAGGTACAGGTTGAAAAACTATAGTAATAACTGGACATATTTATCACGCAACCAGAACAGGGCCGTATTCAATCATGTAGCGCCGGGCGAGTACCGGTTTGTTGTTGAAGGCAGCGCCGACGGCATAAACTGGCATGGGCAGGAAAAAGAACTGAAGATAGTGATCAGGCCTGCTTTCTGGCAGATGCCTGCATTTTGGATAGTCGCTGTCCTTTCAGCCATTTTGGGCATGATAATAATCGTAAGGATCAGGTTTGTAAGAGCGATCGCAGCAGAGCGAGCACAGCGTAGTATTGAGAAAAGGATCGCGGAGCTGGAATTACAGGCGTTACAGGCACAAATGAACCCGCACTTCATTTTTAATACCATGAATTCGATACAGCACTTTATACTAAACCATAATGAAATAGAGGCGAATGACTACTTATCAAGGTTTGCCCGCCTGATGAGGATTGTACTTGAATCGTCTAAAAATAAGTATATAGCGCTTAATGTTGAGCTGGAACAATCTGAACTTTATTTGTCACTGGAACAGTTACGGTTTGAAGACAGTTTCGATTACGTAATAGAAGTAGATAATGATATTCATCCTGAACATGTCATGATACCGTCAATGTTGATACAGCCCATGCTTGAAAACGCTATAAAACACGGTCTTTCAAAAAAGCCTTCTGGGGGCTTGCTGCGTCTTATTATTGACAAAAAAAACAATAAAGAAGATTATATAAGAGTTATAATAGATGACAATGGTATAGGTAGAGAAAAGGCGAATAGGGCCAGGAGTAATGACGGACATGTTTCGAGGGGAATACAGATAATTGAAGACAGGATAAAAACATATAACTTTATAGAGCAGAGAAAGATTGGCATACTCTTTGTCGATAAAAAGTATCCGGAAGAGGGTACAAGAGTAGAGATTGAAATACCTATAGAGCCCTGAGCAACTTTTAAAATTGTTTAGCCATGTTAAGATCCGTAATAATAGATGATGAAAAGAAAAGCCGTAACACCCTTGCTACATTGATCGAAAGATATTCAGAAGGGGTGGTAGTGTGCGGGGAAGCTACATGTGTGTCGCACGGAGTTAAGATCATAAACGAGGTAAAGCCCAAACTTGTTTTCCTGGATATTTCAATGCCGGATGGCAGCGGTTTCGACTTGCTGGATAAATTCAGGCATAAAGATTTTGAGCTGATATTTACCACCGCGTATAGTGAATACGCTATAAAAGCAATAAAGGCACAGGCAATAGATTATCTATTGAAACCAATAAATATCCTGGAATTGCAAAACGCTATCAGTAAGGTTATGGACAGGGCTGTCACTTCCGCAGAAGCTCAGAGTAATTCGCTAAGACTCATCAATAACAATGCCCAGCAAAAACACCCGGATACTATCGCAGTATCTGTAAATGGTGGGTTGGAATTTCTGAGGTTGTCAGATGTTGTGCATCTTGTTGCGAAGGGTGCTTATACAACTATTTATTGCAGAGATAATAAAGTCATATTAAGCTCTCACTCATTGAAAGAGTATGAAGAGTTATTGCCTTCTGAATATTTTTACAGGACACACCATTCTCACATGGTCAACCTTACTCACATAAAATATTATCACAGGGGCGATGGCGGGTATATTATTATGAATGACAACACTGAAGTAGCCTTGTCAAGAAGAAAGAAGAAAGATTTCTTGTCGCTTTTTCAGGCATGATTCCTTCACACTTCCACGTATGTGAACTCAAAATAGTAAGTATGCTCAGTCTCGCTTGTATATAGCGTAGTCATCGCCGCACCCGGCAACAAAATGATATGTGCAGCTTTGTATTTCAGGAAGCGCTTCTGCCTCCGATTTGATGTAGTACGCGGCATCTTCAGCGTTGCACCTGTTAGTGGTGTAATGCATCTTTTCCGCAATATAGTAGTAATAAAATGCCTCGTCTGAAAAGGCTATGGAGCTTCCAGCCGGAATTTGTTTTAGTCCTGCAGACTGGGTGTTGTATGTGGCGTTTACGTCATAGCCATATACCGCTATATATGCATTAGACCTGTTCCATGAAAACTGGTACCCTGAATACAATAATACCGGCACAATAAACAGGGGCATTTTAACAGCAGCCTTCAATTGACCGGAACTAATATTATCAGCGATGTAATTGAGCAATACGTAAAATGTATACACGCAACAGGCAACAGTGAAGCTGAAATGAATAATAAGTGTACGATGAAACGGTGTGAGCAGCAAAACCATACTGTATAATATATAACTACCCCAAACAGATAGGTATAGAACAGCGATCAGCCTGTTCATCCGGTTTTTAGTAAATAACAGCATAAGCGGACTGACAAATACGATATAACTAATTGTTACCCCGAAGCCGGAATAGGCGCCAAAGCAGTCGCTGATGAAACGTACAAATGATGAACTGAACTGCGGGATAAAGTCCCATACGTTATCTACCGATGATAGTACCCATTTATTATTGGTAAAGGCTTCCAGGCCCGAAAAGCATAACGCAGGCATATACCAGGTGTACACAACTACCGCCAAGGCAAGTTGATGCTTTATATAACCAGTGTCCCATTTACGTATGTAGAGGAAGTATATTAATTGGTAAACCAGTTGTGCAAGATATAGGTAGATATAGCTGTGCAGCAAAATAAACCCTACTGCGTTAGCTGCGGTATTAATTGCAAGGTAGCGCGACTTATTATTTTTTGTGTGCCACAATACAGAAACCATGGCAATCCAGCCGCAGAACAGGATGGGCTCATAGCTGCGAGCCTGTGCCGCAAATCCCCATGTTTGAAATTGCAGCGCTACAGGAATAAGTGCTATGAACGCAAACAGGTGGTTTTTTATGACCTTGCTTAGAAAGTAAAATACAGTGACCATTACTCCCACGTATGATAAGAGCGACATCAACCTTCCTGACGCTACAAAATCACCATACCAACTAAACAGTATATTGTTGAATACATTGTAGCCAATATGATTGTTGGGCAGCATATAGTAAGACAGTGTTCTGAATACCGGCATCCCGGCGCAGTTAACTGCGGAAAATACCTCGTCGTATGCAGGAGCCATTGCCAGCCACTCCATGATACCTAAAGCAATTGATGTTGCTACAATTGCCAGGTACCAATAGACCGTGCTGCGGGAAAAAGTGAAGGTAAAAGTGCTATTGTTTGTTGTATACTTTTTGCGGTTGATTACCAGGTAGGCGCCCCCCGCTAATGACATTAAAGTACCTGCTCCTGCAAAAATATTCCCCTTGTTTTTTACTGTTTGGGTAAAAAAATAGGTGCCCCACTGCTGCTGTTTGTAAAAGCAGGGGCCGAGGTTAATATACCATTCACTTAAGGATTGGTAGTTGCTCAACAGGTAAAAAACACAAAACACCGTAGCTGCCAGCAGATACATAACGATAGCCGCTACAAACACTTTCTTATGTACCGTAGTACAAGTGAAAGAATATGTTTTCTGCTCCATAAGTTGTTATGAGTTTTTTGAACCTCTGACTATTGGAGTGTAAAGTATTATTTTTTTTAAAGAGTTCTGCCTTGCGGGAATATTCACTACAGAATACATACGATGTGCACCAATTATCTAATCCCCTATAACAAACCTCTATCTGGTATCAATTTAAAAATCCGCATCTTTATTACTCGAAAAATGTAACAATTATGGAATACAGGAGAATGGGTAAAACAGGTTTGCAACTGAGCGTACTTTCATATGGCTCATGGGTAACCTTTGCCAAGCAAATAGATGATGGAATATCTGACAGGCTGATGAGCATTGCTTATGATAATGGTATCAACTTCTTCGACAATGCGGAGGTGTATGCCAAAGGTGAGTCGGAAAAGATGATGGGGCGTGTGCTGAAAAGTAAGAACTGGGAGCGTTCATCATATGTAGTATCCAGCAAGGTGTTTTTTGGCTGGCATGGCGGCGACAATAATAAGCCCAACCAGAACGGACTGAGCCGCAAGCATATAGTAGAGGCTTGTGATGAGGCACTGGAAAGGCTGCAGGTAGACTACCTGGACCTGTATTACTGCCACCGTCCTGATAAGAATACCCCGATAGAAGAAGTGGTATGGACGATGAACCAGCTCATCAACCGTGGCAAGATATTGTATTGGGGTACCAGCGAGTGGAGTGGCCCGGAAATTATGGAGGCCCATATGGTGGCTAAAGATCTGCGCCTGATAGGCCCCGCAATGGAGCAACCACAGTATAACCTGTTTGAGCGACATAAAATGGAGGTAGACTACTATACTATATTTAAGAATATAGGTATGGGTACCACCATCTGGAGCCCGTTGGCATCAGGACTGCTTACGGGTAAATATAATGATGGTATTCCTGCAGACTCAAGGCTGGGACTGGAAGGGTTTGAGTGGCTGAAAGACAGAACCCTGAGCGACGCTCGCATACAAAGCGTGCGCAACCTGGATAAGGTGGCCAAAGACCTCGGCACTTCGCTGGCTACATTGAGCATTGCATGGTGTATCCGCAACCCGAATGTGACCAGTGCCATACTGGGTGCTACCAAAGAGGCACAATTGACAGAAAACCTGAAAGCGCTGGATGTATTGCCAAAATTGACGGATGAAGTAATGGAGGAGATAGATAATATTATGGGTACGAAACCTGTTTTGCCGCAGTATTAATGCTGATGCTATAACACTATTGCCTTCACCACCATATAGTATATAGGCATGCCAATTGTAATATTTACAGGGAAGGTAACTGCTAACGCCATAGGTATAAACAACCCGGGATTGGCTTTAGGGACTGCTATTTTCATTGCAGCAGGTACAGCAATATATGATGCACTTGCTGCTAGTATTGAGAATATAAAGCGGTTACTGATGTCATCTGTAACCAAAGAGCTGAGTACTGCCACAACACAACCGTTTACAATTGGTATAGCTATTGAGAATGCCAGTGGGAACCAGCCTTCTGCAATCAGTGATTTTAGTTTGCGCCCGCTTACAATGCCCATGTCTAATAAGAATATGGCCAAAAAGCCTTTAAACAGATCGTTGGTAAATGGTTTGATGCCTTCAGCTTGTTCTGCGCTTGCCATAAAGCCAATGATCAGGCTGCCAATAATCAACAGCACACTACCATTTGTAAGTGAGTGAGTAAGGGCTTGCTGCTTGTTGATGTTCTGATCTTTCTTGTTGCAAAATGAAATGAGCAACAAACCGGCAATGATGGCAGGAGATTCCATAAGTGCCATTATGGCTACCATATGCCCGTTCAGTTTCAGGTTGTTCATCTCAAGAAAAGATACTGCAGTTACAAAGGTTACAGCACTAACTGAACCATAAGCTGCAGCAATAGCTCCCGCATCATAGATGTTAAGCTTACGTCTTAATACAACAAAGGTATAAAGAGGAATAGCCGCTGCTATCAATATCCCGAACCCCATTGACATAATTATCTCAGTTGATAGTTCTTCATGAGATAACTCTTGCCCACCTTTAAACCCAATTGCAAAGAGCAGATAAAGAGAAATGAACTTTGATGAGCCTGGCGGTATCTCCAGATCACTTTTTACCAGAACTGCTAAAATGCCTAGAATAAAAAATAGTAATGCGGGGTTAGTTAAATTGTCCGCTAGCAAATCAAAGCTCATAATCTCGTTTTAAAGTATTTCAATGTTAATATCAGATTTGATGATTATTTTACAATCCCGCTCTTTGCACTCACTAATTATATTTAGTATCTCTTCTCGTGTCCTTTTCAGTTGTTTTATTCTTGTTACTGAATCCTGCGGTGTAATACCTAAGCGTTCTTGCTGGCTAAAAATCCTGTTGCTGTGAAACCTGATCTTGTCATCAACGAGTGTTAGTAACACTTCTCTTGCTTCAATAGTACTGAATGTGCCATCCAGCAGGCTTACTTGTTTTTTTACAATTGTATTCATAACAGTTAAGATTGGTTATATAATATATTACTATTGTCCTTGCCCTAGTGAGTAGCCACGTACCCCTTCAAAGCTGTATAGGTTTTCTGTCTTTACTATATCAATGCCATTTTTATCTCCGTCAGCCAGAATAGCTATTATGTCTGCCTTACTTATCGGTGTTTCGTTTGTGCTTTCAAAGCGACATCGCCAGTGGTCTGTACAGAATGTTTCTTCAAATCCATTAGGCCACACTTTTACGCCTCTATTGGTAATCATCTGTAGCTTAATATGTTCTTTTTCGAGCTTCAGTAGTTGTGTTGCCAATTCTTCAGGATTCGTTCCTGCCCAGTGTGTAAATACATCTACCCCATGCAGTGCTTTGGCGGCCTGTGCTTTTCTTTGGTAAACAGGCATTTTGAAAGAGCTGTTTGCCCCATATTGTACGGCGTTTAACTCAGTGGGCTTGCTACCCAGATTGCTTATTACAGCATCTGCAAACTCAATTGTACCAACCTTACTTTTGCTGGTTCCCTCTTTGTAAATATCTACTGTATGTATACCCTGTTCTATTGTACTCAGCCATGCATTTTGTATCAGCTCTGCTATATCGCCTTGCCCTATATGGTTCAGCATCATTATTGCGCCATTTAGTAAGCCTGAGGGGTTGGCTATATTTTTGCCAGCAATGTCAGGAGCAGAACCGTGTATTGCTTCGAACATGGCACAGCCTGCGCCTATATTGGCACTACCTGCAAGCCCTACAGAGCCTGTTATTTGTGCAGCGATGTCAGAAAGTACATCACCATATAAGTTGGGCATTACAATTACATCAAAATGTTCAGGTGTATCTGCCAGCTTTGCTGCACCAATATCTATGATCCAATGTTCATGCTCAATTTCAGGATATTCTGACGCTATCTCATTATACACTTTATGAAATAGTCCATCTGTCTGTTTCATTATGTTATCCTTTGTAAAGCAGGTTACTTTTTTACGACCGTAGTGTTTTGCATATTCAAATGCGTAACGAATAATCTTTTCACAACCCGGCCTGCTGATGAGCTTAAGACATTGTACTACTTCATCTGTCTGTTGATGCTCGATACCTGCATAAAGGTCTTCTTCATTCTCTCGTATGATTACCGTATCCATGACAGGGTGCTTGGTAGCTATAAACGGGTGCATACTGCGGCATGGCCTTACATTTGCAAATAAGCCAAGCGTCTTTCTCATGGTTACGTTCAGGCTTTTGTATCCACCTCCTTGTGGTGTAGTTACCGGTGCTTTTAAGAATATCTTGTTAGCGCGTATTGAGTCCCAAGACTCTTTGGAAATACCGGAAGTATTGCCTGATAAATAAACTTTTTCACCTATTTCTATTTCCTCGTACTCTAGTGCTGCTCCTGCTGCTTTTAGAACTTTCAGTGTTGCGTCCATTATTTCCGGCCCGATGCCGTCTCCTTTTGCGATAGTTATTTTTCTCATAGTATATTTTTTTTCGGGGGCAAATATCAGTCGTTAGATTCATTTAATTATATTTATACTTAAAATGAAAATCATAAATTTTATTTATGAATTATACTTTGCATCAATTACAGATATTCCAGAAAATAGCGCAAACAAAGAGCGTTACCAAGGCTGCAGATGAGCTGCACCTCACTCAACCGGCAGTATCTATTCAGCTAAAAAATTTTCAGGCACAGTTTGATATTCCGCTTACTGAAGTGATTGGGCGTAATATTTATATCACTGATTTTGGAAAAGAGATCGCTGCTGCTGCTGAGAAGATATTAGAGCAGGTATACAACATTAATTACAAAACACTCGCTTACCGGGGAGCACTTACAGGTAAGTTGAAAATATCTGTCGTTTCTACCGGTAAATATGTAATGCCTTATTTTATTTCTGATTTTATCAACCAGAACCCAGGTATAGAATTGGAAATGGATGTAACGAATAAAACCAAAGTGATTGAGACTGTTGCCGGTAATGAAGTAGACTTTGCGTTGGTGTCAATACTGCCCAGAAAACTTCGTATAGAACATATGCCTTTACTGAAAAACAAACTGTACCTGGTTGGAAACAGTAAAGCGAAACACGTTATCAAAATGAACAGCAAAAAATCATTGAGCGATCTGCCATTTATTTTCAGGGAAAAGGGTTCAGGTACCAGACAGGTAATGGAGCAATTCTTTACAGACAAAGAAATCTCTGTATTGAGAAAATTGGAATTAACTTCAAACGAAGCTGTAAAACAGGCACTGCTTGCCAATTTAGGCTACTCAATAATGCCATTGATAGGCATAAAAAACGAGCTTCAGAACAACGATCTGAAAATAATACCATACAAAGGGTTGCCCATAGAAACCCAATGGAGCCTGATATGGCTGAAAGGCAAAAAGCACTCAAATGTGGCTATTGCGTTTTTAGAATATTTAAAAGAGGTTAAAAAAGGCATTTTGACTAATATTTTTAAATGGTATGAAGATTATTGATTATAGGTTAGTTCTGCATTACATTACGAGCTTCTTTTTATATTTTTGCAGGCTTACCGATTGATTATGATAGCACTGGGTGGAAAACCTTTGGATTTAGATGCGTTTGAACAAATTGTCCTTTACCAGAAAGAGGTCAACCTGACTGCTTCTGCCGTAAAGGAAGCCACTCGCAGTTATGAGTTTCTTAAAGCTTTCTCGCAAGACAAGCTGATATATGGTATCAATACCGGTTTTGGCCCTATGGCGCAATACCGTATTAACGACGAGGACAAAAAGAGCCTGCAATACAACCTGATACGCAGCCACAGCTCCGGTATGGGCGATATGCTGAATACCATTCAGAGTCGCGCCATGATGCTGGCCCGCCTGCATACGCTGGTGCTGGGTTACTCTGGAGTGCATCCTGACCTGGTACAACTCATGACCGATCTCATTAATAATGAGGCGTATCCTTGTATATACGCGCATGGTGGTGTTGGTGCAAGCGGCGACCTGGTGCAACTGGCGCACCTGGCACTCGGGCTGATAGGTGAGGGTGAGTTCCATTTCAGGGGGGAGATAGTGCCTGCCGAAGAGGTATATAAAGAACTGGGTTTAAACCCACTGGATATAAACGGTCGTGAGGGCCTTGCTTTGATGAACGGTACATCGTCAATGACGGGTATAGGGGGTATCAATGTTATCAGGGCGCACAGGCTGGTGGTGTGGAGTATGCTGCTCTCGCTGATGGTGAACGAGATGATGGAGGCATATGATGACCACTTCTCTGCCGAACTGAACAACGTAAAGCGCCACAACGGGCAACGTGCTGTTGCAGAGTGGATGAGGATACTGGGTGATGACAGCCAACTGATGCGTAAGCGTCATGAGCACCTGTATGAGAAGAAAGTAACGGAAACGGTTGTAGAAGATAAGGTACAGGAATACTATTCATTGCGTTGCGTACCCCAGATACTCGGACCGATATTTGATACAGTGCTGAATGCAGAAAAAGTAATTATAGACGAGCTGAACTCTGTAAACGACAACCCTGTTGTTGATTATAAGAACCAGAATATATTCCACGGAGGTAATTTCCATGGCGATTATGTGGCACTGGAAATGGATAAGCTGAAAGTGGCGGTTACCAAACTGTCTATGCTGTCTGAGCGCCAGTTGAACTTTTTGCTGAACCCTGCGTTGAACAAGAAACTACCTGCTTTTGCTAACGCGGGCAGGTTGGGGCTGAACTTTGGCATACAGGGTATGCAATACCCGGCTACTTCTACCGTGGCTGAAAACCAAACCCTCAGCAACCCGATGTATATACACAGTATCCCGAATAATAATGACAATCAGGATATTGTGAGCATGGGTACCAATGCCGCTATGATGTGCAGCCGTGTGATAGATAATGCTTACGAGGTGCTGGCGGTAGAGGCCATAGCACTGGTACAGGCAATTGACATCAGGGGTATAGCAGACAGGCTGGCGCCATCCACCCGCTGGATGTATGATGGCGTTCGTGAGCTGTTCCCTTATTTTAAAGAGGATTTCGCTCCATCGCCCAATATGCGTGCGGTAAAAACATGGATGAAGGATACAGATATAGTAGCACATTTTAAAAAGAAGATATAACCGGCATGGAAAACAAATTTGCATTAGTAACAGGTGGTTCAAGAGGAATAGGCAGGGCTTGCTGCATAAAGCTGGCCGAAATGGGATATAATGTACTGGTGAACTACAGGGGTAATAAAGAGGCCGCTGACGAAACCGTGAAGCTGGTGCAGACACATGGTGTTGCCGGTGAGGCGATACAGTTTGACGTGTCGAACAAAGAAGAGATAAAAACAGTACTGTCTGCATGGCAGGAGGTAAATAAAGAAGCCATTATAGAAGTGCTGGTGAATAACGCAGGTGTGCGCCAGGACACGCTCATGATGAGTATGACAGACGAGCAGTGGGAAGGTGTTATGGATACCAGCATGAATGGTATGTATTACGTTACCAAGCAGGTGCTGAACAACATGCTGATGAACCGTTACGGACGTATCATAAATATGGTATCCGTAAGTGGCCTGAAAGGGCAGCCCGGCCAGGTGAACTACTCCGCCGCCAAAGCGGGTATGATAGGTGCTACCAAAGCGCTGGGCCAGGAAATAGCCAAACGTAATGTTACAGTGAATGCCATTGCTCCTGGTTTTATTAAAACAGATATGACCGAAGAGCTGAACGAAGCTGACCTGAAAAAGATGATACCTATGCAACGTTTCGGCGAAGCGCAGGAAGTAGCTGATCTTGTCGGTTTCCTTGCATCGAAAAATGCAGGATACATCACCGGACAGGTTATTTCTATCAATGGAGGGCTATATACATAGAGAGATAACTCATTCCAAATTTATCCATTCCTTATACTCATCATGTAAACTACGTTGAGGTTGTTACAGAGACTCTTTGATAAAGGAAAATTATTTAACTGATATTGCAACATTACCTACCTTCTGTCCTAGCTCTACATATTTATGAGCATCAATAATATTTTCCAATGGAAATATTTTATCAATTACAGGTTTGAAGTAGCCTCCTTCTGTTATTTCTTTCAAAAAAATAAGATCCTCATTTGTCCAATAGAAATTTGATGAAGCAACAATCACTTTTTTGCGACTAAACAGAGAGGTCAAAACAGCATAATAAATATCGGAAACTCCGAATTCTGTTAGCAGGTATTTACCATTGGTGCTTAACAAGTCCATGCATTTTTTCATTGAGGTTTTACCAACAGTATCAAATATCAGATCATACTTTTTACTGCTTAGTGTAAAATCCTGCTTTGTCCGATCAATTACATAATCAGCTCCGATTGACTCCACAAGAGATAAATTTTTAGTGCTACAAACCCCTGTAACTTCTGCTCCAAAATACTTAGCAAGTTGAATAGCAGAGGTGCCTACAGCTCCTGATGCACCATAGATTAAGACCTTATCACCATTTTTAATTTTGCCTTTTTTCTTTATAAAAGTAAGAGAGGAAAGAGGACCATTGACTAGACAAGCTGATTCTTCAAAAGTCATGTTCTTAGGCTTTAAGTATATGAGCCCGTTCTCAGGGATACACTTATATTCAGCATATGCACCAAAATTTAGTCCTGTATATCCGAATATATGTTGACCAACTTTATACTTTCTAACGTTTGACCCAACAGATTCAATTACCCCTGAAAGCTCAATACCCAATACTGGATACTTTGGTTTTCTAAAGCCAAACATCAATCCAACAGGTATCTTTAATAAAGATGGATGATTAAACCCTCTCATCTTAGGGTCTTCAGCTGTAACTGATGTTGCGTGAATCCTCACAAGTACCTCATTACTTTTAGGTATCGGTTTTTGAATATCAGTTAAATGTAATACTTCTGGACTGCCATATTGCTCGAACACTACCGCTTTCATTTGTAATAATTATTTTAAATGTATTAAGCAAAATAAGGGCAATACTTCAAGGGGAAATTTGACATAGGTCAAATAATTACTTGACTATCATTTTTGCTCTAATTCTGGATAGTGTCTCCAGGGATACATTTAAATAAGATGCGATAATTGTAACAGGTAGTTTTTGGACGACCCATGGTTCTTTTTCGAGTAAATTCATATATCGTTGAGAAGCATCTTCGGTCTGAAACATTTTAAGTCTTTGCTCGAACCATACAGCATAGTATTCAATGAACATTTTATCAAGCATCATTACTTCAGTATGCTTTTCTTTAACTTTGTTAAATTTATTGTAGTCAATAACGGTTACATCTAGTTGAGTCAAGGCTTCTATATAAACTTCTGAAGGCTTCCTCATTATATAACTGTCTAACGATACTGCAACATCGTCGCGAAAATATATTTCAGTAGTAATCTCTTTTTCGTTATGTTTAAAATACTTTCTAGCAACTCCATCTTTGATTAAAAAGTGTGAGGTGCATATTTGTCCGGGTTTGAGTAAGAAAGTCTCTTTCAAAAATGTCTTGTCAATAAACCCTCCTTCTAGTTCTGCAAGAATTTCAGGGTGTAAAGAGCTGGAGAGATCTTTGATTCTTTTTAAATAAGGGCTCATTAATCCTATTTTGCAACTTTTATCTAATGTACTGAAATATATTGATCTAAAACTCTGCGCTATATTCTTGGATTACTTATCTATCTTGCTGGCTAGTATTTAACATGCTTTATTGCTTTCTACAAGTTATAATGAGGTCATTTTATTAAAAACGTATCCGTGATGTAGTTGGGTTGATCAGTATTTCGTTACGTATCTGCCCTTGTTGGTTACCTTGCATCGAGAAGCGCAGGTTACATCACCGGGCAGGTTATTTATATTAATGGGGGGTATATACTTAATAGACACTCTATTATGCCATTGGACTAGATGCGTCTATGTATCTTCATACTGACAATGCCATGACATACCGAACTGTTAAAATATGAGCAGGAAATCATTTAGCGTAATATTTTCGTAGTTTGGCGGTTGGTATAATTGTGAACGATGCTGAAGAAAATTAAAAACTGGTTATACAGATCAAAAGGCTTTGTGGCAGGTGTAGCACTGGCAGGTGTATTTTTTGTATTTATCCAGGCCCGTAATACTGATTCGTACTTTGAGATATCGAAGAACCTTGACATATTCAATTCCATCCTGAAGGAGCTTAATGTATTATACGTTGATCCGATAGAGCCGGGTAAACTTATCAAGTCTGGCGTAGACGAAATGCTGGCCAGCCTCGACCCGTACACTAATTATATTACCGAGTCGGATAAGGAAGAGTATGAATTTCAGACAACGGGCAAGTATGGTGGTATCGGAGCCAATATGCGCACTACGAAAGACAGTATTTATGTTGGTGACGTGTACGAAGGTAGCCCCGCCGATAAAGCAGGCCTTCATCCCGGCGACCTGGTTATATCCGTTGCCGGTAAGGAAGTGAAGGGCAAGAATACTGAAGAGATGGGGCTGCTGCTAAAAGGTTCACCAGGCACACAGGTAACTGTAAAGGTGAGAGATGTGTACACGGGTGTTGTTTCAGAAAAGATCATTACGCGTAGCGAAATAGAATTGTCAAGCGTGCCTTACGCCAGCCTTATAGGTGCGAAAAAGGACATAGCATATGTAAAGCTTACACAGTTTACACCGCATTGCAGCCGCCTGGTGAAAGATCACCTGGACAGCCTGAAAAAAATAAAGCCGGAGTTGAGTGGTGTAGTGTTAGACCTGAGGAATAATCCCGGTGGTTTACTGGATGAAGCTGTATCAGTTTGTAACCTGTTCATAGATAAGGGCCAGTTGGTGGTAAGTACCCGGGGTAAGCAAAAAGAATGGGAGAAAGATTTTAAAACCACACGTCAACCTTGGGATACAAAAATACCTGTGACGGTGCTCATCAACCGTGGTTCCGCCTCAGCGTCTGAGATAGTGGCAGGTACCATACAGGATCTTGACCGTGGTGTAGTGGTAGGTGAGCGCTCGTTTGGTAAAGGGCTGGTGCAGACCACCAGGCAATTAGGCTACAATTCTATACTTAAGCTGACCACTGCGAAGTATTACACCCCAAGCGGCAGGTGTATCCAGGCATTAGATTATTCTAACCGTAACCCTGACGGTAGCGTAGGTAAGATACCTGACTCGTTGAAAAAGGAGTATAAGACCACTAA
>ENA-OWNT01002404-OWNT01002404.1-seawater-metagenome-genome-assembly--contig:-NODE-2404-length-19657-cov-4.241164_pt1 | contig 19657 bp, 28 predicted proteins | sample MGYA00238136_ERZ651165 | MGnify/ENA primary metagenome ERZ651165 (study PRJEB26861, sample SAMN08777766) | seawater metagenome | isolation source: coastal seawater | place: USA: Florida | collected...
GTTGCCTATCAGGTGATGGCCGACCAAGCCACCCGTGTCATCGAGGCCGGTGGTGATTGGGAACAGTTTTGAATGGAGTTTTAACTGTAAGCATGGTGAATTTTTGAATTGTGAATTGTGATGCTGTGACCTCTGAATTATTTCACTCGACTTCCCAACCTCTAACTTCCAACCTCCAACCTCCAACCTTGATTCATTGGCCAACAATTCTGAACTTTGGGGCTTCGGACATACTGCAGGGTGCATGCGTGTTATTGTAGTGACCAGCGATGCTTGTATGGCGAGATAATCAGCTTTTTAGAGCACGATGCGTTCTGTCACAGCATTTGTGTTGTGCACGTAACATCGATGCAAGGTGCATCGAAGACCATACGAAAGCACGAACGCAAAAGTTAAAGAAAGGTCCAACGGTTCAATGAATGAAGGAAGGAAGGAATCAGTAATAAGGAAGTGAAGAATAATAACTGGGCCACGACAATGCAGTGAATGGTTGGATAGTCCGAAGTGGTTCGCGAATTGCATCGATGTTGAAAGGGCTGCTCGAGTACGGAACGTGGAGGACGTTGTCCTGTGTGTGAAGCTGTGGCAATTGAACTGTGACCCCGTAGCCTGTGACGCAGATCAGCCAGCTCACTCTGCGAAAATTTTGAGTGAGTGACAGTGACTGACTGACTGACTGACTGACTGACTGACTGCGGGTGACTGACTGATGGTGACTGGCTGACAGTGACTGACTGGAAGGATGAAACGGACTGTTCGTTGCTCGTTGCTCGTCGTCCGTTTGTCGGTTGGTCGTTTGTCGGTTGGTCGTTGTTCGTTGTCGTCGCCGTTGGTTGTCGCTGTTCGTTGTCGGCGTTGTTCGTCGTCGTCGTTGTTCGTTTTCGGTTTGGGAGCTGCGCTGTGTGGAGAAAGGTGCTGGCCAAATCAGTTGCGCGAGGTTGCGTATCCTCGTGTCGTGGTTGGTGAGACTCCTGTGCGCACGTGCTGGGCGTGTGTGATGCGAATAGATGCGGCACGTTGAGCGGTTTGAATCTGCCGCACAGAGCATTGGCAGTTCAATCAAAAAGTATTTCCAAGCTCACGGCAGTTCAGAGGCATCCATGCGGACAGAGCGTGGAAGCAGAGTGCAAGCTATGATTCGCAGTATGCGCCTGCGGCGTATCAACTGGGCATGGCTGTGTGAGAAGCAACGCGTGTTGTTGTTTTCGAAGACACGCAGCCAACACATTCAAACGATTCAGCAGTATTTATTTTCATGATTACCGTGTGGCAATTCCCTGCAAAATCCACTAAAAATTCCGCCTGCGGTATGGGGCATTGATCGCAGTTGTACCCTTGCGCCACCTGGAGTCTAGAACGATGTCTGATGCTCCCGACACGTCGGTTCCAGTCGGCAACACGGGAGCTCAAAGTTCTACGGCCGAGTCAGGCATAGGTGCCACCACTCCGGACGCTGGTGTTGATGATCAAAACCAGCGCCGTGACAAGCGTCACCACCACAAACACCGCAAACACCACCATGCCAAGTCCAATTCACAGGATGAGCACAAACCGAACAAACCTGATTTACACGATGTTGTGTTGGATGGCGAGTCAAAAACTGCTGCAAGTGCAACAAGTTCAAACATTGAAGCGACTCCCGTCGCAAAAAGTATTCGACGAGCCTCGATGATACCTCCAGGAGTTGTCGTCAATCGGCAGCAGACGATGTCGACGCAACACATCCAACAACACAACAAAGTCATCAACTGGTTGGCACACTCAGCGAACCTTCATTCTACAGTACATCACGGCGTGGCAAAAGACGTACCAGTGGCCAAGCCGCTCACAGCCGACAATCTAGCGCAGCACAAGCGCATACGTCGTCGTGAAAGGTCTCGCCCGGACAGGTCTCGCCCAGGCTCCGCTCATTCAAGAACGCATTTCTTTTCCGCATCATCCAAAACCTTAGAAGCTGAGTTGTCGTTTCAAGAAATGGTTGATTCGCTAGAACATGATATTGGTGAAGCTATGGCTCTGGTATGATCGCTGTTGCAAAGCACGCTCCAAAATGCATCCCACTTTTTTCGACATTGATTTTCTTTTCACTTGAACAGGCCGTTTCTCGAAAAGAAAGTTCCCAAAGCACCTATGAGCAGCGCAGGCGAAAGGCTTGCGTGAAAGGTGTGCGGGACAAGGTTGCAAATGTGGTAGACTCCACGTGGGCACAGAACATTATTACGGCCCTCGTGGTCCTCAACGCCATTTTGATTGGCATCGAAACGGACTATGGTCCGACTGGTTTCTACTGTGAAGGTGGCACCGAGGGCCACGACTGCAATGAAGATAGTATGATGGCCGCTTTTTATGTGGACACAGTCATTGTGGGCATTTTCAATCTCGAAATTGTTTTGAAACGTAAGCGAAGCACCCACACCATGTTTGGCCGCCAAAAAGTAGGGCTTAAATGTTGTCTTTGCCTGATCTTCCATAGTTTTTGCGCACGGAGAAAACTTTTTCAAGGACGGGTGGAACATTTTCGATTTTGTGGTCATTTTACTGTCGGATATGGACCTTGTGCTGGGTGCCGTTCCAGGCATTGATTTGCAGGCTGGGCTTAGCGCTGTGCGGCTATTGAGAGTGGTACGCATTTTCCGACTTTTGAAGTCGGTTCGCGAGCTACAGGAGCTAACTGAGGTGCGTGTTTGAGGAGCTGTAACGTCTGGCGTCATCACAAAGCTTTATCTTATGGTCTCTGTGTTGTCAAAGGCATTCGTCAGCAGTGCACCTGGTGTTATGTGGGTTGGTGTTCTACTCGTGATGATGTTCCTCGTATTCAGTGTTGTCGGAACTGTCTCGTTCGGGCTCAATACTGGTGAGGCCATTCAACAGGCCGAGTACTCGGAATGGTTCGGGTAAGTGCGGTGGAGTGTCAACTGCCATCTTCAAGGGAGGTGACAGCATTTTTCATTTCTGTGCCTCAGGACTGTGGGGTCGTCCATGTACTCTCTGTTTCAAATCATGACATTAGAGTCGTGGAGTATGGGCATTGTGCGAGAGGTGCGTTACGAACACCGTGTGCGTCCGAATGAAGGTCCCCGCTCACGCCATCCCTACGATGGCCCGCTGTAACTGCAGGTCATGCATGAGTGGAACTACTCTTGGCTTTTCTTCGTTACATGGATTTGCTTGTCATCATATGGCATTCTGAACTTACTTGCATCCGTTTTCGTTGAAAAAATCATCGAAGCGAAAGAAAAGGTACGCTATTGTGTACTTCCTGCTGTTTTATTTTTGTTCCACCTGAAACTGTCATCCGTGGACCAGACCGAGGAGCAAAAGAAAGCCCAAACCTCATTGGAGAGGAAAGAAGTCACTTCTCTGTTACATGACTACTTTTATCAAATGTCTTCCAATGATGATGGGTTGAACCTTGAGGAGCTGAAGGAGGGAGTCAAACAAGAACCCTTGTTTCGTCGAATTCTGTCCGATACTGGGTGCGTTGATCACATGTCCCATGCTTCACACTCGGGTGCAAACTCCAAACTAATCGCTGCGCTCCTCCGTTTGTGTATGATGTAGCTGGATGAAAGATGGCTCACAAGCCGTGGACACACTGTTTGAAATTCTCGATATCAACGGCGATGGTCTAGTGAACTACTACGAATTTCTGAACATTGCCCTATCGACGGTGAGTGAGCATACTGCGGACTCTTCGAAATATGTTGGAAATATGATGTCTACATACCTAACATTTGAACGTAGGATGATGCTCTGACGAAGGAGGATATTCTCAAGCAGCGACTGAATCTCAAGGGGAAAATGGATGATTTGTTTTCGGAGCTGAACACTTTGGACAAAAATATCGTTGATGTGCTTGACATCACTGACGATCAAAGCGTCAGCGATGGAAAAGATGGGCGAAGCGAGAATGACACGTCTCCCAGCGGGGGCGGTGCTCTGTCGACCGTGAAAGAGGAACAGCCTCGCGATCTTGAGAGCAAACATCGCGACGTGACAGCCTCCTCTGTCGTCCATGCAGCAACCCATCATATTTTTGCAGACTGTTCAAGGGAAGAACTTACCAAAATTTGCGTCAATGCCAGTGTGATGACCGAACACGAAGCTTCATTGAGCGCAGCCAATGTGTCCGAGAAGGATATGCTTCAACGGCTCGAGCGCAAGATGCGCCGTACCCTCATGTGGTGGTCCAATTAATCGTGGGCAAAATAAGTAATTTTATTGATGAAATTTGTGGAATATTGCAAAACGCACCGCTGGGTGTCACACTCGATCGAGTGTTGCCACGCCAACTAACTGCAAACCAGCTCCAAGAACAGAGCGTGCCGCTTTGCAGATCTCAAGACGGAATGCTTGGCGATGGTGGCCTAAAATTCGCTCCGTCCCGTAAAATCTGTGAAAGCATGTCGCCGTTGTGAACAGGTACTCGCACAGTCCATTGAGTTGGTACCTAATTCGTCAAACACATCAAGTTACGACGCGTCAAACAAAGCAAAAAACATCTAGCTTCACACTCACGTCGAAGAAACTTGGTCGATGACATCCGGAAACATGGCAATGTGGAGGAGCATGTCCCGTTCTGCGTCAGAACATTCTTCCACTAATTCGTGCTGGACATCAAACATGGTGGACGATTCTTCGGTGCTTGCCGTCTGTGACGCGTTAAGGAGCTGAGTTAAGCGACCGTAAGCGTACAAAATGCGAACGCAACTGTTACTTCGTCCTCCGTCCACGGACATGAGTGCATCTACAGAAAAAGAGTAGTCGGTACTCATGCCGTGTGACAAGTCGAAAAACCTATGGTGCACTCAGTATTAAGCACCGCTTTGGAAGCATGGCGACAATCCAGTGACATTGTCACACCTAAGTGCCCCTGCACCCAAAGTTCGTGCGACTTCACGCTGACTATCAGTAGCGGTTGAGAGGTCCACTTCGCCGCCAGCAAGTGCATGTGTAGAACCGGCATCTCGCGCCATTGTGTGGGATAATGCTGCCTCATAAGACTGCTGGAGTAAATCTGCCAGCAATGGCGTTCCACCGTCACGTGAGCTCATTTTACGCCCGTCCTCACCCAGGATGAGGCCGAAGGGAATATGGCGGACCTTTCACAATCAATACATTGCCCTCATCAACTTAGCGCACACGCCCATGCCAATAAATGTGCATCGTACCTCGACAGTGTCAGGATTCCACCACCCGGCACGACGGGCGATCTCAAATACCTTCAACAAGTTGAAACACAGCGAATCGACGACAATGAAATCAAGTCTGTGTTGATGTTGTCAAATACTGCTGATACATCAACATACAGAACGCAAGGCCGAACCTGCTCGAAGTGCCAGCTTTGGGCGTGGTCCACAACATACAGGACACGGTCATAGCCCTGGTCAAGCCCTACATCATCGGCGGGAGATCGTTGAAATTGCCTGGTGGGAAAGTATGCAGCAACTCGCAAGCTGGTACGTACGGTGGCGCAAGGCTGCCAGGTCGGTGGTTGCATACAGGTAGCTTCCGTCTTTCTTTTGTACGATAGTTGGTGGCTTTTCTGGGCCATCGATAAAAATGCACTGAGCTCCGTCTGACTCCTTAAAAACGAGTGTGTCGCTTGCACTCTGATGCTCACCCAACTCTCGCTGGCTTGCATTCCGCAAGTCCGCAACGACTTCTGGCAGCATGGCGCTGTACATAGATTCGCCGCGTTCAACAAGACCGGTAACGCCCAGCTGTTTGAACAGCTTCTGAAAACTCCTCCGACTCACCTCACACACGAGCGCCCAATTGTGCCGAAGAGTTCCAATGGCCTCCTCGTCCGACGCCGAGCTTTGCTGCAACTCTTGGACATTGGTGTGGACGATTTTTGCAAATTCGGCGTCGGAATCGTATCTTTGTTTCGCAGCTGCGTACTCTTGTCCAAGGACGTCGGCATCGATGGGCAAAACGCAATCCTCCGATTGCAACTCTGATAGGGCGAGCGATGACAGCCAGTGCTTGTGGTGTTCGCTCTGCTGCAAGTGGGTCAGCACGATCGCCATTGGGGTGCCCCAATCACCAACATGGCTGACGCGATCGACTGAATGTCCTTGAAACTCGAGGACCCGACATATCGAATCACCAATGATGGCAGACCGCAAATGCCCAATGTGCAGTGCTTTGCACATATTCGGAGACGCAAAATCCACCAACACCCGTTGCCGCTTCGTGGACGTGGTAGCATGGTCTTCAAGTGCCTGACCATTTGTCGAGTCCAGGTTCGAATTCAGCACATTTGCGCATTGTGACAGCCACTGCGGGTTCAATGCAATGTTAAGAAAACCATTGCCCGACACATCAACACTCTCAATAACGCCATGTGCGTCACCCAAGGGTTGCCGGTCGGAGTTTTCGATCCCACTTTGAAGTTCGGTCCCGATCGCCGTTGCAATTTCATGTGGTGGTTGTCGAAGCACCCTCGCCAGTTGGAAGGCAATATTGCTTTGGAAATCGACTCCTTCGAACTTAGACCGGGTTATCACGGCTCTCGGGTGCGGCAGCGTCCCGTTTCTTGAGTGGGCTTTCGTCGTCGAGGTCGCTGCAGCCTCGAGTGCCGGGAAGGTGCGGCGAGCGGCGTCAATAACTGCCTCGCCCAACGTCCGGGTGACTCGGACTGACTTCATCGTTGCAAGCTATCCGCCCTTGAACCTACGCGGAGCCTGGCTAGGCCCACAGCGCATGATATCGCCTAGCTCACCACATCCCGGCCAATTCTTGTTTTTAACGTGTTTTATGTTTTGAACACGTCCTGATGAAGCACAAGCACGTGGACTTCGAACTTCGCAACAACTACTACAGAAATCCAAGCTCTCGTCCATGCACGGCGTATGCATGCTAAATTGTGGTTCTCATGCCACCCATCCCATCCCAAGGTTTTAATTCCCACCGCAGCTAGGTTAAGTCCATCAACTTTCACCGAGCATGACGGTGGCTTTCTCGGAACAGCAAGGTCCCGAGTGATGATAGGCGATCAAGACAAAAACACGCAGCTGCAACCAACAAACACGAGCCGTGTAACATCTGTCTCTCGACTGTGTCGACTACGACAATGACAATGGGAATTGTTGCGGACCCAGCGCGTGAGCTTACCACCAAACTCCGACAACTCCCAGCTTACCAACAAACGTTCAAGCAAGCAAGCAACCAACCAACCAACCAAACGAGCGAACGCACGACCAAACGAACGAACGAACGAACGAACGAACAGACGAACGTCGTCGTCGTCGTCGTCGTCGTCGTCGTCGTTGTTGGTTGTCGCTGATGGGTGGTGGTGGCCGCAAGGTTTGAGTGCGTTAGTGCGAGGGAATGGATGCTGTAGCCGTTGAAGGTGTGAATGAAAGTGCGGGTGAGTGGGTGGGTGAGTGAGTGAGTCACAGTGACTGACTGTGGGTGGTGCTGCGGCCATGCGGTGGTGCTCGGTGTTCGGTGTTCGTCGTCGTTCGATTTGGAATGACGACTTTGCGTGTTTGTGTCGTCGTTCGTCGTTCCGTTGTTTGTCGTCGTTCGTCGTTGTTGGTCGTCGTTCGTCGTCGCGTTGTTGGTTTTGTTGTTGTTGCTTCCGCTGCTACTGTTGTTGTTGTTGTTGCTGCTGCTGCTGCTGCTGCTGCTGCTGTTGTTGTTGTTGATGATGATGATGGCGATGATGATCGTCGTCGCGTTGGCGTCGCGTTGGCGTTGGTCGTCGTTACGCTGTTGCGGTGTTAGGGGTAGTTGTCGTTGTGATAGTGGTTTCGTTCGTGTTCGTGTTCGTGGCCGTGGTCATGGTCATTGTTCTGGCGGTCGTTGCTCGTTGATTTGCGAGTTCGGTTCCATGTGCTCGAGTTGCATGGTGGGCGAAAGGGAGAAGCACGATGAGGACGGCCGGAACCGACAAGCACGTTGAGGAAGTATCGAAGAGACCATGACGCAGAGAGTACCGGAGGAGACTGACCTCAGTGCCCCTTTGATCCACGGCGTCGCGTTTCGTCGGCAACATCTTTAGACGATTTAAAATTTTGCGACAGCAAATTCGATCGTTGCGAGTGTCACATCGGCAACCGAAGTCGGCCTTGGTGCGGTGCACACAAGTCGCCATGGCTGCCTTTCGAGGTATCGGCCGGGCTATGGGGTTCGTCGCACAGAACGGACGTAGCTCAGTCCGGTTCATGGCACACACGCAGTCGCCGAAAGTGTCAATGAGGACCCAAGTTGCGCCCAACATGCGGACGGCTGCTGCGCCTCAGGCAACGGTGGAACAAGTGGTTTTCAAGCAAGGGCCAACAACGCGCAGATTTATGTCGACCCAGAACAAGAACATGGCCCTCGAGCTTGCGGTATGTTCCCGATACCGTACTGCCAGCAGCATTGTGCGCGAATTCACGTCACCGTTTATTGTCTGCTGTAGACACGGCGAAATGCGCTTGCAGTTTCCAATTTATTAGCAGTCCTGCGGGTAGGTGTCGATGACGCAATTATGAAATTCTGTACGGAAGAGGACGACGACACGTGCGTATGCCTGTTGTTGTGTTGCTGCCTGAGTGGGGTTCAAATTGTTTCACACTACATGTGCCCCTCAACCATTGTTGACTTTCAGTTAAAGTAGCATCTTTCCTGTTTCATTTGTCCAGATAACAGCAGTTTCGTTCCCACACTTTCGTGGGAGCATTTCGCAAGCTCTGTCTGCAAGCCACGGTAACAACAGACGTCGACGACGCAGGCATAATTCATCCCGTAACAATAAAAGAAATCGTTGACATGCCATCAAGGCCATGAAGATTTATTGAGCTTACACTACACCTCCCACGTTGCACTCCCATTTGGCCTATGCGACACGAACAGTAATAAGGTCATCCTCACGACTCAGAGCAATCGTTGCAAAAACGCAATACACACCCTCCATTATGAGACAATTGTCTCATAAGACGACGAGACTGTGACCGTGTCATGCCAGGTGACTCCAGCTGTTCCTGCTGGTAAGCACACAAGCCACCGTCAGCACCAATACGACCATTCGTGATGAGTGTCGGCAAATACAACACACCTTCTGAGGTGCCTTAGTTGTAGACTCAACCGCCGATGTCGGTCGTTCAGATGCGCTGGCTGTGGACACCTAAATCAAGATCCAACCGATCAAATCATCAGGATAACGACAAGGAGCAACGGTCAACTGTGCAACTTGTGCTCGGTCGAGTAGGTGCAGTGTATGTAGACTCACCGCCCCAGCGTTGGTGGCGAAACCGACCTGCATTTACAAACACAGTTCATATCCCAGTTTTGAACAAGAGTCCCCGACAAGTTGCAGCTACACACCACTTCGTCGCCGTCTTCTTCATCAACATTGGTTGTATCGTTAGTAGTTGCTTTGGACAAATCTGCTCTCGCCTCTTCGTTCTACAGTGGACGCAAAAGTATTAAACAAAGTACTCAAAATGGTTTGACTTCTCCGGCGTGCCACAAACCTGAGCGCGCCGTAGCTTCAACTGCTTGTATGCCGTGTTCACCCACTTGACCAGGCGCGAAATCTACGTGCAAACCGCAAAGGCAAAGATTAGGACCACAGCGTTGGTCGCAGCATGCAAACTTAACAATGCAGGTTTACCTCCTTTTTCATCCACTCTTGCAAATACACCTCATATACGCTATCAAAGTACGTCGCGGGGAGAACTTGCGACGCTATTTCCTCTTCAGGTAGGAACTTCTCTCCCATGACTAATTCCTACACACAAAGCGGAAAGCTAAACATTGAACAAGGGATCAACATCGGGCTTGTATTCAAGCATTGTACGACCTCGTGCGTGAACGTCGCGGCCTCCTCAGCGTGCTGCCCCTGGCCCAACTTCGTGCTCTTTTTTCGGGCTTCATGCAATTTTTCCTCATGCGTCCTGATCCGATCAAAATCATAGCGCAAAGACCTAGTGTCACAAGCAAAGTTTATCATGTTGAGACGTGGCAGAAACGTGCCTTTGTTCATTAGGACGGCGTCCTCGCCGTTCAGCACGCTCCGCTTTTGCCTGCAGTGTGCGCATCACATTTGTTGAAATACGAAACTTTCGATGGTTCTCGGACGGGTGGCCTACCTGTTGTGAGAGTTTGACCAGCAATCGCGTTTCTCCGAGAGTGCCTCTGGTCAAGTTAGGCGGAGGGTAGAACTTGTTCTCGTCCAGTTCTTCACCAGGTCTGTGGCAACAGCCAGACAGCGGTGAAGCAAACATCCAACCTGAGGGCGTCGGGCTGCTACAACAAAATAAATGATGCGAAAAACTAACCGGGGCAGGCTGTTTGCTGCAGCGTTCTCCTCGCCCGGAGGAAGGTCACGCGCCAACTATCAAGCAACGCCAGTTGCAATAAACCTCGAACTATCGCAGTCATAAATGCCATGCACAACACACCTCTCGATATGCTCCTCGGACAATCATGTAGATAATCGACGCAAGCACTTGCAAATTCCGCATCGTCCGTTTCGACTTTTGAACTTCTGGTGCGAGCTTGAAGATACATGCAACCGAAAAGCGAACTTTCAACGACAGTGACGACTTGTGTGCAGCCACTCGTGGTGTCAATATCACTTACCAAACCGCACGACCACGGTGATAGAATGCACCATGGAATAGCGATCCGCGTCACAAAAAAGTTCAGAATGATTCGCTTCACAGTCCACTGATTCATTTGTTTAGTTCCCCCAAAGAGAGTAAACCTGAGTTGGACAGTACGAACTGGAATGTAACAGCAATGCGTCATGTGTCGCAACTGCAAGAACTTTCGACGAACAGCATGTTGTGTCTTTCTGATCTGAAGAAAAAGTTCCGAGGAAGATGAGCGCCGACCTTGGTCAGACGCGCTAAAAAGTCGAGTATCGGCGTGGGAATTTGCCCTTGGTCTGTCACCTGCGGCAAGCGGCAAGAATGCGCTGTTTACACGCATGGATATCGAATGCATCCAAAGCACGCAATCACAACGAACGTCTTCGAGCGAACTGAGCACCCGTCTTGCATGTATTTTTATTTGGAGCATTTTGCTAAGGTTCATCAGCATGACGGTCAATACAACGCAACGCAACGGTCAGTGAAACGGAGAACAATGAACTTGATGAGTCGCCAAGTCCGGAACACGAACCGATCCAACTTGTCTACTTGCTTCTTGGACAACTTGAGTTGTTTCAACGGGGCTGTTGGCTCGATGGCAAAATCCAGATCTGTGTGCTGAGATACTGACTACAAAGAACAACGAAGAACGACAGTGGATCAAATGGCAAATCGACGCAATGTTATAGCCACGCCAGACCACACGCACCTTGACCGGGACAGCAATGATCCCAGACAGCCACCCTTTGACCACATCGAAGTAGAGCTTCAACAAATCAAATCTACACGAATGCGGCATCACATTACACAAGAGGTCTTGACAACACACTGCTACGATTTCCAATATTTCGTGTCGCAACTTACATTTCTTTGCTGGATCGGGATCGAAATACGGCTGCTTTTTCGAAGTTGTTGTGCACGTAAGTTGTGGTCAAACGCCTCATAGCCTACAGATTGGGTTATGTTACAACGTGGCTTCAAACAGTCGCATAGCACAATCATTCCGCAAACCTGTACCGCAGACGCTATGGCCTTGAACGTCTGGATTGGGGACAAAACAAAGCTTTGCGGATCATTGTCGGGAAACTTCTTGCGCAATGATGCCTGTTTATCACACAACAACCAGAACATGGCATCACAAAAGCAAGCTTGTGTGGAGCGTGATGGACCGACCGCTGTCAACGAACCAACTCATTCCGCCTGTATCGCGGCCGCTTGATGTACTCGCAGGCCTTAATCTTCTTGATAATATCCAGAACATCTTGTCGAGTGTGATTTTGTTCTTGTGCTATCCTCAATGCCTCTAGGCGTGCCTCAGTGTCCAGCGCCTCCTCATCACTGTCGTCGCCGTTGCGGTTGAGATACTTGGACTTGTTGCCAACTTGGTTGGCATCGCTGCCGGGATTCTCGTCGGCCAATTTTTCAATCCCTTCCTGCTTCAAAAAGTCGGCCAACCAATTTTTGGTTTCGGGCTTGGATCGTGTTGCGGCTTTAGCCTGGATTCACGAAGGAATGCATGCATGAGCGTATGACGAAAGAGATATCCGAAGGAAACAGAACTTACCTTTTTCTCCAATTTTTTTTGCTTTGCTCGCTGTCGTCTCTGCTTTGCAAGGCGTTCCTCTTCGGCACGCTTTTCAGCTGCGGCTACGCCATCGGCAAAACCTCCTTCAGGATCCAGCTTTCTTGCTCTGCTTGGGCTTTGCCCGGCATTTGACCTTTGCGCGTAAGCGTTCCCTCCTCCCTCGTACGCGTGCGCGTGTATTGTGGGATGGGCACCACGCTGGGCGAGACTAAGTCGCATGGCATTTGTCATCTGCTGCCTTTGCATTGACAAAAGAGCCTTCTTCTTCTGAATGTTGAACTTTCTCATCTGCGCAGCATGTGCATGCATGTGCGGGTCGACTGGTGCCCGAGACCGCGCAACTGCACCAGCGCCATACATCGTTCGTATGGGTGCTGCCGAGTAGGGAGACGCAGCAGCTCCAGCAATGGGTGGCAGTCCGCTCGCGTTAGGGGTCTTTGTTGAGGCCGCATATCCGGCGGAAATTGTTGGAGCATGCGCTGGCGTGTGCTGGTAGGAATTTGGAATGGTAGACAACAATGTTTGGGCTCTTTGTGCGAGTTGCCGCTGTTGACTCTGCACCTGCTGTAGTTTCGCTGAATAGCCCGACGGTTGCTGGAAAGATGCAGGCATTTTGGGGTACGACTGTGGATTGTATGCGCCTCCCGGATACCCGCTGTAAGCCGACCCTGATCCATAAGTACCCGTAGCACCATACGCACCCGTTGCACCATACGCACCAGTTGCACCATACGTAGCAGTGGCAGGGTACGGGTTTGACGTGCCGTAGCCAGTGTTCCCGCCGTAATTAGTTGCTGAATTGCCATAGCCTGTTCCGTATGCACCCCCGGCTGCGTACGAGGCGCTGGGATACGAGGTACCACCACCGTATCCACTTCCTCCGTAGCCATACATGGCTGCAGAAGGAGTTAGCGCATGGAAATTCGAAGGATGGTCCACATCCTCCGTGGCTGAAATGAAGTTGTTCAAAAAGAGCACTGACCTTTCGTGTTGTTTTTCCACAATTGTGTTGCAAGATCTTCACACATTCCATTTCGCGCCATTCATTGTGGAGCTTACTGGCAACCACAAAAGGAACGGACACAACATACGCCAAAGAATACAGTGAGGACGAGACCTCTCGAGTACAACATCAAGTGAGTACAACATCCTCTCCACTGTCTCCACCCTCGCCATCATGGCCGGCACCAATACCAACGCCACCAACGACACCACTACTACGTTCACCACCAACACCCAACATCACCAATAAAACCACCACCAACAACAGCAATGACAACCGTGATACGGACGCCCACACCAAAACTAACACCAACACCAACACCAACCGCAGCAACAACGACGACAAACACGCGACGACGACGACGACGAACGACGACGACGACGACGACGACAACAACAACGACAACGGACAACGACGACTCAAAAAAAGTGCAGCTGTACCTGCCGTTACTGCAAGCGATGTAAAACTGTAATGCCAATTATGTCACTTTAGTTAGAATACTACAACTAATGCACGTTAACCACATTGGCTTTTATCAGTGACGACTGTGTGCTGAAGTTGTTTGTGATGTTGCGACGGACGATGACGATGACAACGGACGACGGACGACGGACGACGGACGACGACGGCGACGGCGGCGGCGACGATGTCAACATACAAAGCACAATGCACAACACTTAACTTGATAGCTGTGGTGGTGTGGTGGAAGTGCGTGGGCACGGTAGCTTCTTTGGATCCGAAAACGGCTGAGAAAAGCGCCAGGATGGGAAATCAAACTCAACATGCATTAAGGAGGGACGCCACAGGTCCGGGGATCGTGTGCGTTTCAAAGCTCAAGCAGTGGCAACAAAAGGCTGAAGCATGAGACAGCTGGTAGATGGAACACAGAAGGAAACAACAACAACGACACTTTATTTGAAATATACATATTTTGTCCGGTTTGTGAATCGGACGCATTGAATGATGAACACAATTTGTCTCATTGCGGCAGTCGTCAGCCAGTCTTTGGCAACTGCGACGTCCCATGAGAGTGTCAACCAACACCGCGTGCCAGCCAATCGCCCGAACATCGTCTTAATTGTGGTGAGTGCTGTGATTAAACTACGTGAGTGCATCTGACTATTGCAATGTACTCACTGGGTGTGAAATGTGTTGTTGTGTGATTTTGTTTTAACCTTGGTAGTCTGATGATCAAGGGTACAATGAATTGAATTACATGAACAACACACGGTCTCTCCATACACCCAACATTGACGCACTCGCGGAGGGGGGTATCACCTTGCACAATTGGTATGTACAGCCTATTTGCTCCCCAACGCGTAGCGCGATGATGACTGGCCGATACCCCATCCACATCGGCACACAATCGAGTGTAATTTACTGGGATACACCATGGGGGGTGCCACTGGAAGACCATATGATTCCGCATTTGCTGAAAGAGCATTCGAACTACCACACGGCGATGTTTGGTGCGAAAAAGCGCATTTGTGGCGTTTCCTATTTGTGATGACTCTTGGTTTTGTGAACCTGAACAAACTGAAGAACCTTTTGCTTTCATGTTGCGCAGGAAAGTGGCATTTAGGAATGTACAAAGAAGATTACTGTCCGTGGAGACGTGGGTTCGACGAATACAGAGGATATTTGCAAGGATGTGGCGCTGCGTACACACACGTGTCATCGTGTTGCACTGCGAACTCTTCTGACCACGACCAAGAATACGTGTGTCCATCACCGACGGATGGGGAAGATTATCGAGCTTGGGACTGGTTCGTGTCACTATGCCGCCGAAGTCTGTCGGGTCAAGTCTGACATGTCTGCCCGCAAGTGGCACTGCTGGTTGTTTCCTCTGATACGATTTTGACTCGCGACTTATTTTTGGTAATTTTGAAGGTTCAATGCGTCCACTGAGCATGGCTTCGTGCCTGACTTTGGTGCGAACGAAACAAACAGTGCCCATCTCATTCGACAAACGGCGGTAGACTTCTTGCACCGCATGGCGGCTCAACCCGATCCTTTCTTTTTGTATCTTCCGTTTCAAAACATCCACAGCCCATACACATGTGACCCTGAGTACTACCACATGTACGCCAACATGTCGCATCTCAACACCGACATGAAGACTTTGTTTGGGTGCGTGCATCCTCGTCTTGTGCGTGAAGCTGTGCGGCTATGGTAGCGTTGGTTTCCTGAATGTTTTGTTGTGACTGCTCAGGTACATCACGGAACTGGACACCATGATTGGTCACATTATTGATGCTCTCAAGGCCACAGAACTTTACAACAACACATGGATAATTTTCACAAGCGATAACGGGGCTCCAAACTCTCCAGGAACAATCGGTCGCAACTTCCCGCTTCGTGGGCACAAGGCCAGTCTGTGGGAAGGTGGAATTCGTGTTCCAGCTTTTGTCCATAGCGCACTTCTCCCTGCCGATCGGAAAGGAACCCGCAGCAACGAATTGTACCACGTCACCGACTTACTCCCAACAATTTTAGATCTGGCTGGAATTTCCGAGAAGCCACCGCAGTCACTTGATGGATTTTCTGTTCTTGAGTCACTTTTAACTGGTGGTATGTTCGTCAGATGGCGTTTTAAAAATTCGATGAGACTGGCGTGCTGATACTTGTGCGTATTCGTGCACTACAGGGCCAAGTCCTAGAAATGAGATTCTGGTGAACGTCAACCCCCTGTGCTCCTCGGTCAACGACAGTCAGGCGAACGCGCCACGAGCTGGGCTGATCGTCGGTGACATGAAATTGCTCGTTCCCTGCTTCACTGTCGCCGGGATCAACGGGAGCAATTCCACTGGACCAATTTTGGATCCACCGTTCGCGGTGACGGTACCACAGCATGGTGACAACGGCCAGCCATTCGAAGGTAATCGTGTAAATGGATCCTGCCGGCCCCTTCCGCATCTCATCTTCTCTCAACGTGTGTCGTTAGGACCAACATCCTGGCCAATGCTATTTAATCTCACTGATGACATTGCGGAGTCACGGAACATTGCACCACATCACCCCGACGTTGTCACACAGATGATGCAACGGCTAACACAGTTGGCAGAAACAATGGTTGAACCACAGCAATGGGACGCGCCGTTCCAGGGTTCCAACTACGCATGCGCAGACTGCCCGAAGGCATCGCTTGGTAACCCGAACAGTCCCGGTGTACCATGGATTTCGTGAGCACTGCATTGGCACACGGCATAATATTACGTGCTGGAACTGTGACTCTACCTGCTAGTATAGTGACTGTCGCGGCCATCCTTTCATGAATTGATGTGACTGCTGCCGTGGCTGTCATTGAACCCAAGGTCGCGAGCAAAATCAGATCCTAAATCAATGCTTTCACGTTCGATCTTGTCAAGTTCATCATCCAAGCTCTCTTGTGCATTCACCAGCAGGCCATCTTCAAACAAGTCGAGACGTCCTTGGGACAGGGGCGAGCTACCAAAAGGCGATCCTGCATCAGAATTGCGTGGCGCCGCGGACTTCGGCCGCTCCGCTCTAGTTTCTTCCACCAACTTTGGTAAAAATCCAGTCCACTTGTCGTGTGCATCGAGGAAAGGAAGCAGCCAGTTGGCCAAAACGTGACGTCCCGGGGTGTCCGGGCAATTTGGCGCCAGCAGGGATGGAAGAGCCGACCGCGATGGGTCGCACTCCGCTTCTTCGTTAGTTCGAAGTTCGTCAGCCTTGAGTCGAATGATGTTGAGACAGCAGCGAAGAAGGCCAGCCAGCGTTTTCTGGCAATGGAACTTCCTCTTGTCCGATCCCTGTTGTTCGCTCCCGACTTGCGATACGTCTTCGCACAGCTCGATCATGCGGCGCAGCATGTCACCGCCACCTTCGCTGGGCGGGGCGAGAATGCCCTGCAAGAAAGTTTGACTACAACCACGAATCGTCGCCAGCGAGAACACCTCCTTGAACTTGCAATGAAAAATACTACAGCCCGGAAACAGGAACACCCACTCAGCCAGCGGAGCGCAAAATTCTTCCATCGCCATGGCGTCAGCTGTTCCAGCGGGATCGTCACGGAGTAATTCGATCAACACTTTCAGCACCCCATCCAGAGCGAGGGGGTATCGGAATCCCATCACGACGCCACTGCTGGTGGGTCCTGAGGCATTCGAAAAAACGTCTGGTGCAGACCGTTTATGCCACTCGACCAGCGCCTTTGCGTATCTGCAAATAGAAGGGACAATCGTGGCCCCGGCCGCAAAAAGTGGTCCCCTTTGACCACGAAAGTGGTTGTCTTCCATAATGGCATCCCTCATCAACTCTGGCTGTTCGAGGGCCTCAAGTTCCTCGCGTCCGCAGCAGTTCAGTGTTGCAGCGAGTACCGCGGATGCAGTCGTGACCAACATATCCAGCGGTGCCTTGGCAGTCTGATTACTTCCATCGGGTTGCGCACTCTCCATCAGTAAAGACGATCTGGTTTCACACAACAACTCAAATCAGGTGCAAACTGGCAGTGGGCAGTCTAAGCAACAAACGCAGAGTCGACCTGTCCAGGAGGTTTGCAAACATTTTGAACGATGTCGCAGCCCCTCGACCAAAACTGTGAAATACTGGTTCGAGGTCGCTCTGAAAACCCAAACAAAATGACAAATACAGCCAGGTCACACAACACGATCCCTACGATGATCTCGCAAAATACGTGCTGAAATGGTACAAACACGGACCTCCCGCGCAATGTCGAACAACACGTGCGCATGTAGTTCGGCAATCGCATTGCAATGCGCAGCACTTCTGTCGCCGCCATCTTCACCGCAGGCAATTCTCGTAATTTGCTCAAATATTTCACAGTCTCCAAGAGCGTCGGCAAGAGGCCCGCTTCGAGGTAACGAAGACTTCGACTTGCGGCGTCCAACATGGAACGAGTTGCCAAAGAAGAATGGCTGCCTCAGAAACAATCCGACCACGTCTGCATACATCGATGCGATTGATCCATGGCCAGCCAGATCTAGCAATGCACCCAGACACAGGTGCAACGACTCTCCGGGCATAGTGAAAAAGTCAATTGTCACAGATCGCGCAAAGAAAGAGCATGCTTCCCAAAGGCGGTGAATGTGGTGCACGTTCACGCGCACTGGTCTGTCCGCCAGGGCTTCAAATATAGCACTCAGCACACTGATGCCGCGCAATCCGTAGAAATGTGCGAGGGCTGCCTGTTGCTTGTCAGGCAGTCGGTCAAATTCCGAGTCAAACCCTCCAGTGAGAAAAAGGGTAGCTCGATACGATCTTGCGACAGCGGTTGTGTCCGACTCATCATTTTGCAGTTTTTTGCTGTCAATGTCCGTCGGCTGCGACGGCCGAGTGATGAAGCCGATGAGCTTTTCAGCGTTGGCCTCTTCGACCGCGAAATTCACCATTTCGGCGCGTAATGTTGGTTGTTGCAGCTGCAGCAACCTGTTCAGCATATCATCGTCCCATTTCTCACGATCCAGAGGAAGTGATGGGGACGCTGACGAGAACGTTGTCATCGTTGGCACTGAAGCTTGCGTGCGCTGGAAGCCACCTCGAAGTCACACGTGCATCATCCCGAACAAACTCGTGTCAATTCCGACAATTCGGCCGAAAGGGTGCAGTTTTAATGCCCCGTGTCCAGTATTTTCGAATCCGCCGGTGAAAGTGAATATCCACGAAGAGGGCCAACGAGCGTTAGTGCTGCGTTTGTTGAAGTGGTAGGTTGTGAGGGTGGCGTCGGCTCAACTTCACATGTTTCGATCGCGACCGAGTGAATGCCGCACCAGCACCAGCACCGCCCACAATTAGCACTGCCACTACAACGACGACGACGGCATAGTCGACCGCAAGTACAGTAACGGCATAGTCGACCAACAACGTCAACCAACCAAGCAAGCAAGCAGAGCAGAGCAGAGCAGAGCAGAGCAGAGCAGGCAAGCAGGGAGCTATGTCACTAGCTGACTGGCTGACTTGTATTGACAGACGGGGTGGGTGACGAACAGCGAACAGCAACGAACGACGAACGAACAACGGCGAACGAACGAACGAACGCACAGCAACGAACCGAACGAAGTGGATTCAAACTAAATCCAAACCGCCGCCGGAGGAGTGCCACCACCACGCACCACGCACCACGCAGCGCAAGTAAGTAAATACACACAACGTGTGTGTAAATACACAGTCATGTGAAGTAATTACAGAACTTGTTTTCACACGCGCGCTGATTTCGTGGGCTGTTGTTGTGTTGTTGTGTTGTTGTTGTTGTCGCCGCGTCGTCGCTCCTGTTGCCGTTGCCGTTGCCGTTGCCGTTGCCGGGTGCCGTGTTGTCATTCATGGCGTTGTCCGTTTGTTTGTTTGTTTGTTTGTTTGTTTGTTTGTTTGTGTGTTTGTTTGTTTGTTTGTTTGTTTGTTTGTTCTAAATTTGTCGGTCACCAAAAAGAAGAAGAAGAAGAAGAAGAAGAAGAAGAAGAAGAAGAAGAAGAAGAAGAAGAAGAAGAAGAAGAAGAAGAAGAA
>ENA-OWNT01002405-OWNT01002405.1-seawater-metagenome-genome-assembly--contig:-NODE-2405-length-19657-cov-4.076864_pt1 | contig 19657 bp, 7 predicted proteins | sample MGYA00238136_ERZ651165 | MGnify/ENA primary metagenome ERZ651165 (study PRJEB26861, sample SAMN08777766) | seawater metagenome | isolation source: coastal seawater | place: USA: Florida | collected...
AGGAAGGAAGGAAGGAAGGAACGCCGACAACGAACGAACGAAGGAACGACAACGAAGGAAGGAAGGAACGAACGCCAACAGACATTGACGGAATACCGCATAATCCTACTTGTAGACAACTTCATCTCCACGACCCTCTACCACAACAGTGAACTTCTACACTCAAAACTTACCCATATATAGGAATAACGTGATTCCAGTCAACATTGGCCGAAGTGAGCGACAGTGAGTGACATCGTAGTACACTCCGCACTACGCCCCAGTGCCAATCGATGTTGGCGCGGCGGACGGTGGGCGGTGGGCGGCGGTGGGGAACTGTGAGGCGGGTGAGTGTGGCGGTGAGTCCATAGAGTCACTGAGGGAATATTGTAAAGTAAAAGACGAAATTTCAAATAGTGCAAGTTTGTGATAAAGTGAGTGAGTGAGTGAGTGACTGTGTGCGTGGGAGGGAGGGAGGGAGTGAGTGTGTGTGGGAGTGAGTGGGTGGGTGAGTGGGTGGGTGGGTGGGTGAGTGAGATGCTCGATCGACTTCGTTGTCGTTCGATTCGATTTCGATTTCGATTTCGATTTCGATTTCGATTCGTTCTCTGCTTTCGTTCGTTCGTTCGTTCTTTGCTTTCGTTCGTTCGTTCGTTCGTTCGTTCTTTGCTTTCGTTCGTTCGTTCGTTCGTTCGTTCGTTTGGACGTTCCGTTGCTTCGTTGTTTTGTTTTCGGCGTTGGGATGGTGGGGTGGGTGGTGCTGTTCTGTTTGTTGGGCTGCCTGCTTTGCCTTGCCTTGTCTTGTCTCGTTGTTGTGCTGCGTTGAGTTGGGCTACTAATTGTTTTGTTTGTTTGCTTGCCTGCGGTGCGTGCTGTGGAGGAGGGAGAGATAATCAGACGTGGCGTGGATTCGAACGGAGCACGGACGTCGACGACGTCAGTGGCGTTGTGGAAAGGACTGAGCGCTTACTCCGTCCAGTCAAGGAATGGAGGAAGAGGTTGTGCGACATGGGCCGGTGTATGGGTGGCGGGGACAAGGGAGAGGGGCCGTTTCGACATCGTATCCAAGAAGTGCGGCGGGGAGGATCAAGTCGTGTCCACTTCACAAACACGCTGGACCCATTTGGAACGTCTCGGAGTGTTTGCGGGGATCACACAACGAGCCGACGTGCCATTCCGACACTCCTACGCCGACAAATTGTTTCGGGTTTTGTATTGTGGCTCCAGTTTGCATTTTCCTTGAGCTTGTGTTTCGATTTTTGTCGAAATTTTGGAACAGCTCCTTAGGTTGAGGTTGTCGCAGCCGTTGTTGGGCAAAAATGAGTTACGATCGTGCAATTACCATCTTCTCGCCAGATGGCCACCTGTTCCAGGTCGAGTATGCCATGGAAGCAGTAAAGCGAGGCGCTGCTGTCGTTGGGGTCCGCACGAAGGACTCGGTCATTCTTGCCGTTGAGCGCCGGACCACCGCCAAGCTGCAAGACTCCCGGAGTGTGCGCAAACTGCTGCCACTCGACGAAAACATCACGTTGGCGTTCGCTGGTTTGAATGCAGATGCTCGCGTTTTGATCGATAAAGCCCGCATGCAGTGCCAGAGTTACCGCCTGTCGCAAGAAGTTGCTCCTTCTGTGGAAATCATAGCCCGTTACATTGCCGAGGTGCAGCAAAAGTACACTCAGCGCGGTGGACGCCGGCCGTTCGGCATCGCCACCTTTTTGGCTGGCTTCGGGGAAGACGGAAGCCCTCAATTGTGGCAGACAGACCCGTCTGGGATGTACACTTCTTGGAAAGCCAACGCCACCGGCCGAAGCATGAAGGAGTTGCGCGAATTTCTAGAAAAGCATTATAAACCCGATGCCTCCACAGAGGAGGGCGTCAAGCTTTCCATCATGACTCTCATGGAGGTACGCCCGCCGTGCCGCTGGTTGATTGTATCGCGCGCCATCCTTGTCGACGTTGTGCCCGAACTCTTGCCGTGTTGCAGTGCCCTCGTGTTGGTGGCTGTGTTGGTCTTGCTGGTGTTGTTGTGGGTTTCGATGATGCGTGCTCAATTAATTGTGTTGTGTTTGCTTGTGCCTCAGATTGTGGAGTCAGGATCAAAGAACATTGAAGTTGCCGTACTGCGACGCGGCTCTCACACAGAAATCTTAGCTGAGTCCGATGTGGCTGCCGTTGTTCAACAAATTGAAACTGCCCGCGAGGAAGGGCTCTCTGATGACGACGAGGAGAAACAGCCCGACGAAGGAGAGGACTAAGCGACCATCGACCTTCAAAATTTAAATTGATTCTATTTGTGTGACGTCCTTCTGTTCATTCTCTTTGGTGTCAATCAGTTCATGCGCTGCAAACTGTGCCGTTGAATGAGCAAGTCGTGTTGCTGACTGTAACATTCCACTTTTGAGACTTTGCTGTTCAAACAACGGCATTGAAGCCACACACCACTGCATTCAAGGTGTCCACTTTTTCACATACATTCGAATTGTCCAATGCAATGTCGTTTCCCAGTTGTGATTCTTCACTTGTGTATTCATGCATTGAAACGTTGAAACGCTTCTCTTCGCTTTCATAGTCCTTAGATCCTACATCTTGGTGTGACAGTATTACACAAATCGTGCTTTTGAAAGCGAAGTTCAGTAGAACGTTCTCTGGAGTCGATTGCTATTGGTACACAAAGGCACCAACCATACAACGCAGCGAAACAGGTGCACGTATCTCTCAATGGGAGCGAGCACAGACTGTGAAATGTAACGAAATAAATATAAGCGAAAAAGCGAAAAGCAGCATTTACTGCGATGTCAAGGCCTCAATCTTTGCCGCGTTACGGGCAATTTCTGCTTCACGGTGCGCAAGAATGGCACCAACCCTTTCAGAAAACTGTGCAAGCTCCATTTCTTTTGCGACGACGAAATCCTCCAGCTCATGAAGGGACGCATCGTCCTCTGCCGCCAAGGTACGTCGGTTTGCTGCGTCCATCATGTCCGCCAAAGACACACCGTTGTAACTGATGCTGTCAGCGCAGAACTTGATTGTGTTGTCAGAGTCGGAGGGAATCTCGCATCCAATCGAATTGAATGAGAACGCAGCAGAGTGATCCGCTTTTACTGTGGCGTTGTAGCCAATGGAGAGGGACTTTCTTCCGTTGGCCATACTCTGCGAACTCCCTGCAACGGCACTGAACTTGCCAAAAGCTCGGTTTGATGAGCCGCCAAGTTGAGAGGCGTATCGGGCAAATATCTACATTCATATGACATATTGTTGTGAATTGTGGATTGGTGTCGCGTAGAGTTGTCACAATCAAGAAGCATCACGCCCCAAAGAATGCGACAGGTCTCGACGTGTAGCAACAGAGAACGACAAGTGCACGAACCCAGTTCTTATTTCCGCCGGCAACGCTGGTGTATTCCTGAGCTGCGATGTTGGTTCTCCCACCGGCTACCAAGCTGCTGATACCGAAAGCTGTGTTACTGTCTCCGCCAACGACACCGAAGCCGACATTGTCATCTGCTTTGGCCAGACACGTTGTCGCAGCGACCAAGAAGAGAAACTTCATGATGATCGAGACTCGAAGCTGCTGACGCTAGGTTGCCGTGCACTTCTGAATGCAGTTTTGCTGACAAACGCACAAGAAAACGTCAACGAGAACACAAGGTTTGAGCAAAAAGTTCTTTTTATCGAGTGTTCACAAAGTTGGACGAACGTCCGCGTGCACACAGAGACAAGCGTTTTCCAGCCCCACAAGGCAGACGACGTGCCCCGGGCTCGACTTCGATGTGTCGGTGGTCATCCACATTATCTTTGTCCGCAAAGGCGTGTTGCGTTGCAGTGCTTCGCCATACTCGACGATAACGATGTCTGCCTGCAGCAACTGACTTGCCAATATGTTTGATGCAGTCTCGCCGACCTTTGTCCGCGCACTGGACCAACAACACCAATACAACAATAGAGACTTTGATCATCGACACGGTTGCGTTGCTCTTGCACGGAATGGTCCGTGGGACGGGACGGGACGGGAGAGGAGAGGAGGGGAGGGGGAGGTCCGTTTCTACAAACCGTCGACGAGCAACAGTCGCAACAACGAAATAGCAGACGGACAGCCAACAATGAAGCAAGTCAGTCAGTCAGTCAGTCAGTCAGTCAGTGAACAAGAAGTAAGTAAGCAGGTAGTTGACCACTGACGCTGCACGCCTGGCACCTGGCACCTGACACCAGTCACCTTTTTCTAAGCAGCTGCGCTGTGAGCGGCTGTGAGCGGCTGTGAGTGGCTGTGAGGGAAGGTGAGGGCTACTCCATTGCCCATTGCCGTTCGTTCGTTGTTGAGAGTGTGGGCGCAGTGAGGCTGTGAGCTGTGAGGCTGTGAGGTTGTGAGTGAGGGTTGTGATCGCTGACTGCTATTCGATTGGCGGCGGGTTGGCGGTTGTTAGTTGTTCGTAATCATGCTATGAATACGACTTCAACGTTGAAGCACGTTAAAGCAAGGGGTAATAGCTTGGACAGAGCTTTTACCCGTTGGTTGAAGGAACAGCTGGAGATGTGCCATAGTGAGTTGTACCTCCTGAGCTGTTGTTGCGTCGTTGACGACTCAAGGTTGACGACTAAACGACAGCAAGCACATGGTGATACGTACACGATGGTGTATATGTTGTGATGCTGTGTAAAATCACAGTTGGCTCGTGGTCAGCGCGCTCACGGAGTAGTCAGTGTTGTCTCTGCTGGCAATTGTGTGTGTGTGTGTGTGTGTGTGTGTGTGTGTGTGTGTGTGTGTGTGTTGTGCGTGCACGAGAGAATAGACGGGTGGGGGGTCACAATGTAAAGGATAAACTTTTAGATAGATAAAATGTCGTTGTTTGGTTTTGTTTTTGTTGTGGTCGCTGGTGGTGTCAAACCAAGTCTTTTCGATTTCGAGGTTTGCACCGGACTGTGAACCTAGTGCTCCAGTTCCAACGCCGTTTGCTGCTGCGTGCAAAACTAATGCGAGGGGCACGTGTAGAAACCTCGTTACGCTGTCTTGTTTCCAGTTGTGAACTCTGTGCTGGATGGCAACGTTGTTGGTGCAACGTATTCCGGGTCTCTGCATGAGCAGTCAGTGCAAAGTTTGTAGTTGTTGTCTGCACCGCAGCAGTCACCACCATCCCAGTCGCATCCACACAAGTTGTTGGCATCATCGCAGTAACTGTCTCCTTGCCAAGCAGCGTTGCCGCACGAGCTGGTACACGGGTACAATGTTGTTGGAGGCAACGTTGTGAAGACAGTGGTGGCCTTGTTGATGTACCACGTGCTCTCGGGATCGAGGCACAAGCAGTACGTGCAAAAGTTGTAATTGTTGTCGATACCGCAGCAATCTCCGCCGTCCCAGTCACAGTTGCAGTTGTTGTTTCCATCGTCACAGTAGCCGTCGCCAGTCCACGTGGCCTTTTCACACGAATCCGATCCCGGACAGGAATTGACAACGTCAGGATCGAGGCATTCGCAATCTGTGCAAAAGTTGTAGTTGGCCGTAATGTCGCAGCAGTCACCGCCGTCCCAGTCGCAGCCACAATGGTTGTTGCCATCATCGCAGTAACCGTCTCCTTGCCACGCAGACTTTTCGCACGGCTCCGCGCACTCCAGATTCTGCATCTCAGGATCCAGGCAGTCGCAGTCGGTACAGTAGTTGAACTGCGCGTTCTTACCGCTGTCCCCGCAACAATCGCCTTCATCCCAGTCACAACCACAGTTGTTGTTTCCATCGTCGCAGAAGCCATCTCCGACATACGCCAACTTCGAGCAGGGCGAGCTACAATACGAGGTTTCGTAGTCTGGGTCGAGGCACGAGCAGTCGGAACAATAATTGAACTGCTTGGCTTTCCCGCTGTCACCACAACAATCTCCTTCATCCCAATCACAGCCACAGTTGTTATTGCCGTCGTCGCAGAAGCCATCACCAACAAGGTTGGGCTTTCCACACGATGCACTGCATTCCTCGAGCGCGAATTCTGGATCCAAGCACTCGCAATCAGTGCAGTAATTTGTTTTGACAGATGCGCCGCAGCAGTCACCAGCATCCCAATCACAGCCACAGTTGTTGTTGTTGTCGTCACAGAAACCGTCGCCCTGGAACGCAGGCTTTTTGCACGCTCCAATACACGTCATATTGCCGGCAGTACAGTCTAAGCACTCACAATCTGTACAGAAGTTGTAGTTGTTGGATGAACCACAGCAGTCGCCGCCATCCCAATCACACCCAGCGTTGTTGTTGTTGTCGTCGCAGAAACCATCGCCTTGCCACGCAACCTTGCCACACGAGCCGGAGATGCTGTCCACGCAATCATCGCCTGCTGCAACGTATGTGCAGTCAAGGCATTCGCAGTCTGTGCAGTAATTCTTCTTCACAGAGGATCCGCAGCAGTCGCCCTGATCCCAATCACATCCAGCATTGTTGTTGCCATCGTCGCAGAAGCCATCGCCCGCATACGTAATTTTGCTGCAAGTGCTTGCAAAACTGTCGACGCAGTCATCCCCGCTGGCTTCGTAGGTGCAGTCGAGACAGTCACAGTCAGTACAGTAGTTGAACTGTTTGGCCTTGCCAGATGATCCACAGCAATCACCATTGTCCCAGTCACATCCTGCGTTGTTGTTTCCATCGTCACAAAAGCCATCTCCAACGTAGTTCGGAGAGCCACATTCCCCGATGATGTCAGACACACAATCGTCACCTGTGGCGTTGTACGTGCAATCCAGGCAAAGGCAGTCCGTGCACAAGTTGTAATTGTTGCCAGCACCACAGCAGTCGCCCTCATCCCAATCACAGCCTCCATTGTTGTTGTTGTCGTCACAATACCCATCACCAACATAGTTGGGTGATCCGCAGGACTCGGAAAACGACGTCACGCATTCATCACCAGTGGCCTCGTAAGTGCAGTCCAAACACTGGCAGTCCGAGCAGTAGTTGTAGTTGTTATCAGGACCACAGCAATCTCCAAGATCCCAGTCACAACCGCCGTTGTTGTTTCCATCGTCACAGAAGCCGTCACCTTGCCACGCAGCTTTCTGGCAAGACTTGGTGAAATTGCTCACACAATCATCTCCTGTGTCCACGAAGTTGCAGTCCAAGCAAGTGCAGTTGGTGCAGTAGTTGTAGTTGTTCTCATTACCGCAGCAATCGCCCTTGTCCCACGCACAGCCACAATTGTTGTTGCTGTCATCGCAGAAACCATCGCCAGCCCACGCGGACTTGAAACACGTGCCTCCGCATTTACCACATCCATCGCCAGGCGCAGGTGCAGGCGCGGAAGCAACGAAGTCGGGATCAAGGCAATCGCAGTCAGTGCAGTAAGAATATTGGTAGTCGGGATCACCATCGAGACCACAGCAGTCGCCACCATCCCAGCTGCAACCACAATTGTTGTTGCCGTCGTCACAATAGCCATCTCCGACATAGTTGGAGTTGTCGCAAGACGCACAATCACCAATACCGCCCGTTAAAATGCCGCATTCGTAGCACACGTGGTCGGGGTCCAAGCAATTGCAATCGGCACAGTACGCAAATGATTTTGTGTCACCACAGCAGTCACCTCCATCCCACCCACATCCGCAATTGTTGTTGCCGTCATCGCAGAAACCATCGTCCATCCAAATCGTTTTTTGGCAATTGTCAAGAGTGGTTCCGGTGCCAGAGCCGCCACAGATTCCACATTCGTCGATGTCCACTGCGCAAGTTCCATCGCAGTCATAGCCATTAACGGGGTAAGTGCACGCATTGTCGTTGGGACCTACGTTGTCGGGATCGTAGTTGCACGCGGTTGAGTCTCCACAAGTCGGCTCTGTAGTTGTCGTCGTGAACGATGTCGTCGTGAATGTTGTGAACGAAGTGGTGGTTGTTCCAGGAGTTGTTGTCGTGGTCGTGGTAGTTGTAGTTGTGAGCTCCGTCGTGGTCGTACTTCCTGTCCAAATGCCAGCTGTAGTCGTTGTAGTAGTGGTGGCACAAGAGTCGGCGCCTTCTTCGCAACCAGAGCAGTCACAGCCGTATTCAGATTCCAACGTGCAGTAGCTGATACTGTCCTCTTCAACCCACGAGTCGCAGCTGCGACCGAAGCAGGAGTCTGGGATCTTGCAAACAGAATTTTTCGGGCCAAAGCAGCCACCGCAGTCGCAGGCATACTGGCTTTCGAGAGTCGTCAGCGATTGACCAACGCTGTCCACCCAGAAATCACAACTCTTGTCAAAACACGAATCGTAGCACCCAACGTTCGACGTGCAGTCATAAGCACCGCCTGGGACAACGATCTTTGCATGGGAGGGCGCCTCGATGGTGAGATCGTCAACAAAAAGATAGTTCTGCGTGTAGGAATAAATACGCAACTTGGGTGTCAGTGCTGTGTAACCAGAGGGAATTGTCCACGTGTAGGTGAGGGTGTTCCACGTCCACAGTTCGGCATACGTGTAGGAACCACCTGCATTCCCAAGTTCGGTCGATGCGTCATCATTGGATGAGTAGTGCCCCCAAATTCGTGCTTTCACACCACCGTCACTGAAAGGGTTGACATACACAGTCACCGTGACTGTGTCACCAGCAACCAAATTCTTGACATGGGCAAGGAATGCCTCCGGTGTACCGTACTCGGGATCCTCAACCATCATCATGGAATAAGTTCCGTGGCGGGCCAAGGCATCGGTTACGTTGACAGTTAACTCTGCAGACCCTACAACTTTGGTTCCGACAGCGGCCGGGTCTGCCTGGTCTTCCCATCCATAGTTAACTCGGAAAGTAGAATTGTCGTCGTGGCAGTCGGGGAAAGCGGTCGTTGGCGGCGTCGAGGTCGTCGACGATGAAGTCGACGTTGACGAACTGGTCGAAGTCGATGTCGACGAACTTGTGGAAGTGGAAGTGGAGGTGGAGGTGGAGGTGGAGGTGGAAGTTGACGTCACCGTTGTGGTTGTAGTCGTCTCCTTGACGTCACAATCATAACCCAGCCATCCATCATCACACGCGCACGAATAAAGGTTCGTTCCTTCGTCAGTGCAAGTTCCACGCACGCACGGGTCGGATGCGCAATCATTGATGTCCGTGCCGCATTTGATGCCCTTCCAACCAGACGCACATTCGCACTCCAATGCATTAGTACCAGTGTCAGTGCACGTGCCGTTGTTCTTGCACGGGTCATCCGCACAGTCGTCGACGTCAAGGTGGCAGTACGTTCCTTCCCACCCCTTGTCGCAGTCACAGGAGAATGTGCCGGCGCCCGTATCAGTGCACTCGCCATTGAAGCACCGAGCGTTGTTGGCTACGAAGTAGCTGTAGCTCCAATAGTCAGACAAGTAAGAGTCCACAGCACAGTCATCGGCTTCAAGTCCACAACGGCCTCCTTCATATCCTGGCGCACAATCGCAAGTGAAACTGCTGAGACCAGTATCAGTGCAAGTTCCGTTGTTCTTGCATGGTTCATTTGCGCAGTCATCACCATCTTCGTCACAATTCGTGCCTCCCCAGCCTTTATCACAAGTGCACAAATACGAGTTGGCACCGGTGTCCTCGCATGTCCCATGCATACACACATCTTCCATCAATGAGAAGTAGTAGTACGATACATACGACGACGTGAACCCAGTGGCGCAGTCGTCAATGTCTGTGTTACAGTGCCTGCCCTCGTAACCCGAAATGCACTCGCACTCGTAGGAGCTGATTCCTGTGTCCGTGCAAGTACCGAAGTAACATGGATCATCAGCACAGTCGTCTTCATCTTCGTCGCAAACGTCTCCAGTCCAACCACTATCGCACTCGCACGAAAATGAATTCGCCCCCGTATCAGTGCAAGATCCATGTTTGCACGGACTGAGAACAGTCTGAACGTAGTAGTACGAGGAGTAGTAGTCCGGCACATCAACAGCACAGTCGTCGATGTCGATCTCGCAGTCATCACCCGAGTATCCTGACGGACAATCGCACGTGTACGAGGACGTTCCAGTATCCGTGCAGTTGCCTCCGTTGTAGCATGGCTCGTCAGCACAGTCATCGGCGTCTTCGTCGCAGTCGGTGCCAGTCCAGCCATCCGCACAAGAGCACTCGTACGAGTCTGCTCCTGTGTCGGTGCACACTCCTTCGTTTTGGCATGGGTTTGGAGCTGATGTGAAGTAATAGTACGACATATACGCGTTGGGTTCCCCACAATCATTTGCGTCGTAGTCGCAATACTTGCCGATATATCCGCTCATGCAGTGGCACGTGAATGCTCCTGACACTGAATCGTCGTCTTCGCAAGTTCCGTAAGCACATGAGTCAGTGGTGCAATCGTCGACGTTGCCGTCGCACACAGTTCCCTCGTAACCCTCCTCGCAAGTGCAAGAAAACTTGTTGATCCCACGGTCCACACACGTGCCATGGTCGCCACATGGATCTGACAAGCAGTCGTCAGCATCATCGTCACAGTCGTAACCCATCCATCCGGTTTCACAAGCACACGTGTAGTTTGCTGGTCCATTGTCGGTGCAAGTTCCGTGAATACAAGGATCATCTTGGCAGTCGTCACGATCAATTGTGCAGTACAATCCAATGTAGCCGTCCACACAGTCGCAATGTGATTCAAGTCGACCATCATCGATGCAAGTACCGTAGTCTCCACATGGATCATCCACACAGTCATCCGCATCTTCATCACACGCATCACCAGTGTATCCTGAGAGACAGACGCATTCGGTTCCATCACAGTAACCGTATGCGCAAGCTTGGCTGCCGCAAAACACGGTTGTCCGTGGAGGAGTTGTGGTCAGTGGGCAGTAGATCAACTTGTCCTCGCAGCAATCGCCGTAGTCGATGCAGTCGTCGTTGCAATAGCAAGCGCCACCGTGCCCACCACCGCATTTGCCTTCACACGACAGACTGACCGGCGCCGGGCTCGGAAGACTTGGAGACGGTCCATCAGGGGCAGGGTGTCCTCCACCAGGGTGAGTGAATGAAGGAGAAGGCACTTCGTGATCATGCCCTGGCGCAGGCGACCAGTTCCAAGGCGCAGGCACAAAGTGAGAGTTTGGAGCAGGGCATGGGAGACTGGAGTCCACTACGCATGGAGCAGTTGTTGTCGTGAATGACGTCGTTGTCTGAATCACATGCGGGCAATAAATGTCGATATCCGGGCAGCAATCGCCGTTGTCCTGGCATGTGCTGTCGCAAAAGCAACCAAGCTGTCCAGCACGTCCCTCGCGGCACCAACCATTGCAAGATTGAGCAACTGGAGCTGGTGATTGCAACGGAGACGGAACAAGGTCGTCCGGTGCTGGATGACCGCCACCCGGATGAGTGAACGATGGAGAAGGCTCCACTCCTGGGGCCAGTTCGTTTGGCGCTGGAGCATAATTCCATGGAGCCGGGGCCCAGTTATGTTCGGGTGCCGGGCAAGGGTTCAAGTTCGTGGAGTTGGTCCAGCTGTCATCCTTGTACACCTGACACGGCATTGTTGTCGTGGGCACCGTCGACAGCGGTGTGGTGACAATGGGGCAGTAATCAAGCTTGTCGTCACAGCAGCCACCGTTAATGAGGCAGTCATCGTCACAAAAGCATCCAGTCTTGCCAACTCGCCCTTCACGGCACCAGCCAAGACAGGACGAAGGGAGCGGTGCTGGGTTCTCCCAAGGAGCGGGGTGACCGTCAGGGGATGGGTGGCCTCCACCAGGGTGCGTGAAAGATGGGGAAGGATCTGTCGCAGCGTCATCGGGAGCAGGCTGGTAGTCCCAAGGAGCTGGAGCGAAAGCATTTCCTTCAGGTGCAGGGCACGGAGTGTCAACGTCAACAAAACAAGGACCTGTCTTGGTCGTTGAAGCCAACGTTGTCGTAAAACCAGTGGTGACGAGTGGGCAATATAAGTACTTGTCCGGGCAGCAATCGTCGAAATCAATGCAGTCATCCGTGCAGTAGCATCCAGATCTTCCGGCGCGGCCCTCGCGGCAATGGCCTTCGCACGTCTGCTCATCTGGCGCAGGGATGACGGGAGCGGGAAGTGAATCGTCGGTGTCAGGAGCTGGATGTCCACCGCCAGGGTGCGCGAAATTGGGAGCCGGGTCTGTAACGCCCCACTTTGGCCCAGGCGCCCAGGCCCACGGGGCTGGATTAATACCTAAACTGGGTGCAGGGCATGGGGAATCTTGGTCAACTATGCAGGGCTGAGTGGTTGTCGACACTGACGTGGTCGTGAAAGTGAAAGTTGTCCCAGCTCCGCACCAATAATCCGCATCGTCGCAGCAATCGCCGTACAATTCGCATCCGCCGTTCGGGTCGTTGACATTGCAGAAACATCCGTTTTGGCCGGCTCGGCCTTCGCGGCACCAACCTTTGCAACTTGTCAGAGCAACGGCAGGTTCCGCTGATTCAGGACTGGGAGTGTCCAGATCTGGAGACGGGTGACCGCCCAAACCATCACCCCACGGGCCTGGGTTGGTGCTGGCGGACGAGTCTGGACTTGGCCCGTAGTCCCAAGGAGCTGGGTACTTGATCCACACACCAGGCGATGGACACGGCACATCGTTGTCATTGACAACACTGCGGCAAGGCCACGTAGTGGTCGTGAAGCTAGTGGTGGACGACGTGGTAAGCAGACCGGGCGTCGGGCAGAAGGTCTCTTTGTCTGGGCAACAATCGCCAGCTGCATTGCAGTCATCATCACAGTAGCACCCGTAGTCGCCGGACCGTCCTTCGCGGCAGTTGCCTTCACAGGATCCTGACGCAGGAGAAGGGTTCGTGGGAGATGGGACAGTGCCATCCGGGGACGGATGTCCACCACCCGGGTGCGTGAACGACGGTGCTGGGATGTCGTCTGCGTGCGGGGCAGGTGCGTAATCCCAAGGAGCAGGCGACAAATTGAGTATTGGGGCTGGGCACGGAATTCCCAATTCAACGTCAGTGCATGGCGCATTTGTTCCGGTGGTCGTAGTGCCTGTGGTCGTTGTCGTGGACGCGGTGCCGATTGTTGCATCAGGGCAGTAGATCTGCTTGTCTTCACAGCAGTCATCATACTGAGTGCACTTGACGTCGCAGTAGCAGCCTGATCGTCCCGCGAGGCCTTCACGACAGTGACCCTTGCAACTATCAGTGTCAGGACTGGGGTTCAAAGGGGCAGGCTCTGACGAGTCGTCCACATCAGGGGAAGGATGACCGCCTCCAGGATGCGTGAAGGACGGGGCTGGATCCTCGTGGTGAGTGGGTGCCGGCGCGTAATTCCACGGAGCCGGGTTGTCGCCCAGCGACGGCGCTGGGCATGGACTGAACGTGTCAAAGCCTTTCAGTTGCGCTCTCATGCACGCATACGTTGTTGTGGTGAACGTCGTCTGGGCACTGCAGTAGAGTTCTGCGTCATCGCAACAGTCTCCATAGTCGGAGCAAGAGTTCGGACCTTCCCAGTTGCAGAAGCAGCCATTCTTTCCAGAGCGACCCTCACGACAGAAACCCAAGCACGAGCTTCCCACGGGGGCTGGAGATAGAGGTGACGGACTGGTGTCGCCAGGAGAAGGGTGGCCACCGTTGCCGTCCGCCCAAGGCGCCGGTGTTTCGAATCCAGGCATTGGCGAAGGTTCGTTTCTGTTGCTCGGACTAGGTCGCTTCGCAGCATTAGAGTCTGGTGACGGACATGGGACACCACTGTCGGGGTCACACGGGGATTGGGTGAACAATTGGTCGACACCAGTGGGGCAGTAAGTTTCTTTGTCATCACAGCAGTCACCGTTGGCAGTGCACGAGTCGTCACAGTAGCAACCCGATGTGCCAGACTGGCCTTCTTTGCACCAATTTTGGCATGAGCCACCAGTCGAGGTGTGCTCTGGAGCCGGATTGATTGGTGACGGAATTGATGCGTCGGGGGCAGGATGCCCTCCACCAGGATGCGTGAACGACGGGCTCGGAATAGTGTCTGCATGAGGGGCAGGGGCGTAGTCCCACGGGGCAGGGTTGTGACCCATCTCTGGCGCAGGGCACGGACTTCCAGAAGGGGCGTCGCAGCCATACACCTCCGTTGTAGTCGTCGCCCCGATGGGGCAGTACAAGTACTTGTCAGGGCAGCAATCCATGGTTTGCAAACAGGCATCGTCGCAATAGCAACCAGAAGGGCCAGCTTGGCCTTCGCGGCAATGTCCTTTGCACGTTTGCTCAATTGGAGCCGGAGCGTACGGAGCAGGATTGCCATTAGGGGAGGGGTGGCCACCGAGACCATCAGACCACGGAGCCGGAGAGGACGCAGGGAACCCAGGAGCAGGCTTCTCTGCAAACGGCGCTGGGTTCTTGTTGCCCAACCCGCCTGGTGACGGGCATGGAACGGAAAAGATACTTTGGCGCTTGCAGAAAGGAGTCGTGGTGGTCGAAAACAATGTATTCGTTGTTGTCGACGCCCATCCTACAGGACAGTAAGTATCCTTGTCACTGCAGCAATCGCCATACACGACGCAGGGATCGTCGCAATAGCAACCATTGCGACCAGCACGTTTGTCAGCACAATTATTTTTGCACGACTGCAACACGGGTGCTGGCGCGAAAGGTGCAGGGTTCTCAGTATCAGGGGCTGGATGGTACCCGGAATCATCGTATCCGGGCGTCGGCGAGTCCACTGGAGCTTGACTTGGCGTTGGTGCGTAGTCGAAAGGGGACGGCGCGTCCGCATTGTGGTTCGGTGCCGGACAAGGAAGGTCAGAATCCGTACGACAAGGACGGGATGTCGTGGTGGTCGTGGATCCCGTGGTCTGAATGGGACAGTATTGCAGCTTGTCTGCGCAGCAATCATCGTAAACGAGGCAGCCATCATCACAGAAGCAGCCGGAGCGCCCGGCCTTGCCTTCCAGACAGTGGCCTTGGCAACTCGCTTTATCTGGCGCAGGCACATTTGGAGAGGGGTCAGCTCCAGTGTCGTCCGGAGATGGGTGTCCACCGCCGGGGTGCGAAAATGATGGAGCAGGCACTTCGTCAGAACCAGGGCTGGGAGCGTAGTCCCATGGCGATGGACTGTTAGCATCCATGTTCGGAGATGGGCATGGAACCGAGGCATCACCCAAGCACGCAGCTGTAGTAGTCGTCACACTCGTCGTGGACGACGATCCAGTGTACAATTTGACAGGCGGGCAGTAAATTCCCTTGTCCTCACAGCAGTCACCAGTGAACTGGCATTCGTCGTCACAGAAGCAACCAGAACGCCCGGCCCTTCCCTCGCGGCAATGTCCGTTGCAAGTCTGCACTTCTGGTGCTGGTGATTGAACGGGCGCCGGAGCATCATCGTCAGGAGCAGGGTGACCACCGCCGGGATGGGCAAAGTTGGGAGCTGGACTCTCTCCATGCACTGGGGCCGGGGAGTAGTCCCAAGGAGCGGGCACGAAAACCAGCCCGTTTTCGGGGGACGGGCAAGGAATGGTAGTGTCTTGGCAACGGCAATCGAAGCAGAAGGCGTAGTTATTCTCTGATCCGCAGCAGTCGCCGTTGTCCCATCCACACCCGCAGTTGTTGTTGCCGTCATCGCAAAAACCGTCGCCGGTGTACGACGGGTCAGAGCACTCGGCATCACACAGACCCACGAACGGGAGACGGCGGCAGGGCTCCATGGTGTTTGTGGTTGTTGTCGTCGACATAGTGGTAACGTCGGGACAGTACACATCTTTGTCGGGGCAACAATCACCATATTCGTCGCATGTGTCATCACAGTAGCATCCAATGAGGCCCGAAATACCTTCCCGGCAATGTCCTTGGCACGAGCCTTGGAATTTATCTGGCGCAGGTGCCATTGGCGCAGGGTTGTCATTATCAGGGGACGGGTGTCCACCACCACCATCGGCCCAGGGAGAGGGGGAGTCGGTGAGAGTGCCAGGAGCTGGCGCGTAGTCCCAGGGTGCAGGCGCCATTGAATCAACGGATGGCGAAGGGCAAGGGGTATCAGTTTGTGCCTGCTTGCAAGGTCGTGTTGTGGTTGTGAAAGATGTGGACGTCGTCCATTTGGTTGCAGTTGTTGTCGCCACGGGGCAATATGTGTCGCGGTCGTCGCAACAATCACCTGCGGCGTCGCAATCACGGTCGCAATAACAGCCAGTCTGGCCCACGCGGCCTTCGCGGCACCACCCCTTGCACGACGCGGTCATTGGCGACGGGTTGGTTGGAGCGGGGATTGAAGCATCCGGAGAAGGGTGACCGCCACCAGGATGCGAGAATGAGGGGGCAGGCACATTTTTCTCATGAGGAGATGGAGCATAGTCCCAAGGTGACGGACTGTCAGAGAACGAAGGGGATGGGCACGGAACACTGGAGTCCGCGTCCATGCAGGCATAGTACTTGGTCGTAGTTGTGCCAGTCGCGGCTTCGGGACAGTAAATGTCTCGATCTTCACAGCAATCGCCGTAGTCGTCGCAGAGGGCGTCGCATTTGCAGCCAGCGCGACCAGCCATTCCCTCGCGGCAGTGTCCTTTGCAACTTTGGCTATCCGGCGCGGGAGCCATGTCCAGGGGCGCTGGGGCGTCGGGAGACGGGTGCCCGCCAGTTGGGTGAGTAAATGAAGGCGCTGGAATATCATCCGCGTGCGGACTTGGAGTGTCAAACCAAGGAGCGGGGATGTAACTGACATTGGCATCTGGTCCCATGCCAGCAGGGGCCGGGCACGGTACACTGGAGTCAGGCTCTTGGCACGCAAAATACAGCGTCGTTGTTGGGCCAGTGTATGGGTTCATGTCGCACCAGGTGTACACGTCGTCGCAGCAATCTCCGTAATCCTCGCATTGAAGGTCACACTTGCAACCAGTTGCAGAGACTTCACCAGCGCGGCAGCGTCCCTTGCACGATTGTGTGAGGGGGGCCGGGAAGTTTCCAAAGTCAGAGGGAGAGGGCATGTCCGGGGCCGGATTGCCTCCTCCAGGGTGTGTGAACGAAGGGGCGGGGATGTCGTCATCATGGGGGCTTGGGGTGTCGTACCAAGGGGCGGGGATGTCACTCACATTGCGCCAGCCGTTCATGGCTCCAGGAGCGGGGCACGGCGTGCTGGAGTCTGGCTCTTGGCAGGCGAAATAGAGAGTTGTGGTCGGACCGGTGTACGGGTTCAGATCGCAATACTTCAACACGTCGTCGCAGCAATCGCCGTACGTCTCACACCATCTGTCACACTTACACCCAGTTGCAGACACTTCGCCCTGCCGGCATCGGCCCTTGCACGACTGTGTTAGAGGGGCAGGGAACAATCCAAACTCGTCGGGCGAAGGCAAATCAGGAGAGGGGTTTCCACCGCCAGGATGAGTGAACGACGGCGCGGGAACGCCGCCTTTGAAGTCCGGTGCAGGCCATGAATCGAAGGGAGACGGCCACTCAGGATTGCCGGCGAAGGGAGCCGGGCAAGGGGTGTCGGACCCGGCGAGCTGGCACTCAAGCGTGAACGACGTGGTCGTCACGGACGGGCAATACAATTCTTTGTCATGGCAACAATCGTTGTAATCGTAGCATCCATTGTCGCAGAAGCAGTCGCCAGCAGAGCCTGAACGGCAGTTCCCGAAGCAAGTCGACTTTTCCGGACTGGGGGCGTCGCCGCCGCCAACGTAGTAGTAGCTGTCGGGAGACGGGCGGGAACTACTCGCGGGCGCGTTCATGTTTGGCGCAGGGCTTCCACCGTCGGGGGACGGAATCCCATTGGTTGTTGTGAGGATCTCCGGTGCCGGGAATCTGGTGGTGAGCGAATCGCAACCACCGGCTGACACAAGCTGCTTGTAGAAGCCGCATTCTGTGATTGGCGTAAACTCGCCCGTGTAACGGGCGAAAGTTGTGACCATGATCTCGTCGATGTATCCGGAGAAATGAGTGTCCTCGCCAGAACCACGGCCGATCTCAAAACCGTCTCCTTCGTTCAAAATGCCATTGTAGTTGAAGCTGCTCCATTCCTCGCCGTCCACGTAAACGAAGTTGTTGTGGGTGGAGGAGTCGCTGCTGTCCACTCCCTCACGAACCCAGGCAATGTGGTACCACGTGTCGTAGTCCATGTACTGTCCACTGACAGAGGACTCGGTTGTAAACACCACAGAGGAGCACGACGTGGAATAGTCGTAGACGCGCACCCCGACGTTGCCGGAGGGAAGGCGTCGCAAGACAAACGACCCGGATTGATATGCCCCACACGAGTAGCTTTCGGAAGCAATGATGTCCTGGTACTCGCCGTATGAGCCGGCGTTATCTTCGGTGAACATCACCCACGTTTCAATGGTGAAAGCCCCATCGAGTTCCAACCCAGTGTCCTCTTCAACGACCAGGTAGTTGTTGATGTTGACCGAGCTGTCCATGTACACCGAGTACTTACCGACGTAGCCCTCGGGAACAATTTCGGTTGTGCTGCCGGTAGGAAGTACGGTATGACCATTTTGCGACAAATCAGTGTAAGTCTTGTCTTCGAACACAAGAAGTAATGCGGCGTCGCTCGGAGACAGGGTGGCGGCATCCGTGAAGGATGCAAGCAGGCAAGCTGCCAGCGACGCGAAAGCTGCCAAGCAGCCTACTAGCGGTCGGAACATTTCCACGTCGCTTCAGAGTTTCACCGAGCCATAGCAATGGCAGACCCAAGAAATCCACGTAGCGTGGTCCGTAGCACGCGACGCGCGACTCAAGTATTTCGCTCAGAGGAGTATCGCTTGCGCTCGCGCTCAACTGGCGTAACTTTTCTTAAGAGAGTGCCAGGAGAAAAAACCCACATGTATAAATGCAATTGGCTTTGCGGCCGCTGCCGCCACCAAGACGTCGGTTCGTTCGAAGTTCACGTTCTGTTGCTGTGTTACCGCCGTTGTCACCTGCATGAGATGTGACTCGTTTACTTTCAACCGCAAGGCAGAGCGCAGCCATACTCGCACTTGCCCGGTGCACCAGCATTTGAAGACTGTAGCACGAAGTGACGTGGGTGTGCATCCATTGAGCGCCGACCGTGGTGGTGTTGGCGACGGCTTGGTGACGGTGTGGCAACGAAAGCAACGGTCTTCCAAGCAATGGCAAAGACAAGTAGCAACACGGCGCCAACGAACGAGCGAACGAACGAACGAATGCAACTCACTACACACACACCTCGAGCGAAGGAAACAACGTCGTCGCAAAGGAAAGCACCACACACAGCACAAAAGCACGCAGACAAACAACCAAAAACACCACACACACTACACATCAACAAACAATGCAAAAACATCCTCGTGACGATGCTTTATTAGGTCAAAACTGACACAGTAGTCACTGAGTCGTGTGGGGGACTCACAAACCTGCATTTCGTAACGCTCCATAACCGATCTAGCTTGGCAGTTGACGCCGAGGTACGCAGCCCAAAATTCCGGTCGGCGGCCTACCCAAACGTGGTGTTCGTATTTTCAACGTTACCAACAATGCATGTCGACAGCTTTGGGCAACCACAAAAAGAAGCGACACGTACGTTCGATATCTGGGCACAAGGTTGAGCAAAAACCGAAATTTTTTTTGTGGCAGACGCCAATGATCAATAGCACCACAAACGGAACGGGATCACTCATCGGTTGACAGAGGGAGGGCAAAGAGATCAGATGGTGCTGCAAACGTACCGCGATTGCCGGGTACAATCATTGTAATTTTCTTGACTCCCAGACCGGCAGCAGAAGGAGCCGCTACAACACCGAAGACACAATTTTAACGGACAGAGCTCTCTTGATCGTTTCCCACTGACACTTTCCAAAACCACTGCAGTGAACGGACCAGTGACTTGTTTGC
>ENA-OWNT01002406-OWNT01002406.1-seawater-metagenome-genome-assembly--contig:-NODE-2406-length-19656-cov-4.256244_pt1 | contig 19656 bp, 5 predicted proteins | sample MGYA00238136_ERZ651165 | MGnify/ENA primary metagenome ERZ651165 (study PRJEB26861, sample SAMN08777766) | seawater metagenome | isolation source: coastal seawater | place: USA: Florida | collected...
CATCACTGCGTGCATTCATTGGGGACAACGACGACGACAACGATCGCTGTGACGAGGTAGGTAACCAAGTAGTAAAACACAACACCACAACACCACACCACAACACCACCACAACACCACCACAACGACGGAGCAACAACAACAACAACAACAACAACAACAGGCGCAGAACCCAACAACAACACCACAGACCACAGCCAACCTCGCCGCCGTCGCCGCCGCGATTGCCGATTGCCGATTGCTGATTGATGCCGCGGTGTCCAATGAGTGAGTGAGTGCCCAGTGACCAGTGCGCAGTGCACAGTGAGTGAGTGAGTGAGCTGCCTTCACTCACCGCTTTCACCAATCGAAACCAAACCACAAACCACAAACCACAACGCAACGAAAGGAAAGGAAAGGAAAGGAAGGAAAGGAAGGAAGGAAAGGAAAGGAAACAAAACCAGATTCCAGATTCGCAGATTCCAGATTCCAGATTCCAGAGAGAGGATTGTTGGATTGTTTGTTGTTTTGTTGTTTTGTTGTTTTGTTATTTTGTTGTTTTGTTGTTTTGTTGTTTTTGTGTTTTTATTGTTTTTGTGTTTTTGTGTTTTTGTTGTTTTTGTTGTTTTGTTGTTTTGTTGTTTATTCATTGGGGCGGTCACAAACTACGCACTTCTGTACTGTACTGCATTGATGAACTCTGTACAAAATGTCAAAATGTCAAAATGCAAAATGTGTGACGAACGAAATTGTGAAATTGAATTTGCGAAATTGCGAATGTTTTTCGTGAGGCCCGGACGTTCGCTGCTGTGAGAGTTTTGACTTCGTTCCTGGTTCGACTTTTGACCCAACTTTGTGGGGATTTGTGGGGAACTTTTGACACCGGCTGGCGGCGTGTGAATGAATGATCAAACGTCGTTGAAGTTCTCAAGCAAGCCAGCAACGAACACAACGTGTACTAAATAAGCCACGCATGATTTGTGGGGCATCAACGGGAACAACTGAGCTGCCACAAATTGTATGGAATGAAACGATTTTGTGTACAGTACCATTATACTCATTCTTCCGTCCAGTCAGTCGTTGAATCGATAATTAGACATCATTGAAGGGTGTAACTGACCGCGGACGGACGCACGGACTCACGCTGACTTCCGCTGACGCCGACGCTCACTGTGACTGTGACTGTGGCTGACTCAGTGACTGTGAGTGAGTGACTGTGAGTGAGGGTGCGTTGTGGCGTTGCGCTGCGTTTTGTGTTGCGTTGCGTTGCGTTTTGGAGCGTTTGTTTGCGCGTTGTGTTCCGGCAGCGCGACGCAACGGGACCGTGTGCGGTTGGCGTTGTTGGCGTTGGCGTTGGCGTTGGTGTTGTGGGCGTTGGCGTGTTGGCGTTGGCGTTGGTTTAATGCCGTGCCCGTGCCCGTGCTGAAGTGTGGTGTGGTGTGGTGTTGTGTTGGTACCGAGGGGGGCGGGAGACTTGTGAACTAACTCGTTGTACACTATTTATTTGTGGAAGGTTGGTTGGTGTACTCACAGTCAAGTTGTCGTTGCTGTGCTGTTGTCTGCACGTGTTGCAAGTGACGTCGATCAAACCGTAGGATTCCCCGTGTTTGTTTGCTTCTCACCAAAAACCGCTCGATTTGATTTCAAAGCAATGTTGAGGCCAATGAAAATTGTTTCCGTTGCGTGAGGGATTGCGCGTTTGCGCTATTGCGGGTGTTTCGTCCATTCATTTTGAAAATGCCCACCACAGCCCCAGGTTGACCTGGGATTGTTGCCCGCATCCGCAAGAAACTGCGGTTCCAGGATGTCGGCCGCGTCACAGATTGCGGACTTCGACTCGCCTTCAGGATGGAGAGACCCTCAAAATCTCGTCAAGCGTGGCAAAGTGAAGCGCCGGTACATGGGCGATGTTGTCGGGTCGGGAAATGCTCGCGCACCATTAGGGTCGATTCGCGATGTTTTCAGAAACGAGGAGGACCGTCTTTTGACTTTCCTGTTCCGCACAGAACTACAGCAGACAAGGGGAAATATCGGCCAAGAACTTTTTCGGCGCCAACCCCCTCAAAATGTACGCATCGTTCCAGTACAACACGACGTGGTGACTGTTGTATTCGACCCAGTCGATGGCGCCAAAGAATACCTAGTTCAGCTCAAGGCAAGCGGTGAGCGTGATGAACTGTTCGAAATTGCATGGCACTTGAAAACTAAAAAGTATGTCAGCTGGAACATGGTTGAGCGTGGTACAAAGAAGAGCTTGCGCAAAGACCCTTGCCAAAAGATAAATGCCATCGCCTTGCATGTGAAGAGGCCGGTTTGGAACGAGATGGACAAGGAGGTCGCGAGGAGAATGTGGATTGAGAGGTGGGACGAGTGGCAAAGTCACTGGGACGACGCCATCGAAGCAGTCTACGAGTCACCTCCTTGTCTTTTCGCGAACGTTGTGGGCGACAGTACTTACATGGCAAGAGTCAAGGTCCGTGTTGTTGCACTGTTGCTGCTCCTCACGTGATTGTGCACCTTTGCTCACATACGCGATGGCCCCGCCTCACTCTCTCACAGGTTGAAACGTGGAGCTCATTTTATTCCGACATCACAAGCGATTGGTCAGAACCGAGTCCCAAGCGGTTGACCATGAAGCCTCCTCCTCCGAAGAAGGCGAAGGACATGGCGGATGAACAGCGTCATCTGACGGCCGAGGAAATCGCCCGCTATGGTGGGCTCGAAAACTACAATAAAAAGGTGAAGGCCGTCCGAGACAGGCTCAAAGCGCAGGCCTACAAAGTTGGCGGGGGCGTTGACATTCAGCAGATTTTCGAGCGCATTTTCGAAGTGCGAGACACGGACGGAAGCGGCTCCATCGAGTTGGATGAGTGGACGATTGTCTGCCGCAAGGACCTCAAAATGCCAGCGTACATGCTGAAAGACTGGGAGGTCGAAATGGTGTTCAAGCATGTCGACGCTGACCAGTCAAACTCGATCGAAATGGACGAAATATGCGCCTTCCTGGACCCAGCACATTTTCAGCTCCATCAAGACTCCAGCCGCAGCATTCGGCGACTAGCGGCACAAATGAACTCCGTCGTGTCGCACCGAACTTTCACACGTAAAAGTGTTGGCAAGAAGACAACCTTTGTGCTCGGAATGCCGCGGGTGAAGGCAGTCAAGAAGACTCTCCGGCACATGAAACTGCGGCGAGTGCAATCGTCATCATCTTAGTTTCATTCTGCGAGCGTTCAGGTTGCGCGATGACTTCACATTAAAAGTTAGTATTTATTTGTTTTGGAGCAGAATCTAGCAACAGTCACATAGTGCATTGTGGGACGCCGTTGATGTGTGTAAGTTCTCGACGACCGACGACTCGTTCACCGCGAGGTACGACTATTAGCAGTCGCCGGCAGTGCTTCCCGCCAGCACTCAACAGCTTCACCCAACGCAAACCATACGATGCGTGGCACGCAGCAGGAGCTGCGGCCAAATCCAGATTCATGGTCCGTGGACTGTGCGCCCACTTCACAGTCCCTGGGCAGCCCGGGTGTTGGCGAACTCTGTCTTGGCTAGGGCGGCAAGCTTTTTGTACCTGCAGCAGGTGTTCGCACAATGACAGGGCGTGAGAGAAGGAGCAGAAGAGACGGGTTAGGCCGCAAACACACGCCAGAAGCTGGTAGGAAACGTGCCTGGCCTTCACGTGGTTGCTGGCACTGCTCCACGCGGCGCCAAGAACCTTGAGGGCCTCGCCCTTACCAGTGGGCAGGGTACCAGCACCGTTGAACTCGTTGCGCTTGTCACGGCAGAACAGCAAATAGGCGGTCGGTGGTCGCGGACCACGCTTTCTGCTAGACTTTTTGCCAGCTTTCAAGCCTTTGCCTTTCTTCGCCGGGGGCGCGTCGTCACCGTTGGCAGCGGCAGCGGACTTGCGCTTCGTGTTGGAAGCGCCGTTCTCCACCAACGAGTAAATCACAGCTCGGGCGATCGGCTTGCTCATGGTGGTACCTGTTGTTGTAAGCACGCGAATGAAAACAGTGACGTTAGTGATAACGCGGCTTCGTGGTGCGACGAACGAGCAGTGCACAAAGAGCGCACCAAAAGTTTCCACCAGGTCTTCGGGAGAGCGACTGTTGCTGACAAGAATGAGCCCAGAAACGAGGTTCTTTTTGGCATAGTCGGCGATTGCTTTGGTTTTGTGTCCCAGCGGAAGGGAACGCAGCCACGTGGCCACCTTCTCCGCACTCCATTCAGCTACCACATCGAGACTGGCTGAAGACCTTGGCTTCTTGGCCGCCGCCGACCCTGGTGCTTTCTCCTTTGGCATCGTGGTGCGGTTACAGTTCGATCCAACAAGTTGTCAGAACAAAAAAGTTGACGTCGACCCCGCTGCCAGCCCCACCGTAATCGACGAACGCCCAGTTGCCCGCGTTTTCCAGAATATTTTCTCTTGTTTGCCAAGTTTGGATACGCGCCACCTCCAACTTTTGGTTGTCCGCGTGAGACGGACCCGGGCACTATCTTCGGCCATGGCGGCAGCGCTGAGGCGTATGCCTGCTCTCCACCACCCAGATGCCTCACAACAGCTGCACTCGCAGGCAGGCGCCGCATGCATTGATAGACGTGCGTTAGTGTGCGCCTTCTTGTGCAAGCACCCGCATTGTCATGCCCATCTTCGTCGATCACGTTGGCGTTGACGATTGCGTTGACGATTGTGTTTGAAACGTAAGTGCAGTGAAAGTACGGTGGTCGGGTGACTGACAACGGAAGCGGCCGTGCAAAGTCACGCAACGTCACAGCGAACGTCACCGTGTGACGTGACGTGAATGAAGCAGCAGCGAGAGTCAAAATCACCAACGTCAAAGTCAAAGTCAAATTCATGCGCGCAAACGATGGAACAAAGGAAACAAAGGAAACGAAGGAATGAAGGAACGAACCAACGAAGTGAAGTGAAGTGAAGTGAAGTGAACAATGAAAGGGAAAGCGAAAGAAGTGAAAGTGAAAGAAAGCCAACGAATGAACGAACGAACGAACGAACGAACGAACGAACGAACGAACGAACGAAGGAAGGAATGAACGAATGAACGAAGGAAGGAAGGAATGAACGAACGAATGAACGAATGAACGAAGGAAGGAAGGAAGGAAGGAAGGAATGAACGAACGAACACTGACTGACTATGGGCACTGTGAGTGAGTGAGTGAGTGAGTGAGTCATGTGATGACAACTCATTCACTCACTCACTCACTCACTCACTCACTGATTCAATGGTTGGTTGGTGAGTTGACTGACTGACTACCCAACTGTCAGTTTTCGCTGTTCGCCTTCAAAGTGCCTGGCTGACTGACTGGCTGCTGACGTTACAGCAAATTATGTATCCATATTTGGTATTACACTGTTTCTTCCCTATTATCTCACTGAGAAACTAAGGAATCTTAGTTGTAGATATGTTTGTGACAACAAAGCCAACCGCGAACAAAAGTCCGTCTACGTATATATCTGCATTTGGCATTAAACCATATTCGCCCAGTTGTCTCAGTGTTAAACCATGAAATTGCATTTGTAGATATATGTTTGGGCTTTGGGGTGCTTTTGGGAAGAAAGAAGAAAGTCGTAGATTTAATCTATATTTGACATTACGCTTTTTTGCACCATTCAACGCAGTGTGAAATTACGTAATAGCAGTTGTAGATATGTCGCTTCGTGTGGGGCACGACGACTTTTTTTTCCCCCGCCAGCCAGCCAGCCAGAGGGCACAAGTCGATCAACATGCATGTCATTATATCTACTTTTGACATTACACCGTTTCTCCACCTTCAGCACTGTTACAATACACGAAATTGTAAATATAGAGATAAATTCCTGTTTTGCGAGATCGCAGTAATATAGGCAGTATTTCTCTATAGTTAGCATTACACTGTTTCTGCGCAGAGCGTGGAGTTGGAATCCGTGAAATGTCAGTTGTAGATATGTATTCGGTGGCGACCTGGCTTGCTTGCTTGCTGGTGCTCTCGCTCGATCCGAGAGCGTATCTCGATCTATCTATCTAGTGCAGCCTATCTATCTATCTAATCTATGCTTGACATTACATTGTAATTGGGTTCTACATTCAGTGGGAAATCGTGAAATCGTAGTTATAGATAGATACACAATCGTCGTCGGTCGGTGTGAGCAACAGTGACCAAGATCACCATTCACTGCGTTGCAGGAGGATGCATTCGCCGTCGATCATTCATTCGTTCATTCATCCATACGATGATCAATGAATGATTCGATGATGAATGGGCTGTAAATGTCGTTGTTCATTGTTGTGCTGCAAGGACTCTGCTGACGGCTGTATTGCAACATCACGATGCTCGCGCGTGTACACCACACATGCTTTTTCACAGTGCTCTAACTAATCTCAAAAGCTAATTTCGTAATAAGTGCTCTAACAAAAATGTTGTAGAACATGCGGATGATACGATAACCCGGGAACGTCTTCAAAAGCGAAGCTACGTGGTGATTGTGAAAGAACCATGTATGATAGGTATTGTATGTTACATAGAAGGCCACATTCTGTGTGGAACGTAACTGTTTGACAATATAAATCTAACTGGTAAGAAACTAACGCAAGGGAACCGTATTTTAATTGTCCAACTGGGTAAGCATCGCTGTGCCGCGCTTGATCCAATGATCAGGAGAATCTTCAGGCTTGCAGTTCACGATGCACATCACAACGAAGTTGGTTGAATGTCCAGTAGTTGACAGCATACCTTGCCGCTTACTCGTCTTGTACACAGGACACATGTACGAGTGACGAGACTTGAAGTTCTTGCTTTCCATTGGAACGATTTGAATCACTGGCATCACGATATCCAGCTCCTTCGGGTTGGATTCGCGGACGGTTTGATCAGAATCATCCCAACCAGCACCAACCATAAATAGGCCGTTGATGTAAGCACCATCTTCCGCCTTGTTCTCAATGGCGTCACCTTCAGCCCGCGACAGCACTTTGAAGTCGAACTTAACCATGTCGATGGGGATAGTGTACTTTCTCGCAAAATTTTGTCGCGTCCCTGTCAAGAAGGCTTGCGTGAAGTAGAATCCCGAAATCCAGTACACAGCCGGACTGCCTCCTGCAATCCATTGGTCGAACATTTCAAAGCGGGCCATTAGGTCGTTAACCCAAGCACCCAAAGGTTTCAATGACGGGTAAGCGGCTTTGTGCCACATGTCAGGGACCGCGCCATTCACCATGCTGGTGCCAAGTGCCAGCAGCTCAGCCGACATCACTACCTCGCCTCGGATCGATCGTTGCATCTCCTGCAGACTCGACAACAGCACTTCAAGAAGCTTGTTATATCTGCCCAATTCTTGTGACAGAACAGTGTTCATGGATTCACTGTAAATGATGGGGTAATCTATCAAGACTTTCTCCACGTCGTACAGCTGAGGCAGACGTCCAAGAATGGACGTGCACAACGAATTGACAGTGTCGTCCCACGACATCCCCTCTCCTGAAGCGGCGCGGGTTTGCAACGACAGGGTCGTGTTCAGAAGCGCCATCGTCTCGGAGACGGCGCTAGTGATGTTTGCGTTATCGTGGAGCTCGAACACTTCGGGATAGTCATTCAAAGGGAGGCCGCGAATGAACTCAATGTAGTCACTCACTTTGCCCTCAGGGGGAGCGTAGTACTTGCCAGATGCTGTGAATTTGTAGTCATCGCGCAGGATGTCGATGGTGTAGATGTCCTTGATGATGGTATTCAGGCATCGTCGGTCTTTATCATCGGTCACACGGCCGCCATAATTACACTCGCCCGCCAAGTACGCTAATGCAACGAACGGAATCGCTTTGTCGCCACGCTCTGGCCAATTGCACTCGTCAACAAAAATTCGCAACTGCTGCCGTGAAATAACTAGATCCATCTCGCTGAACTCATAAGGAATGTTCCATCCCAGTGGGCCATACTTTCGTCGTTCCCGCAAGTTGGCGTGCAAGAAGCACAAACCAAAACACATTTTCTTGAGGACGTGCGGTGCAGATGATTCTTCAAACCAGCTGTCTTCGATCTTGCCGTAAGAGCCCAGCAAATTTGCTCTCATTCCACGAGGCGGTTCCGATGTCATTTTAACAGCATTTTGCAAAATAGACACTGGGAAGAACGGCGCCGGCATCGACGTAAGCCACAATCGGAACGCGGGGTGGGTTGTTTGAGGAGTGATTTGCTCACATAATTTTTCTAATGTAGGCATCCACGACTTTGCAAGGTGACAGTTCTGCAAGCACACCCAGGTGCCACTGTCAACTGCCTCGGTGATGGCGTTTGCAGCGATAGGACCTTGGCCTTGGCCGAGTGAGACAGCATAGAGTTTGTTTCCGAACCCAAGCTTGTCAGCGACACTCATCAAAGCATCCATTGGAGCGGAGCCGGGTGTCAAGACAAAAAGGAGAGGCTTGTCGCAGGCTGAGTCTTCGTAGCACTCGTCAAGCACGACGGTCGGACTTTCAACAAACTTCGCACCAAGCTTGAGAGAGATGAAGTCCTGAACAGCCGGAATGACCTTGTCAGTTCGAAGTGCTCGGAGCACCATCATTTTTTCGAACTCCGGGCGATCCGGACCAAGCAGTTCAGCAATCAGAGGCATTGGCTCTGTAACGTCAAGCACATCTTTCCACTTCGACAATTGGGACGCAAAAATGCTCGAGAATCCTTCGAAGCCCTTCAACTTGTTGAGAGCCAGCACATTCTTCCAGGCACTGTCAGGCAACCACCCTGATCGCTTGGATGGGTTGGGCTCCTCCATTGCCATCGCCGTCGATCCCGCCAACAAAAATCGGAAGTGTCCGGGATCCAACTCGCCGCTCGTAATGAGGATCTTTGTGCACAAAAGGAATGAGAAGAGCAGTTTGTCCTTCTCAAACAACGATCGACAAATGTTCTCGTACAGAATCCACACGAACGTTTCCATCAGGGCGGCCGTGCGCTCCTCCATCTTCGGCGACTGTTTGGCACGCTCGATGCTCATTGTCAACAGACCAATGTAGAAATCCAGGGAGTACTGATACATAGGATCAACCGAAGCCAAATCTGCAACACAGAAGAAGAGTTGGGCAACTCGGTACGCAACCGGCTGGTAAGAGGCGCGCACTTGGCGGATGAGTTCCTGCGTCTTTGCCGCGGCCTTGACCTGGTCAGCAATTTCTTTCGATGTCACTTGCGACGCTGCCAACGTGTCAATCAAGTGCTGATCGTCGAGAATATTGCCTTCTGACACCGCCAAGAGATGCAAAATAGTGTCTTCTATTCCTTTCAGAGTCTTCTTGTTGGCTGCGTCGCTAATGACAAGCTCTTCGCGCTGTTTCTCGAGCTCAGGCTTTTCTTGCTTCACGACGATACCAAGCATTTGGTCTTCCAGACCGTCTGGGGTTGCCATGAAGTTCAACAAATTCACCTTCACGCAAGTTTCTGGTGGATAATGGGGATTTCGCAGTTTCGTTGTGATGTACAACCTAAAGTTTGGATCATATTCGACCATGTTGTCACCCACTTTGATCGTCGAAACGCCGCCAGCCTTGACGACTTGTTTTAGAAGAACAGACTCCAGAACTGGGTCCAATTCTTCAGGTACGTTCTCAAGCAGCACGGGCTCTCCATATTGAACAGCTATTTCAAGACTGCGCACGAAAGTGGCCTCCGTTTGCTTAATGATTTTGATCTTCTTGGCTCCGTCCTCTCCGCCGCCATTTTCAAGCGCCCTAATCCAGTTGTTGGCTTGCCCTTGAGGGTCGATCATGAGTGGGAACGAATCGGATTTGAACAACATAATGGCATTGTCAATAGAAAAGCCGTCGTTTGGCAATCGGGCAATTGTCCACTCGCGGATTTGGACGGGGTCTCCGAGGCAGGTAGTCAGCGAAAAGTTGTCCGAAGTTGTAATTTGCTTCGCTGACAGCAATTCAACCCAACTAGCAATAGTGTCCGCTCGAAATTGGGAAGTAAATGGTCCCATGTACGCGATGACACCAGATGACAGCAAAATGTCGCCGACAAGATTGTCATAGCGAATCTGCAGACTTTTTGAAGACTCTGCCCACCGCACCTTTTCACCGCCAAGACCGTCCATTAACTTGTGGGCACGTTCCAATCTCGATTTGCAGGTAGCAACATCATTCTCAAGCTTGACTTTCTTGGCATTGGTGGCATCCAAGTCCTTCTGCAGGGCAGCAAGTTTGTCTTCAACGGCTTGCAATTCAGCTTGAACCACCGCCAAACTCTTCATGGCTTCATTTAGCTCCGCTGTTGAAACCGCCAAAGCTTTCTTCTTGGGCTCCACGACCTTTGCAACATGGTAGTACGATACCATTGCATGAACCCACTTACACAGCCCTGCCGCCGCTTTAGACTGCTTGAGGATTCTCTCGGGCGCAAAGGTTGGATCATTTGTGTACTTCATCACTTTGTTGCAGAGTGCCTCAGTGATGCTGTCCTTGTCATAATTGACAAGTTTAGGGAGGAACTTAGGGTCCGAAAGAACTTTCTTCTTCGAAACAGCCCAGTAGTCGTCGACTTTGCCAGGACCGTCTGGGTTTTTCACTTTGTCTGGCTTCTGACCAAGCATGATGCACACAGCCTCCATCGTAGTCACCACACCTCCAGGGGGTGTCTTCATTGATTTGACCTCGGTGATGTCAGACTTTTTCAACGTGTTCAAAGCTTTGATTGCAGCATTCAAGACTGGAATGGCGACCGCAAGCTCTTGTTCGCACTCTTCTTTGATCTTGTTTGCCGCCGCAGCTTGCTGCGATGTTTCTGCCTCCTTTGCAGCAACAATTTCTTTGGTTTTGTTCGCATCCACCGTCATAGCCTCAATCTTTACGAGCATGTCGTCGGTTTCCTTTTGAGCTACTTTGAGCTTGGGAGCGAGTTCGACGAGCTCTTTCTGCATACCATCGACCATGTCCTCGGTCTCTTGAAGTTTCTGCAACCCGTTGTCGTACCGAGACTTCATACCTTGAACCTCATCACGTTTGGTGTTGATTTGGGATGAAAATGTGGAAATGAGGTTCAAATACGAAGTGGGAGTTACGTAAAAGTAGCGTCCCAGTTCGTTCAAAAAGCGCTTGGACAAATCAAACACACTGCGCTGCATGGTCGTGCACAGGGCAACGACGCCCTCTTTGGTTGCGGGAGGAAGATCAATTTTGTTCAAAAATCGCTCTGCGACTGACTTCAGAGCTTCTTCTGGCCATTCGGTGAACCAATCAATGGTGCAGCAGTTGACCAGTGCTGGGAACATCAAAAGCCGCTGCCTGAACGACTCGCCAATGGGCGAGAAAGCGAGGACGACGTGCATGTTGGCGCGCGCACGCCCGATGAAAAAGTTGAACATGTCTCCTTGGTTGTCCACGTCAACATTGGCAGCCTTTGCATCAGCTGTGATAACCTCCATAATTTCGTTGAGTTCGTCCCGAATGAACAAATTAGGAACTTGACCAGTGTTCAAAATATTGTTAATGTCCTCGATGAAAGTCTCCGTTTTAATTTGGGTCTCAGAGAACAAGAACACTGTTTGCTTGTTGTCCTGACCAGCAATTCTAAACAGATTCTTCAGATCATCACGCCACTCCTGCAGACCATACACCTTGGAAATGGCAATCTCAAAAATTTCATACTCGGCTACAGAAACTGCAAGCCGGGTCAACGAACGGCGTCCACTGCCCCCGACACCCACCAACAACGCATTGCCTTGGCTTTGACGGATAACTCGTGATATTCTAGAGATGTGCTCGATAGCATTGAGGAACAAGACTAGGTCCATTTTTTTGGCATTAATGGCGTTGTAGTCCTCAAGTGCCTCCTCGACAACTGCCTGCATGCCAGGGAAATCAATGACTTGTTGATACCTATCTTCATCCTTCACGGCAAAGTGAGAATACAAAATGGCGGGATTATCACCGCGAATTTTCTCCCAAGACTTTTTGAACGAGGATTCGCACAGCGATGAGAGGGTGCCCTCGAACCAATTTCTATCCGTGTCATCGATTAAACGATCCTGGAAGACGCGGAGCGTTTCGTGTCCCCACAAACGCAGGAAAGACGTCTCGTCAGGGCAGCTTTCTTTTTCTGCTGCCAGCATTCCTTGGAAAACTTTTGCGACGTCGCGGAGGTTAAACGTGTAATGGATCTTTGCCGGTGTCGGCAGCAACGCTTTTCGTACGGTGTTGTAAAGGTCGATCGTAGACGACACCACGGAGTTCGACATCTTTTTAATGCTGGCGGGAAACGGCCCCAAAAACCAGTCCAATATGCACGAAAATATGGCCTGCAGAGAATCCGCGTCGAAAGGAACAAAGTTAATGAGATTGAAATGCCGAATAAATCGCTGTGTGACTTGAGTCTTGCCACCACCAGGGGGTCCCATCGCTCCAACAAACTGAACATCCACAAGATTTCTAAACGTCGCCTCAGTTCGGTCGTACCATCCACCTTGACTCATAGCCTGGCGCAAAATTTCAATTGGAGGCTGCGCGCCATAAATCTCTTTCTTTGGCATGTTGACATCATCGACGAAAATAATGCACTTCTTTCCCAGTGGCGGACCGTAGACACCCTTTCGGCGCTTGCCGAGGCGACCGTCCACGATATCTTGGGTCATGTTTGCGGATGTCTGGGCTGAAAAGTTCAGCTCAATTGAATCGTAAACTTCACGATCCAAAGAGGCGATAAGAGATTTGATAATGACTGTCTTCGCCGTGCCAGTGTCACCAGTGCACATTACATTCTTGCCACTTTCGACGAGAGCCTGCAAAACCCAGGTATTTCGCACCACGTCGATGGTTGGAACAAGGATGTGTGAGAACTCGATTTCTTTGGGAATATTGTATAGCTTCTGGCCTTTCATCCATTGTACCCACTTCCCAGAACTGGCATCAAAATTGTTGTTAAACAAGTTGATATCCGCTGGCAGCGACACGAGCAACTTTCTGTCACGGCCAGAGTCCGGATTATCTTCAGACCACGCGGGATTTTTCTTTACAAACACTTTCCACTGCTCGAGCATGGGCTCATTTTCATCCTTGGTTTCGCTAACATAATTGCCAAGACAGATGCTGCGAATCCATTGATTGAATCGAGAACGTGCACCATCGTCCGACACCACCCCACAGCTCCAAACGACGGCGAGAATCGTTAAACCCTCCACGCTTGCTGGAATTTTCTTTCCCTGTGGCATGTCCTTGGCCATTCGAGCCAAGAAAATCCCGAGCAAATTTAAGCACGATAGAGCCACTTCCAACTTTGAAACGGTTCCAGGCAAATTGCACATCGACAGAGCGAAGAACATCGCCGGAGGTAACAGGAATTGCAGGAAGCCAGTGATGTAAGGTTTTTGATCATTCAGTTCCGCAGGCAACGTGTTGAGCCAAGAACCCATCAAAGGCTTCCACCCCAATCGGACTTGTTCAACGAACACCATGCCGACACGCGACACCGTCGCTGGACTGGCTTCCTCCAGATCTTCAGTTTCAAACATCATCGTCATTGTATTACTCATCTTGATGATTTCTCCTGATGTCAAGCACAGCTTCTTATTGTCATCGAGAACCGTGTTCATATTTTCGATCCAGACAGCGTCAACTGGGCCGTCAAATAAAATCCAGTTGCGGTCTCCAGAAGGATCGCGAGACAAATTTCTGTAAATCACAGCCAAAACACCATCAGCCCATTCGTGAGTGTTTGGATCGAATGAACCATACAGCTGCCCTTGTGTAATCGACTTTGGGTTGATGGTCTTGACATTGGTTTTGAGGAAGTCAGTGTCTGGGTATTTCTCCTTGTCTGCTGCAATTTCGGACATAGCCTCCGCGAGAGTGTGAATAATGTTGGTTTTACCCGAAATTGTTTCTCCAACAACCATCAGGCCGTGACGGACCATGACAGTCTCGTAGAGTTGGACAACGGCTCTAACAAACTCCTCTTTCTGCATCAAATTCTTCCGGTCACATACGGAGCGAATGGTGGGAATCAACGGTCCGTAGTCCGGAACAGGAAGCTTAACTCCCGGGAACAAATCCGCACAAATGCCGCGGAACAACGGGATATCGTTCGTTGTAAACTTCGGTAAATTGACATCCGTGATCGCGGACAACACGATTAAGTCCTCTGTCCAAGTGTCTCCAAGGAGACTTCGGAGATTTCCCGCCCGGACAAGAATAGAAAACACGGCACGCATTCCATAGTCGTAATGCTTTTGGTTCGACAATTGCTCTGAGCAAAGCTGCAGGACCTGCACAAGTTTCCGGGCCATGTTTCTGCCGTCCTCAAAACCGAATGAGTACAGTTTGATTTCCGCAATAAGTGCGTAGTCGGGAACCATCATTGCGCACGGTCGGAACAATGCAGCCAAGTTGTCCGGGAGTTCGGATCGCCCTGCGTAGCCGGGGTTCATCGTGATGTAGCTGTTGCAGTCGGGATTCAGAGGAAGATCAGTGCCCTCAAACATGAATCGTTTGGCACGAATGCGCTTAGCTTTCAGAATCGTCAGGAGCTGCTGCGCGATCACAGACAACACTTCGAGTTCGATTCGATTGAACTCATCAAAGCAAGCCCAAGCTCCAGAAGCGGCAAGACCCTTGAAGAACTTTGCCATTGCCCGAAAGTCGAGACCATCGGAACAGTTGAAAACAACGCACTGAATTGCTACTGCTTTCGACAGATCCTTCACTGTTTCAGTTTTGCCAGTTCCAGCCGGCCCAGCAGGCGCACCGCCATAGTCAAGTGACACTGCACCCATCATGGTTCGATAACAGCGATCGGTGAGGGGAGTGATCACTAAGCGCGACGAGTTTCCGAGGTATTCGTAACCATACAGAACCCATGCGTTCGCAATTCTGGGAATGATGTTCATGGGATCATCCCCATATCGATCGTAATCGTCGGGGTGATTCTCCCAATAATATCGCAACTGGGCCGTCCAGCCAAAGTCCTCGAGACCAGACACTCCCTCGTCAACGAGCATTTGCACGGTGTCACGTGCGTGTACATCGATGACACACAGAGCACCGATTGATATCTTCTGCTGTTTGGTGAGCTTGCCCCGAACCATCTCGACGAGATCCATCAATTGCTTGTTCTGATCTTCCAAAAATTCAGGAACTTTAGCAGACTTCAGTGCTGCCTCCACCTCTTGCGTCCAATAAAGTGACCCGATGCAAATGACAACTTGACCCGGCCATTCGACGATCCAGTCCACGCGTTTCTTTGATGGGTTCACGGTCGGATACGCAACCTTCGCTGCCTTGATAATGTCCTTGATTGAAGTGCGCATTCGTGCCTGCAGTGTGAGAAGCCACTCTTCAACATTACCCTTGTTCCGGCCCTGCTGTGGGAAGATCGGCTCATCGAGCACAACAACTTCCCCTTTCTCGTCGATCATGGCAGTGATGGCAATGTTGTCGCCTTCACCTTCAAATCGGACTCTGTTGCAGCCCTCGAAACATTTGCCCAAGAATGGCTGCACAGCTGTGGGATCCTTCGTCTGCGATAAAATTTCCAACAACTCGTCGTTTGACAAAAAGTAGAAACGAGGGAAGACAAGGCGCTTGACTTCCAAGTAATCCGCAAGTCCTTTTTGAATTTTCTCCAAAAGTTCGTTGCACTCTCGGAACTTCGGGAGCAGAGAGTCTTTGGAGCCAACAGTGAGCACTCGCGGATTATCAAACGTATCTTGCATGATCTTTCGCCAGGTGCGATCGACGGTGTTGAACCGGCGACCTTCGGTCGGCATTTGACGCATGATATCGTCGGATCCGAAAATGGGTTCGAGATACATCCAAGTCCGTTGACATGCCAGCCATTCCTCCAACAGTTCTTGAATGTACTGAAGACGGGATTCCCAACTCTTGCAAACACCAAGAATGGGCTTGATGTATGAAGAACCCAACATGGTCTGGGCTTTCACAATTTGGTCATCAAGCAGGGTGGCAATTTCGTCTGTCCCCTTCAAGACGAAAGAGCCAGTGTTTTTGTAAGCCATCAACTCGAAGTTAATCGGATCCCACTCCAGCTTCATGGCTTCCAAGCCTTGCTCAAGCCGGAATTCCTTCTCAGCGCGCATGCACACGCCTTCAATGAACTCCCAGTGGTCAGTGATGTTCATTTCTGTCAACTGCATAAGTGTCAAATCTTCGTCGGGCGTCACCTCCATGCGCTCACCGCCGGCAGCCACTGAAGCCTCTGCGAGTCCATCTGAAAGTTGAATCCAGTGACGGTCTCTGAGGGCCTTCGAAGCCAACGAAGTCACAATAGGCAGATTTTCCCGAAACTCTGTCACCTCTTCCCGCAGTTGGCCAGCGATGCTGGATGCTCCAGGACTGGTACGCTCAAGTGCCTTCTTCAGCTTGTACGACTGCTGCCACCATTTGTTGACGTCTTTCTCCATAGCAGGACCGTCCAGTTCCAAAAACGGTCCAGTCAGCCACTGACCTTTCTTGGTCACGAAGTCGGAGGCCATGGACCACACTTGCAGGTACGGCTCAAAATCTTTAGACAGCTTCTCCAGGATAGAATAATCCGTGAGATCATAGAACCCAATGACCTTTTCACGCTCATTGAATTCTTTGCCTCTCTCAAGGGCGTCATTTAGTGCACGCTCCAAATTGTAAGCCTTGTCCACGATCACTTCAATTTGGTCCCATTCACCAAACTGTGAGAATTCTTCGACTTGACGCGCGTACGATGTCAACGACTCCTGATACTCCAGACGTTGCTTCTCGAGCTGTGCAGTCATTTGCGTCTTGTCCTTCTCCAAATCATAAAGGGCCTCTTCGACGCGTTCCTTGACTTTCTGTGGCCATTCCACAGTTGAGTAGACCAGTGAGAAGCTCTCAAAGCTGATTTTATATTGGTACTTCTCCAACACTCGCATTTGTTTGAAAATCACAGCGACTTCGTCTTGCAACTGTGAAACAATATCAGGGACGTCGTCGAGGAAGACGGTGAGCTCTTTCAGTGCAGCTTCGTTCGAAGGTTTTTGTGAGATCTGGGTCATGACGTCTTCGTACTTCTTGATGATCGCTGTGCACTCTACGTGGATGCGCGTGGCAAGAAGTGCGCAGATTGCGTCCACGATACCACGGGCTTTGCCCTGCAATAAATCTTTTGAGGCTTGTGCGTGGAGAGTAAACATGCCAAGGAACTCATGGTTGTATGCTAGGTTGTGAACTTCGTCAATCATCTTCCAGTACCGACTCAGTTGTTGGTCCACGTCCTTGAGTGCAGGCTCCGATCCCATGAACTCTTGAGCTGTGGCTTGCGCATCAACGCACAGGTGCACCGCCACCTGACGGAATTTTTCAGCAATACGTTCAGGGGCCTTCGTCGCACGCGCAAAGACTTCGCTGACTGTTTGTCGGGCTTTATTCAGAATCGCATCAGTCTCCGCGAATGCTTCGTTGCCCTCGGCAATTGCTGTCAGCGGTTCTGGTTCGAGGTTCAGGAGGGTCATGATCTGAGAATCCACTGTGTCGAACTGCGCGCTCGCTTCCACGATGCGATCGATCGCACACTGAGCCATGTCTTCAAAGTCACTGAACGGAGGCTGGAAAACAACGTCGCCAGTGTTGGGGTCCGTCACGAGCTCGAGATGAAACAACGTGCCGCTCGCCGTGATCGCTTTGTTGTCAGTCTGAGTGGCGTCGTCTGGGATGAACGCAGCGAAGAACTGTGACAACGATGAAGCGGACCGTTCGACCGTGTCACACAGCTGGGTTTGAAGTCGAAGATTAAAATTCTTCAAAATGCGAAGCAACTTTCCGTTTTCGAACTCGTCCACGGACGAAATGAAGATGTTGAATTTGTCCTGCAGAAAATCGATCAGGCGCTCCGCCATCGCGCGGCGCCACGAACGTTTAAAGAGCTCGGTTGTGGTTGCGCAATGTTTTTGTTGAATGACATCAAAATGCTCCAATCGCAGCGGCAACTTGAAATCCTCTTTTGTTGTTCGCACCAGAAGCTTGTCTTTAAAGTTGCCATACCACAGGTTGGACTGCAGCCACTGCTGCAATTTCACAATCACCTCAGTGCTGGCGATGTGGTTCTCGTGCACGAACTTCTTGGCCCGCTCGAACGATCCTTGAATTTGAATTTTCCCAAACTGCGGGGGTTTCGGCTTCGGCGGTACTTCGGGCATTCGGAGGGATTCGTACTCTTGTCGAAACGCGGGATCCGAGTCGACTTTGTACTTCAAGATGCCTGTTTTGACGGCCTTGAGGTATTCCTCCATGACCTCCACCACAATCCTTTTGAGCTGGTAGTTCGACACTTTTTCCACATCAACGCCAGCTTTGCGGAGGATGCGTTTGATTTTTGTTTGAGGTAGACGCTCCACTTGCTTCGAGTCCATCGACGCGATGTAGTGCTCCAGGCGAAGGGAAGACTTGCAACGCTCCCTGGCAGCCTTCACGTACTCAAGGCGTCGCTCAAAGGTGGCCTTGTCCTCGGTTTTGAAGCGGAGACCGAGACGCCCAACATACTTTTCGGTGCTGCTTGCACGAACGCGAACCTTGAACTTATTCCGTGCTTCATCGTAGTCCAACACGTCGGCTTCAGTCCAATCCCAAGCACCAGCTTGGAAAAACAGGACAAAGCCCTCTCGATCAGCCTCCAACCACTCCTGCGGTTTGTGCGTCTCAAAGTCCTCGGAATCGAACAACTCCAGCGGCAGCTGGGATTCGTCTATGTGCAGAAATGTGTCCTTTTCCGCGGTTTCGTTCAGTGGCTCGACTGCGATGGCCGCTTTCGGGTTGTACGGTGACTTCACAGAGGTGACGTCTTGCTCACGCCGCTTGCGGAGCTGTTCTTTCGTCACAACTTGTTTCACTGGCCCAGTGTTGCGTGTGCCGCCGACAATAGGACGTACATCTCTCTTCAGAGGGCGCTTTTTGGGTGGAAAGTTCACTTTGCGTTTCAGTTTCTGCTGCTCTGCGATCATTACCGGGATGTTATGAGCATTGACCCTGCGAGCTTGCTTGATGTCGATGCGACTGGACATCGTGTTCGCTGCGCTGGGCAGCTTCTTTTTCGCAGGCTTTTGCGCCCATTTTGGGATCTCGCGCTCCAAGCTCGGCAGCTCATTTTTGCGGTGGCTCATCGTCGCCCAAGAAGCCGCCGCCGCGGGCTGGGATTTCCTTTGCGAAGCCAAATGAAGCGGCTCCTCTGCTAGCCACTCGATTTTTTTCTAGATGAAGCAGCTCCAAAAAAGCTACCGCGCTGACTTATAATGGGTCAGCTGCTCGGACCGAAGGAGACGACGACGCCTCCCCACTCCAGCAAAGAAAAAATCAGTCGCTCAAGTAAGTTTCAAGGTTTGCTTCCCAAAAGCCAAACATTCGACGCTCGAGGCCGCTCCCACTGATTGACACGACGACGCGTTTTCAAGGCAACTTCATGCATCTTTGCTTACATGAGACGGCTGTGCCCCACGTGCTTCCTTCTTGAGCAACTCTGAAACTATAGACAGCGAGCAAACAACTCAAATCGCAAGCAACGCACGAGAGCAAGCGAGGGAAGAGTCAAGCAGACCACAGAATGCTATGAACTCACCCAACCAACGTCAAGAAAGTAGTCGTTCGTCGTTCGCTCGTTCGCCGTTCGCCGTTCGCCGTTCGCCGTTCGCCGTTCGTCGTTCGTCGTTCGTCGTTCGTCGTTCGTCGT
>ENA-OWNT01002407-OWNT01002407.1-seawater-metagenome-genome-assembly--contig:-NODE-2407-length-19654-cov-41.337488_pt1 | contig 19654 bp, 20 predicted proteins | sample MGYA00238136_ERZ651165 | MGnify/ENA primary metagenome ERZ651165 (study PRJEB26861, sample SAMN08777766) | seawater metagenome | isolation source: coastal seawater | place: USA: Florida | collected...
GAGCAAACCAAGTCGCCTACCAAGAGTTACAGAAAATGATGGCTTAACAAGGCTTGCGTGCGTAAGGTGAGTTAAGAAGCAAATCTCTTGCTACACAATCAAGCTACCAAGAATAAACGCCTTGGTTTTAATTTCAAATGACTATAGTTTGTTTTATTGGCAAACTCATTTAACTAAAACATTGCTGCTTTAGTTAATGTTCAGCTTACCGTTACATTCAGCGGCAACCCAGTTTCTATGGGTTGTTTTGTAGCGGTAGTCGCTAGCTGCAATGATCTTGCAGTTACCCATAAGTTTTTGGATCACGGGCAGCTGAAATTTAGGGCCAATCCATAAAATACTGCTTTCTTTTTTGCTTAATGCCTTTTTAAACTGCCTGCAACGCATGGTAATAACCGAAGTTCTTGTTGGCGTAACGATACAAACATTTGGGTGCGTTTGAATGTTCCATGCAATTTCAGAGGCATCTTGATAAGTATCTGAAATAATGGGTAACATGGTTTGTTCTGGTGTAAGTGTACTCACTAAAGGATTAATGGTTTCGCTATAACCATAAAATTTCATCACAGGATTTACATTATCTAGATTGTGTGGTGTAAAGTATGGAAATTTTAACAAAAGAATAACTAGAATATTTAAAATGAGTCCTAGCCACAGGGTGATGCTAAATGGATGTTTATCACAAAAATAGGCCAATAAAATGGTAGCACTTAAATAAGCAGGCATGGTCCAATTTGCCTCTGATCTATTAAATAAACCAAAATAGCCAAATATTAATAAGACTAAAATTGTGGGAATAAGTAAAAATAATGTTTGTTGATATTTGTAATCTTTAAAATAACGAATAGAAAAGATTAGCAAAGCAATAAAATAAATAGGGTTGAAAGCACCCAATTGGCCTAGGAAAAACATTTCTACATGCTTCCATGTAAAATGATGCGCTTGTTCAGCACCATGATGCCATTGAAAGCTTAAAGAGACCCATTGATGCTGTTGGTTCCAAATGATGATCGGTAGAGTAAATAAGCAGGCAATGATAAAAATAAGATAAGGCTTGTAGCTGAGTAAATATTTTCTGCAAGTTGTGGCTAATAAAAATATAAAAGCGCAGGGGAAAAATAAAACCATCGGGTATTTAGCAAGTATTCCCAAGCCAATAGTTATGCCCAAAAGAATAGAGGTGCTGATACTAGGTTTTTCTAGCCAGCACCAAAAAAGATAAAGCGCCAATGACCAAAACAGCATTAGCAATGGATCTAATGAGGTTACAAAGTTGGTGGCTTGTGTAATCGGAATAAAGAAAAATATAATAAGCGTTTTTAAGCCGACATCATAATCAAACAGTAGCGTAGCTAAGCGATATAAAATAAGCGCGCTAATGCTTACGGATGCAACAGCTATAAATTTAAGTGTCCATATATGAATACCAAATAGGGCGGTTATTAATCTTAATAACCAGGCCGTTAACGGTGGGCCATCAAAATAAGAGAGTGCAAGATGTTGCGACCATGTCCAGTAATAGGCTTCATCAGGGTGCACTGGAATCCACATGGCATAAATAAGCATGCCAATGGTTACAATAGCCCAAAATAATAAAGCGTTAAGTTGGATAAATTTAGATTTTGTTACTGATAAGTATGCTTGCATTGTTTTCGTCAATCCCTAACCATGATTTAAATATTGGTGCGGTTGATTCATGAATGTGATTCTTTTGCAGCCATTGTGTGTACTGTTTCAGAAATAATTTACCCGCACTGCTTGGCATCAAATCGCCATATATCAAAGACAGCTGATGCTTTGCTTGTTTGATTGTACCATTGTGGAGCAAAATAACCATCGCTGAAGCTAGGCCTGTTCTATCTATGCCGCTTGCGCAATGAATTAATATTGGCTTAGGGGCTGTTTCTAAGGTAATTGCTAACTGTTGCAGAATATTTTTGGGTGGTAAGTGATAAGATGACAGTCTGAAATTGTAAAGATGAGCGCCTAAGTGTTTTAAAGTTCGTTTTTCAATCCGGTACCATTCAAATTGCTCATTTTCACCACGTAAATTGATTACAGTACGTAATTTTTTTTGATGAACTCGATGTATGAATTCGTTTTGATTTAATTCAGCAGAGCGATACACCTTGCCTGGTATAACAGCATGAAAGTTTTCATAGTAATGGAGTGATAAGTATATGAAAAAAATCATTAATAAGATAATGAAGCTAATAACAGTTAATTTCTTCTTTTTACTATAGCATTGTTGCATTATTCAGATTCACCAAAACGATTATTGATTAGCTCAATCATGGCTTCCATTGCGCGTTGTTCATCATCACCATCAGCTTTTAGAATAACTTCTTGCTCATATGAGGCGCCTAAAACCATCACTTCCATAATACTCTTGGCATCAACACAGCGTTGGTTGTAACAAATTTGTAAATTGGAGCCAAAAGCCATGGCCAGATCTGTCAATTTCATGGCAGCTCTGGCATGGAGTCCTAATTTATTGCATAAAACGAGTTTTTTCTCAATCATGTGAGTCCTAATTAATGATGGTCTGTAACTTTATTTTTATATTTATCAACTTGCGCCAATAACTTTTTGGCAAGTTTATCTATGGCTGCATACATGTCACCATTATCAGCTTCAGCAAAAAAAGTATGGTGTGGGCATAGCACTGTTCCTTCAGCGATGTGTTTATGGTTTTCAATTTTTAAAATAATATCGATAGAGGTAATCGTCTTTAAATGTGTATTAATTTTTTCAAGCTTTTTGCGGGCATGAACATCCAAAGCTTCAGTAACATCTAAGTTGACGCCTTTGATAGTTATTTGCATGGTTACTCTCCTTTTTAGTTAATCATCCTGTAATAAACCTGTTAGATCACATAGGCTTGTTAGTCATGGTATTGAAAATTATCTCCTAAATAATGATCTCGAACTAAGGGGTTATTAATAATTTCTTTATCAGTACCTTTTGCCATAATTTTACCTTGATGAAAAATGACAGCTTCATCACAAATGCTTAGGGCTTCTCGTACATTATGGTCTGTAATTAAAATACCTATGCCTGATTTGGCAAGCTTTAATATAATTTGCCTGATGTCTTCAATAGACCTTGGGTCAATGCCAGCAAAAGGTTCATCTAGCAAAAGAAACTTTGGATTGCTAGCAAGTGCACGTGCTATTTCAACGCGACGACGCTCGCCACCAGATAAGCTTTGCCCAAGGTTGTTTGCAATAGGCGTAATATGTAGGCTTTCTAATAATTCTTCGGTTCTAGTGTTAACTTCTTTTTTAGAAAGTTGTTTATCAAGCTGTAAGATTGCTTTGATATTCTCTGCGGCAGTCATCTTTCTAAATACAGAAGGTTCTTGAGGTAAATAGCCAATGCCAAGTCGGGCACGTGCATACATAGGTAGGGTGGTGATTTGTTGATCGTCAATAAAGCAGTTGCCGCTGTTAGGTTGAACAAGACCAATAATCATATAAAAACTAGTTGTTTTACCAGCACCATTAGGGCCTAACAGGCCGATAATTTCACCACTATGAAGATTTAAAGAAAAGTCATCGACTACAACGCGCTTGTTGTATTCTTTGCTTAAATGAAGGGCTTTAAGTACATGTTGTTTTGTTTGAGTATCTGTCATAAAACCTGCAAACTTAACTTAATTCGATAACTCTATTATAGCATAAATAATACTTTCAATATAGTTAAATTCAACTCTGATTATCAATGGCTTAGGTTGTTTTTTTCGGTGTGTAATGGATAACCATATCTGAATCAAGTATTAACGTGCTAGTGTTGGTATTAAATTTCAAACCTTTGGCGTGTGTAATAATTTGATTTCTTATAATCACAGATGGATCCGGTGTGCTAATGATTGCGGTTTTTGTATTATAAAAAAAACGCTTAGATTTCACGGTTGTGGCAGACTTGTTGAGAGAGCCATCTTGGTGTGCTACTGCGTCACCTTCTAATTCAATGATTTGGTTGTTGTTATAAGACTTACCTTGCACCGAGGAAAGGTGCCATGGCTTTGCGTCATTGCTAAATAGCGTAACTCGTGGTTTTTTAAACAAGCTCATGTTTTCTTTTGGGAAATGCTCTAAATAGGTCGTATTTATCTTTTTTAATAACAAGCCTTTATCTGTAAATTGTTCTGCTTTTGTGTTTAACAAAAAGCTATCAATGGTATGTTTAGAAAGTTGAGTGGTTGAATATTTCGTTAATGAATTAATCCAAATCAAAGATATGACGATTAAAAATAAAATGAATAACCCTAAACCGTATTTAAACCAAGCTTGTTTATGCATCGTCTAAGATCCAATCGCAAACTTCACGTAAAGCACCTTCGCCACCTGGTTTTTGAGTAACCCACAGTGCCATTGATTTTAATTGTTCGTCACCATTCGATACAGTGATAGGGCATTTAACAGCCTGCATGGCTTCTAAATCAGGCAGATCATCGCCCACATAGGCCATGTTATCATAAGGTATATTCAGCTCTTCAGATAGTTGTTGTAATGTAGAAAGCTTGTCTTCAATGCCCATATACACTTTATCTATATTTAACTCTTTTGCTCGATAAGCAACGGCAGGGCTGACTCTGCCTGTAATAATAGCTGTTTTGATCCCGGCATTATGCAACTGTTTAATGCCATAACCGTCTCTGACATTAAAGTGTTTGATTTCCTCACCACTGGCTGTATATGAGATAGTACCATTGGTTAATACGCCATCAACATCCATCACTAAAAGTTTAATTGTAAAAGGCATTAAAAAGCTCCTGTTGCTAAAATATCATGCATATGTAGTATGCCCCAAGTGTTATCATTTTTTGAAACAATCAATGAAGTAATTCGTTTTGAGTTCATTATAGCTAAAGCTTCACTTAAAGGGCATTCAGCTGGTATTTTTATTGGGTTATTATGCATAACATCAATAATCTTTGTTGTATGTAAGTCGCGCTTGGCTTCAATGCTACGTCTTAAATCACCGTCTGTAAAAATGCCAATGATATTATTATTTTTACTTTCAATTAAAGTTAAGCCTAAGCGTTTAGCGCTCATTTCAACAATAGCATCTGCAATAGTCGCTTTTTCATTAATAACAGGGAGGTTCTTGCCATAATGAGCAATATCCGTGGCACGTAATAATAACTGTTTGCCTAGGCGGCCACTAGGGTGTGTTTTTGCAAAATCATGCTTGGTAAAACCTCTGGCATGTAATAAGCATATAGCCAGTGCATCACCTAAGGCAAGCATCGCAGTTGTGCTTGTTGTTGGTGCTAACCCTAGCGGGCATGCTTCATGTTCAACGGGTATATGAAGATGGCAGTTACTGCTTTTGGCAATAGCCGAATCAGGATTGCCAGTCATGCTAATCCATGTAACATCATGCTGTTGTAAGTAAGGTGTTAATGAAATTGTCTCATCATTTTGACCTGAAAAAGATAAGGCCAATAAAATATCATGTTCTTCGATCATACCCAAATCACCATGCAATGCTTCGCTTGGGTGAATATAAAAAGAGGGGGTACCTGTGCTGGCTAAAGTCGCTGAAATCTTTCTCGCAATATGACCTGATTTGCCCATGCCCATCACCACAACTTTACCTTTGCAGTCTAGGATTAATTGGCAAGCAGCTATAAATTGATTATTCAAAGATTGGCTTACTATATTAAGGGCTTCAGCTTCTTCAATGAGTACTGATCTAGCAGTTTGTAGAATATCCTGATTAGTATTTTTAGGCGTCTCTTTTGACATAAGGCTGATATCACTTTTATTATTATTGATTTATGGCATACTATAGCATCCTTCAACAGTAATAACCGTTCGCATGCCTGATTATATAAATTATACCTTTGTTCATAGGAAAGTTGAATCAAATCTTCAGCATATTTTATCTAGGGCTAAAAAAGCGAGTGTAAGTATCCTTTTAGCTCTTGGTTTGTGTATAACAGGGGCTCCTGCTTATGCTCATAGTCAATTGCCTACGAATAGGCTTTTAATCCAAGCAAATAAAATACTTTTTTCCTCTGGTATTATAATGTCAGCACCTGTTAAAGCACAAAAAATAACCGAAATGGTTGACATGGATATTTTTCTCAGAAATAGTCTGCCTAAAAAAACATTAGCTAAGCTATCAGCTGATGATAAGGCGTCTATAAAAGTATTTTATAGGCAAGCAATGCAACGAACCCTTACTCAGTATTTTTCCAACAAATACTGCAAGCCTGCTAAGTCTGAGCGTATTACTAAGCTTAGCAAATCTATGGAATTACTTCATGATAACTGTTATGAACCCGGCCATCATTTAATTCCGATGATGCTTATCTTTAAATATCATAAAGGCTGGCAACTTGAAGATATTATTCTTTATACGGTAACGTTATCAAGTGCTTACGGTGTTCAAATAGAAAATTTACTACTGAAAGAAACATGGCCACAGGTTTTGATGGCTATCAAGCAACAAAATGCTATACTGCGCAAACAACAAATATATGGCGGAAAAAATGGATAAATTTAGTATTAAGGGCGGCTCATCATTAAACGGCCAAGTTAAAATTTCTGGAGCAAAAAATGCTGTATTACCGATTGTGGCTGCTACGATACTCCATGATGAGCTGGTTACTTTAGAATCTATTCCACACCTAAAGGATGTGACAACCTTATTTGAGCTAATGGCTTCACTAGGGGTTCAGACAAAATTAGCCGATAATATGGTTGTGCATATAGACAGCTCTAATGTGAATAACTTTTGCGCGCCCTATGAGCTTGTAAAAAAAATGCGTGCTTCTATTTTGGTATTGGGGCCATTGTTAGGGCGTTATGGTGAAGCGATTGTTTCACTCCCTGGTGGCTGTGCCATTGGCACAAGGCCAGTTGATTTGCATCTTAAGGCCATGGAAGCACTAGGTGCCAAAATCGAATTAAAAAATGGTTTTATTCATGCCAAGGCCCCTAATGGGATGCATGGTGCAGTTATAGATTTTGCAAAAATAACGGTTACAGGCACAGCTAATGTGCTTATGGCAGCAGTGTTGGCAACTGGGCGTACAGTTATTAATAATGCAGCTAAAGAGCCAGAAGTGGTGGACCTTTGTGAATTTCTAAATAAGAGTGGTGCAAAGATATCTGGTGTCGGTACAAATTGCTTGACTATTGATGGTGTGAAATCATTAGGCAAAGTTACTCATCGAATAGTACCCGATAGAATAGAAGCGGCCACTTATTTGGTTGCAGCAGCGTTGTCACGTGGTTCTATCACTGTTAACGATGTCGTTCCTGCACACCTGGATGCAGTCATTGGCCTTCTTAAGCAGGCTGGCGCGTCAATCGAAATATTAGATAATAGTATTTCATTAGATATGCATGGCAGCCGTCCAAAGGCGGTTAGCTTTACCACGAAAGAATACCCGGGTGTGCCAACTGATGTGCAGGCACAATTTATGGCGCTTAATGTGCTGGCGACTGGCAAAGGTGAGATTACTGAAACTATTTTTGAAAATAGGTTCATGCATGTCCAAGAATTAGCAAGAATGGGTGCCAAGCTAGAGATAGATGGTAATATGGTTATAACTGAGGGTGTTGATATGTTAACGGGCACCCAAGTTATGGCAACAGATTTAAGAGCATCTGCCTGCCTAGTGATAGCAGCACTGATGGCAAATGGTGAAACAACTATCCATCGGATTTACCATATTGACCGTGGTTATGAGCAGATCGAAGAGAAATTAAACCAGCTTGGTGCGCATATTAGGCGCCTTTCTGAGTAATGCCGAGTTTATTGTTTAAAAAAATGTTGACAATTTAATTGGCAGAGTATACAAATAATACTGATGATTTTGTGGGCGAAGCATTTATAGGCTTCTGCAATGGAAATTATCATTTAACAATGGAGTGAACTATGAAAAAAATTATGATGGCAATCTTACCGCTAACTATCTTTGCAACATCTGCTTTTGCAGCTGATAGAGATTATTATGTTTATGCGGAACGTGGTGCACAAGCTAGCACAACAGCTGCCAATGATTTTAATGGTGTTAATTTTGGTGTATCTACTGGCTTTACAACGGCAAGCCTTAGTGAAGACAGCGCACCACGGTCAACCCCCACACAAGTTCCTGTTGTTGGCTCCATTGGTTTTTCTCATACCTGGAATCAATTTTATATGGGTGTTGCTGGTCAGTTTGGCTGGAATTTCCCTGTTTTTACGAAAGGTTTTAAAACAGGCAGTATCGTTAGCAACCGGCCAAGATGGCAATCTATTGCAGAAGTTCAAGTTGGTGGCCTTATTTCAGGCACCAATCTTATCCACTTAGATGCTGGTTATGCATTAGGTCATTTTAATTATTTAGATTCTACATCTACTAATCGCACATATACACAAGGTGGCCCTACAGTTGGTATGGGTGTTTCTTTGCAATTAAGTGATCATGTTAACTTTGATATGAATTATCACTTTATTTATTACTTAAACAAGAAAGGCTTAACAAATGCTGGTGCAATTAGGGTTAACCAACATTTAGCTACTGTGGGCTTAAGCTTTCACTTTGGCTAATAAAGTCTTTGGCATCTAAGCTAATCGGGTAGCGTCTGTCTTTACCAAATGCGCGTTTGCTGACGCGCGGACCAGGCGCACTTTGTTGTCTTTTGTATTCATTTTGTAAAACTAATTTAATAACACGTTCAATAATAGCTAAATCATAGCCAGTTTTCTTATGAATGACGGCTATAGATTCATCTTCTTCGATAAATAATTGCAAGATAGTATCTAGCACATCATAAGGTGGTAGGCTTTGGCTATCTAACTGGTTTTCAGAAAGTTCCGCGGAAGGCTCTCTCGTAATTACGCGCTCAGGTATAGTGAAGCCTGAGTCATTGAGTGCATGCGCAATAGCATAAACCTGAGTCTTATATAAATCTTTAATTGGTGCATAGCCGCCACACATATCGCCATATAAAGTTGCATAGCCAACTGCATATTCACTCTTATTACCGGTGGTTAAGACCAGTTTATGGTATTTATTCGATAAAGCCATTATAAATAAACCACGAATGCGCGCTTGTATATTTTCTTCAGTAACATCCTTAGCTAAATGAGAAAAATAAGGCTTTAGGGCATGATCAATAGAGTTAGTAACAGGTTCAATTGGAAGTACACTAAATTTAACACCTAAGTTTTCAGCTTGTTTTCTAGCATCGATCTCACTGATATCAGCATTGAATTGTGAGGGCATATAAACAGCCTCAACTTTATCAGCGCCTAAAGCTTTAACAGCTAAAGATAATGTTACAGCTGAGTCAATGCCTCCAGATAAAGCAATAAGCGCACCATTCGTAAAATGATTTTTTGTAACATACTGTTTTATACCACAGCAAATAGCTTCTATAAGTTGTTTGTTAGTATCTTTTGGCTCTAAGCGTTTGTTAGCAGCTAATGATGGGCTCTTTTCAAAATCAAAGGTAGCTAAAATTATCTGCTGCTCAAAATCATTGCCAAGTTCGCAAATATCACCCTGATTATTAATAAAAGCTGAGCCGCCATCAAATAAAATAGCATCTTGGCCGCCAACACAATTAACATAGGCAATAGGCAGTTCTTTTTCTTTGGCTAAATCAGTTAATATACCTAAGCGCTTTTTTTGTTTTTCAACATAGTAGGGCGAACCATTGAGAGATATAATTAGATCCATATTATCTTTATTTATTTGATCGGTAATTGCTTTATTCCATAAATCTTCACAAATAAATAAACCAACTTTTTTGCCTTTAATGGTGAATTCAACCGATTTATTGCCAGGTGTAAAATATCGTTTTTCATCAAACACTCTAAAATTAGGTAAGATACGCTTAGCATAAGTCGCGGTGATTTGACCATGGTCAATGACGGTAGCACGATTGGTTAAGGTGTCATTTTCAAAATCTGGATAACCAATAATTATAATGGCTGGGTAGGACTTGCTTAGTAAAAATTGCAATGCTTCTGCAATCATTCGCTGATGATCTTGTCTAAAAAGAATATCTTCAGCGGGATATCCAGATAAAGCGCATTCTGGTGTTAAAATAAGTTCTCCACCTTTATCTATTGCGTCGTTAATCATGCCATCTAATATACCGGCGTTTTGTAATGGCGAGCCAATCACAAATGGTGCTTGGAGTAGGGCAACATTTATAGTTGTCATGAAATGTCCTCTTCTGATTTCTCTAATAGAATAGCAGCTAAAACTTCTCTGCCGTCACCAGCAATTAATTGAAAGCTGCCGCAAGCCGTACTCGATTTCATGCATTCATAACCAATTTGCGCATTAATCAACGTTTGCAATTGCTCAGCTTCCAAGAAATGAAAGTTTATACCTGTTCCAAAGATTACACAGTCAGGCTTTAAATCAATGATCATTTGCAAATTTTGTGCATTAATATCAGAGATGTTTTTGACTGGCCAGGGGATAATTTGATTATTAAACAGGATAAAACTTTCTGTCATTGTGTTGGCATTGATAATACATTCGGAGCCATTACAAGCTGTTATTTGTAAACCATTGGGAGAGGTTTGTTCGAGTATATCCATAACTACTTACCTAAAGATGGGTTGGTAATGGCAAAGAGCTCTACATCCATAGCTTGACCTTCATGGTATTTATATGCGTGCAAGCATCCTTCATAAATAAAATTATTTTTAATGAGTACTTTTTGAGAGGCGATATTGTTGTTCATGGTTAATGCTTCAACCCTAATAAGCCCCAAGGTATTAAATGCGTAATCTAAAATTTGGGTGATGGCCTTAGTGGTAATACCTTTGTTCCAATAAGATTTGGCTAAATCATAATGTAATTCAGCACGTTTATTACCAGCATAAATAGTTAAGCCAATTGCACCAACCATTTGATCGGTGCTTTTTTCAGTGATGCTCCAATAGATGCCACGCTTGAAATGAAATAAATTCTTACAATACTGGATTTCAGATTTTGCATCGCTTAAGCACTGTGGTTTAGCTGCAATGATGTATTGATTCACTTCAGGTGTATAATACTCGAAAAAGCTTTGTGCATCTTTATCCTTGTGCTCACGCAGGCAAAAGGTAGCATCCAAATTAAAAGTGGGAAAATTTTTAGAAAATGTAATAGACACGTTTGACCTTTGGTTTGTCTGGTGGAACAATCTGCCATAGATTATAAAGATAATACATTTTTAATGCCAGCTTTCTTACAATATAATAGGACAAAATCTGCAACAAGTTTTAAGTTATAAAGGCTGGTAAAATTTTTTAAAACAGCGTAAACTAGTAAAGATTCAAAAAAACTTATAAGAATCTTATTTTAAATTAGTCATTTACGTCATGCAGAATAGAAGGGAAACTTTATGCAGAAGCAGTTAGAGCGAAGAGAGCTTACCCAAGAATCCATTGATTTTACTTATAATAAATCGCCGTTATTAAAGAGAATCTATTCTAGCAGGCATATTTCAAATGAATCACAGCTTAATCGTGATTTATCCGCACTCCATTCATACGCCTCTTTAAAGGGTGTGGATGATGCTGTGGAGCGTTTTTTAGAAGCATTAAATGAAGGTCAGACTATTGTCATCATCGGTGATTTTGATGCTGATGGCGCAACAAGTACAGCACTAGCAGTTCGTGCACTTCGTTCATTTGGTGCAGAAATTGTTGAATCACTTGTGCCTAATCGTTTCGAGTATGGCTATGGTTTAACACCGCAAATTGTTGATGTCGCTAAAGAAAAACAACCGCACTTAATTGTTACTGTTGATAACGGCATTTCAAGCCACGCAGGCGTTGATCATGCTAAATCTTTGGGCATTGATGTTATTATAACTGATCACCATTTACCGGCAGAAAATGGGTTGCCTGACGCTGTCGCTGTTGTTAATCCAAATCAAGATGGCTGCAAATTTCCAAGTAAATCACTAGCTGGTGTTGGTGTTATTTTCTATGTGATGTTAGCGCTTCGTGCAAGGCTCAAAAAAGAGAACTGGTTTGAGCTCAATGGTATTGAATGCCCAAATATGGCTGAACACTTAGATTTAGTTGCTCTAGGCACTGTATCTGATGTGGTTACTCTAGATCAAAATAATCGTATTTTAATCCACCAAGGCTTAAGAAGAATTAGAGCTGGATTAGGGCGCCCAGGTATTAATGCTTTACTGCATGTCGCTAAAAGAGACCCTGCAAGAGCGATTGCTTCTGACCTTGGTTTTGCAATTGGTCCACGTTTAAATGCGGCTGGTCGCTTAGATGATATGGCTTTTGGTGTGGCTTGTTTACTATCCGAAACGATACCTGCCGCCAAAGCTAAGGCTGAGCAGCTGGATAATCTAAACAGGGATCGCAAAGGCATTGAATCTGAGATGCAAAAGCAAGCCTATGAGTATGTGGATAATATGATTAAAGGCAAGGAGTTGCCATTAGGTGTCTGCTTGTTTGATGAAACATGGCATCAGGGCATTATTGGCTTAGTATCATCCAGGCTAAAAGAGCGCTTATACCGACCTGTGATTGCATTTGCTGATGTGGGTAATGGTGAATATAAAGGTTCAGCAAGGTCTATTGTTGGTTTTCACATTAGAGATGCTTTGGAACATATTGCTAAAAATAATCCTGGTATGTTAACCAAGTTTGGTGGTCACTCCATGGCTGCTGGGCTAAGCTTACCTGCAGATAAGTATGATGCCTTCAAGGAAGAGTTTGAAAATTTAGTTGCTAATAATCTTACTAACGATGATTGCTGCGCCAAAGTGGTAACAGATGGTGAGCTTGAATCAGAATATTTTACTTTGCCAACTGCAGAAATGCTTCGTGATGCTGGCCCATGGGGCCAAGGTTTTCCAGAGCCTGTGTTTGATGGTACTTTTGAAATTGTTGATAAAAAGATTGTAGGTCAAAAGCATTTAAAACTAATTTTAAAATTAATGGATTCTGAAACTTATTGTGACGCTATTGCTTTTAATGTTGACCTAAGTCGCTGGCCTCATTCTGATGAAAAAACAATTAAAATTACTTATAAATTAGATGTTAATAATTTTCATGGTCGTAGAAAGTTACAGCTACTGATAACTAATATCTTCTAATTATGAGTTCTGAAATTAACTTCGATGACTTTTCTAAAATCCAAATGGTTGTTGGAACGGTTATCGAAGCAAAGCCTAACAGCAAAGCTAAAGTGCCAGCTTATATTCTAACAATTGATTTCGGTATATATGGAATCAAAACTAGTTCTGCTCAACTTACAGAAAATGATACCTGTGATGGTCTCATCAATACACAAATCATTGCGGTAATGAACTTTCCACCTAAAATGAACCCCAGCGATGCTGTATTTTCCGGTGGCTCAAAATGGGGCTTAGTGTTGTGAGTAGCGATATTAATGCTAAACCACAAGTTAAAATCAAAATACCAGTAAGCCAATGTTGCATGGTTAACAGCCATGTCACAAAAAGTGGTATAGCAGACATTATCAAATAAGCAATATTATAACTAAGAGCATATTGTCTTACTCGAGCCTTAATAGAAAAGCTTTCAGCCATTAAGATAAAAAAGCCACCCGCTAAAATACCTATGAGTAAAGTATATAAGGCCAAAAATAGTGGTGTACTCCAACTGTTGTTCAAAGGCAATATAAATATAAAGTTTAGTGGCATAATAACCAACCATAAGATAATTCCGATTCGATAATAAAGGCGTCGACTTATGAAATCACTTAAGTAAGAAAAAGCTGGTATCAAAGCAGCCTCTATTAAGCCAAATAATGTTAAATATAAAAAAATATTATTGCTAGATATATGGTAGGTTTTAGGTAGTGAGAATGGAAATGTTGTTTGTAACATAATTAATGAAGACGGAAAAAGTAATATGCCTATGGCAATAACACAATCTTTTATGCCAATTTGAAAGGTTTTAACGCTTTGTAAAGATTTTTTAAATGTCATAAATGCAGATGTTTCTTTGATTTGTCTTCTGGCTATGAAGCCAATCAAATTCAAAACAGCGCCTAATAAAAAAGCCAAGCGCCAGCCATAAGTTTGCATAGCGCTTGCAGATAAAAAGTGGGTTAGTAAATAGCTAATACCTGTTCCCATAGCAGAACCAAATGCCACATTCATAACTAATAAGCCACAATAAAAAGATTTGCGATTTTCGGGTGCATGTTCTGCTAATAAAATTATACCGGTTGGCAAATCAGAGCCAAAACAAATGCATTGTGCTAAGCGAAAAAATATTAATAATATGATAGCCCAAAAACCAATCATCTGATAAGTAGGTATTAATGCGATAGCTAAAGTAGAAAGTGTCATTAAAAATAATATTTGGAAATAGGAAGTTCTGCGACCAGTTCTATCAGCATAAACTCCCATAAAATAACTGCCTACTGGCCGGGCAATAGCACCTAAAAAGAAAATACCAAATGTTTGAATTAGAGCTAATTTAGAGTGTGAGTGTGGAAAAAATGCGTTGCTTAGAAATTGCGCTAAGAAAATATAAATTACAAAATCGTAATATTCCAAGCCTGAGCCAATGCTTGCGAGCAGGGCAGTTTTAAGGCTGATAGGTTGATTAGCTGTTGTGCTGTTCGCTCCAGGCTTTTGGGTTTGATTGCCAGGATTGGATGCTTGTAACGTCGTCATCTGATAACTCTCCATTCTGATTGGCAACATCCAATAAAATATCTAGCGTACATAAAGGATGTGCCTGAATATCTTTGGCAGCAAAATTTTCATGGGAGATATTTAGCCCATAAGAAAATATGCTATAACATGAATCGATAACAGCACCTTCGTCTAGAGCGGATTGAGCAGCTTTTAAGGCACTGTTACCAGTCGTAATTAAATCTTCAATAAGTAGGATTTTTTGGCCTTTTTTTAGGCGACCTTCAACAGCTTGCTGTTTGCCGTGTGCTTTTGCGCTAGAGCGTATATAGATCATTGGTAAATCAAGTGCATCAGCAAGCAGGGCAGCATAAGCAATGCCACCAGTGGCAATGCCGGCAATAATTTCTTCACCAGTATTATCTGCATCAAACTGTTGTTTAAACGCTTTAACTACAAGATCTCGAGCGCTTGGATAAGATAAGATCAACCTGTTGTCACAGTAAATAGGGCCATTTAAACCTGAGCTATACAAAAAAGGTTGTTGTACATTTAAGGTAACTGCGCCAATGCTTAGTAATTCTTGAGCAATTTGCTGAGGTGTGATGATTTCTGCAGTCATAGAGCAAGCCTGTTTTGAGAATCGTTACACTTAGAAAGGTGTGGCCAGACCCAGAATTGAACTGGGGACACGAGGATTTTCAGTCCACTGCTCTACCGACTGAGCTATCTGGCCATATTGCCTAGGTAACTGTAAAAGTACCGCTAAGGCGATGACTATTAAAGCATATTTTCAGCAAAGATCAAGGGATTTATGTAATTAAATCTACTTTTTAAGCTGCATGGTCAGCAGTTGAATAGTTGCGCGAGTTTTTGCTAAAGTATCTTCTATACTTTTATACATATTATTAATAGACACTTTGCTTGGTACTTCGTGTTTTAGCACAGCGTCCCAGCTCAATAATAAATCATTCGCTTCAGGAACAACCAAATAAGAAAGTGCACCTTTTAGATCTTGAATGGTAATTTTAATTTGTTCTATGTTGTTGCTATCAATGGCCTGATGCAATAACTCTAATTTCTCAGGAATAAAATCTAAGGCAGCTTCTAAGATATCTAGTAACAACTTTGGATCTTGCATAGCATATTGTTCCATCATCGCTGCAACGTCTAATATAGCTTTTTCAATATGAGGGAATTGCGCTTGCTTTGTGTCTTCAGTATTTTGAATATAGCTTTCAAACATTGATTTTAATTGATGACGCGATAACGGTTTGGTATAAACTTCCTGCATGCCAGCTGCTAAACAAGCACCTTGGTGTAATCCACGAGCATGGCCGGTTAAAGCCACAACAGGCACGTGGTTGTTTTCAGGTAAGGCGCGAATTTGACGAGTAGCTTCAATGCCATCAATGCCGGGTAATCCAATATCCATTAAAATTAAATCATACTGTTTTTTAAGCGCAGCTTTTACCGCTTCTTCACCGGTTTCAACTAATTTAATATCACAATCATAATCATTTAATAAACGCATCACAGCACGAGCAGGCAACGGTGAATCTTCCACAATTAATATTTTATAGGATTTATTCACAGATGTATCAAGTGTTGTGATTTCGCAAGATTGATTGTTTGCCATTATCGGCGTGCTAACTCGATCCATGGGTAGTGGAATGGCCTGTGCCGCCTGCGCTTTATCAAAGGGTAGGGTGACAATAAATTTGGTGCCTTTGCCAACAACGCTGTCGACTTTAATGCGACCCTGCATTTGGCCAACGTATTGTTTAACCGAATATAAACCTAAACCACTGCCTTTATAAACACCTTGGTATGATGATGAAAGCTTGGCAAACTGATCAAAGATCTCTTCGTATTTATCAGCAGGAATGCCGATGCCCGTATCTTCAACCACAAGTTTTAAGGTAACTTCATCACTAATTTCTGAATCAAGGGTCAAATAAACATTAACAAAACCATTGGTCGTAAACTTAATGGCATTGGCCACCAAATTACTTAAAATGCGTTCGAAGTATTGCCCCAAACCTTTCACAGCTTTAGGCACGTCCGGTGCGATAGTCGTATTAAAATCCAAATTTTTATGACGCAAAGATACGCGCATTAAAGTCATTACATCATTAACGACTTCGCTAGGGTTGAACACCGTAATTGGATCATCAAAATAACCAGATTCCAAACTGACATACTCTAAAACATCATTACTTAAACGCAGTAACTGTTGCGTAGCTTCTTTTAAAAAGTGTCCACACTCGCGCACTTCAGCATTTTCCGCATTGGCTTCAATAAACTCAGATTCACTAAGCATGCCAGTAATCGGCGTACGCAAATCATGGCTCATATTCGCAATAAATTCAGACTTCGCCTCATTGGCAATGCGCAGCTTTTCTTGAGTTTCTTTAAGTTCAGTGATGTCTTGAGCGATACCGACTAAACCTGTAATGTTGCCATCGAGATCTTTTAGGGGTGTCTTATGTGAGTAGAAAGTTCTAATTTCTTTATTTATTTCACCCGTTTCCTCGCCTTCAAAAGTTACATCTTGTTGTATAACTTTTTGATCAATAGTATCAGTATATTTTACTGCAGATGCATTTGTTTTTCCCGATACAATAGAGCTGTATAAATCAATAGTAGATTTGCCGAGTAAGCCTTCGGCATTATTGTGACCACAATGCTTTGCCATTAGGTTGTTGCAGCCTAATATTTTACCATCTCTATCTGTCCACCAAACATGCCCAGGTAATATAGATAAAATATGTTTGAGCATTGTTCGTTCATTACGATTTTCAGTAATATCCTGTGCAATGCCCATTACGCCTATGATTTTTCCATCTAAATTTTTTAATGGTGATTTTGTAGAAAGGTATGATTTAATTTTTCCATGAATAACCATTTCTTCTTCTATTTTAATGCTTTTGCCAGTTTCTATAACTATATTATCATTTTCAACTAATTTGTCAGCATGTTGTGCTCTTGAGGTTTTGTTATGATCTTGATGTAATGTGTTGTAGGCACTCATACCCAAATAATCACTTTCTTTGCCCAGTTCGAATGATTCTGCCATTTGCTTATTTGCACCTAAGAGTTCACCGCTTAAATTTGTCCACCAAACGTGGCCTGGTAGCATTTCAATGATATGCCGCATGTAGTTTAGTTCGGTTTTATTCTTTGTAATATCAAATGAAATATTTATTATCCCTATAATATTTCCATCTTTATTGAACAAAGGTGCTTTATATGATTGAAGACAAATGGTCTGATTATTGGGTAGATGTATAGATTCTTCAAATGATAGTATAGTGTTATAGGTTATAGCTTGTGAATGCGTATCATCTATATTAGTTGGATTTGTTGATGGGTAGATATTTCTATAGGGCTTGCCTATAACAAACTCTGGTGATTCTAGATTAGCAAAATTTGCAACTGTTTGATTGCAGCCAAGAATAAATCCTTCAGTGTTTATCCAGTATATATGGCAAGGCATATTCAATAAACATTTAAAGAGTAAATTAGTTGAAAAATCAATAATCATACTAGGATCTCCATATCAGTATAAATATTATACACAACATTAGCATGATATCAACTAAAATGTATCGCACGATATATGAGTTATTGCTGCATTAGATGGGTATCGCTTACATAAGCCTCTTGCAATAGCATTGGCTTGGAAGTTTCTTAGGTTACTTAATCTTGAATCTAGCCATTCCTTTGAAAAATAGTTGTTTAATCCGTTGTATGGGTTAATGCTTTTGTGGGCCAAAGAACGGCAGGGGTATTGAAAATGGGACGAAGCATTTGCGAGCAAAACATCTGATAATTCAATGCTTGATATGCATGAGGGTAAGTCACTTGGTTGGCAAAATGCATCAATCTTAACTCTAGGCCTAGCAAGCGAACTTTGATGAAACGGATAGTTAGTTATTAGTTTATTATTTTTATAGTATAAATTATTTATTTTCTCACCTGTTTTACCTTGAATGGTTAGTTGAATTAATAAAGGAATGCTATATAGCTTGCATTGTGACATTAACCATCTAGTTGATTCAAGGCATGGTAGTACCCATCTATTTATTTGGTCTTTTTGTATTAAGTATCCAAATAATTTATGTTCTTGGGGTGTGCCATGAAAATTTTTAAATACGTAATCAATATTATGAAATGAACTTTTTTTCTGGTAGAGGGTAATTATTTTTCTTGCCTGATTTTTAGAAACATTCCATGCCGTAGTAAGTTTTTTAATGTCAATGATATCATGGTGAGTAGTAAGAACTTTCTTAAAACGGCATAAGATAAAACTCATCAATAAAAAATGGGTTTCACTATTCATTAAATTATCGATGCAATAACTGCTAATAAATGTAGCTAAAACTTTGTTCCCTTCAACTTGATTATTCTTAATAGAATATTTGGTCATCAAGCTAAAAATTTTTTTAGCTTTAGCTTTATATATTTTACTTTTAGAGAATGCGTGTGTGCTTGTTTTAAGGTTAGTCTGTTTAAGTATAATTGCTAATCTAATAGCTCTAATTTGACAAGAAGCCTCACCAACATGCGCATCAAACAACTCTGGCTTTCGTTCAATATAAAAAGCATGTAGAGCCTCAGCGGCGGTGTTATAAAGGTGATAAAGCAGGTTGAGTATTTTCAGCTTTTGTTGGTTGCTAGTGAGGATAGTTTTTTCTTTATCCATAGGTAGCAAATCTGAAAACATCCACTGCTTATCTTTGAGCTTAAGATATTCTTGATAGTGAGGGTTGTGTATGGTTTCTTGTTGCGGTGCTACTATATCAGTTTGCATGACTGCATTTGATTGATAGGGTGTTACCACAGTTAACTCCAGATTATCTAAGTTTATATGCTTATGTTTTGTCGTCGATCCGTTGATTCGTGAAGTTTAAATGATTTCAACAACTTAGGCAATATGTTTTATAAAAACCCAAACTGTTAAATATTCAAACAAAAAACCCCCTAAATATGTAATTTTCCGTATTTTTTACGGGGATACATCCGCCAAAAAATCTGATTTAATACTGGGTGTCCGC
>ENA-OWNT01002408-OWNT01002408.1-seawater-metagenome-genome-assembly--contig:-NODE-2408-length-19647-cov-80.283546_pt1 | contig 19647 bp, 24 predicted proteins | sample MGYA00238136_ERZ651165 | MGnify/ENA primary metagenome ERZ651165 (study PRJEB26861, sample SAMN08777766) | seawater metagenome | isolation source: coastal seawater | place: USA: Florida | collected...
TGCCGTCCGGTTTCCGAACGGCAATCCCGAAGGGGAAGAAGGGAGGAAGAATTTAATCCTATCGAGACCCCTCCCCTGCCCTCCCTCACTTACCCCAAGCCCCCGACACCCATTCCAAAAACCCCTCGCTCGAACGTCGGTGACAAACCATCGTGCTCGAAGACTTCCCTTGGCGACCGAGCGCGGGCTTTGGACGGCAGTGCAAAACTCGATCCTACATCCCTCGAACTCTGGCGCCACCGCCATGACCGAGGGAGAAAGGTCCCCGACCACATCGACGAAGCGATCTTTCAAGACCGTATCGCTCGTGCGTACGAGGCGTTTCTCGGCCCTGACCCTCGGAGTTCCTAGCCTTCCCTCCCCCGCGAATAGCTTTGAGGCCCTAGGGCCCTGGAGCCCTGGGGCCCTGGGGCCCTGGGGCCCTGGAGCCCCAGGGCCCCAAGGTGTATGCTCCGGAAGTGATCATCGCTGTCACAAATCAGAAGGGGGGGATCGGGAAGACGACGACTGCGATCTCCGTCGCAGGCGAGTGGTTTCGTCGAGGGCGCAAGGTTCTGGTTGTCGACGCAGACCCCCAGGGATCTGCTCGGCGATGGGCAAGTGAGGCCGATGAGCGAGAACTCGAACATCCTCATGTTATCGGGCTTGAGTCTGGCTCTTCGATCGCCCGTCAAGTCCCCGAAATGGCGGAGCAGTACGACCACGTTGTGATCGACACCCCTCCGCGACTTGCACAGGCCACCAAGGGGGCTCTCGTCATAGCTGATCTCGCGATCGTTCCTGTTGGCCCCGGCGGCCTCGATACCTGGGCCCTCGAGGAGACCCTCGAGACCCTTGAAGAGGCTTCCGCGCTGAACCACGACCTTCAGGTCCGTTACTTTCTCACCCGTTTCGACCCTCGTGCCGCAGACCGAGAGCAGACCGAGGCGACGCTCAAAGAATCGAAGACATATCCGTTCTTCAAATCGACCTATGGTCTCCGAGTTGGCTACCAGCGGTCGTTTACCGTCGGGCAGCTCCCATCGGACTACGACGGGGTCATCTCGGAAGAAGTCTCCGCTCTCGTGGATGAGATCGAAAGGAAGATGAAACAGTGGCAGCGCCGAAACCGTCGATGAGGCGACGAAAAAAACCCAGTCCCGCCGCCTTGGAGTTCGTAGAGGCAGGCGAAGAGTCGGAGCCGAAGCCGAAGCCGAAGCCGAAGCCGAAGCCGAAGCCGAAGCCGAAGACCAAGTCGAAATCATCGAGTACCCGGAAGGGTGGTGGCGAGAAGCCAGGCGCCTTCCTCGACAAGGAAGAGCGAGTCGCGAAGCGGCTCTATCTCCCCCTGGATGTCGAGAGGGCCCTTGCTGTCAGGGCTGCCAGCGACCGAGTGCAGCAGTCAGAGATCGCAACGATGGCTCTGCGAGCGTACTTAGGTCTCTGACAGGTCCTAAGGCCCTAAGGCCCTAAGGCCCTAAGGCCCTAAGGCCCTAAGGCCCTAAGGCCCCAGGGGCATCTCGTGGAAGAGTGCGAACGACTCTCGAGGAGATCCACGAGACAGCATCCGTCTGTCGCCGCGCGCGTCGCCCTCGAAGTCGAACGGCGGGCCGCGGGCCGCCGTTTCCCAGGTGGCGAAGTCCGCGGGGGCAGCGGCGTCAGGTCGCCGGTCGCCGCCGTCGAGGTCGAACTGGTGGCGCCTCCTTCGGCTTCGAAGTTGTGTCGCCGTCTGGAGGAACTCCCGGCTAGAAACGTCCTGATAGCGGTGCAACGCTCGTAAGGTGAGCGTTGTGCCGCTTCTTGTTGACGCGAAGCAGGATCGCCCCTGTCACTATGCCGGCGACGCCAAGTGCTGGCGCCGCGTAGGCGATGTTCGGCACTCGGGTTCTGTCGTCCGCAATGGCGATCGGAAGGCCGATCGCAAGGCCAACCAGGATGCTGCTTCCAACCCCGATGGTTGATACTCCCGCAGCAAAGAGTGGCGTGTCTTGGTGTGGCGGCCATTGATCCGCGACGTGCTCTTCGACAGCGACAGGTGGCTCGGCGGGAGGTGTCGGAGGGGGCGGTTCGACGGGCAGGTCGAACTTGAGTTCGACCTCTGGCTCCTCGAAGACTTCCGGAAGATGTGCTGCTAGCCGACGGTCGAGCTCGTCCAGAAGCTCAGGCGCTGAGCACGAGCACTCGAACGTCTCGACTCGTTTCGGCGCTGACTCCGTGTTCCTGGCAGCGGAGAGCTGGACTTCGTAGTCGGTCGGCCTTTCTTCGGATCTTCCGACTCGAATCAGGAGAAGTCGCGGAGAGCCGTCTCCGACCGAGAACCCTTCGTCAGCCAAGACGGCGGCGACCCGTTGGGACACGACCTCCCGAACTTGATCGTTGTCTTCTTCGCCGAGAACCGAGGTGACACGGACCGTAACGGGGTCGCCTTCTGCCGAGGGCTCGGGGGCGGCCTCGGTGGAAGGTTGAGTCGCGCGCATGACGAGTGCGAGTGCGATCGCTTTCATGGGACGTCTGCTCCCGCGTAGTCGGCCGTGCCGTCGATGCCCGGGCGAGCGTCGCCGTTGAAGTCGAAAGGAGGGTCGCCGTTCTCCCAGATGGCGACCCCATCAAAATCGTCGCCGTCGTTCAGGGAAAGGTCGCCGCCGTCGAGGTCGAACCAGTTCTCGTCGTAGCTTCCGCCGGATGCCTCAGAAGTATTGGAGATGGATGCCCCTGGACAGCTCACCGCATCGTCAGCTCGTGACACGGTGATCGAGTTCCGAACGGCGGTGGTTCCGCCGCTGCAAGAGAGGGCGAGGCTTGACGCGCCGAAGTTTCCGACGAGGGTGCTGTAGAGAACCTCCAGCTCGGCGCCCGAGTTCACGATCGCGTCGGTGTTCACGTTGGCGCCGACCATGCTGTTGCGAAGCTGAGCGGAGGTGCCCGAGGCGAGGGTGATGCCACCTCCCGCGTTCTGGGCGACCTGGGTGCTGTCCGCGAAGAGCGATGCGCCCGAGGTGACAGCGATGCCGACGTCGTCGCTGTCCTCCAGTCGAATGCGATGGAGGAAGGCTGTCGTGCTGTTGCCCGTCACGGTGAGGACAGCGGCAGTGTTCCCGTTGATTGCCCGAACGGCGGAGGAGTTGGAGACGATGGCGATGGTCTTGCCGCCGTCGATGGTGACGGTGTGGAGGCCCGAGCCGCCCGTGATGACGATGGCGTGCTCAGCCCCGTCGGCCACGGTGTTGATGGCGTTCTGGAGTGCGTTGGCGGAGCTGAGGCTGACTTCGGTGACGGCTTGTGGGTCGAAGCAGGCGCCCGTGGCGAGGTTGCAGGCTGGGCTGCCGATGTCCTGGCACTCTTCGTGGAAGGAGCAGGCGACGCACGTGTTGCTCTCTGCGTCGCACAGAGGCGTCGTGTCGACGCACGCACTCGCATCCTCGGTGGTGCACTGGACGCAGGCGTCGTCCACACACAGCGGTGTTGTTTCACCCAGTCCCGCGCATGCCTCGTCGGGGGGCACGTCGACCGACGCGGAGCAAGGAGAGCACGTCTGCTCGATGCAGAAGGGGAGGGCAGTGTCCATGCACTCGACGTTGTCCATGCACTCGGGCCCCGTCGTGGTCGTGAGGTCGTCGGTCTCGGCGTCGGTCTCCGTCTCGCCCTCTGTTGTCGAACTCGGCTGGTCCGTCGTCGACCCGCTGCTGCTGGATTCGGTGGGGTCGATGCAAGCGTCTCCGTTGTCGACACCGCACGGCGAGGAACACTCTGGAGGTGGAGCCTCGGCTACGCACCCGTTGCTGAACTCGCCAAGGTTTGCTGCCCCGAAGCACTCATCGAACCCGAGTACGCAGTAGGGATGCTCCGGGTCTTCACGGGCGCAGTAGGCGTCTCCGTCGTTGTTGCCGCAGTAGGAAAAGAGGTACGTCTTGTCGGCGCATCCGGCCAGGGCCAGGACGGGGAGAAGTAGAGCGAGACGGTGCATGGCTAGAACGTTCCTGAGAGCACGATGCCAGTGGTGCCGAAGGTTGGGCCGAGAGTGACGCTGGGGGTGCTGTTTCGCTTCTTCTGTCGCCGGGCGTCGATGATGACCATCGTTACGCCCGCTGCGAGTGCTACTCCGCCTGCCGCAGCCAGTGCGATGCCGGGAGTGCGCATCGGGTGAGTTTCGGTGCCCAAACGGCGGCCCTGCATGTCCGGGGAAACGGTCGTTTCTTCGCGCGTGAGGAGAAACGCTCCGCCTCCGACGAGGCCGACGCCAGCGACTCCGATCGCAACCCCGCTCCATCCAACGGCTGAGAGCGCCTTCTTTCGAGGCTGGTCCTCTGTCGTTGGTGTCTGGTCGACAGGGGGCGGAGGGGGCTCCTCCTTCGGTGCAGGTTGCTCCAACAGCGGGACAAGGGTTGGCATCTCTTCGATGATGCGTTCGGCTGCCCCCGGGGCGAACTCGCAGTCCTCGCAGGTGAAGGAGCGGGTTTCGGCCGGTGCATCGGCTTTCGAGATCTCGATCTCAATGCGGATGTCCGTGCTGTCGTCGTCGCCTGCCCAGGAAATGGTGGCCTTGAACGTCGCTGTTTCCCCCATGGTGATGAGCGGGATGTGGTAGGCCCGGAACTCCTCGCCAAGTCGCGTCGCGATGATGTCTTCCCACAGCGAGGCGTCCTCCGTGCTGCTCTGCTTGGAGATGGCGGACGCGTCGACTTCGAGACGGGTGTTGGGGAACAGCGCTTCGGGGTCTTCCGTGGGGGCGGCGGCGACGATGCTGGTGGCGATAAGGTTGTGGAGGAGCATCAGGACGGGTCCTACGGAGAAGGGGTAAGTCGCTTGTTGCAGAACTTCGCGGTGCGATGGTCGCCGACCTTGGTCGCGAGTTCTACACACGCCGCGTACTTGCCGGCGTTTCGCAGCGCCTCGAGGCGAAGTTTTCGGCGCTCTTGCTGATCGGTCCAGCAGGCGGCGGTCTTGGTGGCTTGCAGAACCCCTTTCCAGTCTTGGCGCTTGGTCGCGGCGCGGGCTTGCTTGCTTCGCCCCTGGCAGTTCTTGTTCGGAGCTTTGGAGGGGGGCTGCGGACGGATGGCGGCCGCTGGTGCTTGTGGCGGCTCTACGGGAGTTGTCCGAGGCAGTGCAGAAGGCTGCGGCTTGGAGGAGGGCCGGTCGGGGACGTCGTTCTTCTTCGCGGGCTCTGTGGGCTCTGCTGCCACGGCGGAGCTGGGCTGTGCGGGGGGAGGTGCCTTTGGAGAAACGAGGGCAGCCTGAGATGGGGGAGCAGGTGGTGCTGGGGCTAGACTCGCCGAGGGGGCGTTAGCGGGGATGGCGAGCTTCACGAGGGCGGCGATGAGGAGCAGTCCCGCAAGGCCCAGTACGGCATAGGGGAGGGCGCGGGACGGCCTGGCATCTGGTGGGCGGGAGGGCGCGTCAGAAGAAGGGGGTGGGGCAGCGAGGACGTTCGGTGTCTCGAGGACTGTGGTCATCGCAGGGGGCGACATCGCCATCGATGCGAGGACTTGTTCCAGGGTACGGATGACCGATGACAGCGAAGGGCGCTCAGAAGCGTCGGGGCGAACACACGTGTTCACCAGGTCGATGAGCTGCGAGGGAGCGTCGGGAAACTCTGCCGCGGAAAGGAGAGGTGCATCGAGATGGTTGCGGGATTGCAGCGTGATGAAGATGTCTCGGTCGATGTACTCGGGGAACGGCGCGCGGGCAGTGAGCATCTGGAACAGGAGGACGCCGAAGGCGTAGATGTCCATGGCCGCGGTCGCCGGATCCGTTCGTGCCTGTTCGGGGGACATCGCTTGCGAGCTTCCAGGGACCTCACCGTGGCGTGTGCGCCTTTGCGGGTGGCCGACAGGGACTCTGGGGGAGTTCGACCTCGCGCTGTGGCTGAAATCGATGAGGACCGCTCGCTTGCCCTCGTGGTCGAGAAGAATGTTGGATGGGGTGAGGTCACGATGGACGACACCTGCGCGGTGGGATTCTTGGAGCGCAAGTGCGACTTGCATCGCAACGTCTGCCACTCGGCGTGATGGGGCAGCACCCTCGTGGATGAGGTCTTCGACGCTCTCGCCCTGGACGAGTTCGAGTGCAAGGAACGGCCAGTCCAGACCTGGGAGTCGCCCGTGATCGATGAGCCCCACGATGTTCGGGTGGGGGCCGATGTGGCGTAGCGCCTCGGCTTCTTGCTCGAGGAGGGCCTCTCTTTCGGGGCGCCCCTTGTAGCGTTCGATGAGAACCTTGAGTGCGACCGTCGTGTCGTTCCGAGTGTCGTGAGCGGAGTAGACGGTTGCACAGCCGCCTTGCCCAAGCTTGGTGATGACGGAGTAGGGGCCGAGTTGCATCCCCGAGCGTGGCTTCTGCGCTCTCTCAGTGGCCGTCCGCCGGAGAGGGGCTTCGTCTTCTCCTGTGGTGGAAGCGAGATCGAGGGCTTCGAGTTCGTCGGCAAACGCGGCCGCGGTTTGCGGTCGTTCTTCAGGTGCGTAGGCAAGACAGCGGTCAACAAAGTCCGCGAGCGACGCGGGGAGGTTGGGTCGACGTCTGAGGATGGAAAGCGGCTTTGCATCTGGCTTGCATCGGCGCTGGAGCGACTCTCGGGCGGAGAGGTCCGAGTAGGCGCAGTCGCCGACCAGGGCCTCGTACAGCGTCATCCCCATCCCGTAGATGTCCCATGAAGGGGCCGGTTGGCCTCCGAGGGCTTGTTCGGGCGCCATGTAGTGCCGGGTTCCCGGTAGCTCATGGGCGCGAGTTAGTTCGCTTCCCGGCGACGATGGCTGTTGGTCCTCGATCCGCCGAGCATGTCCGAAATCGAGGAGCGACACGGTGCCGTCGTGTCCAAGCATCACGTTGGATGGCTTGATGTCGCGGTGCAGCACGCCTGCTTCGTGAACCTTGGCGACGACCCTCGCGAGGTTCGCGAGCACTGAAGATGCTTGCGGGGGGGAGAGGGGGCCCGTGGCGAGTCTGTAGTCGAGTTCATCGCCATCGAGAAACGGAAACGTGATGTACGGACGATGACCGAGTTCAGGCAGGGTGCCGTGTTCTAGGGCTGGGGTGACTCCGTCGATGTAGCGAAGGGCTCGGCCGAAGTTGTATTCGCGTTCGAGTCGCTTGATCTCGTAAGGAGAACGAGCACGGGCTGTGAGGAGAACCTTGAGGGCAACCTCGCGTCCATCGCGAGCTCGCGCTCGATAGACGCTCGCGCTCCCACCAACTCCAACGCACACGATGACCTCGTACTGGCCGTCGAGGACGGTTGCGCCTGGTGACAGCTCTTCCTTGATCATCGGTGCCCTTCCTGGACACGCAGGCCCGATTTCTCGACCTGCACAACGTAGGAGCGGCCTTGCTTGAGCCGCACTCGCTTCTGAGACCAGGTCTTGCTCGGCGGGAACCTCCATCGGACCTTGACGGAGCCGGCGCGGACTTTGAGCGTCTTCGTCGACGATAGATCGAAGGTCTTGCCTTGAATCTGGACTTCAGCACGGCTGAAGCCGGCGCGGAGCGTCAGCTTGCTCGTGCCTGTGGCCTGCTTGTTCGGCTTCTTCTCTGGTTCTGGTACCGGCTCGGGGAGGGGAGTGGGGGAGATGCTTGGAGGGGGTTGGCTCTCGGTTTCTGGTGGGGAAGGTGTTTGTGTCGGGGGCTCGGGGGCGGTTGCTGGCTTGATTTCAGGCTCGGAGGGCGGAGGAATCTCAAGGGGTTCGGGGGAGGGGTCTTCCTGTCGCGAGCTGTGCTCTGAGGGGGCATCGCTCTCGGATGCCGATGTCACAGTGGGGGCAGCAGCTTCGCTGGAGTCTCCGATGATGAATAATGCGGTGAGGGCGGCAAGGAGCGCCGTCACCGTGATGCCGGCGAGCATGAGAGGCCAGCGCCGTGCGGGCTGCGGATCGGGTTGAGCCAGCGTGTCCTCTGCTGCGATGACCGGTGTTGTCGGAACCTCTGGCGGCGTTGGCAGCATCTGAGTTGCGGCGCGAGGTGGTGGAGGCTCGTCGATCGCTGCCATGAGAGGGACCGTGTAGCCGCGTTCGTCGCGGTGGTCCTCGTTCGCTGGCGGGAGGAGGAGTTCCGTCGATGGAATCGGTGTCGGAAGGTTTGGGGGAGATTCGGGAGGGCGTTCGTCTTCGTCCTCGGTGCGAGACAGGACGAGCGGCAGCCCAGGATCTGTTGGGGGGCGTCGCGGCTTCGCCGTTGGAAGCTCGGACGCTGGATCAGGCTTGGGCTCAGGTGGAATATCTGCGGCGTCGACCTTGGGCGGCCCGAGTGGGTTGTGAACCGCCTTCGCGGCGGCCATGGTCTTGAAGAGTTCGCTGGGGACCTCGAAGCCTTCATTCACGATGGTCGAGCCGGAGCGTCGAGCGAGGAACTCGAAGTGGCGGGCAAAGAGCGCCTTGAGAGCAACGTTTCGAGGTCTGGAGTGCTCCTCGAGGAGCGTGAGCACATCGGTGAGCTTGATCCGCTCTTCTGGATCGGGGTGGAGCCCCCTCTCGATCAGCGTGCGGAGGAACGGCGGCACGTTCGTACGCGTGAGCGGGGGAACGTTGCCTTGCATGACCTCCGGCCAGAGTTGTCGCTCGCTGAATCCCGTCCGAAAGGTGCGCCCCTCGAGCATCTCCCATAGGATCGCGTGGAGACCAAAGACGTCGGATGCTGGGCATGGGTCTCCTGCGGCATGCTCCGGCGCCAAGTAGTTCAGCGTTCCCTTGACGATGCTCGCGCTGCTCGCTCCCTTCAGCAGAGTGTCTTCAGATCGAACGACGCCAAAGTCGATGAGGTACACGTCGCCCGACCTGTCGATCATGACGTTCTTGGCGGCCATGTCGCGGTGCAGGACGTTCATCGCGCGACCCGCGTAGGTAAACGTGTGGGCGTAGTGCAGCGCGAGCGCGACCTCTCGAAGAATATGTGCGGCGAGGTCGAAGCTGAGTTGCTTTCTTTTGTCCGTGAGCTTGTCGAGGAACTCGCGAAGGCTGACGCCGGACACTAGCTCCATGACGACGTACGGCAGCCCTTCGTGGCAGCCCCACGTCTCGATCCTCGGGATCCGGCTGCACCGAAACTTCGACATCGTTTCGGCCTCGTTGAAGAAGCCTTGGAGGACGTCTTCGTCGTGGACGACGGCGAGTCGCGGGAACTTGATCGCGACGTTGATGCCCTCGCCGGTTTCGAGGACCTTATGGGCTTTGAAGACCATGCCCATACCCCCAGTGTTGAGCTGCGGGCCGATCTTGTAGGGGCCAATCGTGGCGCCCGTAGTGACATCCTTCGTCATGGCATCCGGCCGGAGGTGAGGATCTCGCGCACGTGACCGAACGTCAAAGCAGGATGCGTGCCATCTCGACGCGCTGTAGTGTTGAAGCGTGGCGTTGAAACCGCAGCCCTCTGGAGCCCTGCGTGTGCCTGTCGTGACACGGCACCACGAGAGCCCTTTTGACCGTGTGGAGACGCTAGCTACGGGGGTTCGGCTTCAGGTCGAGGAGGGACCCGACGCTGGGACGGACTTCTCCTTGGATGGGCTCGTGGTGTCCGGCGGTCGCGGGGCTGGGCAGGATGTTCGACTCTCAGACTCCTTGGTCAGCGAGGTCCATTTTGAGCTGAGGCTGTCCGAGGAGGGGCTTGTCCTTCGTGATCTTGGCTCTCGCAATGGCACCTGGGTGGGCCGAGCGCGGCTTCTTGGGCCGGTCGAGCTTCGAGAGGGGGCGTCGTTCTTCGTCGGCAAGAGCCGGGTTCGAGTGGTGGCGATCGAGCAGGGGAAGGTCTCGGTCTCGAAGGGCGATTCGCTGTGCGGGATGTATGGCCGAAGCGTCGAGATGCGCAGGCTGTTCTCGTTGTTGAGGAAGCTGGGTCCTACTTCGCTCGAGGTGCTGGTCGAGGGCGAGACGGGGGTGGGCAAGGAGGGGGTCGCGCGTGCGCTCCATGAGCTTTCTGGGCGTGGAGGGCGGTTCCTTGCGCTCAACTGCGGGGCTGTGCCGAGGGAACTCGCCGAGGGGGTGCTCTTCGGACACAAGAAAGGGGCCTTCACGGGGGCGAGAGAGGCCCCAGGAGCTTTCGAGTCGGCCGACGGCGGGACTCTGTTCCTCGACGAAATCGGGGAGTTACCTCTGGACTTGCAGCCCAAACTTCTCCGGGTCATCGACCAGCAGGAGGTCGCTCGCATTGGTGCGCACGAGGCCCGAAAAGTTGATGTCCGGGTCGTCTGTGCGACGCACCGAAACCTTGGGGGGATGGTCTCGGAGGGGGAGTTCCGCGAGGACCTCTTCTATCGGATCGCAACGATGCGTATCGAAGTCCCACCGCTTCGAGAACGACGCGATGACATACCGGGGCTGGCGAGGCTGTTCCTGCGGTCTCACGCGGAAGAGACGGGGCACCAGCTCACGCTGTCCGATGATGCCGCTGATGAGTTGGGGCGGTTGGAGTGGAGGGGCAATATTCGGCAGCTCAAGGCCGTGGTGCGGCGTGTCGCGTACCTGGTCGATGGCGATGAGGTTACGGCCGCATCGGTTCGTTGTCTGGGTGGCGACTGGGCCGGTGGAGAGCACGAAAAAGTGCGGGGCCTGCTTCCGCTTCGCGTCGCTACCGACGATTTTCAGCGCGAATACTGCGAGCACCTTCTGCGGTTTGCGGAAGGTGATGTCGACAAGGCGGCAGAGGTCGCGGACTACTCGAGGCGCGGGTTTGTCGAGCTGCTCAAGAGGCTAGGGATCGATCGGTAGGAGGGAAGGCGAGTTCCGCGGGAGGAAGGCGAGTTCCGCGGGAGGAAGGCGAGTTCCGCGGGAGGAAGGCGAGTTCCGCGGGAGGAAGGCGAGTTCCGCGAGAGGAAGGCCGAGTTCCGCGGGAGGAAGGCGAGTAAGTCCTCGAAATCTGGTGGCGCCGTTTCTGGCGGAGGTGGTGCAAGGGGAGGTGGTGTGCTTCCAGGTGATCGTCGACGGCGGATGTGGATGCAGCCGCTTCCTGCCCCTGTTGTGGCTGAGTGGCAGACCGAGTGGCGAGCTTCTCGTCGTGAGCGAGCGCGTCGGCGCCGGTGGTTTATCGCGTCGACTGTTTCTGCGTTTGTTTGCGGCGTTGTGTTGGGGAGCGTGACGACGGTCGTGCTCGTTCAGCGCGTGTCGGTCGATGAGGCGTTGGGGGGGCGATGAGCGAGGGCTGGATGGTGCGGGTGCTACGCCGAGCCGGGCGTTTGCGTGCGAGGTTGCAGCGTGACCTTGAAAGAAGGTCGATGCTCATTGCCTTCTCGTTTCCGTCTCTTGATCGAGGGACTCTCGCGGAGAGTCTGTGTGGACGTTTGGCGAGGCCGTTGCCATCGTCGTCCATGACGGAGTGGTGGCGAGAGTTTGACCGCGCGGTTCATCGTTGCGACTGGAGGCGGGCGAGGAGGCTTGCGAGTCTCCTCGCTGCGGAGTGGGACGCGGTTCGAGGGTTCACGGTGGTCTTCGTTGGAGTCGATGCCGACGCGCCCATGAAGGAGTTGGACGTGTTGATCGCTGCCCTGCTCGGTGCGTTGGGTTCGAGAACCGTGAGGCCGGAGGTCGTCGAGTCGGTGGTGTCTCGGTTGAGAGAGAGGCTTCCGTGAACGGGCATGCGAAATTCTGGCACCATGTCCTGCGCGGCCCGCTGGGGAAGCGAAGGCGGAGGTCAGACTAGGATGTGGACCGTCGGAAATATGACTCCGTTTGCTGCCGGATCGACTGCGGTCATCGACCCGAATGGCGCCCGGCATTGGGTCGTAGCCGTGAAAGCGACGTTCTCGATCCTGCCCGACGGATCCACGGAGATCGCCGACGAGCAGCCTGAGCCGCTGGTGATGCCTGAGTACTTCGGCGACCCCGGTACCTCGAGCCTCCGATACGAAGCCGACCTCGTCGACGAGAAGCCTGGGACGGACATCCTCGTTCTCGGGTCCGCCCATGCTCCCGAGGGCAAGCCGTGCACCAAGATGAACGTGGGGGTCCGGGTGGGGACGATTCAGAAGTCGTTGACGGTCTTCGGTGACAGAGTCTACGAGCGCAACATCGCTGGCCTCCCCGTAGCGTCGGAACCTGCGCCATTTGTGCAGATGCCGATCGTCTACGAGCGGGCACATGGTGGGTTCGATCAGGCCGACCCTAATCCCCAGCGACAGAGGATGTTCTTTCCCAACCCGGTGGGGACGGGCGTTGCGGTGAAGGCGTCGAGCTTGCTCGGTCAGTCCGTCGCGAATATCGAGTTCCCCGACGGTGGCGTACGGAAGGATGCCGCGCCGGGATTCGGCCCGCTGTGCAGCTACTGGGAGCCGAGACGGAGGTACCAGGGGACGTACGATGCGGCGTGGGTCAAGAGTCAGAAACCCCTTCTGCCGCTCGACTACGACCCGAGAATCAACATGTGTGCGCCCGTTGACCAACAAGTCGAGCCGCATCTGCGTCCGAGCGGTGTCGACGTGATGCTGGTCGGACTCACCCCTGGCGGGCGACTGGGGTTCAGGCTGCCGGACCCCTACTTCGGTTTTCAAACGCACTTCGGTGCGTACACGAAACGCCCGCCCGTCGAGCATCGGGCGAAACTTCACACGGTCATCATCGAGCCCGACTACCCACGAGTGAGCATGGTCTGGCATACGCGGCTGTCCTGCGGCAATGCGATCGACGACATCGACCTGACGACGGTGGAGGAGAAGCGGCGTGTCTAGCTCGGTCTCCATTGTGGGGGTGGGTGCTCGTACGTCAGTGGGTCTTACGGCTCCGTCGGCCGCTGCTGCCATCCGGGCGGGTATTACTCGACTCGGCGAGCATCCGTACATGGTCGACAAGGTGGGGGCGCCCTACATGGTCGCGATGGACTCGACGATGGATGAGCCCGACCGAATCGAGAGGGTGTTCGCGCTGGCGACGTTGGCGCTCGAAGAGGCCCTGCGGTCTGTCCCGCTCCCCCAGGGGTTCATATTGCCCGTGTACGTCGCGCTGCCCGAACTCGGGCGATGGTTCGGGGAGCAGGATGCCAGGCGGATTGGAGAACGAATTTCGACGCACCTGACGTCAGAGTTCTCGGTCTCGGTGATCGTCGTATCCGAGGGGAATGCTGCGGGCTTGCTGGCGCTACAGAGAGCGGTGGCTCTTCTTCAGCAGGGCCAGCACCCCTTCGTGGCTGTGATCGGAGCTGACTCCCATCTTGATCCTGATATTCTCGAGGAACTCGACGAGAGCGCTCGGCTAGCGTCCGTCACGAACCGGTGGGGCTATCCGCCGGGGGAGGGCGGAGGAGCATTGCTTCTCTCGTTGTCGTCGACGGCCCGGGCGTATCGTCTCCAAGACCTGGGGCAGATCTTGGCGGTGGAGACCGCTCGGGAAGAGGCGCTCATCGGTGCTGATGCACCATGCACCGGGAAAGGGCTCGCGGCCGCTGTGACCCCGGTGTTGAGGGCGATCGGTACCGAGACGGTTAGCTCGGTGTTCTGCGACATTAACGGCGAGCGGTACCGAAATGGCGAGTGGGCCTACGCCAGCCTGCGGGTGCCGATCGGCGTCATCGCTGACCCCACGGCCTTCGTCGCCCCGGCGGATTGTTGGGGCGATGTCGGGGCCGCGACGGCGCCCTTGCTGATTGGCCTTGCGATAGCTTCGGGGCAGCGCCGCTATAGCCGAGGGCGCTACTCTCTGGTGTGGTGCAGCTCCGAGCTGGGGCTGCGTGGCGCAGCTCTGATTTTGCTGAGGACCCCATGACAGTCTCGGTCAACCCTCCAAGAACACCCGTCACCAAGGGGAGCTCTGGCATCTCCGCCGCCACGCTTCCCAACGTCTGCAAGATGCCTGGCCCCCCAGCGCCTTTCGTACCGACCCCGTTGCCGAACATGGGGAAGTCGGGGGACTCGCCGAAGGGCTACTCGAAGAAGGTCAAGATCGAGGGCAACCCTGTGGGCATCAAGGGGTGCAGCTACAAAAGCATGGGGGACATGGCGAGCAAGGGGACCGGCGGAGGGCTCGTGTCGACGCAGACCCACGGCACGACGAAGTTCGTGGCGCCGGGGTCGATGAACGTCAAGGTCGAGGGCAAGAACGTGCAGCTTCTGGGCGACTTCACGACGAACAACGAGTGACGCGATGGTTGCGAACTCAGCGAACCCTGCGCTTGGTCTCAACCAAAAACCCGGGTCGACGGCCGCTCTCGATGCCGAACTCGAGGTCCTCTGCGCCATCCAGTGTTGCGACAAGAAGGCCTACAAGCTGCCCAACTCCCGAGAGGGGCGGAAGACGTGTCAGCGACTCGCCCACCGGAAGCACTCGTGCGTGACGCATGCCCTGCGCGAGAAGAAAAACGGCAAACTGACGCAGACGAACAAGTTCTCGAATGTCTACGCGGCACCGCGATATCCGGGGATCGTTACTGGGAAGACCCTTATCCCCGACACGATCGCGGGGAACGTGGTCATCGACGCCAAGTTTCCGTGCGACACGAGCAAGGTGCACGGGCCTGGTGACACGCCGCCGGGAACAGGACCAGGGTTCACGTCGGGTGCTGCGACGCGAGCCTATCAGAGCATCGTGAAGTCGGGGACGTCGTACATGGGAGACAAAGAACTCAACCAGTACACGAGGATCCCGGGGGTCAAGAAGTCGGTGGCGAAGACGCCTTCAGACGCTAAGGCCGCGACCAACAACGGAGCAGACTGTGCGGGGAAGACATGCTGAAACTGCCAGAGGATCTTGAGCACGAGCATGAGGGGGTCGTCGTCGCACGGCCGACGTTTAGCATCACGCTGTTCTCGAACAAGGCGATCTCAGAGTTCTCCGACGGGGTGCTCCAGGCGTTCGAGCACTACCGTACGCTGATGGGGGACGATGCGCTCCGCTTCTACTCGACGGCGACGATGCGGAAGCACCGCAAAGTGACGAAGCGAGCGCTTTCGATGCCGGCGGACTGGTTCGGGCCCGAGGCCCCTCCGAGTGAGGACTACGGGATCGAGTTCATCGATGTCGATGTCTTCAACGAAGCTCCTCGAGCTCGCTTTGCGTTCTTTGGGATGGAGAGCCCCTGGAATGCCGAAGAGGTGGAGGTGAAATCGGCGAGTTTGCTGCGCGTTGTGTTGCCGTTCTCTTGGGGGGAGCGAGCAGACGAAGCCCTGGCGCTAGTGGAAGAGCTGTGCGCGGTGGTTCCGTTTCAGAGTGGTCAGGCGGGCTACGCCTTCGAGCACTCAAGGTACTTCGTCGAAGCCGCCCATGAGTTTGCGGTTCCCAAGTCGATGCGCCACCCCGGCCTTGACGTCCATCATCAAAACGGAACGGAGGGCAGCACTGTTGGCTGGACGAGGGTTCGTAGCGTCGGGTGGTTGACGATGCTGTGCGATGACTTCATCGAGAAGCTCGGAGGGCCTCCGGTGCTTGAGCACGGCTCTGTTTTGAAGATTCCTGGCGGGGTTATTCTTCAGGCAGGCGCCGCTCCTGCGGTGGGGGACGTCAACCGCAAGGATGATCTTCCTGCGTACAGAGAGGTTTACGCTTACGTGGAGCCGTTGGCGGAGGAAACCGCCGAAGCCTCTCCGTGGTTCATGTTCTTTCGAAGCGCTGGGTCTGACTACCGGACCGAGGCCTGGTACAGACGCTTTGGTACCTGATGGGCAAGGTTCCTTCATTGGTGCTGTGGGCGGCTGGGAGCGACCCGGAGGGGGATGTTCGAGTCGACATCGAGCTATCGAACCCATGGTCTTCGGAGGCAGTGGTGGATGCCGAAGGGGGCATCGCGGCGTTTGTCGAGGCGGGGCAGCGAGGAGGGTTCCCCGCGGTTGGTGTGCCTCCAGCTCTGTCGAGGCTTGATGCTCTCGGGCCTGCCGTGCTCAGCGGCAACGTGCTCTCGGTTCGACTTCGTGTTTCATCGGTAGATCGCCGAGCCTTTCAGTTCCTCCGACACATGGTTGCCGGTTTCGACTTCGGGGAAGCAGAGCCGCGACACATCCATGTCCGCGAGGTCTTGGCGCAAGGGGTGCAGGCGCGAACAGCGATGCCCCTGGTCACCTATGACAACGAGGGCTCTGCGTATCCTCAGCCACGACCGCCGCCCGTTTGCGGCTTCCATGTGGCTTGGCCGGATTCGGACCCGTCCAAGTTTCGGGTGGTTCTGGTCGAGTTCGCCGGGGCTCTTGCGCGCGCGGACTTCACCGAGTTGGGGCATCCGGTCGAGGCGTGGGGGGCTCTGGTAGAAGCCAACGCCTTTTCGCTGCCAGAGGCTTTCCCTGACGAGGTCGAGTGCATCGCAGGTCAGACGGTGATGTTCGACCGACACACGGCGCAGATCGAGGTGCCTCGCTTTGTCGGATCCGAGGCAGCTTGGGACACCCTGCTCTGCCTGCTTGACGCTTTCTCCGAGAAGGAGAAGCAGATCGCTCAGGTCACGATCGAGTGAGTTGCATGCCCCAGTAGCCTCCGATGCAAGCGGTGGAGAAGGGCGATGCACCCGCATTGGTTAGACGTTGCGGGTCTTGCGCATGAAACCATGATTCTACCGAATTCGTCCATCTGTGACCGATCGTGGCCAGCGTGACTCGCGCAAGGGCAGAGGTGAAGGGCCTCATCTCGAGGAGAAAGGAGTCCTGCAAATGGAAGCTGTAGCCGCGATCGTCGTGTTTGGAGTTCTTGGTCTCGCGCTCATCCTGCGTCGGCGCTGAGGGGAGGGGCGCTCCTGTCGTTTGGGCGGGGGCGCCCCTTAAGATTCAGATGCTTGGGATGGCCCTACACCGTAGGGCCATCCCAAGCGGTCACGCACCTGGCTGTCGCTCCGTTGCTGTCGTTCACCCTTCGCCTTGTTGCCGCTGCTGCTGGAGATGGACGAGTATCGCGAGGTACGCGTCTGCGGGGGTCTCGATCTTCGGCTGCTTTCGGATCCAGCGAAATGCGTTGGTGTCGGTTGCCCAGGCGAACACGGTCACTGTTTCACCGTCCTCTTCGAAAGCCAGCTCGATCACGAAGGTTTCGGCGGTGCCGCTTTTCAGTGGGACGGGGACATGGTCGTGGCGTTGGACGACTCGAACATCGCGCTCGGACACGCCTTCCTTCTCGGCAACTTTGCGTCGGTAGAAATCCTGCCAGCTCTCAGAGTGGGCCATGGCGCGAGGATCGAATGCTGCGTGTGTGAGGAGCTAGAGTTTTCTTCGCGAGGTGGGCCTGTTCGGGGGGGCGGCCGCTCGGTCGGCCGAGCTCGACCTCGGCGACCTTGAGTTCGGGTTCACGGCCACCATGGATCGGCGGTCCAGGTCGCGAAGGCGGCCCGGTGGGCGTGGTCCCACGCAGAGACGGCTCGGAGCGCATCGAAGCGGCCGAGCCGGCCGTCATTCTCGGCGTCGAGTTCTTCGAGGTCGGCCGGTTCCACACGCCGAGGATGAAGAGGGCGCAGTGGCGCTCGGCGCCGGTGTGGAGGTGCTCGATGCTCCAGCGGTAGAGCAGGTCCGGGTCCCACGGGTCGAGGCCGTCGGCCTTGGCGAGCGCATGGAAGGCGCGGGCGAGGGTGGCGATGGCCAGGCGGTTGTCGCCGTTGATCATCTGGGTGCGAGCTAGCGTGGCTTGCTTCCGGGCACGGGCGACGGCGATGTCGAGCATGGGGCCAGTGTACGGCCGTCGCGGTCGCTCGCATTTCGGCTCGGTGTACACGCGGGATGAGGTCCGAGCAGATGCTCGGCCGGCCGCTCGGACGTAACGAGCGAACCCGGACCCGGAATCGGGCGCTGCTGGTGGTGATGTGGCGGGCCGGGCTTCGGGTGAGCGAAGCCCTCGGCTTGCGCATGGACGACCTGCGGCCCGACGAAGGCCTGATCCTGGTGCGACTGGGGCACGCGTCGTTGGAGTCGACCGACAAGTGCCAGCGGAAGATCGGGGCCAACGAGGCCGTGGCGGTTTTCAAGCGCGGGGCTGGTAGCGTCGATTGAGGGGAACACTGCTGTCTCGGAGAGGGGCTTGCTGGAGGGGCGGCAGGGGGAATCCCGCGGTCTCCTCGAAGGCCAGAGCCTAACGAGAGGACGCTTCGAATATCGAGGCGGGGACTTTCGTTTTCCAGTGCATGAAGAACAGCAACGTCGCACAGGTGGTGTTCCGCCGCGTCGCATCGGCTGCTGCTTTGGTCCTCGCGCTGGTCAGCGGTGCATCGTCAGCGTCCGCGGAGTCGTACGACGAAGAGGGGCACCGAATCGTCGCTGAGGTTGATGTGAAGGTGAACAAGTAGGGTCGGAACCACATCGGTGCAAAAAGGTGCAAGAGCGCTGCTAGCGCTCGCGCCGTCCTCTAGCTTTGGCTCGTCGTGGTCGCCGGGAGACACTCTCGGCACGGTCATGCACCCAGGGAGGCAAGCATCGGGCACTTGTCGCCAGGTCCTTCACCTGGGCAGGCATCCGCAAGCTCGACCAGGACGGCGCGCATCGCTTGGAGGTCGCGGATCTTCGCGTCGATTTCCGACAGCTTTTCCTTTGCACGCCTGGCTACGTTGGCGCAGGTACGCGGGTTTTCGGATGCCCGTAGCCGCAGCAGCTTCTTGACCTCGGCCAGCGAGAACCCGAGCTGCTGCGCCCGCTTGATGAAGCGGATTCGCTGCTCCGCGTCCGGGCCATAGCGCCGCCAGCCCCGTGGAGGCTTGGCGGGTTGCCGAAGCAGTCCGATGCTCTCGTAGTAGCGGATCGTCTCGGTGTTGACGCCGGCCGCTCGCGCGATGTCGCCTATGGTCAGCGTGCCTTCAGAAGTCACAGAACCGTAGCTTGCTACGGAAAACTGGAGATTTCACTTGAAACCTGGAGTCCCCTACGGACCCATACTTGAGACGGTTGAGCGTGCGGGCACAACGAGAACGTGGAGGAATGCCGATGAGCGAGACGACACCGAGGTGTCCTAGATGTGATGAGCGAGGGCGGGCTGTCGCAGCTACGACAGTCGAGAGCCTCGTGTGCGACGACAACAAGCAGACGCTCTCTGGCACATCAGCCCAGTTCTGTCGAACACCAGGCTGCGAGGTCGTCTACTTCGACGAACGAGGCGGGATGGTGTCGAAATCAGGTGTTCGTGTTCCCGTGTTCCAGAAGGAGACGGACACACAGCGGATGGTTTGCTACTGCTTCAAGCATGCCGTTTCGGACGTGCTCGCAGCGGCCCGGCCCGATGGTTCGAACGCGGTCGTGGACGAGATCACGAAAGCGTGCCGCCAGGGGCTCGACCGTTGCGATGAAAACAACCCGCAGGGGCGGTGTTGCCTTGGGAACGTTCGCGGGCTGATGCGCGCAGAAGGTGATGTCCCAAGCTGCGGAAGTTGCCGGTGAAGACATCGATGAAGACCCGAGGCGCGCTCGTCGGCAGCTCGGTCCTACTCGCCGCGCTGTCGTCCGCGTGTTGCTGGTTGCCCCTGCTAGCCGTGGCTCTCGGCTTCTCCGCCGTTGGGGTCGGGAGCATATTCGAGTCGTACCGATGGCCGTTGCTGGCCCTGGCGGTCGGGCTCATCGTCGTTGGCGCTGTCTTCCAACGGCGCCAGCGACGAGGATGTGCGCAGGACGGCTGTCCACCTCCGCGACGAAACGGATTGCTCGCGCCCCTCTTGGGAGGGGTGTTCGTTGTGCTCTTTGCCGTGATTCCTGAGGGGCTCGCCTGGATGGCACCCGCCGCGGCCACACGCCGATCCGACCATGCGAGTTCTACGTTGACGCGCGCCTACTCTGTCACGGGAATGACCTGCGAAGGCTGCACGAGCCTGCTCGACAGC
>ENA-OWNT01002409-OWNT01002409.1-seawater-metagenome-genome-assembly--contig:-NODE-2409-length-19645-cov-4.582482_pt1 | contig 19645 bp, 20 predicted proteins | sample MGYA00238136_ERZ651165 | MGnify/ENA primary metagenome ERZ651165 (study PRJEB26861, sample SAMN08777766) | seawater metagenome | isolation source: coastal seawater | place: USA: Florida | collected...
TGAGTAGAGCCGTTCTGTAGAATGGGTAGGAAGAAGAGAGTCAGCTCCGGTGCGAACCAGCGATACCCGATGCACTCGTTGTTGTTGTTTTTTTTTGTCCTGCGCTGAAAAACGTGCCCGATCCGACGCGGCATAGTTCTCGCTCAGCCGGAATATATTTCGGTCACCTCTCAGGTCAGGGGCGTGGCAGGCTCACCTTCTCGTGCCGCGGAATCGTGTGCTGTTGAAATCACAACGCGCCGCTAGGCCAGGCGGCGCAGCTTTGAAGACCATGGTAACCAGTCGAAGTTGTGTTGTGTTGGCCATGGTTGCCCTGCTATCATGTTCCGCAGCCACGTTGGCCGGTAGCGTCGGCGGTAGTATTGGACCATTTCGGCTTTTTGTTCTTCCTCGGGCTGTCGATGAAGTGTGCCCCGATCCTGTTGAAATGTTCCCCATCTGCGCTCACGATGGATCGGATGCGTTTGAAATCACTGACGCTGACGGGCAATGTGGTGGGTATGAGCACGTCACGCTCGCGCCTCTACCCGGAACCCCTGCACCATTCGACGTATTTTTTAGTGGTGGTGAACCGTTTCGGGTTGCATTGTTGGATCAATGCACTGTTACCATCGACGAAAGTCGCAAACTCGCAACCATCAACTTCTTTGTGTCGGAGGACGGAGTGCTCACAATATCTAGCCTCGCAGAGATATCTGATTGTGAAGTCACGTTCGATTTGAAGGATCCTGCAGTGTTCGAGGCTCAGTGCGAACACAGCGCCAATCAAATCGTTGCGCTCAAAGCCGAAATTGAAGCTGTTGAGGCTGCTAAGATCCTTGCTCAAGCGCAGCTTGTGGATCTCCAACAATTACACAGTACAAATGTGTCCACTGCAACAGCTGCGTTCAAGCAACAGGCAGAAGAGTGCGCCAAGAAAAGCCAGCAGCTCGAAAGCGTGCAACAGGAGCTTCAAGATGCCGTTGACAGTCACAACGCGGCGCGCTTGGAAAACGAGCAACTGCAGGCAAGCTACGACGACGCCCTTGCGCGGCACCTCGCATTCAAGGAGGAGTGCACGCTTAGCGCGGAAGCCGCTCACGCGGAGGCGAAGGACACAATGGAACAGCTGACTGCGCTCGCCGCGCTCAGTGAGCAACTGCAGGACAGTCAATCCAACCTTGAGCGCGAACACGCAGAACTCGAAAATGCCAAGAAGAAACTAGAAGAACAACTTGCAAGCTTGCAGAACGACAACCTTGCAGCTGAAAAGGCCCTGGAACAAGTGAACCAGCAGTTGTCAGCCGCTCAAGCTGCACCGGCCTGCGAGGAGTGTGTCGTCTGCGCGACATGCGAGGAATGCGCAGTTTGCGAGGAATGCGCCGTTTGCGAGGAATGCGCCGTTTGCGAGGAATGCGCCGTTTGCGAGGAATGCGCCGTTTGCGAGGAGAGCGCCGTCTGCGAGGAATGCGCAGTTTGTGAGGAATGCGCCGTCTGCGAGGACTGCGACGCAGGACGGCAAGAGCTCGTGGTTGAAAAGGCAAAGCTTGAGCATACCATACTCAATTTGCAACAGCAGCACAAGTCTTTGATGGAGCAGGTCGCAGCCGTTGAAGACAAGCATCTGGATTGCTCGACGTCTCTCGCTGCAGCAGCTGCGGAGATTGCCACAGCGCAAGCAGCTGCCGCCGCCGCAGAAGCTGTCGCAACGGCAGCTGTCGACTCCCACAAGGCGAGTTTGGCCGAGGCAGAAAACGCTGCGTCGGACTGTGCGACGAAATTACAAGCTGCAGCAGAGACTTCAGCCGCTTTAGAGGTTGCGCTGGTGACAGCTGAGGCGGCACAACAAGAGTTGGAAACCGTAGCAAAAGCTAACGCTGAAGAAGCGTCAAAACTTCTGCACGAGACCTCAGAAGCCGCTGCAGCCGCGCAAACGAAGGCGCAAGAGCAAATCACAAAAATGCAAAGCAGCTTGGTCAATTGTACTTCCACTCTCGGCCACAGTACAACTGCTGCTGAGAAAGCACGCGCCCATGCCGAAGAAGAAAAGAAGCGGTTAGAACGTGCCGTCGAATTGGCCTCAACCGATCTGCAAACCTGCTCAAGCACTCTGGAATCTCGCCCGCACGTCGTGGCTCAGTGGCTTGTTCAACGAAAGTTCTTTGTGTCAGCGGTTGCAGGGGCCCTGGCTGTTGTCTTCGTGTCTGTGTCAATATGCTGTTGCTGCTGCAGCAGCAAGGCAGAAAGGAAAGTTGAGGAAGCGAGGGCTGCACTCCTAAACTTCGAAACAAGGATCCACGATGCTAATGCCACGGAGATGGCCTTGCGTGCTCAGATTGAGGAGCAAGCTTCTGCAGTCGTTCAAGCTGATCATGCCTTGCAAGAGCGGGATGAAGAAATCGAAACACTGCAAGCAGCAGTCGAGCAACACAAAGCTAACTTCGAGCAGCAAGAACAAGATTTGGACGAGTTCGAAGAACAGTTGAGCACAGCGATGAATGCCCTTGTATCCACTCGCCAAAAGCTCGACGAAGCCGAGGCCGTCGCCCGCAACCAGACTGAAGAGCTTGCTTCTGTCAAAGAAACTGCGAAAGAAGCTCAGTTAGAAAATTCGTACGCACTCGAAGCCTTGAAGGATGATGTCGACCGCTACGAAAAGCTTCTAGCGGCTGCTGAAACCGAAACCAGCGGCTTGAAAGACAAAATACAGGACCTCGAGACGTCATCCGCGGGCCGCGTGCAAGAATTGGAAGCACAGCTGCAGCAGCATCATGCTGACAGTCAGGCTCGGGAGGTTGAAGCGCAGAACTCGGCTGAGCAAGAGCGATTGCGCCGTGACGAGCAGCAAAAACATTTGGATGAAGCCTTGCAACGAGCACACAGCGCAGAAGAGGCACTAGCGACCGCGCGTGACGCATTGGACAGCGCACGATCGCGTGCCGACGCCGGTCTAGCTCAGTGCCGCGAGGAAATCGACTCTTTGAAGTCAACGCTCGCGACTGAGACAGCAAAACGTGCGGAAGTTGATCAAGCGCTGGCAAAGGCTGAAGGAATCATTCAAGCCATGACCGCTGAGCGTGAGTCGCTACAAGCGTCAGCGGCAACCCGAACGGAAGAAATTGAAGCTGAGCGGTTGACCAGGCAGAAGCTACAGGCAGACTTGAACACAGCCCAAACCGCTCTCGCTGATGCTCAAAAGGAAATTGTCGCTGTGAAAGCGGCAAGCCAGGCAACATCACGCGAGCTCCATGAACGTATCGACGCAGAACTGGAAAAGAATGCTGCTCTTGCCCAACAAGAGAAGGAACTCCAAGGCAAAAATGAAGAATTGAACGATCGGCTTCGCAAGTTGACCGCTGTGAACCGCGAGGCACAGGACCAGCTCGCTGCCAAGAGTCAAGAAATCAAGGACGTCATGAGTGAATTGCTTCAGTCACGGGCTACACAAGAGGACCAACAGCTACGAAGCGCCCGCAAGCTTCGGAAAATGAAGCGAGAGGCGGATCAAGTTAAGATTGCAAACGCTGAGTTACAGATGGCTTTGAACCACGAGGGTCATCTAGTGGCCCGCCGAGAAGCAGAGTTGGCCAGCATCCGATCAGATTCTGTGCGACGGTTTTCTTCACCGGTGAGCATTCCGCGCTTGATTGTCTCTGTCGCTAATGGTTTACTGAGGTGCGTGTTGTTCGCAGGCATCCGGTGGTCCCGTGAGGACATCGCAAACCGCCTCGTCACGCAAGCTGCACGCTCCTGAGCTGGGGTACGTTGCGAATTTGTTGTTTTTCTGTATGCATATCAGCGCGACAGTGCAGATCCCTGCTCACCGGCAACATCGCGGATCACGTCGATGTACCGTTGTAGGAGCACAGTTGTCGTGAAGTCTCCTGACCCTTCACCAGAACGGGCGGTGCGCAGCGTGGCCGATGCCACCACGGCTTCATTCGAAGCCAAGAAAGCCAAACTCGTGACACCCCCGTCCCACGCACGGCCGCACCAGTCCCCTGCTGGCGGACAACCAAAAGCGTCGCCTTTCAGCGCGCACGGTCACGCTCCAACAACCATGACACCCGTGCTCAACCACCGTGAATCTTCTGAAACAAAGCAGCACCGTGTGCAGCGGTCTGTGCGCCGACATCGAGGTGAAAAAGATGGCGCTACTTTGCTTGATGGCGGCATTGCCAGCGCCACGGACGTGGACCTGTCAGCCATCGAAGCGCATGAGTCAGTGCACAATATTGAGCTCCAACGTGAAAGCTTTGGGGCAACTGCACAACGCAGCGCGCGACGTGCACCAAGAAGTAGCGCGAGGGGCGATCGCTTCAAGCAAACCGCCGCGCGCCTTTCAGATAGTTTAGCCAGAGTTGGAAGTAGTCTGACTAATTTCAGCCGCTCCGGCTCCACTCCCAACGGCGCCAAAAAGTTGTCGTTCGACGCCCAGGACAAGTCTAGCGATGCCGGCAGCAAGTAGGCCAGCAATGAAAGCACGTGCCAATGCTTTCGCACAGAAGAGGCCAGCCATGATGAAAATAATAATCATAAAGATCGTGTCGTCATCAGTCGTACTTGTAAAAGGCAACACACTTCGTTGTTGAAACGAGCGATCGCGCACACCGACTATCGAAGGCTTGCAAGAATTTGACGAGGAGTTCTCCGAGACGGACCATAAAACAATAGCACGACGACGAAATTTCAGAGGGACAACGATTGCTTGGTAGGTTTTAGCTATTATCACAGAGCACTAGAGAGTCTACGCGTGCACGCGTATCCCGTATTATCGAGGCCATTCCTCGGCGCACTTAAGCGCAGGAAGTCGTCGAGTTGACCACGTCGCTAAGCTGACTATGCAACACTGGACTTTCGAAACAGACGGCGCCGCCACCGCGCTTGAACTGAGAAGTCATCCTGTTGATGTCGCCAACGCAAACGAGTGACGAGCCGTCGGTGGAACTAATGGCCCATTTTGCGTGGTCAGACCCTTCGGTCCAGTACTGCACGGTGCCATTTCCGTCAGGCATCCTGAGTGTTAATGTATCGACCACTTTGTATGTGTGATTGGGTGGACAGTACGCTCCTTCTGCATACCCACGGATCCAGGACTGGACAACTAAGTGTTGCTCAAAGTGGGGGGCGACAAGGGCGCCCCATAGAGCATTGTTCCACGCAGTGTTCTTTGACAGGGTCGTCATCTTCAGTCCTCCAACTGACATTTCACCAACGTGGGTGGCATTTTCTTTCGTCCAATTACCATTGAGGACATTGAGGATGTTGGGGTAATCGCTCAACTGTGACAAATCCATTCGGGTAAGATACACGAATGGTTTGATCAGTTGAAGATGGGCTCCAATATTCTCGATCGTGTCTTTGTCTGACAGCTTCATGCACAAGAAAGTCTGGCCGTACTTAATCTCAGTTTGCGGAAAGTAGAACTCGGCGGATCCAGAAGACGCGGGAAAGTGAGGCGTTGAATGAGTGAGCCAGAACCCGCTCCCTGAACCGGACGCATCAATCGCGACGAGACCTTTGCTGTGGCCATAACTAGAGCTAGCAGTGCCAATGTCAGGTTGATCATTGTACTGGAACCAGTGCGCTTTTTCTTCGACAACAGACCGCAGGGTTCGAGTCAGAGCAATGGGGTTTTTTGTATCGTTCATGAAGCGGGGGAATTTGGAGATGGTCTTTGACGTGGTAGATCCATCTACATACGCGAACTCGTACGCCCCGCGTGTCTTGTACATGAACCACCACGGGACGGAGTTGCCGTCATTATCTAAGCAGTCAACTTGCACTGTGGTGGCCAAACTGCTGTACGATGGCAGCTGGATTACAGCCACCACAGCCAGAAGAGCAGTTGCAAAGCGCATGGCTAGAGGTAAGCGGCACCTGCTGCAACAACCTAATCTGCTGCTGGTCTTGGGGAGAACTGTGACTTTCCGCGCCGAGCGAGCGCTTCTACTTTGAGAGACGCTACTTGTGAAGCAGTTTCCGGCGAGAATTTGTTTTTTTTGACATCTCGGCAGCAAAGAGCCGTCGAAGCGGGGTTCGACACCGCCTCCACAAAATGTCGCTACACCTTGACCAGCCCACAGCAGTGTGCGGGTATGTGGCCGCAGCAAGCCAGCAAGCCAAGGAACCAGGCCGACAAGTATCCAAGTTGAGCAACACCCTTGCCGAAACCTGTCACGCGTGAGCACGACAAACATTGCCTCGGCAGTCACGTCGGAGCATCGTGGTCCAACCACCACAACAAATCAGCACACACAGACGCGCGGACGACGAATGCACGGACGCAGTCAAGACCGCAGGCAATGACAGACAGAGTCATGAAACGGCACGACCAGCACGCCACACCACCACCAGTCGTTCGATGGAGTGCGCTGGCATGTTTCCAGCCATCGTTTCTTCACCCTGTTCCGGAACACTTGGCCCGGCGTCATCAACCAAACCTATCCCAACGACACAACGACCACACGCGTCACCTTCACCTTCACCCCTGCTTGACCAGCAACCGACGCTCACCGAAGGTTTTCGTCGCGACGGGCTGGCTGCTGGCTGACGGAGTGCTGACTCACCAAAACAATGAACAAACGAACGAACGAACGAACGCATAGACAAACGAACGAGCAAACGGACGAACGAACGAACGAACGAACGGACGGACGGATGAACGAACGGACGCAGAGTGAGTGAGTGAGTGAGTGAGTGAGTGAGTGAGTGAGTGAGTGAGTGAGTCGCATCAGTCACACTCACTCACTCACGCTGTTCTGTCTTGTCAGTCAGACACTCACTCACTCACTCACTCACTCACTCAAGGCAGCCAGCGGTCAGCCACAGTGTGCACTGTCAGTCAGTCACTCAGTCAGTCAGCGTTTATTCAACTTTTCAACTTTTCAACTTTTCGAAATTCGAAATTCGAATTTCGATTTTTGTTTTCGTTTTCCGTGGGTGATACTGAACGGTACAGTAGTTAATCCACGGGTTAATGTTCCCTTTACTTCGCATATCACAAACAGTGGAATGTGAGTCGGCAAAGTGAGTGAGTGAGTTAGTGAAGTGGCCAGCAATCTGACAATCGGCAATCAATGATCAGATGATCAGATGATCAAAATCAATCCACTCAGTTGGGCAAGGTTGCGCTGGCGTCAACTCACTCACACTCACTCACTCACACTCACTCACTCACTCACCACCCGCAGCTGACAGGCTGACTCACTCACTCACTCACTCACTGACCGACGGACTGAAGGACTGCAGAACGTGAACACAACAACTCATCACTATCCACTGTCCACTGTCCATTCCATCCTTCCACCCTCTCTCCCACTCAGTCAACCCGCGGTAACAGCCTTCGCCCTCACTCACACTCACTGTCACTCACTCACAGTCGCAGTCGCAGTCGCACACTCACTCAACACGCCCGGCCTGGGGTGGGTGGGGTGGGGTGTACTGTACTAGGTGCGTAAGCCAGCAGCCAACACTGCACTAACGCAGCCGGGCAGTGACTGACTGACTGACTGACTGACTGACTGCAAAGTGAGTGCGCGAGTTTGCAGGTTCCTATAATACTCTCTCTCTCTCTCTATGTCCCTCCATTGTGAGGCTGTGAGTGAGTGAGTGAGTGAGTGAGTGAATGGAGGGGCGGGCGGCCGCCGTCGACGGTCGGTCAGTGGGTGTGGGAGTGGGAGTGCACGCGAACTTCCTTCACTGCCACGCCCACGCACACTCACTCACAGGCACTCACTCACAGGCACTCACTCACTCCGTTGCCGCTGCCACTCACTCACTCACTCACTCACTCACTCACTCACTGCGTCGCTGCGTCACGGCGTCGCTGTCGTTCTCTGTTCACTGTTCTCTGTTCACTGTTCACTTTCGCTTTGCTTTTCATTCATTCGTTCCTTCCTTCGTTCCTTCCTTCGTTCCTTAGTTCCTTCGTTCCTTCGTTCCTTCGTTCCTTCGTTCCTTCGTTCCTTCATTCGTTCCTTCGTTCCTTCGTTCCTTCGTTCCTTCGTTTGTTTGATTGGTTGGTTGTTTTGTTTGGTTGTGGTCGAAGTGAACGCAGAAGCATCGTACAAATTGGTGGCAGCGTTGTGGAATGAATGCTTTTGTAGGGGTGCACTGACGGTTCGTTCTCGTGGTGGTAGTGGTTGGTTGCTTTTGTGGATTTGGAGGTGCAGAGAGCAAAGCTGAGAGGTGTCCATACAGCACATAAGGCTGCCAACGTCGTTACCACTTGCGAAAGTCGTTGTTCGCAGAGTTGTAGGAGTTCGTTGCCACTTGCGAACTTGGTCGTTGGCAATGCTGGGACGGTAAGAGTTGGGAGGAAGCTGATACACTGAGTTTGAGGAGGCCTTGGACAGTCAACAGGTTGAACGACCAGACACAGCGTGGAAGACGAGGTTGCCGTAACGTCGCCGCATTCGACGCAGCTCAAGCGACACACGAAAATTATTCAGTGGTGCTGCCGTTGTGTTGCGTTTTCGTGCCTTTGTGCCTTTTTGTGCCGTCGTTGCTTGGTTCCGTGCGTTTGCCGTGTGTGTCTTGAGTTGTTTTGTTGTTGTATTGTAAAGTTTCGTCCGGAATTCTTTTCGGTTGATCACCTCCTCGCGAACGATGCTGTCGTCCGTCGCCCGCCTCGCCAGCCGCACCGTCCGCGCGACGCGTGCTGCCCCCCGCGCGTTCTTCAGCTCCAGCCCCGCCGTTGGTGCTGGTTCCGCTCCGGCTGCTCAGAACAACCCCGCTTTCGACTCCGAGGTGTATGATCACTACCAAGCGGTAAGAACTCGACTGTGATGTGTATTCATGTTCAGCGATTTGTCCAATCCTGCGTTGTGGCCGATTCCCTGCATGCTCACGAAATGTGCGTGTGCTTCCGATTGCATTACTGTATTCAGGATTCCATGGCTGACATCGCCAAGGGTGAACCCAACAAGCGTGGTTTCACTTATTTGATGCTCGGTGGTATGCGTGTCGCCGTTGCCACCTCGGGCCGCATCGCCCTCTTGAAGCTTCTTGGTGCGTCACCGTGTGCGCGCCCGGCCGCTACCTACCCCCATTGACGTTCGTGTAACAATTTGCATGCGTTGCGTGTTTTCTTTCGTCCGTGCAGACACCATGAACGCTTCCAAGGACGTCTTGGCCCTCGCTAGTTTGGAAGTTGACTTGTCGTCCATCAACGTCGGTGACTCCGTCACTGTTAAATGGCGTGGCAAGCCCGTGTTTATCCGCCGCCGTACCGCGGAAGAGATTGCTGAAGCCGAAAGTGCTGATTTGAGCACCATGCGCGACCCTGAGGCTGATGCCGTCCGTGTCAAAGATCCCGAGTGGCTCGTTGTCCTGGGAATCTGCACTCACCTTGGCTGTGTGCCAATCAACGGTGCCGGTGACTACAACGGATACTTCTGCCCCTGCCACGGTTCCCACTACGACACATCTGGCCGAATCCGCAAAGGCCCCGCCCCCCTCAACTTGGAGGTGCGTGGAATGACCATCCTCCTCTTGTGTCTGTCCCTCCCGTCGTTGAACCTCACCGACACTGTTGTCGCTGTTTGCTTTCCCGTCACAGGTTCCTCCGTACAGCTTTGACGAGGCCTCCGGCAAGCTCATTGTCGGTTAAATATTTTTCCAACGCACAAGGTTGCAACTGTGCCGATGTTCTGAAATCTGCATACCAAGAGAATAGGACGCGCGGCACACCGTCAACTGACCGTGGACTGTCATCAACGGAACAACACAATCGCCTAGTAATTTTATCCACATTTTTATTGTCAGTTGTTAGTGTGCCGGCGTGGCATGCTGCAGCATCGGCAGCAATGGCAGTTTGTGTTTCACGGTTGCGGGTGCAGCAGTCTGTTTGTGATTGGATTCCCTGACAGGCGGATGTCACAATTTCCCGTCACTGGCACGTTGGCCAACGAAGTGGCGTTGCCGAGGCGGTCGACGTCGTTGTGCTCGAGGTCGAGCACACATGGCAGTTGCCCTTCGGCACTGAGCTGAGGAGACTTGGCAGGCGCTGGCTGCTGTCCACGGCGGTTACTCCGCCTTCGCCGGGGTCTCGATGTGGCCATGGCCATCGCCTCCGCCAAAGCAGTCGCACCTGTGGCACCGATCCCATTGCTCTCCAGACCCAGATAACTGACTCTACCAAACGCGCCTCCACGGTCCACCATTGCCTCCGCCAATATCAGAGCCCCTGTGGTGCCGAGATCGTTGCGGCCGAGGTCTAGACGTCGAACATGTGGATTGTTGAACGATTCTGTCAATTCGAGAGCGCCAACTGCAGTGATACCGCACTGCCGCAAGCTAATGAATTTCAAATTGCTGTGGGAATGTCGCCGTTGCAACAATCGTCCAATCAATTTCGCTCCGTCGTCGCCAATGAGCGGATTCCCATCCAAAATCAAGGCTTCGAGATGCCGAGTGTGCTTGAGCGCCTTTAAGAGAACACCCAAGCCGTCAGCCGATATCGAACTAAAGCTCAAATCCAGTCTACGGAGTCGATGGCACCGAAAAAGCCCGCTGGCCAAGGCCTCGACGCCGGAATCTCCAATAGGCTCCTCCCCGCGCCGCGGCACGAAAGGGTTGAGTGAAATTACCTCACATCGTGCAAACGTTGTTGTGGTGGCTGTGTCTACAAGTTGCAGTCCTAGTCGTTCCGCGTACATGTGCACGAGGCACACAAATTACAAGGGTTAGTCAAAAATATCACAAGTGCTTCTCCTCAACAGTCGCCACACAACGACAACAGCAGTGTGCAACTGTTACGCACCTTTGCCACGGGTTGACGTGTTCCTTCCATCCAAATCCGTTTTCTCGCATATTTGAAGAGAAAACATAGATTCTTTCGAGCGTTTGGTGGTGTCTTTGGCCAAAGTTGGGGCAACCGAGGTCACCCAGGCGTCATCGTTTGGTGTCACTGGAGCAAAATGATCAACCAAACAGCAAGCGCGGTCCTTATCCAACGTGCTGCGCAAAGAACAGTCAACGGGCCGTTGCGGATGCCACAGTGCTCCATGCGGCGTCAGCTCATCATCTTGTTCGGATAGTGTATGCTCTTCATCATCAGCAAGAATCGCGAACTCGTTGCTGAACACCTGGGTAAAGACAAATATTGCAGCCGCACATCGTAGTCATAGGTATGAGTATTGGTGACAGATGGTCAATCTCAATCAGCATGAACACACATGCAAGTCAAGCAACGAGCAACAGGACAGTGCAGCAGCTCTTGTGTCACTTACATCAATTCCAACGTTGTCGCAAACCCAATTTTTGCGCAAATCAACTGATACCTCCTTTTGCCCGAACCAATCCAGTCCACTTTTGGCTCTGTGATCCTGCACCGCCGATGCTAAAAAAGATCCTCCGCCTTCTCCAACGCCATTGTGCCGAAGGCTGACGTAGTCTAGGACAAGGCCCTTTCGAAGCAGTTTTGCAACCGTGGCGCTCCCAGCGTCTCCGAGCGATTGTCCGTCCATGAGAAATGCCTGGAAAAAAGGTTGATTGGTTGAAGTGCGCTGGCTGGGAAGCACCTTCGCGCGGTCCTTCCCAAAACGCCTGCTATAGAGACTGAGAATTCGGTTCACAACGAGTTCTAGACCGTCTCCGCCCAACAACAAATTGAAACCGTGGTAATAGTGTGGAGGAGGAGCGACTTTGGGCCTCGCGGACGATGGTGGGAAAGATCCACGGGGTCGTGTCCATGGTGTAGTTCGGTTGAAGTGTTCTTGGATGATTTCAAACATGCTGAGTGTCGTATTGGAGTCACCGCAGTCTTCTGCATCGGCTAGCTTCTCTTCAAGATCATCGTCGCCTTCGTCTACATCATGTTGAGCGTATCGCCTTATGGATCCATCGACCGAAAAGTCCAACACATCACACTGCAACAAAACGTTGTTTATGTTCGCGACGTGCCAGTCGCCCCTCATGACCGACCCTGCTGGGGCGATGTCTGGTACCGCGTACGAGTGGAGGATGAGCCGCTGGGTTTCAGAGTCTTGCAGTTGCTCAAACCTCTTGAACAACCACGCTCGGCTGAACAAATCAGACATCGTGCAGACTCTCCACGACTCCCCATCGTCTGGTTGTCGATCTGGCTCGTGATGCGCGTCGCTTTTCAGTGTTTCGTTTGATGTCAGAGATGACCTCGCCGCCTGAAGCAACTCTATTGTTTGGTTGAGCCAAGTATGAGAGGGTTGTCCGGAGCGAATTTGCACCTCAGTGAGGTTTCTGACCAAGTCCTCGGGACTACCCATTCGTTTTTGAAGCAGGAGAAGAAGGTGCGAAAGATTCCCATGCTCCTCTGTCGCAAGCTCCTCTCCCGCTGCTGCAACGGAAGTTGTATCGCGCTTGCTTGCGGTGTCCGGCGCCGCGAACGCTGCAAACAGCACCAACAGCAGACAGAAAAGCTTCATATTCTTCCACAAAGTACTTTCCACGCATTCGGCGAGGAATACTGCACTGTCGCCGATGCCTCCACGGTCATATTTTTCGACAAGTTTTCATTTTTGTTCTGGTTTTTGCTGCTACAGCGAGAGCGGGAAGAAGTGGGACCAAGCTTTATCGCCTTACATTGAGCCTCGACCAACGATGGCGTAGTTGCCTTTCGGTGGCAGTCAGTTGACACCACTAAGCAGCAAATAAACAGCACAACGCAACACAACGCAACGCAACACGACAACGAAGTGACGACGGCCGACCACACCACCGCACCAACAACCAACAGCCAACACAGCAACCCAAGCACCAACAACCGAACAACCACAACACCACAACAACCAACACAGCAATCCAACAACCAACAACCGAACAACCACAACACCACACCACAACAACCAACAACCAACAACCAACAACCAACAACCGAACAACCACAACACCACAACACCACAACAACCAACACAGCAATCCAACAACCAACAACCGAACAGCCACAACACCACAACACCACAACAACGAACAACCAACACAGCAATCCAACAACCAACAACCAACAACCGAACAGCCACAACACCACAACACCACAACAACCACAACACCACAACAACCACAACACCACTACAACCAACAAACCAACAAACCAACAAACGAACCAATGACCAACACTGCAATCCAACAACAGACGACGACAAACAGCAAGCAGAGGAGCAGGGTGCAGTCAGTTGCAGTCAGTTGTCAGTCAGCTGATCAAAAAAAAACATCCACAAAAACGTCCCAAAAAAACATCCAAAAAAAGAGGCAAAAGAAAAGCTCCCCATGAACTGGAGCTTGATTGATTGAACCATTTGTTGTGGAGGTGGTAAGCATCGATCTCACTACCTGTCGCATGCTAAGCGACCGCTCTACCATTTGAGCTACACCCCCAAGTTCTGATCCATCCAACTGCCAAAGACACTTATTAACCATGCCTCTCACACTCACACTCACACCCACCCCACTCACTCACTCACTCACTCACTGAGGTGTGGGCGCTGTGGGCGGGCGATCTCAGATGAACAGTGAATAGTGAGCAGTTGTCTGTGGAAGCTGAAATCGAAATCGACATTCGAAGTTTAGAACTGTAAATAGGAAGTTTCACATAGCGGATCATTGCGGATCAAATATTAATTTTTCGTAGTGTAGTGTGGTGCATTGCATTCAGCATTCAACATTGCAACATTGCGCACTGTTGGCGGCATTCGGCATTTCATCTGGCATTCGGAACGAACGAACGACGAGTGAGGCAGTCTGTATGTATCCTGTTTCAAGACTCTACGCGTATTCCTCCCCATACACCAGGTACGAAAACGCGGTAATGTCATATATAGATAACATGCATCGACCACTGCGAGCACAAATACATCGCGATTTGAGACTATATCTGTTATCACCCCGCTTAATTCCATACAAAAATGTGAAAATGTCGTTTATAGATAACATTCGTGTGGGCGAGTGTGAGTTGTTAGAGAAGCTGTGAGTGAGTGAGAGAGGCTGTGAGTGAGTGAGTGAGTGAGTGACAACGAGACGGAGTGAGTGAGTGAGTGAGTGAAGGCAGGGAGTGAGTGAGTGACCGTGGGTGAGTGACTGTGAGTGAGTGACCGCTGACCGCACTCACACGCAGTCAGGCCAGGCAGCGACTGCCCCCGCCCACAGTCACTCAGTCATTGAATGGCCAGTGAGTGAGTGAGTGAGTGAGTGAGTGAGTGGGGGTGAGAGTGACCGCGGCCACCCACCCACCCACCCACAGTGAGTGAGTGAGTGAGTGGGCTGTGTGTGTGTGTGTCACTCACTCAGTCTGGGTGGGAGTGTGAGTGAGTGAGTGCGTGCACTACGTGTGAGTGCCGCGCTCGCGTGCTGGCGTTGACGCATATCAAATCAGTCAGGCCGCGCGGTGGACAATGCCTTGGCTCTACGCTCAGTACTGTGAGTGACTGAGAGAGAGGCACTGAGTGAGGGCGGGCGGGCGGGCGGTGCTCACTCACTCACTCACTCATTCACTCACGCTCTCAGTGATTCATTCAGTCGACGACGCAGTCGGTCGTCGCCGTCGTCGCTGTCGTCGCTGTTGTTGTCGTCGTCGTTCTGTTGTTGTGGTTGTTTGCTCTTTGTTGTTGTTGTTCGTTGCGCTTCGTCGTTCGTTCATTCATTCATTCGTTCATTCCTCCCTTCCTCACTTTGGTTCGGTGCGGTCGGTTCGTGCCTCCGTTCGTTCGTTCGTTCGTCCGTTCGTTCGTTCGTTCGTTCGTTCGCTGTCTGTCGCTGCGGTGTCTGCTTGTTCGTTTCGTTGTTGTCGTCGTCGTTCTTCTTGTTGTTGTTGGCGTCGTGGAAGTGGTGGTGGTGGCAGTGGTGGTTGTCAATGTCAGCGTCCGTGTCAACGACCGACGTCGCCGGCACGGCGCAGGCATTTCGACGGTCCTGCGTTCGTTGCTCCTCGTTGAAGCAACGTGTGTGGAGTGGGAGTTGTCATCGTGGTGCCACGTTGTGTCTGAGGCAACCTGTGCGTGACGCTTCTCCCACAACTAAGAGAGTGGTGTTGGGCGTTCACATTCCAGTCAGGTAGAAACCGTGGCAGTGTTAGTGTGGAAAGACACGTTGCTTCGTCCACCACATCGGTGTGCACTTGAACACAGACTTGTTCGACGGACGGCGGGACCGTCGTCCTGCAGGCAACCTGCACTTGTTGCAGAATAAAAATAGAGGTGTACAAACTGGGTTGATCTTTTATTTGTAGTTCGTATTCTAGCTAACCTCACAACTTTTCATCATGGGAAAGCGCGGACGCGGTGGCGTGAGCGGTAACAAGTACCGCATCACCCTTGGTCTTCCAGTGGCAGCTGTCATGAACTGCGCTGACAACTCGGGTGCCAAGAACTTGTATGTTGTCTCCGTTTGCGGCATCGGTGGTGTCCTCAACCGTCTGCCCCAGGCTGGCCTCGGTGACATGGTCATGTGCTCCGTCAAGAAGGGAAAGCCCGAACTCCGCAAAAAGATGCTCACTGGTGTCGTCGTGCGCCAGCGCAAGGCCATCCGCCGCAAGAACGGAGTCTTCATCAACTTCGAGGACAACGCCGGTGTCCTTGTCAACCCGAAGGGAGAAATGAAGGGTGAGTTTGGTTGATGGTCACGCTGTTCTGTTGGGTTCTTGCGATGATACACTCGCAACTGGCCGCGTTGCGACCCACTTGTGTTTGCCCACCTTTCTCATTTACTTTTTGTTCAACGTTTCCCCCAGGTTCTGGTATCACTGGTCCCGTGTCCAAGGAGTGCGCTGATCTGTGGCCGAAGATCGCCTCCAACGCCAGCTCCATCGTTTAAGTGCGTGCCTCTAAAATAATTGATCAACCCTCTCCGCAACTTGGGAACAGCGGTGGCGTAAAGGTTGGAAGCTACTGGACCGCAGCCACGGCACTGGTCTGGCATGGCTGGTTTTGTTGTGACTTTTGTGTTTTTAGTTGTGCGGATTCGGAATTCTTGCACCTGTTCTCTCTCACTGACTGAAAAGGTGATCGCAAGGTCGCAAGCTGTTTTGGTTTTGCAACGCTGCCTGTGCCGCCCTGTCAAGCGTTTTAAATGCACAGAAATCGGGGTGGTGGACAATTATTCGTGTGACGTTGTGGTTGACTTCAAATTGTTCACACCTCCCGTAATCCGAACGATGGCGTGTAGTGGTGTGTCACCGGTCAACGGGGGCGAGTATTTGAGTGTGGTGGTGGAGGTGGCGGTGGCAGCAAGTAAATGTGCATTCATTTTCAAGGTTACTAGAGCATCATCATCAATAAAAGAAAAACTGTTGTCAATTGTCGTGAAGGTCTTGGACGATCGCCATCCAAATCGTTGGCGAAGTCCGCAATACCGTCGATGACAGCTGTAGTGCGGCGGCAATGGCAGCCGCAGTGCCGTTTTGCTGCTTCAACTCGCGAAGATGTTCGAGCAGACTGACTGAGCCGCCTTGGTCGTTGGTGACGACAAGATTATCGTACGAAGGGGCATGGTTGGCGGTCAAAAACAGTACGAGTTGAGCAAACGACGACGCATCGTTTTCAGAAACCGCCTCCAAATTCATCTTTTCCAAGTATTGAATCAACGGAGACCGGCCAACACGACGTTGCCACTCCCCCCACGCATCCCGCGCTGTTACGAGAATCTGCACAGACCAACATGCCACAATGAGCCGCAAGGTTCGTTCACTACAGCATGGAATAAAGCGCCAACCTGCTCGAGTCGCGTCCTGCCGATCAGTGTGTTTCCCGATGACACCTCCGTTGAAACTGAGTCACCATAGAGCACTTCCAGCAATTGCACATCTCTCACTGTATCGTGGTGCACAAGCTGCTGCATGGGCGGCCGGGGTAGATTCGTCTGCATGGCAAGAAACTGTTAGCGAGAGCAATGTCCGAAACATCTCGGAACAAACGACAAAATTGAACAAAACAAGTACCTGTAATGACTTGCATAATCGCCATACGCTGAGATGCAGCCCGAGAATGACCGGCTGCAACAACATAACCAGTAAACGAAGACGATTGAGGTTAATCACGCTGCTACGATATCACGACCGAAATTGCTCAACGTACCAGCATGGCTTCCTTGTCCCGAACAAGGCATTCGTGCATCGTCTCCGCGAACTTCGCGGGCCTGCGTGGAACAACACAGCATGACATCAAGCTTTGTCGATCTTCTTGAGATGCACAACAGCAACGTCACAACCGCACCTGAAAGCCATGCAGCGCTCCTCGAAGTTGTCAACTAACTCACGGTCGCCATCTACGTCATCAAAAATTCCCACAATTGAGACGTGGAAGACTTGGATGTGTCAACAACCAGGGATCCTACCGAGAACAAGCCGCCTTTGATGAACAGCCCATTTTTCTTGACCAGGATTACAGAAAAACCACGCGAACGCCCTACAATCGATGAAACGCTAGGATCAGACACCACGCATTCATTCCACTTGATCGTCGGCGCAATGCTGCTTACGTGAGACGCTCATTGTAGGCGTATTCTGATGCAACAACTGACGCTGCCGCGTCTGAATGAAACGCCTGACAAAATTTGTCACCCTCGTCATCCAAACCCAAGAGAGCTGCCAGGGATTTGTGCCGAGCTCGCCCGTACGCAGAGAATGGGCGGTCGATCAGACTGAAAAAATCACAATTGTTGCCGAAGACAGTGATCAGAGACAGACGTCAACAAATAAAAATGCCCAAAGACGGTGCACAAACCTGTGTTTGCCATGTGCATCACGTTCATGGCTCAAGTACCCACAGCGCCGTTTCAGCGCGATTGGCAGCCTAAGAAAGAAAACGATGTAAAACATGTGCAATTGATGACAAACTGTGGCTGACAAAATATTTACGAACCAAAGGTTGGTGACAATACGGGCATTTCTGTCAGCTGAGTCCCCATCCAGTTCCTGCAATACACGAGTCAAGTCATCGTCAACTGCGATAGCAGTGCTAAGCACACCTATCATACATACCAGTTTGAGCGGCCAGTAACGTGGCGAAGTTACGGCAATAGACTTGATCCATCGAAGTGGTGGCAGCAGGCACGGTGAAGACAGTTCCATTGCCGTGATTTCTCCAGGTGTACCACCTTCTGCTACTGGAATTTCAACTTCTACTCTAACCGGCACAATAATGTCCTCACCAGTGTCAGCGTCACAAAATTGTAGGCAACGGTACTCCATGGCCAAGACATAAAAATGCCGCAACGCCTGCAGATGGTAGCGCCCGTCCTTCGTGTGATGAGGATATACATGGAAGAACGAAATCACCAGAGCTGCCACCGCTTCGTTGGACTGCGAGTTCAGAGAAAACTTTCCACCGCCCAAAAACAACAACCCGATGGCGATGTGAAGCGCCATGTGGTGCCCATAAGATGTCTTCGCACCTTTGCTGCGAAGTGCACGGAACACGCGCAGCACATCCAGATCTCCCGTGCCGGCCATCACCATGGCGAGCGAGGTTGCGAGGACACCAATGCAGCGCCCAAGCGTGGATTGTTTTGGTTTCTGCTTTCTAGCTTTTGGCTTCTTAAGGTCTTTGAACTCCAGCAGATACCGCAGTACCGTGGCACGAGCGCCAGCGTGACCAGTTCCGGCATACTTGATACCAATGGCCATGCAGGCGCCAGAAATAATATTGGCGCGTGCCTCGCGAACGTTCGTCCAGTCAATAGACTCGCGAGAGTAACGTTCATATCGCCGCTTCTCCACCTCGGGAGCTTCTGCAAAATCATAAATTGGGTTTTGCCCGAGGTACGCATAAGCATCAGCAATTGCAGGCGGAACCTGACGTGCCACCCACTCCGGGCGAGCGGTAACCCCCTTCCACATCACAAGTGAGTGAGCCAGCATCCGCAGCGCCAGCAGGTCTGGTCGGACGTAATCCAGTTGAAATAGCGATGTGGGAACTTGCAGACGAGCCGCAATAACGTTGTTCTCGCTCCTTAAGTACATGAGCCCAAGGCCCAAAGTGGCGCCAGCGGCGGTAATACTGACGTTCACCTTCCGCGACGGTGGGGCATCCATTGTCTGACTCGGTGCCAGACTGACGCCCTCCCTGTCCAGAACGGCTGACGCACCTTCAGAAGTCCCACCCCTTCGACCTGCAGGCCCGATTCCTCGCGTACTAATTGTCGAAGACACGGGACCTGCTAAACCCGACTCGAAGTTGATTGAGCCTCCGTAGCCATCCATTGCGTAAGGGTCGTGCACAGCATCAAGTGAAGGAGAGCCCCATCCGCCTGTTGTGGAACCGCCGCCCCCACCAACACCAGATGGGCCGGACAAGGAACTTGTCGTTCCGGTTCCTGCCGTAGTGTCACTGCGGCTCTCTAGTGTGGATCCTGGGCTCATAAAGCGCAATAATCGGTCCTCGACGTGCAGGTCTTCAAGCCCTTCTGCACACGTTTTTCCTCCGCGTCCCAGCGCCACCAAACCCAGCCCTAAGCCGGCTGCAAGGGAGTAGCCTTCCACCCTCCACCCATCGTTGTGCAAGGAAGCTGGCTGACCCTGCTCACTTGCCTTTAGTGGGTTGTGACCAATTTGCGACAGTAGGTACTCAATCATTAGACGATCTCCCGATTCTTGATACAGCAACGACAACCCAAGAAGAGCAGCCGTTTGCACCATCAGTGACGGGTAAATTTCCGCAGCGGCTCGCGCTGGGAAAAGGGACGGGAGATGAAGCTG
>ENA-OWNT01002410-OWNT01002410.1-seawater-metagenome-genome-assembly--contig:-NODE-2410-length-19641-cov-15.441219_pt1 | contig 19641 bp, 18 predicted proteins | sample MGYA00238136_ERZ651165 | MGnify/ENA primary metagenome ERZ651165 (study PRJEB26861, sample SAMN08777766) | seawater metagenome | isolation source: coastal seawater | place: USA: Florida | collected...
AGGAAATTTCAGCCACGTTTGTACTCCAATACTCGCTGGATCCCGAAGAGGATCCGGTCAATGTTCGGGATGTATTCGTCTTCCAGATCGCCCGAGGGATAGGGGACGTCGAAGCCCGTCACACGCTCCACCGGCGCCCTGAGGGTGTCGAAGCAGCTCTGCGTGATCAGCTGCGCCACCTCGGCGCCCAGGCCGGAGGTCAGCGGGGCCTCGTGGACGACGACGGCGCGGCGCGTCTTGCGCACGGAGGCGGCCAGCGCCCCGGCGTCGATCGGCTTGAGCCAGCGCAGGTCAAGGACCTCGACGTCGATCCCGTCCTCCGCGGCAAGCTCGGCCACCTGCAGGCAGCGGGAGACCATGGCGCCCCACGCGACGAGCGTGAGGTGGCGGCCTTCGCGCATGACCTTCGCGCCTTCGGGGGAACCGCCGGCGGCATCGGCGCGGGCGAGGTCGACCTCGCCCTTCTGCCAGTAGCGGGACTTCGGTTCCATGAAGATCACCGGGTCCGGGCGTGTGGCGGCGTACTTGAGCAGGTGGTAGGCCTCGTGCGGGTTCGACGGCGAGACCACCTTCAGGCCCGGCACGTGGGCGAAGAGCGCCTCGAGGCTTTCGCCGTGGTGTTCAGGGGCGCGGATACCGCCGAAGCTGGGCACGCGCAGGGTGATCGGCATGGGCATGGTGCCCCGGCTGCGGTAATTCATCCGGGCAATCTGGCAGACGATCTGGTTGATGGCCGGGTAGGCGAAGCCGTCGAACTGGACCTCGGGGATGGGGTGGAACCCGGCCATCGCCAGGCCCACGGACATGCCGAGGATGCCGGATTCGGCCAGCGGGGTGTCAAAGACGCGCTGCGCGCCGTGTTTGGCCTGCAGCCCGTCGGTGATCCGGAAGACGCCGCCCAGCCGGCCGCAGTCCTCGCCGAAGATCAGGGTTTTCGGGTTTTCCGCGAGGACCTCGTCGAGGGCGCGGTTGAGCGCCTGCTGCATGGACATCACGGTGCTCGTGGCGGGCGTTCCTGCGCTCATGCTTGCAGCGGCACTGCTTTCGAGAATCGAGTTAGACATGTTCGGACTCCTCGCGCCAGTTGGCGGCCTGGGCCTGCAGGGCAGGGGTGGTTTCCTGGAAGACCAGGTCAAACATTTCGGTGCCGGGGCGCGGGCCGAGGGCCTGGATGCCCGTGCGGATCTGCTCCTCTTCGGCCTTGGCCGCGGCCAGGGCCCCGGCGAAAAAGGCATCGTCGGCGATTCCGTCGGCGAGCAGCCGCTGCCGGAACCGTTCGAGCGGGTCTGCGCCGGCGCCGTCGCGCTCCTCGTCGAGCGAGCGGTAGCGCCCCGGATCATCGGAGGTGGAGTGCGGGCCGCGACGGTACGTCATGGCCTCGATGAGCACCGGGCCGTTGCCGGCGCGGGCGTGGGCGAAGGCGCGCCGGGTCGCCTCGACGACGGCGACGACGTCGTCGCCGTCGATCTGCAGGGCGGGCATGCCGTAGCCGGCGGCGCGGGCGGCGACGGAGCCGCCGGCCACCTGGCGTTCGGTGGGGACCGAGATGGCCCAGCCGTTGTTCTGGACGAAGAACACCACGGGCGCCTTCATCACGGCGGCGAAGTTCATGGCCTCATGGACATCGCCCTGGGAGGAGGCGCCGTCGCCGAAATACGTCAGGGCGACGCCGTCCTTCTTGTCCAGGGTCTGGCCGTGGGCCCAGCCGACGGCGTGCAGGACGGACCCGGCGACGACCGCCTGGATCGGCGCCAGCCGGGACTCCAGCGGGTTGTACAGGCCGCCGTGCCACGTGGCCTTGTGGGTGGACATGTAGGCCACCATGTCCACGCCCATGGTCCGGGCCACGCCCATTTCACGGTAGGTGGGGAAAACGAAGTCGCGGGTGGTGTCCACGGCGTAGCCGCTGCCCACCTGGGCCGCCTCCTGGCCGAGTTCGGGCGCGTAGCCGGGGATGATGCCCTGCCGCTGCCAGGCGATGGCCGAGGTGTCGAGGTGCCGGACGGCCACCATCAGCGAATACAGCTCGCGGAGCTCGTCGGCAGTGAGGGGCCCGGCAGCGCCGCCGGAAGCCACGGGAAGAAGTGTGTCCATGCCTGTGACCCTAGTCACCAGCGCAAGGGTAGGCAATCAGCCTAGAAAGAGCTGTCCAGACTGCACAATGCGGCCAGCCCTATCGCCGTCCGGGGTTACAAGTTGTGCAGTCGAGGAGATTTCCGACTGACTGGCAGCAGGGGCCGTTGTGAGGCGTCATAACGGCCCCTGCTGCGAGCTACTTGGGCTGGGGCGTGCGGCTGCGGGTGATCCGGGCGCCGATCCAGCACGCCGCGGCAATGCCGGCCACCAGGGCCAGCGTGCTGACCAGCTGCTTGCTGCTGTCCGGGCTGCTGAAGCCGACGGCGAAGATCAGCGCCAGGAGCACGAGACCGAAGACCGTGAGGCCGGGGAAGCCCTTCATCCGCAGCGGCAGCGCGGTGCCGTCGCGGTCTGCCCGCCGGCGCAGGATCAGCTGGGAGACGAGGGCCGAGCCCCACACCACGAGGCACGTGGAGCCGACAAGCTGGAACAGAGCCGGCAGGATCCGGTCCGGGAAGAGCAGTTCCAGCACTGCCGCCAGGAAACCGAAGGCCACGGAAACGCTGACGGCCAGCACCGGGACCCGGGCCGCGTTGAGCTTCGAGAGGAACCGCGGGGCTTCGCCGCGCTCAGAGAGCGAGTAGACCATGCGGGACGCGCCGTAGAGGTTGGCGTTCAGCGCGGACAGCAGCGCGACGACGGCCACAAGGGTGATCGCGGCCCCGGCACCCGGGATGCGGGCGACGTCGAGCACGCCGGCGAAGGGGGACTTCAGGGCCGCAGAGGTTGAGGGAAGAACGGCGGCGATGACGAACACCGAGCCGATGTAGAACACCAGGATCCGCCAGACCACGGTGCGGATCGCCTGGCCGACGCTGTGCGCGGGGTTCTCCGTCTCGGCTGCGGCCACGCTGACAATTTCGGTGCCGCCGAAGGCGAAGATGACGACGAAGAGTGCGGTGGCGATGCCGCCCAGGCCCGCCGGGGCGAAGTTGGTGGTGAAGTTGCTCAGGCCCGGGGACGGGACGTCCGGCAGCCAGCCCAGCAGCAGGGCCGCGCCGATGGCCAGGAACATCAGGATGGCGGCCACCTTGAGGATGGCGAACCAGAACTCGAACTCGCCGAAGTTCTTCACGCCGGCGAGATTGACCCCGGTGAACAGGGCCATGAAGATCAGGGACAGTGCCCAGACGGGGATCACCGGCCACACCGTGAAGAGAAGTGCTGACGCGCCCAGGGCCTCGGCCGCGATGACCACCACGAGCTGCAGCCACCAGAGCCAGCCGACGGTCGCGCCGGCGGTCTTGCCCATGGCCTTTTGCGCGTAAACAGAGAAAGCGCCGCTGTTGGGGTTGGCGGCGGCCATCTCGCCCAGGGCCCACATGACCAGGATGATCAGGGTTCCGGCGACGAGGTAGGAGATCAGTACGGCCGGTCCGGCCGCCTGGATTCCGGCTCCTGAGCCGAGGAACAGGCCGGCGCCGATCGCGCTGCCCAGTCCCATCATGGTCAGCTGGCGCGGCTTCATGCTGTGACCCAGGGTCGGGGCCGGGAGGGCGGCGGGTATCTTCGCGGTGGACTTCATTGTCATGCTGGCGAACCTTCGTGTGGTTATTGGTCTGTGTGTCCTTATGGGACCTATTGAATTTACCGTCTTTGGACGGGCACCACCGGCCGCAGGGTCGCCGCGGCCGTGAGACCATGGTGGCAGTTTGCTAACTGAAACGGAGCTCCGGCAGCGGTTTGTCCGGTCCGTGCCGCCTGGGAGGGAAAAATCCATGGACGTCGATCCGCTGGATGCAAAGATTGTCCGATTTTTCACGGATTCCCCGCGGGCCTCGGTCCTGGAAGCCTCCCGGGTGCTCAAGGTTGCCCGCGCCACGGTGCAGTCGCGGTTGGACCGGATGCAGAACGGCGGAGTGATCGGCTCGTGGGTGCCGCAGCCGGACCCGGCGCACTTCGGCTTCCCGGTGGTGGCGTTCTGTTCCCTCACGATCAACCAGGACCTCGGGCACGACGCCGTCGTGGAGGCCCTGGCGAGAATCCCCGAACTGATTGAGATCCATACCGTCTCCGGGAGCTCGGACCTCATGGCCCGCATCGCCGCCCGCTCCAACTCTGACCTTCAGCGCGTCCTCGATGCCATGATCGCCACCAGGACCGTCCTGCGCTCCTCCTCCGTGATCGTCCTCAACACCCACTTCCAGGGCCGCACCCTGCCGCTGCTGGAAGCCGCCGCCGCCAGCACGTGAGCAGCATATGAGCAGCCGGCGGCGAACGGTGTGTGGGCTAAACGATGCTCAGGTTTCCAGACAATCCGGTCCTGCCGGTGAGCAGGAGCAGCAACTCACCGGCGGACGGCAGCCGGGAGCCGATGGCTCCGGCGAGTTTTAGGGACGCAGCGATTGCAGGGGCCAAGGAAGCGGGCGGCGGGAGCCCCAGGGCGCGCGCCAGGTCCAGGGTGTGCACGGCCAGTTCGAAGGTCCGGGTCGGCAGGTAGTCGATGAGCGTCATCGCCCCGGCGGGGGTGGCCACCAGGGCATCGTCGGCCGTGTTCTTGACGAGGGCCGTGACGCGTTGGACAAGCTCCCGCACCGCGGCGGCCGGGTCCTCGCCCAGGGCTTCTCCGGCGTCCTTGCCTCGCTGCGCGATCGCGGAGGGCGACGTGGCGCCCCGGACGGCCAGGAAGTATTCCACCGGACCCGCCACCGGCTCCCCGGCGGCCGGGATGGGGAGGTAGGTCTCCACAGTTGTCAGGGCGCGGCTCGTGTGGCCGGTCAGTGCCCGGACATCCCATTCACCCAGGGCCTGCCGCGGCCAGTCGTGGTCCGCCACCTGTCCGGTCAGCTCCCGGAACGCCTGGGCCGCTCCCGCATAACAGGCCCTGACTGCTTCCGCGTCCATGTCCTCGAAGTCCATGACCTCGAGTTATACCGTTGCAGGCCCGGGCATACAAGCCTGGTCCGCGCGCCCGCCCCCGCCCATGTGAGCTGAAACATTTTGCGCCCGGCCGGCGCAGTCGTATCATTAGTTCTAGTCAATCTGACTATAACTAATCCGGCGGTCAGGCCGGAGCCGTCCGGGCAGTCCCATTGCGGAACGCGCCCGGGGACCCAAGAAGGCGGGGATCACCGTTTACACCGCAGCAGCGAACGTCTCGGAGCGCCAGCTCGCGCCGCCGTCGCTGGCCATCTCCACGGTGATCTTCGCGCTGCGTCCCAGCGAGCGGTCCGGACGGCCCACCCTCTGGATCCCGCTGGTGCGCCGCATCCGCGAACCCTTCAAGGGGCTTTGGGCGCTGCCCGGCGGCCCGCTCACTCACGCGGAGTCGCTCCAGGATGCCGCGTCGCGGAACCTGCGCGAGACCACGGGCCTCGCCCCGAATTACCTTGAGCAGCTCTACGCCTTCGGCGGCCTGCACCGCTCACCCACCCAGCGCGTCGTCTCGATCGTGTACTGGGCGCTGGTCCAGCCCACGGAGGCCGCGCTCGCGGACGAATCGGAGAATGTGCGCTGGTTCCGCGCCGACCGGCTCGGCGAGCTCGCCTTCGACCACAACGCGATCATCGACTACGCCCTGTGGCGGCTGCGCAACAAGATGGCCTACGGGTCCATCGCTTACCACCTGCTGGGCGAGTACTTCACCCTCGCCCAGGTCCGGGAAGTCTACGAGGCCGTCCTGGACCGCGAACTCGATCCCGCCAACTTCCGCCGGCAGGTCAAGGCCACGCCGGAAATCGAAGAAACCGATCAATACCTGCAGGGCGGCAAGCACCGCCCGCCCCGCCTCTACCGCTTTACCGGCCGCCCCGGCCTTGACCCAGACAACAGGAGCACACCATGAGCAGCGTCAACACGGCAATCCAGCTGATCACGCGCGAGCAGGCCACCACCATGGCAGGCGCGGCGGCCAATACCTGCAGCCCCGCCCTGGCCCGCGGGCCATGGGACTTCGACCTCGCCGAGGCCCTCGCCGGCGTGCCGGCCTACGGCCCCGGCGCCTCCTCCGCCGACGTCGCCCCGGTGTCGACCCCGCGGCAGGGCCAGCTCCCGGAAGAGTACAAGCTGGCCAGCGACGCCGAACTTGACGCCCGGATCCGTGCCGCGAAAGCGGTGCTGGGGGACCGCGCCGTCGTGCTGGGGCACTTCTACCAGCGCGACGAAGTGATCGAATATGCCGACTTCGTGGGCGACTCCTTCCAGCTCGCCAATGCCGCGCTGACCCGGCCCGACGCCGAGGCCATCATCTTCTGCGGCGTGCACTTCATGGCCGAAACCGCGGACATCCTGTCCCGGCCGGACCAGGCCGTGATCCTGCCCAACCTCGCCGCGGGCTGCTCCATGGCGGACATGGCGGACATCGACTCGGTCACCGAGTGCTGGGAACAGCTGGAGGAGCTGTTCGGCACGGAGCCCGACGCCGACGGCCGGGTTCCGGTCATTCCGGTCACCTACATGAACTCCTCGGCCGCCCTCAAGGGCTTCTGCGGCGAGCACGGCGGCATCGTCTGCACGTCCTCGAACGCCGCCACGGTGCTCGAATGGGCGTTCGAACGCGGCCAGCGCGTCCTGTTCTTCCCGGACCAGCACCTGGGGCGCAACACCGCCAAGGCCATGGGCGTGCCGCTGGAACAGATGCCCATGTGGAACCCGCGCAAGGACCTTGGCGGCAACGATGAGCAGGCGCTGCAGGACTCCCGCGTGATCCTGTGGCACGGTTTCTGCTCCGTCCACAAGCGCTTCAACGTCGGCCAGATCGACAAGGCCCGGGCCGAGTTCCCCGGCGTACAGGTCATCGTGCACCCGGAATGCCCCATGGAGGTGGTCGACGCCGCGGACTCCGCCGGCTCCACCGACTTCATCCGCAAGGCCATCGCCGCCGCCACGGAGCCCACCACCTTCGCCGTCGGAACCGAGATCAACCTCGTCAACCGGCTGGCCGCGGAGTACCCGCAGCACACCATCTTCTGCCTGGACCCGGTGATCTGCCCCTGCTCCACGATGTACCGCATCCACCCCGGCTACCTCGCCTGGGTCCTGGAAGCCCTCGTCCGGGGCGAGGTGGTCAACCGCATCACGGTGGAAGAGGACGTCGCCGCCCCGGCCAAGGTGGCCCTCGAACGCATGCTGGCGGCGCGGCCGTGACCAGGCGGCTCGTGATTGTCGGCAGCGGGATTGCCGGGCTCTACGCCGCGCTGCTCGCCTCCGACGCCGCCACCGACAGCGGCCGCGACATCGAGGTGGTCCTGCTGAGCAAGGGGACGCTGGAGCAGAGCAACACGTTCTACGCCCAGGGCGGCGTCTCCGCCGTCCTGGCGCCGGAGGACGCCGCCCCCGGGGATTCCGTGGCGGCCCACATCGCCGACACCCTCGCGGCCGGCGCCGGGCTGAACGACGCCGAGGCCGTCCGGGTCCTGTGCACGGAGGCCGTCCGGGACATCGCCGGCCTGGCCCGCTACGGCGTGCAATTCGACGCCCGTGCCGACGGCGGACCGGCCCTGGGCCTCGAAGCCGCCCATTCGGCGCCGCGGATCCTGCACGCCGGCGGGGACGCGACGGGCGCCTGCATCGCCCGCGGGCTCGTCGCTGCCGTCCTGGAACGTGCCGTCCTGGAACGCACCGTCCAAGGCCGGCTCCGGGTGGAGACCAGCGCGTTCGTCACCGACCTCCTGACGGAACCGGGCACACAGCCGGGCACTTTGCCGGGGTCACTGTCACGCCCCGGCAGCACGCCGCCGACGCCGGCCCGGGTCACCGGAGTGGCATATCTGGCCGGCGGCCGGCCACAGCAGCTGGCTGCCGACGCCGTCCTCCTCGCCACCGGGGGTGCCGGCCGGCTGTTTGCCCGCACCAGCAATCCGGCCGTCGCCACCGCCGACGGCCTGGCCCTGGCCTGGCGCGCCGGTGCGGCGGTGCGGGACCTTGAGTTCTTCCAATTCCACCCCACCACCCTTGCCGCCGAGGAAATCCCCGGCGGCCCGCCGGCCCTGCTCATCTCCGAAGCCGTCCGCGGCGAGGGGGCCGTGCTGCTGGACTCCGCCGGCCACCGCTTCATGCCCGACTACCACCCGGATGCCGAACTCGCCCCGCGCGACGTCGTCTCGCGCAGCATCGCCCTGCACCTGGCCGCCACAGGAGCCGCACCGGACAGCCCGGTCTACCTGGATGCCCGCGGCATCGAGGCCGTCCGCGGCGCGGGGTTCCTTCTCCGCCGGTTCCCGACCATCACGGCAGCCACCCGGGCTGCCGGCTACGACTGGACCACCGAGCCCATCCCCGTGTCCCCGGCAGCCCACTACTGGATGGGCGGCGTGTGCACCGATCTGTGGGGCCGCACGTCCGTTCCAGGCCTGTACGCCGCCGGCGAGGTAGCCCGCACGGGCGCCCAGGGGGCCAACCGGCTGGCGAGCAACTCGCTGCTGGAGGGCCTCGTGTTCGGCCGCCGCGCCGTCGAGGACTTCCTGCGCGCACCCGTGCCGGACACAGCCTGGCTCGCACCGGCGCGTGAGGACGTCCAGCCGGGCAGCCTCGTCCTGCCCGCGCCGGCTGTTTCGCCAGGGACCGGCACGACGGGCGCTACCGGCACTACAGGTGCCACCGGCGCCACCGGCGCGCCCGGTGTGCCGTTTAGCCGCGCGGCCCTCGGCCGGCTCATGACCTCGGCAGCGGGAGTAACCCGCACCGGAACCGAACTCGACGCCGCAGCGGCCCAGCTGGCGCAGTGGGCCGCCGCCCTTGCGGCCGCAGACCTTGACGCCGGGGACCTTGAAGCCGGCCTCCGCGCCGGCCGCAGCACCGGCCATAGCACCTGGCTTTGCCAAGATGCCCACGAGGACCGGAACCTGCTGCTGGCCGCGGAACTCCTCGTCGCGGCGGCCCGGCAGCGCACGCAATCCGTCGGCGCCCACTACCGGGCAGACGCCGCCGGGCGTGCAGACACCGCCGGTCGGGCAGACAGCCCTGTGTTGGCCGATACCGCCCGGCACGCCGGCACCGCCCATCCGGACCGCACGTCACAACCTGCCGGACCGGCCGGGCCGTCGGGTCCCGCATCACTGACCTCCGGCCGCCGGCATCCGGCCGCCGCCCGCTCCATGCAAAGGATCTAGCCATGACAGCAACCGCTGCCCCGGAAACCGTGACCTCCCGCGCCGCGGCGCTCGCCGGGAGCCTGCCCGAGGCCGCCGTCCTGGCCGTTCTTCGGGCGGCGCTGCTGGAGGACGCCCCGTACGGGGACATCACCTCGCAGACACTCATCCCCGCGCAGGCGCGCGCGACCGCGGTGTTGAACGCCCGCGTTCCCGGCGTCTTGAGCGGCGGTGAGGTGTTCGCTGCCGCGATGAAGCTGACTGACCCGGGCGCCGTCGTCGAACTGCTGGTCCACGACGGCGAGGCCTTTGCCGCCGGAACCGCCCTGGCCCGGGTCACCGGGAACGCCCGGGCGGTGCTGCTGGCCGAACGCGTCGGACTGAACCTGGTCCAGCGGATGAGCGCCATCGCCACCAAAACCGCGGAGTTCGTGGCGCTCGTGGACGGCACCGGGGCGCGGATCACCGACACCCGCAAGACGACGCCGGGACTGCGCGTGCTGGAACGCTACGCCGTGCGCTGCGGCGGGGGAGCCAACCACCGCTTCAGCCTCTCCGACGCCGTCCTGGCCAAGGACAACCACCTGGCCGTCCTCACCGGCGGTGATCCGGCGAAGCTGACCGCGGTGCTGCGCGGCGCCAGGGCGCAGCTCGGCCATACGACGCACTTCGAGGTGGAAGTGGACACCATGGAGCAGATCGAGCCGGTGCTCGCCGCCGGGGTGGACACCATCATGCTGGACAACTTCTCCCTGGCCGAGCTCGCGGCCGGCGTCCAGCTGGTGGGCGGCAGGGCCCGCGTCGAAGCCAGCGGCAACGTCAACCTCGCCACCGTGGCGGACATTGCGGCCACGGGGGTGGACGTCATCTCGATCGGCGGCCTGACGCACAGCGTGACGGCCCTGGACCTCGGGCTCGATATTGAGCTGGCCGTTGGGCCCGCCGTTGGGCCCGCCGTTGGGCCGGGCCCCGGGGCCGGCGGTCCTGCGGACGGTCATCCCGGCGCCGATCCGGCGGCCGGCTGAGGCGCACCGTGATCTTCCTCGACGCCGCGGCCACCACCCCGGTCCGCCGCGAGGTGCTGGAGGCCATGTGGCCGTACCTCACGGGCGAGTTCGGCAACCCCTCCAGCCACCACTCCCTGGGGGACGCGGCCGCCACGGCGCTCGCCGGGGCGCGGGCAGCGACGGCCAAGGCCCTGGGCTGCCGGCCCGGGGAAATCGTCTTCACCTCCGGCGGCACGGAAGCGGACAACCTCGCCATCAAGGGCATCGCCCTGGCCCGGCGCGCCGCCGATCCGCGCCTGGACCGGGTGGCCATCAGCGCCGTCGAACATCCCGCGGTGGAAGAATCCGCCAGGTACCTCGAACGCGTCCATGGCTTCGCCGTCGACGTGATCCCCGTAGACCGCTTCGGGCAGGTCACGGAAGAGGCCCTCGCCGCCGTGCTGGACCCCGGGACGGCGGTGGTCAGCATCATGTATGCCAACAACGAGGTCGGCACGGTCCAACCCATCGCCCGGCTCGCGGCGCTGGCCCGCGCCCGCGGGATTCCGTTCCACACCGACGCCGTCCAGGCCGCCGGCTGGCTGCCGCTGGACACCGGCGCCCTCGGCGTGGACGCCCTGAGCATTTCCGGCCACAAGCTGGGCGCGCCCAAGGGCAGCGGCGCCTTGTTCGTGCGCGGCCGGATCCGGGTGGAGCCGCTGGTCCACGGCGGCGGCCAGGAACGCGGCCGCCGTTCGGGGACGGAGAACGTCGCCGGGGCCGTGGCGCTGGCGACCGCGCTGACGCTGGCCCGGGAGCCGGCGTCGGACCCCGGGCCGGACGCTGCGTCAAACGCGTCGCCGGGCACGTCGGACCCTGCCGGGCGCGTCGCGGCCCTCCGGGACGGGTTCATTGAGGCCGTGCTGGCCGGTGTTCCCGGCGCCCTGCTCACCGGGCACCCCACCGAGCGGCTGCCCTCGGTGGCATCCTTCTGCTTCCCGGGCACCAGCGGCGAGTCCGTGCTGCTGGAACTCGAACGCCAGGGCGTGGTGTGCTCCAGCGGTTCCGCGTGCGCCGCGGGCTCGGACGCGCCGTCGCCCGTGCTGCTGGCGATGGGCATCGAGCCCGAGGTTGCCCAGACGGCGGTGCGGTTCAGCTTCGACTCCACCGTGACCGCGGACGAGCTCCGCCAGGCCGCGGCCGCCGTGCGCATCGCCGTCGCCGGGGTCCGGGCACTCGGCACCTGAACCGTTGCGCTATCACCTATGGCTGCTCTGGGTGCCCCGGAGCAGCCATAGGTGATAGAGCAACCGGGTGTTGAGCGGGGTTCAGCGGTGACGGGCGCGGCGGAAGATCCAGTGCCGCAGCATCGTGAAGCGTACGGCGGTGGCGGCGAAACCGGAAAGGGTGGTGGTCCAGAGCTCGTCGGCCACTGTGGCCTCGGGCCGGAGCCAGTGCAGGATGGCCAGGCTGCCGCCGGTGATCAGCAGCGCCACGAGGATTACGATCAGGCCGTTGAGGTGGTCGCGCTTCATCCGGCGGCGTTCGGTGATCTTGAATGTCAGGCGGCGGTTGAGGGCGGTATTCATGAACGACGTGAGGATCAGGGCCGCGGCGTTGGCCGGCTGGGCCCCGAGCCACGGCCGGGAAAGGGCGTACAGGGCCAGGGATGTCAGCGTGCAGACAATGCCGACGCCGGTGAACCGGATGAGCTGCCGGACCACGGGGTAGCGGAGGACTCCGCGGTGTCGCCGGAGGTTCGGCGCGCGGACGACGGCGGGGGCAGGGGCCTGCTGTTCGAGCTGGGACTCCATCCGCTCAGTACAGCTCGCCCACGGGGATGTCGACTGCCAGCCGGTTTGCCGGGCCCGCCAGGGGACAGGCCCACGCTTCGTTGTAGGCGCAGGACGGGTTGTAGGCAAAATTAAAGTCCAGGACGAATTCAGCGTTGGGTCCGGAGCCCCGCACGCCGTGGAACGCCCCCTTGATGGTGTCCAGCAGGTAGCGTCCTGCGCCGTAGCTGCCGCCGGGCTGACCGGCGGTGGCGTCGCGGAAGGGCACGAAAATGCCGCCGCCGTAGCCCCTGAGCTTCCAGACCGCGAGCTGCCCCATCTCGGGGAGGTCGAAGGTGCCCAGCCGGACGAACCTGACCAGACCGTCAGTCCCGGTCTCCACATTCATTTCCCGCCCGGCGCCCTCGGGAGTCAACGGGACGTAGAACCGGTAGATCGGATCGTAGTCGGCCGTCTTCAGGCCGTCGAAGCTGGCCTTGGCCTCGGCCGTCAGCGCCGAGGCCGGGTGGGTGCCGAACATGCGGTCCCGCTCCTGGCGCCAGTAGGAGTGGGCCTCCGCCGGGCTGTCGGCGGCGATCTTCCGTGTGGTGGCGTAGAGGGCAAAAGTCCGCAGCCGCCAGTCCGCGATATCGAGCGCCGACATGCCTGCCACGTCGCCCTGCTCCCCAAAATGCGATGCGTCAAAGTGCTGTTCGGCCATGCCCCCAGCGTATCCGCTTTCCCCGGTCTGATTTCTGCGCCGATTTGCGGCGCCAATTTGCTGCGCCGAATTCTGCCCCGAAGCCCCGCGCCGGACTCACGCCGGACCCACTCCGGACTCACGCCGGATAACCCGATCCCGCCCACCGTCCGGCCGTAGACTGTCGCCCATGCGCAACCCTCTGCAGAACGCCACCGCCGTCGACGCCCCTGGCACCGCCGGCAAGACCCTCAAAACCGCCGGAGACGTCCCTGGCACCGCCGGGCGCGCGGCGGCATCGCTGGCGGAGCTCGTGAGGTACCGGACCGTGTCCACCCGGAGGCAGGGCGCTCGGGAGGCCACAGGGGAGGGCGCGCGGGACGGCGCGGGGGAGACGGCCGAGTTCGAGGCCTTCATCGCCGCGCTTCCCCGGCTGTACCCGGCGGTCCACGCGGCCCTGGAACTGGAGCGCGTCAACGGCCACGCCCTGCTGTACCGCTGGCCCGGCACGGGCCAGGACGCCGGAGCGCGCGCGTCGGTGCTCATGGCGCACTACGACGTCGTCCCCGTGGGGGACCCGGGCGAGTGGACGCACGCGCCGTTCTCCGGCCACAACGACGGCACCTTCCTCTGGGGCCGCGGGACGCTGGATGACAAGGGCCAACTCGTGGCCATCCTGGAGGCGGCAGAAAGCCTGCTCCGGGCCGGCTACGCGCCCACGCACGACCTCTACTTCTCATTCGGCAACAACGAGGAGACCGCCGGGGACAGCGCGGCGGCCGCCGCGAACCTGCTGGCCGCCCGCGGCGTCATGCCCTGGCTCGTCCTGGACGAGGGCGGCGCGGTCGCCGGCGGTGCCTTTCCCGGCGTGAGCCGGCCCGCCGCCGTCGTCGGGGTGGCCGAAAAGGGGATCCTGGACGTGGAGCTGCTGACCCGGGACCCGGGTGGTCACGCCTCCACGCCGCCGCGGATGGGAGCGACGGCGCGGCTGGCCCGCGCCATCACCCGGATCGAGCGCAGCCCGTTCCCGCAATCGCTGCCGGACGTGACCGCGGAGATGCTGCGCCGCTTCGGCCCGCACACGCCGGCGCCCCTGCGGGCCGCGTTCGCCAACGTGGCACTGCTCCGGCTTCCGATCACCTGGCTCTTCGGCCGGCTCGGCAACGAGACCAACGCCATGACCCGCACCACGGTCGCCATCACCACCCTCGAAGGCAGCGCCGGGGCGAACGTCCTCGCCGCCACGGCCAAGGCGAACGCCAACATCAGAATCGCGGTGGGGGAAAGCGTCGGGGGAACCGTGGCACGGCTGCGGAAAATCATCCGCGACCCGAAAGTGGAACTGCGGGTCGTGGAGGGCAACGACCCCTCCCCGGTGTCCCCGTCAACCGGGGCACAGTGGGACGTGCTGGCGGACAGCATCGGCCAGATCTTCCCCGAAGCGATCATCACCCCGTACATCATGATGGGCGGCACGGACTCCCGCCGCTTCACCGGGATCTGCGGCGCCGTGTACCGCTTCGCACCCTTCTTCATGGATGTCCAGGCCCGCGGCTCCATCCACGCCGTTGACGAGAAAATTTCGCTGGAGACGCTGGGCCGGGGCGTCCGCTTCTACGAAACGCTGATGCGGGAACTCTGAGCCGTGCGGCGCCGCGGCTACGCTGGCACCATGACTGGGACGGCGATCTCCAGAGGATCAGGCACCGGAATTCGGAGCGCCTGGATGTGGGGCGCCTGGATGTGGAGCGCCGGGATCCGAGGCGCCGCGCTGCGCACCGGCGCCGCGCTCGCGGTCACGGCGGCAGCCCTTTCGGGCTGCAGCGGCGACGGCAAGGGGACGCCGGTGTGGACGGCCGGGAGCGGCACGGCGGACAGTACGACGTCGGCCCCCGCCTCCGGCCCGACGCCCACCACCAGCACAGCCACCCCGGGTTCGAGCGCCGCGGCGTGGAAAGTTTTCACCGATCCGGCAAAGACCGTCAGTTTTGACGTGCCGCAGGACTGGATCGTCCAGTCCGTGGCTGCCGATTCGGGCGCGCTGCCCGGCGCGCTGAAGATCGTGGTCAAAGACGCCAAAGGCGCATACCTGGCCACCCTGCAGACGGGTCTTCCGCCGCAGCCGGCCGCAGCCTGCGCGGACGGGGCCGCACGGGACTACGTCGTGGTCAGCAGCGTCCCGGTTGACCTGCCGCACAGGGCCGGCGAGGGGACCATTGACCCGCACGTCGTCTTCCGGGTCATCCAGGGCTACAAGTACTTCGGCTCCTATGGCATCACCAACGTGGTGGGCGGCGCCGGAGGCAAGGCCTGCGCGCTGCAGAACGTGGTCCGCGGCCCGGACGGCAAGGGCGACTATTCGTTTGGGGACCTGCCGGTGCTCAAACCGCTGGCTCCGGACCAGAAAGTGGCCCCCGCGAAGGCCTTCGACACCCTTGACCAGGCGGCCAAGTACGTCAACGAGGGGTCTGAATTCGCCGACGTCCAGCGGATGCTAATGTCTCTGAAGATCAAAAACTAGTCCCGCACGCCCGCACATCCCCGGGCCGTCGACGGCGACTTTCCCCTGCCACTTTCCTCACATCCCGGAGATACATGGAACGCGCCGTAGCCGCCCGCCTGGCCTTCAAGACCGCTGCCGAGACCAAGGTGGCTCTCGCCGTGGCCGTGGCCCGGAACGCCGGCTACGGTTCCCTGCAGGAGTCGCTCACGGTAACCGCGGGCGGCGAGGACGTGCCGCTGACCGAACTCTCGGACCACCACGGCGGGCGCTTCCACTATATGGAATTCGCGGAACCCACCGAAGTGCTGGTGGAGTACTCGGCCAGTGTCAGCGGCTGGGCCCGTCCCGAGGAACCGGGGCTCATGGAACTGATCCGCTATGTGCGGCCCAGCCGCTACGCGGAGTCGGACCGGCTCCTGCCGACAGCCTATGCAGAATTCGGCGGGCTTCAGGGCGAAGAGCTCCTCCACGCCGTCCGCAACTGGGTGTTCAGCGAACTCCGCTACGTCAGCGGATCCTCACGGGGCACCGACGGCGCCGTCGAGACCCTGCTGCACCGCCGCGGGGTCTGCCGGGACTTCGCCCACCTTGCCATTGCCCTGCTGCGCTCCAAGAACGTCCCGGCCCGGCTGGCCGCCGTGTATGCCCCGGGCCTGACCCCGATGGACTTCCACGCGGTGGCTGAAGCACACATCAACGGCGCCTGGCACGTCATCGACCCCACGGGACTGGCACCGCGGGAGAGCATGCTGCGGATCACGGCCGGGCGCGATTCCTCCGACACGGCATTCCTGTCCACGGTGGGCGGCAGCCTGTCCCTGAAGGAAATCAGCGTTACCGCGGTTGTCGATGAGCTGCCGGTGGAAGACCCGGCGAAGCTCGTCGTCATCCAATAGCCGGGCCGGCCGGCCAATGACGGCCGGCCGGCCTGCCCGGTCGTCACCGCACCGGGCCAGCGCACCGGGCCAGCGCAGAGCGTCAGCGCACGGCCACCGCGGCGCGGAGCTTCTCGGTCAGCCGCAGCAGTTCCTGCTGTTCGGCGGCGGAGAGGGCCGGGCCCACCAGCGCGGCGATGTCGCGGACGTGTTCCCGGCCGATCTGTTTCTGCAGGTCCCTTCCGGCGTCGGTGAGCCGGATGAGGACGCCCCGGCCGTCCTCGGGGGCCGGTGTCCGCTCCACGAGCCCGCGCTTTTCGAGCCGCTCCACCAGCCGGCTCAGGCTGGACTGGCTGAGCAGGACGTTGTCATTGAGCTCGTTCAGGCGCAGCCACCCGGACGGGCAGCGGGAGAGCGTGAAGAGGACGTCGTACTCGTTGAGGGCGAGGGCTTTGAAGGCCGGCGCGGCCTGCAGCTTGCGCATCACCGCCACCTGGGCGCGGAACAGTGATTCCCAGGTTTCCGCGGCCAGGCGCACCGGCGATTCTGTGGTCTTGGCGTGCATTACGAGCCCTGGCTGGTGGTCTCTGCCGCTGCGGCGTCAACCGTGCCGGCTGCCATTGCGGCGGCCACGCGTCCGGCGTGCGTCGGCGGATCGGGGACATGGGCAGGTTTGAGCGCGGCATATTCCTTGCGCAGCACCGGCAGCACTTCTTCGCCGAACAGGTCCAGCTGCTCCAGCACGGTCTTCAGCGGCAGCCCGGCGTGGTCGATCAGGAAGAGCTGGCGCTGGTAATCGCCGAAGTACTCGCGGAAGGTGAGGGTCTTTTCGATGACTTCCTGCGGGCTGCCCACCGTCAGGGGTGTCTGGGACGTGAAGTCCTCCAGCGACGGGCCGTGGCCGTAGACCGGGGCGTTATCGAAGTACGGGCGGAACTCCTTGACGGCGTCCTGCGAGTTCTTCCGCATGAAGAACTGGCCGCCGAGGCCCACAATGGCCTGGTCCGCCTTGCCGTGGCCGTAGTGCTCGTAGCGCTCGCGGTAGAGGCCGATCAGCTGCTGGTAGTGCTCCTTCGGCCAGAAAATGTTGTTGGCGAAGAAACCGTCACCGTAGTACGCGGCCACTTCCGCGATCTGCGGCGTGCGGATGGAGCCATGCCACACGAAGGGGGCGACGCCGTCGAGCGGGCGGGGCGTGGACGTGAAGTTCTGCAGCGGGGTGCGGTGCTTGCCCGACCAGTTGACGGTGTCCTCGTCCCAGAGGCGGCGCAGCAGGCTGTAGTTCTCGATCGCCAGTTCGATCCCGTCCTGGATGTTCTTGCCGAACCAGGGGTAGACGGGGGCGGTGTTGCCGCGGCCCAGGACCAGGTCCACGCGGCCGTCCGCGAGGTGCTGGAGCATCGCGAAGTCCTCGGCGATCTTCACCGGGTCATTGGTGGTGATCAACGTGGTGGCCGTGGAGAGGATGATGCGCTCCGTCTGGGCAGCGATGTAGGCCAGCGTGGTGGTGGGGGAGGAGGAAAAGAACGGCCGGTTGTGGTGCTCGCCGATGGCGTAGACATCCATGCCGATCTCTTCGACCTTCTTGGCAATCGCCACGGACGCCTTGATGCGCTCGTGCTCCGTGGGGGTGCGGCCCGTGGTGGGGTCGGTGGTGATGTCGCTGACGCTGAAGACGCCGATCTGCATGATGTGCCTTTCCATGGCCGGTCTGATCCGGGAACTGCTTCCACTATACGCGGTTTACATGCATTTGCATGTATCGACCGATATAACGCCCGCCGCGGCCGAATATTCCCGCACCCTCCCGGCCGTGTTTCCACGTGTGGCACAAGCTCGGGCCTAGGATGCAATCATTCGGCTGGCCGTCAGGTGCCTGCCCGCCCGGAAGGCCTCCATGCGACGTGTCGTAGCTTTTCTGTGTCTGGTGGAACTCACCAGCGGAATCCTGCAGGGCTACTACACGCCCATCCTCACCGACATCGCCCGGCACCTGGGGATCCACGACGCCGACGTCAACTGGTTCGAGGCCGCGCAGCTTATGGTCAGTGCCCTGGCGGTACCGGTGCTGGCCAAGCTCGGTGACATGTACGGGCACCGGAAGATCCTCCTGGTCTCCACGCTGGTCACGGCGGCGGCCTCCTGGGGCGTCGCGCTCGCCCCGGACTTCTGGACCTTCCTTGCCGCCTGGTCCTTCCAGGGCTTCTATGTGGTCTGGCTGCCGCTGGAAATTGCGCTCGTCTTCAGCCGCGTCCATCCGCTGCCCGACGGCGCCGCCCGCACCCGGCGCGCGGCCGGCGTTCTGGTCGGGGCGCTGGAGTTCGGTGTGATCGCCGGTGCGCTCGCCGCGGGTGCACTGGTGGAAGTCTTCGCCGGGCAGCTGCAGCTCGTGCTCCTGGTGCCGGCGCTGGCCGTGTCCGCATGCTGGTTCGCCATCCGATTTGGCGTGCCGGAGTCCCGTGAGCGCAGCGGCGGACGCGTGGACACCGGCGGGTTCACGCTGCTCGCCCTCGGGCTGCTGCTCGTCACCTCCGGGCTGACGTTCATGCGTCTCAACGGAGCCGGCGCGTGGTGGCCGTGGGCGCTCGTGGCGGCAGGGATTCTCGTGTTCGTTCCCTTCGCGCGGTTCGAGCTGCGCCGGGCCGATCCTCTCGTGGACATCCGGATGCTGCGGGGCGCAACGATGTGGCCGGTCCAGCTGACCGCCGGGCTCTTCGGTGTCTCTGTCCTGGGCGCGCAGGCTCCACTGTCCACCTTCGCCCGGACTGATCCTGCGCTGCACGGCTACGGCCTCGGGCTGCGCGCGGGGCAGGTCTCCATCATCATCGGCGTCTACGTGCTGGCGCTGCTCGTGGGCGCCCTGCTGTACCCGGTGGTGACGCGCCGGCTTACGCCGCGCTGGACGCTCGTGGGTGCCGCGGCGCTGGTGGGCCTGGGCTATCTGCTGTTCCTGCCATTCCACGGAAGCCTTGCCGAGGCGCTGACAAACATGGCGATCGCCGGCGTCGGCTCCGGGGCCCTGGTGGCGGCGCTGCCCTCGGCGGCGGCGGCTGCGGCACCCCTTGACCGCACCGCGATGGCCACGGGTCTGACCAATACCACGAAGACCATCGGCGGGGCCTTCGCGTCCGCGGTGTTCGGCATCGCGCTGCTCAGTCACGTCCTGGCCGAAGCAGGGGCCGCGCCGGGGGATTCCGGGCAGACCGCGGCGCCCCTCGCCGGTTACCTCACTGTGTGGACCATTTGCGGAGTGACCGGCCTGGCCGCCGCCGCCGCGCTGGTCCTGGTGCCCCGGCTGGCCTTCTCGGACCCCGCCCCGGCCGCCGCCGAGCCCCTCCCGACTGTCTCGCACTAGCTGACATTCCGGGTGGCAGTCCCAGGTTGTCGGCGCAGGGCCGGGACGGGGCCGCGCATCAGCAGGGCCTGGCCCTTCCTCCGCAACACCAGACAACGTATCTTCGTACCGTGACGGGTGACCGATTGACCAGGCGGAGAAGGACCGCGGCCGCGGCCGCGGCATTCCTGGTGGCGATCAGCTTTGTGCTGTCCGGATGCACTGCCCCGCAGGTGGTGCCGGTGAGTGCGGTGGATGCGCGCACGGTGCTGGCGGCGTTCAAGTCCCGGGGCATGGTTGATCATTT